>Ga0182738_1006378_pt1 | contig 12228 bp, 8 predicted proteins | sample eDN5th30CBELigMG_FD_128876 | JGI IMG/M metagenome (GOLD analysis project Ga0182738, IMG submission 128876) | Enriched Miracle-Growth compost microbial communities from Emeryville, California, USA - eDNA 5th pass 30_C BE-Lig MG (version 2)... ...
CCGAAGGACTCGACCTCCGCGCCGCTGCCGGTGCCGGACTTCGCCGCGGCTGCCCGCAACCCCGACGTCAAGGGCCTGCGCGTCGGCATTCCCATGGAGTATCGGGTCGACGGCACGTCGCCTGAGATCGTGGCGCTGTGGGAGCAGGGCATGGAGATGATGAAGGCGGCAGGCGCCATCGTCGTCGACGTCTCGCTGCCGCACACCAGGTACGCGCTGCCGGCCTATTACATCGTGGCGCCGGCCGAATGCTCGTCGAACCTCGCGCGCTATGACGGGGTGCGCTACGGGCTGCGCGTGCCCGGCAAGGACCTCACCGAGATGTACGAGAACACGCGCGCCGCGGGCTTCGGCAAGGAAGTGCGCCGCCGCGTGATGATCGGCACCTACGTGCTCTCGGCCGGTTACTACGATGCCTACTACAAGAAGGCGCAGCAGGTCCGGGCGCTGATCGCGCGCGATTTCAGGCAGGCGTTCGAGAAATGCGACGTGCTGCTGACGCCGACGGCGCCGAGCGCGGCGTTCGCCGCCGGAGAGAAGATGGACGATCCGGTGACCATGTACCTGAACGACATGTTCACCATCCCGGCCTCGATGGCGGGCCTGCCCGGCATCTCGGTGCCGGCCGGCCTCGACAGGGACGGGCTGCCGCTCGGCCTGCAGCTCATCGGCCGCGCCTTCGACGAGGAGACGATGCTCAAGGCGGCGGCGGCACTGGAGAAGGCGGCGGCGTTCACGGCACGCGCCGCGGGCTACTAGGCGCCCTTTTTGACTCACTCTCTTCGGGACCGCGCGTGAGGGCAGGCTCGATTGCCGAAGCGCTCCGACGGCTTCAAGATCGAGTGCAGTTGCGCTCCCCTGCAATTCGCAGGGAGTTGAGCCCCGCATGTCGCTGGGTGGGTTCTTCGGCTACCTCGCATCAGATGATGGTGCCGCTTCGGCTGATGGCCATCGCAAGCAACATTGCTTTCATCATCCATGTCCTGTGGAGCGGGCTCATGCCGATGCTGATCCTTCGTGTCCGGCTGCCGCTCAATACGCTGCGGCTCTTGCGCTGGGCACTCTCGGCCGGCAGATCCAACGCACCGTACGCGAGGCCTTCTCCGTGCGGGCACTCCTATGTCGTGGAAGGGCACGCTCTTCCGTCCGGAACTCCAGCGACGGGATGATCCGCTCCTCCGTCTCGGCACCTTGCCCGCGCGATGCCCGATCGTTACACCGATCATCATGCGGCAGGCTTTCATCGGGGTGGACGTCGGCACCACGAGTGCGCGTGCCGGACTTTTCGACGACGGCGGAAGGCTGTTGGCAACGGCACGGCGGCCGATTGCCCTGTGGCGCGAGGCGGGCGACATCGCCGAGCAATCTTCCGATGACATCTGGCAGGCGTGCGCGGGCGCGGTCCGCGACGCGCTGGCGGAAGCTGGCCTGCGGCCGGCTCTCGTCAAGGGTATCGGTTTTGACGCGACCTGTTCGCTCGCCGTGCTCGACCGGAAGGGAAATCCCCTGAGCGTCAGCCTGTCGGGTGACCCGCGGCGCAACATCATCGTCTGGATGGACCACCGCGCGGTCGTTCAGGCCAGAAGCATCACCGAAACGGCGGACCCGGTGCTGCGTCATGTCGGCGGCATCATCTCGCCGGAGATGGAAACGCCGAAGCTGCTGTGGCTGAAAGAGACCTTGCCGGCGACGTATCGCGCGGCCGGGCACTTCTTCGATCTCGCCGACTATCTCACCTATCGCGCGACGGGAAGCGCGACACGCTCGTCGTGCACGCTGACGTGCAAGTGGACCTATCTCGCCCACGAACGGCGGTGGAACCGCCAATACTTCGAGCGGATCGGCCTCGCCGATCTCCTGGCCGACGATGGAGAGAAGATCGGCAGCAAGGTGGTCGAGCCCGGCACTGCCCTTGGCGCCGGCTTGACGCCGGAGGCGGCGCTCGCGCTCGGACTCCTGCCGGGCACTCCGGTCGGCGCCGGCCTGATCGATGCGCATGCCGGCGGAGTCGGCACGATCGGCGGGCAGGGCGCAGACGGTGCGCCGGTCGAGATACTCGATCGCCTTGCCTACGTCATGGGGACGTCGGCCTGCATCATGGCAACGACCGGGACGCCGTGCTTCGTGCCCGGCGTGTGGGGACCATATTTCTCGGCGATGGTGCCGGGCCTGTGGCTGAACGAAGGAGGCCAGTCGGCGACGGGAGCCGCCATCGACCATCTCGTGCAGTCGCATCCCGCCTATCCCGAGCTTGCGGCCGCCGCGGATGCCGCCGGGGTCGCACCACTCGATCTGCTGGAGCGCGGTGCGGTCGAGCGCCTCGGCTCGGCGGGCGAGGCGGCATTGCTCGCCCGCGACCTTCATGTGCTGCCCGAATTCCTCGGCAATCGCTCGCCCTACGCCGATCCCGAAGCACGGGCGCTCGTCGCCGGCCTCGGTCTCGACAGCGGCGTCGAAAGTCTGCAGCGGCTGTTCGTGGCGGGACTCTGCGGCATCGCCTACGGGCTGGCCGATGTAGTCGACGCCCTGCGGGAGCAAGGCATCCCCTGCCGCACGATCGTGGCCAGCGGCGGCGCGAGCCGAAGCGCCGTGGTGCGGCAGATCATGGCCGACGCGACCGGGATACCCGTCGTTCTGCCGGCCACCGAGGAGCCCGTGATGCTCGGCGCGGCCATGCTGGGTGCGGTAGCCGCCGGGGCGTTCCCGTCGCTCCGCGCGGCCATGACGGTCATGTCGCGGCTCGGCCCGTCGACGCCGGCTGCATCGCGCGAACTGACACGCTTTCATGCCGCGAAGCGACGAATCTATTCGATGATGCGACAACTCGACAAGGAGAGCCGCGCGGCGATGAAAGGATTGTCCTGAGGCAGCCTCGGGGCGAACCCGCTTCGCAGCGCGGATGTCGGGCGCAGCTAGCCGTGCCGGGCCGTTCATTTTGGATTATATCTCTTGGAACACAGGAGGAACTCCATGGCGGAATACGATCTGGTCGTGCGCGGCGGCACTGTGGCGGACGGCACCGGAACCGGCACGCGCGAGGCGGATGTCGCGATCAGGGACGGCAAGATCGCCGCGGTCGGCGCGGTGCCGGACAAGGGCGCGGAAGAGATCGCGGCCAAGGGCCTGCTGGTCACGCCAGGCTTCGTCGACATTCACACCCATTATGACGGGCAGGCGACCTGGGACTCGCATCTGCAGCCCTCGAGCTGGCACGGCGTCACCACGGCGGTGATGGGCAACTGCGGCGTCGGCTTCGCGCCGGTGAAGGTCGAGGACCGCCAGCGGCTGATCGAGCTGATGGAAGGCGTCGAGGACATTCCGGGCGCCGCGCTGGACGAGGGGCTGAACTGGTCGTGGGAATCGTTCGGCCAGTATCTCGACGCGCTCGAGGCGCGGCCGCGCGACATGGATATCGGCGCGCAGCTTCCCCACGGCGCGCTGCGCGTCTTCGTGATGGGCGAGCGCGCCGCCAGGCTCGAAGAGGCGACGCCGGAGGAGGTGGCGCAGATGCGCGCGCTGACGGCGGAAGCGATGCGCGCCGGCGCGATCGGCTTCTCGACCTCGCGCACGCTCAATCACCGCACCGTCAAGGGCGACCCGACGCCGTCGCTGCGCGCCTCCGAGGCCGAGCTGATGGGTATTGCGCTCGGCATGAAGGACGCGGGCAAGGGTGTGATCGAGTTCATCTCCGATTTCAACACGCCCAGTCCCGAGAGCGAGTTCGAGATGATCGACCGCCTGCTCACCGCGAGCGGCCGGCCGTTCTCGGTCTCGCTGGCGCAGGCCCATCGCCGGCCGGACGGCTGGCGTCGCCTGCTCGGGCTGGTCGAAGGGCTGGCGGCCAAGGGCCACTCGGCCAAGGCGCAGGTGGCGCCGCGCCCGATCGGCGTGCTGCAGGGCCTGCAGGCGAGCCGCATCCCGTTCTCGATGTGCGCCTCCTACAAGGCGATCGCGGGCAAGAGCGTCGCCGAGCGCTTGGCGATCATGCGCGATCCGTCGTTCCGCGCGAAGCTCCTGGAGGAAAGCCGCGAGCCGCTGCGCTCCGACATGGCCGCGCGCCTCACCGACTACGACCGCATGTTCCCGCTCGGCGATCCGCCGAACTACGAGCCGGAACAGGACAGCTCGCTCGGCGCCCGCGCGCGCCGCGAGAACCGCGACCCGCGCGAGGTCGTGTACGACTACCTGATCGAAGGCGAGGGCAAGAACTTCATCTTCGCGCCGTTCGCCAACTTCGCCTCCTACAACCTCGACTGCTGCAGCGAGATGATGCAGAGCCCGCACACGCTGATCGGGCTGGGCGACGGCGGCGCGCATGTCGGCATCATTTCCGACGGCTCGTTCCCGACCTCGCTGCTCGCCCACTGGGGCCGCGACCGAAAGGAGGGCCGGCTCGAGGTGTCGTGGCTGGTCAAGCGCCACACGCTCGACAACGCGCGCGCCGTCGGGCTGAACGATCGCGGCAAGATCGCCGTCGGCTACAAGGCCGATCTCAACGTCATCGACTTCGACAGGCTGCGCGTCGAGGCGCCGGTGATGAAATGGGACCTGCCCGCCGGCGGCAAGCGTCTCCTGCAGAAGGCGACCGGCTACCGGGCCACGGTCGTGGCCGGCGCCGTGACCTATCGCGACGGCGAGGCGACCGGCGCGCTGCCGGGCAAGCTGGTGCGGGGACCGCAGGCGGCCTGATCGCGACATGCCGACGGTCGGCTTCAACGGCCTGCGTGCCGGCTACCGGACGTAGGGCGAGGAGCCGCCGATCCGGCATGGGCAAACGTGATCGCCTTGGCACTGGAGGTGGTCTCGGTCGGGCGGACGCTGCGCGGCGGCCGCCTGGAACCGGGCGCCGCACGGACACGACCCTCCCTTTCGCCTCGCCTCGCCACGCCCGATTCGGGTCGGGACGAGGTTCGTACCCATTTACGGACCCCCGGAGACCGCGGCGCCGATCACCCCGGCGGCGCCGGGCTTGTATCCGGTCCGGTCATCGTCTCGCCTGTGCTTCGCGGCCGTGGGCCGCGCTAGCGCGAGCCGCCATTGTCCATGATCTGGACGACCTCGTACAAATGCGGTTCGATCTCGTCGGTCAGCCGATCGAAGCGGTTCCACTCCTTGCGGAAATCCGGCGCGTTGTGCGCAGCCTGCAGCTGCTCCCGGCTCTGCCACTGGATGTAATTTACGATGCGGCGGCCGTCGAGGCTGCGGTGCAGGCTGATGGACACGAAGCCGGGTTGTCCGGACATGAACCCCGCACGCTCGGTCATCAGCGATAAAGCCTCGGTCTGCTTACCCGGCTCGGCCTCGACGACAGTGATCTGCGTCACCGGCTGGTTGCTGGTCTGGATTTGCGGCATGGCGACCTCCTCGCCGACTCAAACGTCGGAGAGGGGCCGGGTGTTGCTGCGACGCCGGTGGGGGCTCAATCGCCCCTGATGTCGTTGTCCTTGATGACCTTGAACCAGCGCTCCTGCTCGCTCTTCTGGTAGGCGGCGAACTCCTCGGGCGTGGTGGTCAGGACTTCCATGTTGAACACCTCGACGAACTTCTGCGTCACGTCGGGTGAGCGCACCGCCTTCGCGATCTCCGCGTGCATCTTGTCGATGATCGGGCGCGGCGTGCCGGCCGGCGCATAGACGCCCCACCACGAGTATGACGGGAAGCCCTTCACCCCCTGCTCGATCAGGGTCGGCGTGTCGGGCAGGGCGGGCGTGCGCTTGTCGCCGGTGACGCCGATCGCGCGGACCTTCTTGGAGACGATGTGGGGGCTGGACGAGGTGAGGCTGCCGATCGCCACGTCGGTGACGCCTCCCAGGATGTCCTGGTTGAGCGGACCGCCGCCCTTGTAGGGGATCAGGTTGAGGTCGACGTCGTTCTCTTTCTTGATCAGGGTCATGAGCACCAGCGCCTGGCTGGCGCCGAGCACGCCGACATTCACCTTGCCGGGCCGCTTCTTCGCGTCGGCCACGGCATCGGCGAAGGTCCGATAGGGCCGGTCGGGATGGGCCATGATCGCCTGTGGCGTCCGGCCGATCAGCATGACGTTGACCAGATCCGAAACCTTGTAGGGCAGGCTGGGCGCGAAGGCGGGGTTGAGGATGTGGCTGTCGAAGGTAAGCATCCAGGTCTGGCCGTCGGGCGCCGATTTGGCGGCGATCGCCGAACCGACCGCGCCCGTGCCGCCCGGCTTGTTGTCGATGATGATGTTCCAGCCTGTCAGCTCGATCAGCTTGGCCTGGATGATGCGGGCAACCGGATCGGTCGAGCCGCCTGGCGGGAAGGGCACGATGATCTTGATCTGCCCCTTCGGCCAGTCGGCGGCGCCCTCTGCGCGGACGATGGCGGGCGCGGCCAAGGCGCCGGCAGTGCCGATCAACACGGAACGGCGATTGAGTGTCGTCATTTTTCGTCTTCTCCCTACAAAGCCATACGACCGAACCTGAATCCATCAGACGTCGTCGTGGACACTGTCATGATCGATCGCCGTTTGCGTCGGCTCGCCTTCCCAATGGGTAACCGAGCCCCGTGTCCGCAACTCGAGGACCTGCTTGCGGATCGCGCCTCCCGGCTGATGTTCCCAACGCTTCTCCCCGAGCCGGCAGCCGCCTCGCGCAGCGCCACAAGCTCCTCCGATGGCAGGCGGGCCGGTGATTTTTCCACGCAAGTCGATTTAAGGTCGGCAATGACACATGTCAAAATAGGCAGCCGATCCAATATCCCCGTCCGTCTTTCCTGCCTTCCCGACGGGCAGGGTGGACATGATTCGATCCTTTTGCCAAGCCTGCCGCGAGGCGTTATCTAGCGGCCATGTCACTGATCAAAGGCGAAACCGGCGATTGGGAGGTCGTTCTTGGGCTGGAAGTCCATGCCCAGGTGATCTCCGACGCCAAGCTCTTCTCCGGCGCTCCGACGACGTTCGGCGCCGATCCGAATACCCAGGTGTCGCTGGTCGACGCCGCCATGCCCGGCATGCTGCCGGTGATCAACGCGCGCTGCGTCGAGCAGGCGGTGCGGACGGGGCTCGGGCTGAACGCCAGGATCAACCTGCGCTCGCTGTTCGACCGCAAGAACTACTTCTATGCGGACCTGCCGCAGGGCTATCAGATCTCGCAGTACAAGGACCCGATCGTCGGCGAGGGCGAGATCGAGGTCGATCTCGAAGGGGGCGGCACAAAGAAGATCGGGATCGAGCGCCTGCATCTCGAGCAGGACGCGGGCAAGAGCCTGCACGACCAGCATCCGACCCAGACCTATGTCGACCTGAACCGCTCGGGCGTGGCACTTATGGAGATCGTCAGCCGCCCCGACATGCGCAATGCCGAGGAGGCGGCGGCCTACCTCTCCAAGCTGCGCTCGATCGTGCGCTATCTCGGCACCTGCGACGGCAACATGGACGAGGGCTCCATGCGCTGCGACGTCAATGTCTCCGTGCGCAAGCCGGGCGGCGAATTGGGCACGCGCTGCGAGATCAAGAACGTGAACTCGATCCGCTTCGTGAAGCAGGCGATCGAGTACGAGGCGCGGCGCCAGATCGAGGTGATCGAGGCCGGTGGCAAGATCGTGCAGGAAACGCGCCTGTTCGATCCCGGCCGCGGCGAGACCCGGTCGCTGCGGTCCAAGGAGGACGCGCACGATTACCGCTACTTCCCCGATCCCGACCTGCTGCCGCTGATGCTGACCCAGGAGTTTGTCGACGGCATCAAGGCCACGTTGCCGGAACTGCCCGATGCCCGGAAGGCGCGCTTCATCAAGGAGTACGGCCTCACGCCGTACGACGCGGGCGTGCTGGTGGCGGAGAAGGAGACGGCGGCGTTCTTCGACACGGTGGCCAAGGGCCGCGATGCCAGGGAAGCGGTGAAGCTGGTCACCGGCGATTTCTTCGCCATGCTGAACCGGCGCGGCGTCACGATCTCGCAGTCGCCGATCCCGGCGGAGCATCTCGGCAAGCTGCTCGACCTGCAGGCCGACGGCACGATTTCCGGCCGCATTGCCAAGGACCTCTTCGTCGCCATGGAGGAAACGGGCAAGGATCCCGCGGTCCTCGTCGAGGAACGCGGCCTGAAGCAGGTCACCGACACCGGCGCCATCGAAGCGGCGGCGAAGGCGGTGATCGACGCCAACCCGGACAAGGTCGCGGCCTACAAGGCCAAGCCGACGATGTTCGGCTGGTTCGTCGGCCAGGTGATGAAGTCGACCGGCGGCAAGGCCAATCCGAAGGCGGTCAACGAGACCTTGAAGAAGCTTCTGGACGCTTGATCCCGCCCGGCGCGGCGACGTGCTGGGCATCGCCCTTGTGGTCGGACTCGCCGGTGCCGTCGGCGCGCTGCTCCTGCGGCTTCTCGAGCCGCGTCAGGTTGAAAGCCGTGTTGATCAGCGCCACGTGGCTGAAGGCCTGCGGGAAATTGCCCTGCTGGCGGCTCTCGCGCGGATCGTACTCCTCGGCGAGCAGCCCGAGGTCGTTGCGGATGGTGAGCAGGCGGTCGAACAGCCGGGTCGCGTCGGCGTGCCGGCCGATCGAGACGTAGGCGTCGGCCAGCCAGAAGCTGCAGGCCAGGAACGCGCCTTCGCCCGGCAGCAGCCCGTCGTCCATGTCGTGGGTGTTGTAGCGCATCACGAAGCCGTCGAGCATCAGCGTCTTCTCGATCGCCTCGACGGTGCCGATGAAGCGGGGATCTTCGGGCTTCACGAAGCCGGTCTGCGCCAGCAGCAGCAGGCTGGCGTCGAGCAGTTCGCTGCCATAGGCGGCGCGGAAGGTATTGCGCTCGGGATCGAAGCCTTTTTCGCAGACTTCGACGTGGATGCTGTCGCGGATCTTGCGCCACGTCTCGACCGGGCCCTTCAACCTATGCGCCTCGACGCCCTTGATCGCGCGATCGAAGCACACCCAGGCCATGACCTTGGAATAGACGAAATGCTGCTTGGGACCCCGCGTCTCCCAGATGCCGCTGTCCGGCTGGTCCCACACCTTGCCGACATGCTCGGTTAGCGCGAGCTGCATCTCCCAGCCGTCGTCGGTCACGGCCAGGCCGCCCTTGCGGGCCTGCTCGAGAGCGTCCATCAGCTCGCCATAGACGTCGAGCTGGAACTGCTCGTGCGCGGCGTTGCCGACCCGTACCGGCCTGGAATTGGCGTAGCCCGGTAGCCAGGTCACCTCCCATTCGGTCAGCCGCCGCTCGCCCATCAGCCCGTACATGATCTGCATTTCGTTGGGGGAGCCCGCGACGGCGCGCTGCAGCCAGTCGCGCCACGCCGCCGCCTCGTCGTAGACGCCGGCATTCATCAGCGCGAGCAGGGTGAGCGTGGCATCGCGCAGCCAGCACAGGCGGTAGTCCCAGTTGCGTTCGCTGCCGAACTGCTCGGGCAGCGAGGTGGTCGGCGCCGCGACGATGCCGCCGCTCGGCAGGTAGGTGAGGCCCTTGAGCGTGATCAGCGAGCGCTCGATCGCGTCGGAATACGGCCCATCGGTTTTGGTGTTCGCCGCCCACTCGCGCCAGAAGGTCTCGCACGTTGCGAGAGCATCCTGCGGATCGATGGCGGCCGGCACCTCGAGGTGCGAGGGACCGTAGCTCAGCACGAAGGGAATTGTCTTGCCCTTGCTCAGGGTGAACTGCGCCACCGTCTTGAAGTTCTCGCCGCGGATATTGGCGGGGCTGCGCAATACCACCATGTCGGGACCGGCGACGGCGCGCATCGTGCCGTCCTTCAGTCGCGTTACCCAGGGCGTGGTGGCGCCGTAGCCGAATCGAAGCGCCAGCTCCATGCACATCGCCACCTCGCCCTCGTCGCCGCGCACGATGCGCACGAGATCGGACGAGGCGCCGCGGGGCAGCATGAAATCGATCACGGTGGCCTTGCCGCCCTCGGTCTCGAAGGTGGTCTCGAGGATCAGCGTGTCCTTGCGATAGCAGCGGCTCGTCGCCTTGACCTCGTCATGCGGCGTGATCAGCCAGAAGCCGTTGCTCTGGCCGCCGAGCAGCCTGGCGAAGCAGGCGTCCGAGTCGAATCGCGGCCAGCACAGCCAGTCGATCGAGCCGTCGGTGCCGACGAGCGCCGCGGTCTTGCAGTCGCCGATCATGCCGTAGTTCTCGATGGGCGCCGTCACGCCGTCTCCTCTTCGAATTGCAGCAGGACCTTGATGTCTTTCGGCCGCCTTTGGAAGGCCTCCTGCCACCTCGCGAGCGGCACGCGGCGGGTGATCAGCCGGGACAGCCATTGCCGATCGGCCTTCGCGAGGGAATCGGCGCCCAGCTCGTAGTGTGCCTTGTTTGCATTGACCGAGCCGAACGTCACGACGTTGCCGAGCACCGAATTGCGATTGAACGCACCGAAGTCGAACGGCAGCGGATGGCCGCTGCTCGACACGCCGGTCAGGCACACGATCCCGTCGGGCGCGGCGCGCATCATGATGTCGGCGACGACGGTCAGCGCACCGGTGCATTCGATGACGATATCGGCGGTAAAACCGTCGGCCAGCATGCCCACGTGATAGGTGCCGCCGAGGTCGCGCACCAGCCCTGGCTTCGGCCCGTCGTCGGCAAGATCGAGGACGTGAACGTCGAAACCGCGCTGCCGGGCCATCAGCCCCGCAAGGAGACCGACCGGGCCGGCGCCCGTCACCAGAACGGTCCTCGGCGACCAGCTCCTGGTGCGATGGCCGATACGATCGATGTGGTCCCACGCCTTGGCGAGGATGGTCGCGGGTTCCAGCAGCACTCCGAGGATGCCGAGCGCGGCATCGACCTTCACGGCGTAGCCGACTTCCAGCCGGTAGCGCTCGGCGCCATAGCCGTCGAGCGACTTGATGCCGCGCTCGGTATATTGCCCATTGCGGCACATGTCCCATTCGCCCTGTGCGCAGGCGACGCACGGTACCGGATCGCGCCGCCGGACGATGCCGACCACATGGTCGCCCACGGCGAAGCCGCTGCCGTCGGGTGCCTGGAGCACGCGGCCGAGCGATTCATGGCCCAGGATCAATCGGTCGTGGCCGGGCGGTGCCCAACCATAGGCGCCGGATACGATCTCGCGATCGGTGCCGCAGATTCCGAGGGCGAGGGCATGCACGAGCAGCGTCGTCGAGTCCGATGCCGGTTCCGGCCGATCGTCGAGCTGCACCGAGTTGGGCGTGCCGGGGATGACGGTGATTGCTTTCACGAACTGTCCAAACGTCGCTCCTCCCTGTACGGTTCCGGCATGACCGTGAAGCTCTATGCGATGACGTGCGGCCGCCTGGTCGGCCGGCTGAAGGACATGATCGAAGGTGAGGACGGCGAGGTCGCCTTGCCCATTCCGTCATACCTGATCGAGCACCCCAAGGGACGGGCAGTCTTCGACACCGGGATCCATCCGCAATGCCGCACGGATGCCGCCGGCCGGTTGGGCGAGCGCGTCGCGCGCATCTTCGGCTTCGACCAGTATGGCGCCGGGGACGACGTGAAGTCCCGGCTGGAGTCGATCGACCGCGACCCCGGAAAGGTCGACTTCATCATCAACTCGCACCTGCACTTCGACCATGCCGGCGGCAACGAACTGGTGCCCAACGCCACGATGGTCGTGCAGAGGCGCGAGTGGCAGGCGGCACAGGATCCCGAGACCGCCGCCAAGGTCGGCTTCTTCAAGGCCGACTTCGACCATGGCCATCCGGTCAGGCAGGTCGAGGGCGAGCACGACCTGTTCGGCGACGGCAGCGTGGTCTGCATTCCGACCTGGGGCCATACGCCGGGCCACCAGTCGCTCAAGCTGCGCACCGCAAGGGGCGAGGTCGTGCTGACCGGCGACGCCTGCTACTTCTGCCGCACCTTGCGCGACCGTCGGCTGCCGCGCTTCGTCTACGACCGCGAGCAGATGCTGGCCTCGCTCGATCGCCTGGAGGGATTGGAGAAGGGCGGCGCAACGCTGTTCTTCGGCCACGACCCCGACTTCTGGAACGGCGTGCCGCAGGCGCCCGTGCCGGCCTTCTGACATCATGATCCTCCCCGGCTTCGCCAGGGAGGAAAGCGCGAAGCGCCCGCACGCAATCTTTCCTCCCCGCGCGCAACGCGGGGAGGTGCCCGCGTAATCGCGGGCGGAGTGGTCGTGCGCCATGGTATTGCTGCAGCTCGTGACCCCTCCGTCGCCGTAGGACAGCGCCATCTCCCCACGCTGCACGCGGGGAGGAAACAGCGAGGATGATCGTGAGAATCTGCTTCGTCGGCGACAGCATCACCAATGGCACGCGCGATCCCGAGTATC
>Ga0182738_1006379_pt1 | contig 12227 bp, 8 predicted proteins | sample eDN5th30CBELigMG_FD_128876 | JGI IMG/M metagenome (GOLD analysis project Ga0182738, IMG submission 128876) | Enriched Miracle-Growth compost microbial communities from Emeryville, California, USA - eDNA 5th pass 30_C BE-Lig MG (version 2)... ...
ACCATCGCGGCCATGAAACCCAGCACCACGCTTGGCAGGCTGGCCATGACCTCGATCACCGGTTTGATCCGTGCCCGGATGCGGCGGTGCATGAACTCGCTGGTGTACACGGCGGCCAGCAGCGCGAGCGGAGCCCCGACCAGCATGGAGTAGAACGTGGCCTTGAGCGTGCCGAACACCAGCGGCCACAGGCCCAGCTTGGCCTCCAGGTCGGACGAGCCGCCGCCCGACTGCCACACGTGCTCTGGCTCGGCATAGTTTTCGTACCACACCGGCAAAAAGACCGCTGACAGCGACGGTGATACTTCCGGGTGCCCCGCATCAAACTGGGCCGCCCACCAGCCCGCGGGCGTGATCGCCAGCAGACCGTCTTCCTTAGGCGCGAACTGGACCGAAGCTACCGCTTGGCCAGGGCTGACTGAGGTTTCGGCCAGCAGGCGATCGGTGGGCACGTAATACACCCGCAGGCTGCCGTCGGCATAGCCGATCGCCACGTTGCGGTTGCGAGCCGAGATGCCTAGCGAGGTGACGGCAGCCTTGGGCCCAGGCAGTTGATGCGCGACCACCATCTGCAACCCATCAGGCGTATTGTCGCCAGCGGTGGTAGAAGAAGCCGCGGCCTGCTCGGGCTCATTGCGATGCACGGGAAACACACAGCGCGTGACGCCCTCGCTGTCGCCTGCCACTAGGGTGACTCGGCCCAGCAGGAACGAAAGCGCCGTTAACTTGGCATCGCCAGGCACCAAATCAAAGTCTTCGGCCAGGGCGATCGCGCCCAGGTCGCGGCAGGCAAAACGTTGCACCAGCCCGTCGTCCCAGGCCACGTACGCTTGATCCCCGCGAGCCGACAACAGTACCCGCGAAGGTAGCGTCGCCCTGGTCCGTAGCGGCAGATCGTGCGAACTGCCCAGGCTTAGCTGCGTTTTACGGGTGAGAAAGTTTCGCTTGGTAGCGAGGGCGTGGATTTGCGCCTTGCCGTCGGGCGTGCACGTGACGATACGCTGCGGCCCTTGGGCGTAATCGATGGCCACGATGGGGCTGGACGCCGGTTTGAACTCGGCCTCGATGCTGGCCACAAACCGCTGCTGCCGGAATTGGCCTTGCGGCGTCCGCTCGATGATGGAATTGCCGGCCTGCATCACCTGGCCTGGTAGCACCTCGGCAAGCTGCTGGGCAAGCTCAGGCTGATCGGCAAAGTCGGCGGCCGTGGGGAACGAGGTGGTGAAACCCCATCGGGCTAGTCGCACGTGGCCAGTATCGAAGGCGACGGCTGCCCAGGAGCTCGCCTCGGACAAGGCAAACGCGGTGATGTTGCCGTCGAACACTTTCTCCTCGCCCAGCGAGGCGAGCGTATCGGCGCGGAACAGCCGCACGGTTCCATCAGGCAGCAGCGCGTAGCCGATCCGCCGGTATTCATCCAGGGCCACGTGAACCGGCGCGCGGCCCTGGGCCCAGGCGGGATCGGCGGCGTGAGGCTCTAAAACCTCGGCCGGTTGAAACAGCGGCAGCACCACCCAGGCCAGAAACACGCACACCATGCCGACGGCCACCATGGTGCCGATCCCGCCGGCGGTGATCAAAGCCGTAGAGGCCCGGTCCGCCAGTTGGACGGTCCAGCGGGTTTTGCGTTTCCGCTGCAAACCGGTGAAGGTTTGTGGATTCTGGTTGGGGTCGTCGCCCGCCATAGACTTTCGGGAGGGAAGGCAATCGTGTCCTGCTCTGTCGCGTGTACGCCAGGAGCACGGCGTCAACGATCGGTCAATCGGCTGTTAGTTCGTGATGCCAAGTTCACCCAGCACTTGCGAGGCGATCTCGGCATTCACCGGGAAGTAGCCATCCTTGATCACAATCTCTTGGCCTTCCTTGCTGAAGATGTACCGAATGAACTCGCGGCGGAGTGGGTCAAGCTGCGTGCCCGGCTTGTGATTCACATACACCAGCAGGAAGCGCGAGAGCGGGTAATCGCCCGAGTACGCATGCTCGGCCGCGGCAGGAATCGGCTCGCTGTTGGCGTCGGCGGCCAGCGGCACGGCTTTGACGTCGGCCGTGGCGTAACCAATGCCGCTGTAGCCCAAGGCGAAGCGGTCGCGGGCAATGCCCTGCACCACGGCGGAACTGCCAGGCTGTTCTTTGACGGTGTCTTTGAAATCGCCCTTGCCCAGCGCGTTCTCCTTAAAGAAGCCGTAGGTGCCGGAGGCCGAGTTGCGGCCGTACAGGCTGACCGGGGCATTGGCGAAAGCGCCTTGCAGGCCCAATTGTCCCCAGGTGGCAATGTCGCGCTGGTAGCCTAGGTTGCGGTTCTTGCCAAAGATGGCGTCCACCTGCGGCAACGTGAGCGACTGGATCGGGTTATCTTTGTTGGCAAACACGGCCAGCATATCGATGCCGGTCGGCAGGCCGGTCGGCTTGTAACCGTACTTTGATTCGAACTCGTCGATCTCCTGGGCCTTCATGTCGCGGCTCATCGGACCGAACGTGGCGGCACCCGAGATCAATGCCGGCGGGGCCGTCGAGGAGCCCTTGCCTTCGATCTCCACCCGGACGGCCGGGTAATATTTGCGGAAACCTTCGGACCAGAGCGACATCAGGTTGTTCATTGTGTCGGAGCCGACACTCTTGATGGTGCCCGACACGCCTTGCACCGGCTTGTACGCCGGCAACGCGGGATCAACCGAGACGCTCTGCGCTAGTGCCGTTTGGCTGGCGAGTCCGAAGATGGCTAGCAGTGCTGCCGCCCATCGCACAGGCATGAACATGGGAAGCTCCCAGTGGGTGGAGGAGATACGCGAAGTAACCTCACCCCAATTTCACCGGCGCTTCGTGAAGGAAGTGTGAAGATCGCGTGAAACCCGGCGGGGATGCGGGCGGGAGCCGGTCGTGCGGGGCCGTTTGGAGGGGCCCTGCGGGGCATCTGAAACAGAAGCGTCAGCGAGGGAAACCGCGTCGATACTCGGTCGGCGCGCATTCCTTCTTGCGCTTCAGGCTTTCGGCGATCATCAATCGCATGAACCCAAAGAGCACGGCTCACAGAGCCGTGGCACGAACGCTGATAACGCCGCGCGCTTACACGCGCGCGGCTTCTTCATGTACCAGCAGGTCGACGAATCGATCCAGTGCGTCGTCGTTGCACTCGGCCGCTTCGGCCCCCAGTTCCAGCAGGCCGTTAATGTTTCCTTCCGAGGCGTCGTCCAATTCCGAGGTGGTTTCCGGCGGCAGGCGATCCATCTCGACGTTCACGCGCAGATATTGGTGGGGCCGTTCCACGGCATCGAACGCCAGGCGAATCTCGTAGTCGGACGTCTCGGCCATGGCGCTCATCATGATGTCGATCAGCGGCTTGATCCAACTGATCGCGCCGTACTCGCGGGCCTCCTCGTAAGGATACGGCCGCCGCACCGAACCGGTGCCGATCGAAAGAATGGCCATCTGGGCTGCCCGGGCACCAAACAGCGTGCGGCCTTCAGCGTATGCGCAAAGCGAAGGGTTGTTGGCGAACACGCCGCCGTCGATCAGCGGGTAGCTCACCCCCGTTAGCGATTTCACCAGCGGCGGTTCGAAATAGGTCGGCGCAGCCGTGGTCGCCCGGCATACGTCGCGAAGGTAGAAGTTGCGGCCGTCCGATTCGCGAGCGTCGTGCTGGGTGAAGAACGTGGCCTTGCGGCGGCGGATATCATAGGCCGTGATCAGGCACGGCTTGAGCAGTTGGCTCAGCAGCGTGTCCTGAAAGTAGTCGTTGAGCACGTTCAACATGCCTTCGGAAGGATACTTCTCATAGTTGAGCCCTCCCACCGAACCCAGGCCGTGCAACACGGGGATCGAGAAGATGTCGGGCCCGTGCTTAACGTATAAATCCTGGGCGGCCACCGCCGAGTAACGCGGCCGGCCGGTATCGCCCTCGGGATAAAGATACACGCAAGCCAGGATGCCGCCGGTGCTGGTGCCGGCAATCAGGTCGAAATAGTCGGCCAGCTTGGTGTCGGGATTGCCGGTGCGGGCTTGCAGCTTGGCCTCAAGCGTGACCAGGATGCGGGCGGCGATCAGGCCGCGGATGCCGCCGCCGTCGATCGATAGAATGCGATACAGCTTCTCGTGACCATTGTCGCCGCGGTCCATAGGATGAGGCCTCCCCCCTCGCTGCAATCCACGCAACCAATGGTTAAGCAATTCCGCAGGCGCACGCCAAGCTCGCCGCATTATAAAGGGCGCTTCGCCGCGTATGCTACGGTTTCGCTCCCCACGGCGGCATGGGGAAGCAGACATGTGCCAGGCGTCCCCCGGTGCTCTAAAGGAGTAATCCCCAAACGTCCATGTCCCGATTCATCCATCAGCGACACAAACCGCCGCGCACGTTGGAGCGGCCGCGTGAGTTGATCGTGGCGTGCGCGCCGCTGCGGAGTAACGTGAACCTTTCGCATATCATCCGCACCTGCGGTTGTTGTGGGGTGCCCAGGGTGATTTGTTGCGGGGCCGCTAAGGTACTGCAGAAGGTTGCCCGCGATGGTGCCGAAACCGTGGAGCTAGAGGTGCACCGTTCGCTGCCGCCGGTGCTCAAGCGACTCAAGAGCGAGGGCTACCACCTGGTGGGCTTGGAGCAGACCACCAATTCGCACGTGCTGTACGAGTACGCCTACCCGCGCCGGGCTGTGCTGGTGATTGGCAATGAACGCCAGGGGCTGACGCCCGAAGTGCTGGACCTGCTCGACGACGTGGTAGAGATCCCCGTCTACGGCCTGCCCTACAGCTACAACGTGGCGACAGCCACCGCGATGGCCCTGTATGAGTATTGCCGGCAGTACCCGGACGGATAGTGGGCGAACTGCTTGCTGCGTGAATCGCTGCGCTACGGATGATGAGTACGCATGCGCATAAAACAAGGCGAGGCGCCGGGAAAGTCCCTGCGCCTCGCCTGAAAGCTTACGACGGGTAGCTAGCCTGGGCTCTCGATCAGTTCTTGCTCAGGCCGATGCCCATGTTCTGCATCAGCTTGACGTAATCGAGGGTGATGGCCAGCGATTCGTTGAAGTAGTGATCGCGCTTGATGACGTGATCCTTGTTGGAAGGCTCGTCTTCGAGTTCTTCCTCGAACACGTCGTCGGCGCTCCGCAGGGCTTCACGCTCTTCCATGAACTTCTTCTGGTTGAGCGAGACCTTCTTGCGGTTCTTGAGTTCGCGGTACCGCTCAATCTGGGCGATCACCTTCTTGAACTCTTCGTTACTTGCCACACGCTGAGCCGAACGCTGCTTAAGCTGGTCGACCAGGCCCGGGGTGACGTAGTTCAGCCGCTGGTATTCCACGGGCGGCACGCGATCGAACTTCAAGGCGTAGTCCAGGTCGGCTTCGCCGATGTCCATGTGGGTGGTGACGCTGGGCAGTTCAATATCGGCCAGCACGCCACGTTCCTGGGTGCTCTCACCGCTGGGGCGGTAGAACTGCTGCATGGTCAGCTTCAGCGCGCCCAGCTTGGGAGCATTGTCCAGGCGGAACAGTTGCCGGGCCAGGTCAAGCAGGCTTTGCACCGTGCCCTTGCCGTGAGTGGTCTTGTCGCCCACCACCAGGCCACGCTGGTAGTCCTGGATTGCGCCGGCGAAAATCTCGCTGGCACTGGCCGACAGCTTGCTGGTCAGCACCACCAGCGGGCCATCCCAGGCGGTGCCGCGTTCCATGTCGTCGTAGTGCTGCACGTTGCCGTCAGCGTCTTTCACCTGCACGACGGGGCCCTGGTCGATGAACAACCCGGTCAGGTTGATCGCCTCGGTGAGTGAACCGCCGCCGTTACGGCGGAGGTCGATCATCACCGCGTCGACGCCCTGCTGCTTGAAATCATCGAGCAGCTTGCGCACGTCGCGGGTGGTGCTCTTGAACTGGGGCTGGTTGTTGCGGGCCCCGGCCATGTCCATGTAGAAGCTCGGCAGGTCGATCACGCCAACCTTCATCGGCTTGCCGTTGGGACCCTGGCCAGCCTCGATCACCTCGCCGCGGGCTTCGCTGTCTTTCAGTTCGATGCGATCGCGGGTGATGGTGTAGATCTTGGGCTGGTTCTCGCCCTCGGAGATAACCTTCAGCCGCACGACGGTGCCCCGCTTGCCGCGGATCAGTTGCACCACGTCGTTGAGTTTCATGGCCTGGGTGTCGACGATCTCGCCCTCCTCGCCCTGGCCCACGCCCACCACCTGGTCCTTGGGCTTGAGCTTGCCGTGCTTGTCGGCAGCGCCGCCGGGGATGATCTTGGTGATGGTGGTCAGGCCGTCGACCGATTGCAGCGCGGCGCCGATGCCGTCCAGCTCCAGCCGCATGCTGATCTCAAAGTTCTCCAGCGTGGTCGGCGACATGTACGTGGTGTGCGGATCGAACGCCGTCGTGACCGCCGTCAGGTACATCTCGAGCAATTCGTCGGAGTCGGTCTGGTGCATCCGCCGGGCGAAGCTCTCGTAACGCCGGCGGACGGTTTCCTTGGCCTCCTCCAGCGACTTTTCCTCGGCCATCTGATTGAGCAGATCGTACTTGATCCGCTTGCGCCAGCGGTCTTGGGCCTCGGCGTTGTTCTTAGGGTAGTCGAGCTGGTCGCGGTCGGTGACGAACTCTTCATCCACGGTGAAGTCGGGATCGGTTTCGAGCAGGCGATTCACCATCGCTACCCGCTCATCGACCCGCTGCAGGAACCGCTTGAAAATGCTGTAGGCAATGGTGATGTCGCCCTTGCGCGTGGCGTCGTCGATCGCCGTGCGGTGCGCGTTGAATTCATCGATGTCCGACTGGAGCAGGTAGCTCTTCATCGGATCGAGCGTCTTCAGGTAGGTATCGAGCGCCCGGGCCGAAACGGTATCGTCCAGCGGTTGCTTCGACAGGTGCTGGTTGCGCAGCAGAAAGGTAACAGCCTGGGCAATGTACCGGTCGTTCTGACTCGGACCTTCCAGTTCGGCTCGGGCGGTCCCGGCCAACAGGCCGACAACAACAGACATTAGGACCGCGGGGCACAGCATCCGCCTGCGCCGCAGAACTTGGGAGAGACCGGTCATAAGAAACCTCGAGAGCTACAGATTCGAGACGGTAGTAGTGTTACCAGACACGCCGCTGGCAGGGACCAGTGGGAAATGAGCCGGCTGCTCTGGCACGGCCGAAACGTAAAGACCTCGCGCTGGCCGGGCAATCCTGATCCGCTGACCAATTCGAGCGGGCGACCTGGGGGGAACTGGCAAGCCGGCAGAGCGACGTTGCAGACCTTGTTCAGTGCGCAGGGCTGCAACCTGATTCTCGCAACTGCCCCGGGTCGGCCTGAGCCGCTGCCCCCCCGTGACGTGGTTCCTCCGTGTAGACGGTTTCGTGTAGGCGTATTGTCGTCCTAGACAAACTGCGACGGCCGCTAAAAACGCTCTTGGTCCCCACTAAAGCCGGGTAAACGCGGTGGGTAGGGGAGATGCGCCATGTGGCCCAAATCATCTGACTTTGTCAATGCTATCGACTGCGCCGGGGTGAGGCAAGCTCAGCTGGCCTCCACCTGGAGTGGGGATTGCCCCGGCAACACCAGTGCAACTTTCGTGGCAAAAGGACGTGGAGCCCAGCGATTTGCCGGCGGTTGAAAGGGGGCCGCGTTCATTGTCGGTGGCGGCCGCGGCGTGTCGCCACCCAATCTTTACGCAGCGGGGTGGCGGAGCGTTCCCGCCATTTTGTCGAAAATGCTTGTAGGAACGCCCTAACCGCGGGTGCCAGACGTGCCGGCACCGCTGGTGCTTGGCCCACCGGCGCGGCTGCCAGATGGCCAGCCATCTCGCCCCCCCAGGATGCCCTTGGCGGGCGGCGAGGCAGTGCGTATTTTCTGGCCCGCTGAGTTAGGGGCGCGACCGATGGACTGCTGGCGCTGCAGCCATTTCCCAGGGAGGGGAAGATGTTCAAGTTGCTACGCACGGCGGTGGTACTGGCCGGGCTGGGGAGTACCTCCTGGCTGGTCATGCAGATGCTGGGCATCGACAGCCTGGACGAATTGAAATCGCGGTTGGGGCAACCGGGGGCCGTGATGCCGGTCCAGGCCCCGGCGGTGGCTCACCGCGACACGATCCGCATCGCCACGTTCAACATCCAGGTATTTGGCCAGGAGAAGATCCGTAAGCCGCAGGTGATGGAAGCCCTGGCGGCCATCGTTTCGCGGTTTGACGTGGTGGCGATTCAAGAGGTCCGCTCGCAGGCCCAGGACGTGCTGCCGGCGCTGGTGCAGCAGGTGAATGCGCTGGGCCACCAGTACGATTTTGTGATCGGGCCTCGGCAGGGACGCACCGCCAGCAAGGAACAATACGGCTACGTGTTCAATACGGCCACCATCGAGGTTGACCGCCGCACGGTGGCCCCGGTGGTCGATCCGCACGATCTGTTGCATCGGCCGCCCCTATTGGCGGCGTTTCGGGCACGCGGCGCGCCGCCGGAGCAAGCGTTCACCTTCACGCTGGTGAACGTGCATACCGACCCGGACGAGGCCGTCGAAGAAATTAATGTGCTGGACGACGTGTATTACGCCGTGCGGTACGACGGACGCGGCGAGGACGACATCATCCTACTGGGCGATTTCAACGCCGGGCCGCGGCAGTTCACGGCCTTTGCCGGCGTGCCGTACTTGGCCTGGGTGGTTGAAAGCGAGCCCACCAACACACGCCGCACGCACATTTACGACAACATCATCTACCACCGCCAAGCGACCACCGAGTTTACCGGGGCCGGCGGTGTGTTCGACATGATGCTGGAACTAGGGCTCAGCGAGCAGCAGGCGCTGGAAATCTCCGATCACCTGCCGGTATGGGCGGAATTCAGCGTGTACGAAGGTGGCCCGGCCGCACAGCTAGCCCGCACCCGGGGCCAGCGCGGCACGTAACCCACTGGGGCCGCGCTGTGCGCCGCTAGTTCTTCTTTTCAATCGCCCACAGGTGGTCGTACGTGCGGAAATAGATCCGCCCATTGGCCACGGCAGGACTGCTCGAGATGCTCTCGCGGTCCAGGGTGTTCTGCGCTAGCAGATTGAACTCCTTGCCCGCCGCCACCACGCTGATCGTGCCATCGCGAGCGGTGAGGTAGATCTTGCCGTCGGCATACAGCGGGCTGGCACGGTGCCGATCCCGGTGCGTCCGCATGTTGTAGTATTCCTCGCCGGTCTTGGCATCCATGCAGATCAGGTTGCCGTTCTCGCGGCAGAGGTATACCAGGCCGTCGACGACCAGCGGGCTGGGAACGTCGGGCGTGTCGCGTTCGCGGGTCCACACGCGGAAGCTTTCCGATTGGGTGATGTCGCCTTCCCCGCCGGGCTTCAGACCCAGTACTGGACCGCTCTTGGCCGAAGGCACCACGATCAGCCCGTCGGCCACGGTCGGCGAGGCCACGAACCGCAGTGTGGGGTTGTAGCGGCCGGGCAAGTTCAAACCGCCGCTGCGCCACAACTCGCGGCCGGTGTCCAGGTCGTGGGCCACCACGTAGTCGGCACCGTGGGTCAGCAGGTAGGCGTGCTGGCCGTCGCGGTAGATGGTAGGCGAGGCGTACGAGTGCTCGCACTCCTTGATGGCGTCGCTGGGACGATCCGCCCGCCAGATTTCCTTGCCCGTGTTCTTGTCGATGCAGGCGACCACGGCTTCTCGGGTTTCCGGGTTGCCTTCGCCGTGAATCAGCTGAATGTACAGTCGATCGCCATCGAGGATGGGCGTGGCCGTCATGCCGAAGGCAATGTTGAACTTGCCGTAGCGGTCCTGCAGATCGACCCGCCAGACCTCATTGCCCTGGAAGTCGTAGCACACCAAGTCGCCGTTGGCGAACATGGCCCAGACGTGCTTGCCATCGGTGCAGGGCGAGGGCGAGGCCGAGTTGCCTTCGTCGCCGCGCACGTCGCGGTTGCCCTGGGCGATGGAGCGGCTCCAACGCTGCTTGCCGTCGGTGCCGATGCACATCAGCAGTAGCTCGCCCTCGTCGTTCACCGTGGTGAGGAAGATGTTCTCATCCCACACGACCGGCGTGGAGCCAGCGGGGCCTGGCAGGGCCACCTTCCAGGCCACGTTCTTGCCCGGGCCGAACTCAGCCGGCAGGTTCTTCTCGGTGCTGGTGCTGTTGTGGCGGGGGCCGCGCCACTGCGGCCAGTTCTCCGCCTGGGCCGTGGCGGCCAACAGCATGCAGGAAACGGTAGCAACAATCAGCATCGCCCTAGGAACCGGTCGCCGGGTGCTCATGCGGTCGCTTCTCAGTGCAGAGGGTGCAAGGTGGGAAGTCCGCTGCCGATGGCAGGCGGTGGGGAATCTATTGCGCGGCAGGCTCGCGCTCTTGATGCATACTGTCCCCCGCCGGAACGCGGACGTCAAGAAAATGCCGCCAAACCACCGCGCATGCGCCACCGGGGCAGACAAGCCGCTGGTGGTTAGGTGCTTGCCGAACGAGGGGGGCTTAGCCTTCGTCCGATGCCCGCAGCCAAGGCGTGATCGTCAGGTCCGAGGAGCAGATTTCCTCGGGCTTGAAGTACAGCTCGATCTCGCGCTTGGCAGCGTCGGGGCCGTCGGAAGCGTGAACCAGGTTCATCTGCCGGCTGGAGCTGAAGTCGCCGCGGATGGTGCCGGGGGCGGCTTCCAGGCCATTGGTCTTGCCGAGCATTTCGCGCACTACGCGGATGGCGTCGAGCCCTTCCACCACGGCGGCAACGATCGGCGAGGCCGTGATGAACGCCTCCAAATTGGGATAGAACGGTTTGCTCACGTGCTCGGCGTAGTGCTGCTTGGACAGCTCAGGCGTGACCTGCAGCATCTTCATCGCCACAAAGTTCAGGCCCTTGTCCTCAAAGCGGGACATCACCCGGCCAACCAGCCGCCGCTGCACGCAGTCGGGCTTGAACAACACCAGGGTACGTTCGATCGACGCCATTGTTACCTTTCCGTCGAAGGGGGATTGTGCGGTTTACAGCGCTCAGGCAAGCGGACGTGCCAAGCCAAGGGGGCCGCCAGTTGCCGCGACACTGAGGGTGGTCCCGCCGAGCGGGTAGACCTGCGATTATGCGAGTAAGGGGCTATTTGACAAGGGACCGGCCACGCCATCGGGCGGGTAGAACAAGCCGTCCGCCCCGGGCGTTGGCCAAGGGGGTTGCCCTGTCCCCCACCGCTGGCGTTCGGGTGCGGCAGGCCATACATTGCTGAGCATGGCACGCTACCGAGTCTTGCTTACCGATTACGCTTGGCCCGATGTTGAGGTCGAACGCGCGATTCTCGCCGAGGCCGGCGCCGAACTGATCGTTGCCCCCTCAGGCGACGAAGCCACGCTGGCCTCGCTCGCGGCAAATTGTCAGGGCATTCTCACCTGCTGGGCCCGCGTGAGCCGGGCGGTGATTGAAGCTGCCCCCGAGTGCCGCATCATCGCTCGGTTGGGCATCGGTCTCGATAACATCGACCTGGAGGCGGCAGCCGAGCGGGGCATGTACGTCACCAACGTGCCCGACTACTGCCAGGACGAAGTGGCCGAGCATACCCTGGCCCTGCTGCTGGCGCTGGCCCGCAATGTCGGCTGGTTCCACCTGGAAACCAAGGCGGGCCGCTACGACCTGGCTGGCGCTCCCACGCTCCGCCGGGTGACGGGCCAAACGCTGGGGCTGGTCGGCCTGGGCAGCATCGGGCGGGCGGTCGCACGCCGGGCCACGGCGCTGGGCCTGAAGGTGCTGGCAACCCGGCAGCGGATGGTTGGAGAGCCACCCGAGGGCGTGGCCTACCGTTCGCTCGACGGACTGCTGGCCCAAAGCGACTTTGTCTCGTTGCACCTGCCGCTGACCGACGCCACATGGCATCTGATCGGCCGCCGCGAACTCTCGCTGATGCGGCCCACGGCTTTCTTGATCAACACCGCCCGGGGCGGTCTGATCGATCACGCGTCGCTGGCTGAAGCGCTGAACGAAGGCCGTTTGGCCGGGGCAGCCCTCGACGTGCAAGACCCTGAACCGCCCGACTTGAGCCAGCCGCCGTACAACGATCCACGCGTGATCGTCACCCCGCACGCGGCGTTTTCCTCGGTCGAGTCGCTGCAAACGCTCCGCAGCCGCGCGGCTAGCGCCGTGGCGGCGGTGCTAACTGGCCGCGAGCCGGAGAACGTGGTAGTCCGCCCGCAGGGTTAAATCGTCGCGGGCTGCCTGGCCTCGTGGATGCCAAGCCGAATATCAACGGTGCGTCACTGCTGCTTGGTATCGGCATTGCAGCGTTAGAGCCATCGGCACTCGTCGCTTGCCGCAAGG
>Ga0182738_1006380_pt1 | contig 12227 bp, 3 predicted proteins | sample eDN5th30CBELigMG_FD_128876 | JGI IMG/M metagenome (GOLD analysis project Ga0182738, IMG submission 128876) | Enriched Miracle-Growth compost microbial communities from Emeryville, California, USA - eDNA 5th pass 30_C BE-Lig MG (version 2)... ...
CCGGCACAACCTGGCGATCGTGTATGAGGACTGGGGCAAACCCGACATCGCCCGACAGGTGTGGGAAGACATTCTGCAGACGCGTCCCGACTATCAACCGGCCCGACAGGCACTGCAACGAACGGAGTGATTCATGCCGCGTTGAATCCCGACATCGCGATCGAGGGGGTATGAGTTCCGGCTGACATTGAACTTTGAGAAAGGTCAATTGAATGAGAACGTCGATCATTATCGCCGCCCACAACGAAGGCGATCGACTTTTGAAAACGCTGAACTCGCTTTTCGAAACCACGGCCGGTCTGGAATTTGAAACGGTTGTCGTTGATGACGGATCGACCGACGGCTCGGTGGCGACCGCAACACGACGCTTTTCACGCTTGAGAATCGTGACGCTGCCTGAGCGTTTGGGAACGGGCGCGGCCAAGGATTTGGGGGCACGCGAATCCGACGGCGACACTCTGGTCTTTCTGGACAGTCATACCAGGCCGGAACGGGGCGCAGTCCGGACTCTGGTCGAACGGGTGGAGAAGCTGCAAGGTCAAGCCATCCTGGTCCCGAAAGTGCCAGCCCTGGATGTCGAAAAATGGCAAAACAGCCGCCGGCAGATCGGCTATGGCTATCAGCTTGATCTCAGCACGTTCGATTCCCGCTGGATGTCCACCGATGAACTCCGTCCCGCCTCATCCCAGTTCAGCGGTCTTTATGAAAGCCCTGGTCTGATCGGCTGCGCATTCGCAATGACTAGGGACCTGTACGATCGACTCTGGGGGCAGGATGCCGGGATGCGAGGCTGGGGCGTGGAAGATCTTGATCTGGGGCTCAAAGCCTGGCTCTTCGGAAATCCGGTCCTGGTCGAACCGGCCGCTTCCATTGGCCACCGTTTTCAGACGAGATTCGCGAATTACGAAGTGTTCTATCCGGCGTTTGTGGCCAATCAGCTGCGGATGGCGAGAAAGAATTTCACCGATTCGATCTGGTCGCGCTGGGTCGAAATGGCGCGGGTCCGTTATGCGGAGGGGACCGATGATGTTCCCGAAGGCATCTGGACTCGAGCCTGGACCTTGTTTGAACACGATCGGGCGAGCGTGGAGGAGGAACGCTCCTACCTGCTTGGCAAACGCGTGCACGACGAATTCTGGTATGCCCGGAAGTTTGGTCTCAAGTGGCCGGCGATGGGAGGAGAAGAGGGAATCGCAAATCCCCTCAAAAGAGTCGAAGAGGCGCCGCCAGCACCAAAAATCGCCCACACGACCGATCAACAGCTGGAGCAGCTGCCAGCCTGGGAGCCGGAGCTTGAAGTTCACTCACGTCTTCCGAGCACGCAGCTGGACCCCAGTCCGCCGCCGCCTCCGCCTCCACAACCCGGAGTTCGTCCGGGAAGTTCCCCCGGTTCTAGCATTGCGGGACAGTCTGTGCCATCGCGATTTGGAATGCCAACCCCCACGGCACAATTTCAAATGCAGGGCCTGTTGTTCACCGTGAGTCGTCCCGGCTATGCCTCGATGCCCAGTCCTGTGACAACCAATGCCATTCTCCTGAACGTGGCAAAGATGAACACAACTCCTGCCCAAATCTATCGGCCCGCCTCTTCGATAACTTCCCATGCAGCGCTTGTAGGCGCGGGACCCTATATACCACCACGGCGGGTCGCCGTCCAAACCGTGGCCCACGGAATTGCACTGATGTTCACTCCAGTAGGAGGAGCAAAGATATCGCCGGCAGTGCAAGCCACACCTAAATCACCAACATGCATAAACCAATCTGCACGTCTGCAATCCAGCTCCATTTCGCCTGCGGCTGCGCCAATCAACTATGGAGGAGGGGGCACACCAACAATAAATCTGATCACAGTGGCAGGCATCCCCTATCCAATCGGACCTGAACAGACGCCACTCAAAGTCGACTTGCTGTCGCCTCCTGTCTATACACAGTTCGGGCCCTGCATCGGCAGGGTATATAACCCCAACTCAATTTATCGGAAGCAGGTCCACTGCTATTGCGAACGCAATGACTTACGCTGGATCGGCACGCATGGAGAAGAGCAGGTATACCATTATTCCGGCCACATGTTTTTGTCTTCTGGGTATATCACTAGTGGAACAGAATCTCGAATTTCCGTGAACTCGCTGTCTGAATTCAACAACGTGATCAATGCGTTTGAAGGACGCACCGTCGTTACAACAACAGCGAAAATAGCGGTTCCTGCCCGATCGACAAGCGTTCTCGCAGCCCAGCAACAAATCGTCCAGGCAGGCTGCAGTGCCTCACCTGTTGGATGGTCTAGGGTTGGAGCTGGATTGGGAGCTGGATTGGGAGCTGGATTGGGAGCTGGATTGGGAGCTGGATTGGGAGCTGGATTGGGAGCTGGATTGGGAGCTGGATTGGGAGCTGGATCGGGAGCTGGATCGGGAGCTGGATCGGGAGGGTGGAGTTTACAGCAAGGAGAGTGCAATGAATCTCCCAACCCCCTTACAGGGAAAAGTGGCACATATCAAATTCAACTGTTTGGAGACTGCACCCAAAAGGATTGGGAGCTTGTCGGATCAGATCAAGTCGTCATGTCTCCCGATGGAGTTCCCACGGAAATTGCCATATTTCGAAAAGGCGATGGCACCTTTGGCTGGCAACTGCCGGTCAAAAAGACCACCCCAGCAACCGAGGTCCCACAGACTCAGCCGCAGCCTGCGACAGCCTCATCCTCTACGACCTGCCCAGTTCGCTGAGCACTTCGACTTGTCCAGCCGATCAAGCTTTTCCAAACGGGGAACCAGATGTTCAATGTGAGTCTTAAATTTCCGAATTGTGGCGTCCCACAAGGCGCCAATGCGGATGCCTCAATTGCCACATTCGGTGACGACCATCAGCAAAATGATTTGCAGGTCGCCACAGATCTCGCGGAGATGCCGCTGGGAACCAGCATGGTTTCTGTGGAGGCGCCACTTGGTGTTGCGGCGATGTGCCCTCAATTCAAGGCGAATGACGGCAATTTCATGTTGGGACTGCTGTCTCCACTGGCCAGTTCTCTCGATCCACCATTGCTCTTGACCTACAACTCAGCGACTCCAGCATCTTCGGCGTTTGGAGATGGCTGGACCGCCTTGGCCCAGCAACGCATCGACAAAATTGATGCCAACATGGTCCTTCTGCATTTCAATGACGGTGGATCGTCATACTACGAAAAAAATGACGATTCGAGCAGCTATGTCACTCCGCCAGGTCGTGATTCCTCTTTGGTGGAGCTTGAGGCTGGGTGGCTGGAGACACAATCCACGGGATTCCAGCTTCAATACGATGCCGAAGGCTATTTGCGCTGCGGCCTTGGTCCTGGATTGCAAAGATGGACATTTTTATATGACTCCAATCACAACAATACAGGAATCATTAATCCCAATCATTTGGGACGGACCACTTTTGTCTATGATGGAAACAATCGAATTCGCCAAGTCATTGATTCTGTCGGGAGAGTCACGACGCTGACTGTTGCCAATGGTGTGTTGACAGGCTTTCAGCTTCCAAGCGGTGACGCATATTCATTCGCATATGATTCGAATAAACTTCTTAAGAAGTGGATCAGCCCCCGTGGTCTGGCGACATCCTTCTCCTATGATGCAGTCCGTCGCCTCTCCAGCGTTCAACTTCCGAGTGGACGGCTGGGGACCGTCACCTATGATGACACGCCGGAGAGTCGAGTGATCTCCATGAACTCCTCTGGAGAATCATGGTTGTTAAGTGTTGATTCCAACGACAATCTGACTCGCCTTGTGAGCCCCTTGGGGGAGACAACCACATTCCAGTGGGATGAGAATCTTCAGCTTGTCCTCTGGCAAAATCCGGCCGGAAATAGCAGGACATACTTGTACGACTCAGGGGCAACCGGAAAAACAGTCTTGACTGCCGTTCAAGACTCGACGCGGGGACGCTTCACGTACACTTACGACAGCAATGACCGCTTATCCGGATTGTTCACCTCGAATGGGCGTTCGACGCTGGTCTGGGATTCGGCAGGGCGCAGGAGCGGCTACATTGATCCTTTGGGGCAGCGGACCACCTATCTCTACAATGCCCAGGGGTTAATGACTTCGATCCAGAATCAGGTCGCGGCCAGGACGACATTCATCTATGACGCGTATTCTTCTCCGATTGCAACGATTTCTCCGACGGGCGTGCGCACAACCTATCACTATGATTCGAATGGACAGCTCGCCGGAACACATTCCCCGTCCTCACTTCGAACCACACTCTTGCGGGATACAAACAATTCACTTTTGGGGGAAGTGCTTCCCAATGGTGGACGCATCAGCTATGCATATGATGAGGATGGAAATGTCACATCTCTGTCCGACCCGACGAGCGCAACAACCCAATACCGCTACACCGTCGACAACCTGATCTCCACCGTCATTTCTCCATTGGGAGGACGCACCAGCCTGTCGTACAACTCTCAGGGAACCGTGGCCACGTCGACGAATCCGTTGTCGGAGACCACTTCCTACAAGTATGACGATGCGAGCCGCCCTATTGCGATCATCAATCCCATGGGGCACCGCACCAGCCTTTCCTACTCCACCAACGGGCAGATTTCCAGTGTAACGCAAGCGGATGGAAGCACATCGACTACGCGATTCGATGCACTCGGCCGGCCTGTCGCCTCCATTGACGCCATGGGGAATGCGACCACACTGATCTATGACTCTGCGGGAAATCCATCCGTAGTTATCTCCCCCTTGCTGGAGCGAACCACAACAGTTCATGACGCCCTGGGGCGGCCGATCATAACGATCGATCCCCTTCTGTCTCGCACCACTTATGTTTACAATGCCATAGGCCAGCTGGTGTCGCAGATTTTGCCGGGAGGAACAAGAACATCATTTCAATACGATGCGGACGCCAAGATCACTCGGTCACAACTCGCCAATGGCAACGATGAACAGACGATCTATAATGATCTCCGCTTGCCTGTCAGCGCAATCGATCCTAGCGGATTGAGAACTACCATAGCCTATGCTCCCGATTGCCAGCCGCTCCGCGTGATCAATCCCCTCGGCGAGACAGCCACCTTTGTTTATGATCTCAGTGGAAAACTTGTTTCCAAGGTGTCACCGCAGGGAGAGCGTCACACGACGGTCTATGACGACAATGGCCAGCCGGTAGTCCAAATCGACCCCTCCCATGCACGCACGACCCTGCAATACGATGCCGCGCGGCGACTTGTCGGAACGGTTTTCTCGGGAGGGCAAACGGCACTCGCCCGGTATGATGCTGCAGGAAATCAGATCTCCCAGATCGCCCCTTCCGGTGAAAGAACCACATATGGTTACGACGCGGCCGGAAGACAAATCTTTCGCATCGGTCCCGACCAGGCAAGAACCTCCTATTTGTATGATTTGAATGGACAAGCCACGGGTTGCACCAATCCTCTTGGTGAAACAGAACGGCAAGTCTGGAACGCAAACGGGCAGCTTGTAGCAAGCATCGCCCCGCTGGGACATGCGACCAGCTACTCTTACGACGCGGCGTCCCGACTGATTCGAATTGTCAACCCGCTCGGAAAGATCACCACAAATCTTTTCAGTTCTGCCGGGGAGCTTGCCGCCGTCATTTCCCCTGCAGGGGAAAGAACCTCTTATTCCTATGATGATCTAGGACGAGTCACCCAAACCGTTGCGCCCACTGGTGCGGTCTCGACAATTTCATATGACGACAATGGATGGCCTGTGGCGATCAATTCACCTGGCCAGACAAGAACTTCGTTCACATATGATGCCGCTGGCCAGCTGATCCATGCCGAGTCGCCAATGGGCAGAGTAATGCGGAATCTCTACGATTCCTCTGGACGAACGATCGGAAGAATTGATCCCAGCTCGAATCGGACGACGTTCGGTTATGACGCGAACGGATTTCAGACGTCAGTCCAACTTCCCAGCGGGGTCATCCATACCACCATTTACAACAGTTCCAACCTTCCTGTTGCGCAGGTCTCTCCCGACGGGCGTAGAATGACCGTCACATATAATGAGAACGGTCTTCCCATTGCCGTCAAAAACCCGCTGAATGCCGTTCTCACATCAATCTATTCTGCTGCCGAAAATATTCAGGTCAGTGTTGATCCATTGGGAAATCGGACCACCACCGTCTTTGATCAAGCCGGTCGGACGATCGCCACGGTCAACCCGCTCGGCAAAATCACATCTTCCATTTACGATGCCGACGGAAATCTGATTGCCTCCGTTTCTCCTGCCAAGACCCGCACCACATTTCAGTACAGCGCCACCGGCCAATTGCTCCGGGAGACAAACCCGCTGGGGGAGACGACGTCCTACTCCTATGATTCCTCCGGTAACAAAATCAGTGCCACGAATCCACTCGGGCATTCCACGCATTACTTTTACAATGCAATTAATCAGCAGATTGCCGAGGAAAATCCGCTGGGTGAACGAACCAGTTATGTGTTCGATTCCACCGGTCGTCGTGTCGCCACGATTTCACCGCTTCTGGCACGCACCACATACATTTTCAATGCCGATGGGCAGGTTGTCCGCACGGTCAATCCCCTCGGCCTGATCAATTCGGTCATCTATGACGAAAATGGACGCACGATTGCCGCAGTCAACCCTTTGGGGCAGCGATCATCCACCGTGTACGATGTCAATGGTCGCGTCGTGGCCACCTCAAATGAACTGAACCAGCGCACAACCACAATTTACAGCCGGGATGGACTCGTTGTCGCCACGGTTTCGCCGCTGCGCCACAGAATGACCTTTGTTTATAATCAGGCCGGCGAACGAATGGCCTCCGTTGACCCCATGCTCCGCCGAAGTACGTTCCTCTTCGATGCCGCAGGTCGGCAGATCGCCTCGATCACTCCGCTGCTGGCTCGCACCACAAGCGTGTTCGATGCCGCCGGACGACTGATTGCCACCGTCAACCCGCTCGGATACCGCACCACCACGCTGTACACATCCGTCGGGCAGATTCGTTCCAGCGTCGATCCATTGAATCAGCGCACAACGAACATCTACGACCTCGCCGGAAGGACCATTGCCTCGGTGAATCCGCTGGGGGCTCGCACCACCACGATTTATGATGCCGCAGGACAGGCCGTCGGATCGATCAACGCGGTCCAGGCCCGCACGACCACCGTGTTCGACACGGCCGGGCGGCCCAGTCAGTCGATCAATCCGCTCGGGTTCATTACGGCCACCCTGTATGATGCGGATGGGCGTCCCATCATCGTCACCAATCCTGATCTCACGCACAACTTCACGGCCTACGATGCCGCCAGCCGTGTCCTCCGCACCATCAATGCCCTCGGAGCCATCACCACTTCACTCTATGACTCCGCCAGTCGGCTGGTGGCCACCATCGATCCCCTTGGAAACCGTTCCACGACCGTTTACGACGCGGCCGGACGCACCATTGCCCAGGTCAATCCCCTGGGCGAACGCACCACCACCGTGTACAACGCCGAAGGCCGCAACATTGCCACGCTGAACCCGCTCCGGGAAACAACCACGCTGCTCTACAATCCCGCTGGCGACAAGATCACGTCCATCAATCCGCTCAGGCAGCGCACCACCACCAGCTATGATCTCGACGGCCGCGCCATCGCGACTCAAAATCCGCTGAACGAACGCACCACTACAGTCTTCGACAAAGCCGGCCGCACCATCGCCACCGTCAATCCGCTCCGGCAGCGCACCACGTCCCTTTACGATCCGGCCAACCGCCCCGTCTCCTCTCTCAATCCGCTGGGCGAACGATCGACCACCGTTTACGATGCCGCCGGCCAGAATCTCGCCACGGTCAACCCGCTGGCACAGCGCACCACCACCGTTTATGACCTGGCCGGTCGCATCCGGTCCACCATCGATCCGCTCTCCCGCCGCACCACGTTTGTCTACAATGCCGCCGCGCAGCAGGTTCGCCAGGTCAACCCGCTCGGAAACATCACCACCTCCCTGTATGACGTGATGGGCCGGGTGGTCGCCTCCGTCAATCCCCTGGGCGAACGCACCACCACCGTGTACAACGCCGTGGGACAGACCATCGCCACAGTCAACCCGCTCGGGGAACGGTCGACCACCACTTATGACCTGCTCGGGCAGGCCATTCGCCAGCGCAATCCTCTCTCGGCCCTGACCACCACGGTTTACGATGCCGCCGGACGCGCCCGCGCCACCATCAATCCCCTCGGAGCCAGAACGTCCCTGGCCTACGACGCCGCCGGCCGGCAGATTCGCTCGGTCGACCCGCTGGGGCGCATCTCCACCACGCTCTATGACCAGGCCGGACGCACGATGGCCCAGGTCAATCCGCAGGGAGAAATCACCACCACCCAGTACGATGCCGCCGGCCGCGCGGTGGCCCAGATCAACCCGCTGAACGAACGCGCCACCACGGTCTGGGACCAGGCGGGTCGCAGCATTTCGTCGGTCAATCCACTGGGGAACCGCTCGACCACCGTTTACGATGCCGCCGGGCGGCAGATCGCCGCGGTCGATCCTCTCGTCCAGCGCGCGACCACCGTTTACGACCCCGCCGGACGCAGCGTTGCCACGGTCGATCCGCTCGGCAATCGCACCAGCACAGTCTACAACGCCGCGGGGGAAGCCATTGTCAGCCGCAACCCGCTCGACCAGCGGACGACCACTCTGTTCGATGCCGCCGGGCAGACCATCGCCACCATCAACCCGCTGGGGAACCGGACCACGTCGGCATACGACCAGGCCGGACGCCAGACGGCATTGATTGATGCCAACCATCAGATCACCACCACTCTGTTCGATGCGGCCGGTCAAACCGTGGCGACCATCAATCCGTTGCTGCAACGGACAACCCAGGGATACGACGCCGCCGGGCAGCAGACCCTGCGGATCGATGCCCGTGGGTTCCGCACGACCTATGCCTACGATCCGGTCGGCCAGCAGGTGCAGCGCAAGTACCCGAACGGCACGCGTACGACCTGGGTTTATGATCTGGTCGGCAATCCCCTGGTCATCGCCGCGACCGCCGGGCGGTTCACCAGAACTTACGATGTCCTGGATCAGGTGCGGCAGCTGCAATGGCCGACCGGCGACGTGGTCACCTGGACCTATGATGCCGCCGACCAGCGCCGGACCCGGGAAACCTCCGCCGGCATCGTGACGTACACGTTTGATGCCCACAGCCAGCTGGTCCGGCTCGAAAACGAACATGAGGAAGTGACCAGCTTCTCTTACGATCCCGTCGGCCGTGAAATTCTGAAGGAATTGGCCAACGGCACCCGTTCCACGCTCGTCTATAATGCGGCTGGGCAGATTCTGTCTGTGTCCAACCTGCAGGAGACCGACGAGGTGATCTCCCGGTTCGCTTATACCTATGACGCCGCCGGCAACCGCATCAGCGAAACCCGGGAAGACGGCACGCTCCGGCTGTGGGCCTATGACCCGACGAGTCAACTCGTCAGCGAGCAGCGGACGGAGGGAGAGAGCTGGGACACGCTCACGGCGGGCCAGTGGTCAGACCTGTCCACGTTCGGCTGGGGTCTGCTTCCGGCCGGCAGCGGATCCGGCCCGATCACGACTTATGCCTATGACCCGGTCGGGAACCGGCTGGTCCTCAATGCCGATGGAGAATTGACAACCTCGACATATGATGCCGCCAATCGGCTGATCACGAGCGAAGATCACGCCGGCATCACCACGTATACGTTCGATGCCAACGGCAACCAGCGGATCGTCGAGGCGCCGACAGGAGATGTGACCACGTACAGCTGGTCTTACGAGAACCAGCTGATCCAGATTGAGGAACCGGATGATGTGGTGACGACGAACACGTTTGCCCCGACGAATCGCAAGTCGGACGAGCTGCGGATTGCCAAGGAGACGGAAGCAGGCGTGGTGCATTTCGTGTACGACGACCAGAACATCATCCAGGAGCTGGACGAGACCCTGACGTTGGAGGCGGAATACACGCTCAATCCGCAGCCGTACGGGGACCTGGTGAGCCAGCGGCGCGAGGACGAGAGCACGTTCTACAACTTCGACGCTCTCGGCAGCACACAGTCACTGACAGACGAGACCGGCACGGTCAACAATGAGTACGCTTACTCCGCCTTCGGTAAAATCTTGGAGCAGACCGGCAACACGGAGAACCCGTTCACCTGGGTAGGGGAACTGGGGTACTACCAGGAGGACGACGGGCGTTACCTGCTGCGACGCCGGGAATACGATGAAGCCCTCGCACGGTTCCTGAGCGAAGATCCCATCGGGTTCGACGCCGGTGATGAGGATCTGTACCGATATGTCGGGAACGCTCCGGTCAACAAAGTCGACCCCAGCGGGCTGGAAGAGACATGCCCGCCGCAGTCAATTTTACCGCCCCAGGGAAATTCCCGTTGCCCCAATCAGATTCCGGGAGCAGGACAGTTCTTCAAGATCAAAGGCCCGCAATTCCTCTATATTGACCTGCGCACGGGCCAAACATCGAGCGGCAATGATCCGGCCTGGGGCACCAGCGGGGCGCAGGCCTCCGACATGCTGAAAAATGTGAACGATCTCTTGTCGAATACAACTGACGAGACACAACGGGGCCTGCTCCTGCAGTTCAAGGAGTACCTGGAATACCTTGTGGCCAACAACATCAATTTCCGGTATCTCGAAGCGGATCGGGAGACGCCATCCATTCGCGGGATGAACGCACAGGAAGAAAAGGACTTTCTGTTCGAATGTTCCCTGGATAGATTGCAATCGGGACGGGACATGACGAATCCCGCGAACGTCCAGGCCATGGAATATGCCCGGGCGGTCCACTACGGGGATCGCTGCGCCCAGTTGAGCATTGCCGCCGATGTGTCGCTGAATCTGCTGCTGTCGGCAGGCGGCCCCAAGTTCTTCGCGCAACGTCCGCAGGTGCCAAAAGGCAATAGTCGGCCGAATCTCACGATAAAGATTGGCTCAGGAAACAATGGAGCAAATGCTGCGCAATTTCAACGTCTCAGAAATTATTATGCGGCTGAGGAAATCCTGAATGCTTCTCGCGTTGGGTCTGGTCTCAAGTCTGATGCATCTCATCGTGCCGCCAGCTTTCTGAGTCGCGAGCAACTTGAGTCTGGCAAGGTATTCTCATTTCGGGGCGGCGATGGTGTGCATCGTACACTGCTGCAAACTCAAGGGTGCTTCAATGGTAAAAAAGGCATCTTCGAGTATATACTTGACCCATCTGGAAACATCGTTCATCAACGCTTTATCGAGGGCGGAGCAATCACAGGAATTCCGAATTTTCCTGTTCAAAATCTTCCACGATAAAAGAAAAGGTTCAACATGTTTGAAATCCCCCTGCAATTCCTAACCAGCCTGCGCGAACCGATTAACATGCATGACATGAAATATGCATACGCGCACAACCTAATCGACAAGAAAACATTTTCATCATATGTAACATATATTGCCGCAGAGGGTGAACACGACCGAGAAGATGCACAGGTATTTTCTGTCTCAAATGAACCTAATCAATCAGAGCAACTGGCCGAACGAGTCGCATGCCCCGCAGAAAGTACACCTGAACAGAATCGAAAATGGGCCTTGATCTTGGCCTCATTCATAATTCAAAGTAATATTTCCGACAAACTCGCTGCCATCGAGAATTTATATTCCGAGCTTAATTATCCAGAAGATTTGGCAAGGTTCGTGCGCTACATGCCAATGTCTGGGCCAGATATGGGAAGCAGGGAAGCAAACGAGAATCGAATGCTTGAATCACTAAAAAGTATGGCAGCGGATATCGTGAATATGCCGTGATCGCCTATTGAATAAACGGGAGAGGTGGCATTGGTGAAGGGTGGGAAATTGTGAGTGGCATGAGCACTTCGGTGCACGATGCAAGCACATTCAAATTAGTAGTTGCGACTTCTTGCTTGGGCCGCATTTTTGGCTGAGTGCTATGCTTGCGCGACAGAGCAGGACTGACTTGCCGGACTGATGCGGTGCCGAGCCACCGTCCGGGACCGTTCTTTGACAATTTGGCGACTGACGACTTTTCTCAGGGGTGATGCCTCGCTGGAGCTGGACGGGGCATCACCCCTGGTGCGGGGGCACCCGTTCGATGCCAACGGCATCACGACGTATACATTCGACGCCAACGGCAACCAGCGCATCATCGAGACGCCGGCAGGCGATGTGACGACCTACAGCTGGTCTTACGAGAACCAGCTGATCCAGGTCGAGGAGCCGGACGATGTGGTGACGACC
>Ga0182738_1006383_pt1 | contig 12224 bp, 6 predicted proteins | sample eDN5th30CBELigMG_FD_128876 | JGI IMG/M metagenome (GOLD analysis project Ga0182738, IMG submission 128876) | Enriched Miracle-Growth compost microbial communities from Emeryville, California, USA - eDNA 5th pass 30_C BE-Lig MG (version 2)... ...
GCCGTGTGGAAGATGTGGCAGACCTGGCGAAAGTGCCCATTGGGCGCAAAGGTGCGCGTACGGTCACCATCAGCGATGTGGCACGGGTGGTGGACAGCACGAAAGAGAAAACCAGTCTTGCCGAACTGAATGGTCAGCCCACCGTCATGATGCGCATCCGCAAGCAGTCAAAAACCAACACAGTCGCGGTGATCGATGCTGTCAAAAAGCGTCTGACCGAAATGGAGCCGGAACTGCCTCACGGGTACAGTTTTCAGGTGCTGCGCGACGACTCGACATTTATCAAAGCGGCGCTGCACAGCGTGCAGGAGCACTTGATCGTGGGCAGCCTTTTCGCTGCAGTCGTGGTGCTCATATTCCTGGCCAGCTGGCGCTCAACGCTCATCGCGGCTGTTGCCATACCCATCAGCGTCGTCAGCACGTTTGGGCTTATGTGGATGATGGGTCTGACATTAAACATGGTCACCATGCTCGCGCTGACGCTGTCCGTTGGAATTGTGGTCGATGATGCCATCGTGGTGCTGGAAAACATCTATCGCTACATCGACGAGAAAGGCTATGGCCCCTACGAGGCGGCTGTCTATGCGACGCGTGAAATTGGTCTGGCCGTGCTGGCCATCACTCTCAGTCTCATTGCCGTGTTTTTGCCCATTGCCTTTATGGAGGGCATTGTCGGCATTTACATGAAATCGTTCGGCTACACCATGAGCTTTGCCATTGCCGTCAGCCTGCTGGTAAGTTTCACGCTGACGCCAATGCTCAGCGCGCGGATGCTGCGCAAGAATGGCGCTCACAGCGATCAGTCAACGGAAGAAACTGAAACCTCGACACCCGCGCCGACAGAGCTGCCAAAGCCGCGCAAAGCGCATTGGTGGCACCGGTGGTCGCCCTACGCCGTCACGGAGCGGATCTACATGGCCATGCTCGGGTTCTGTCTGCGCCATCGATGGATCATTGTGATTGTTTGTTTCGGTGCGCTGGCGGCGATTCCGCCCCTGGCGAAAATCGTCAATAAGAACTTCGTACCCAACGATGACCTGTCAGAGTTCACCGTTAACGTTCGTGCGCCCGAGGGAACCAGCCTTGAAAAGACGCAATTGATCCTGGACCGCATGGCGCGGCAGATTCGGTCGCTGCAGGGGGTGAATTATACCCAGAGCAGCGCCGGCACCGGCGGCGCATCGAACACTGGCGAAATCGATATCGGAATGGTACCCATCGAGCAGCGCTCGTTTACGCAGTTTCAGATGATGGACCTCGTGCGCGAAAAGATTCTGCCCCAGTATGACAGTATGAATCTGAAAACCAGCGTAGGCAATTCCAGCGGCGGCGGTGGCCCGCGCGGCGGAGACGTGGAGTATGTCATTACGGGGCCGGAGTTCGATCAGCTGCAGAAGTATGCGGACACAATCATGGCGAAGCTGAAGGAGGTGCCTGGAACGGTAGACGTGAACTCCTCGCTCGTGATGGGAAAACCACAGTTTGGCGTGGAAATCAACCGTCCCAAGGCCGCTGAGCTGGGAGTCACTGTGGCCGACATCGCACAGACTTTGCGCATCGTTGTTGCTGGCGATGACGTGAGCAGCTATTATGAAGGTGGAGAACGCTACGATGTGTTTCTGCGCGGCGATGCATCCATGCGCAATAATCCGGAACTGCTGAGCCAGGTGACAGTTCCCAGCAAACGCCTGGGGACAGTGCCGTTGAGCGATGTGATTACTTTTGAAAACGGCACAGGCCCGACGGAGATCGAGCGGCTGAATCGCCGACGCCAGGCGACGGTCAGCGCAAACGTGAAACCCGGCTTTTCGCAGCAGAAGGTTATCGATGCGGCAAATGCGGCGGCGAAAAGCCTGGATCTGGAAGCCGGCTATGCGACGACTCTATCGGGCACGTCCAAAAACCTGAACGAGTCATCAAACGCATTCTTTACGGTGTTCCTGCTCTCGCTGATTTTTATGTACCTGATCATTGCGGCGCAGTTTGAAAGCTGGCTCAACCCGTTCATCATCCTGCTGTCGCTGCCGTTGACGGTGCCGTTTGCGCTGTTTTCGGTCTACATCACCAATGAATCCCTCAACATCTTTTCGATGCTTGGCGTGCTGGTGCTTTTTGCGGTCGTGAAGAAAAACAGCATCCTGCAGATCGATCACACAAACCAGTTGCGCCAGGAGGGCATACCGCGTGAGCAGGCCATATTGCAGGCCAATCGCGACCGGCTGCGTCCGATCCTGATGACAACGATTGCATTCGTTGCCGGCATGGTGCCATTAGCCATGAGCAGCGGCGTGGGATCGGCCACGAACCACACCATCGCCAGCGTGGTGATCGGCGGCCAGACGCTATCACTGCTGCTGACGCTGCTCGCCATTCCGGTCGCATACTCGCTGTTTGATGATGCCTCTCACAGCCGCGTCTGGCGCTGGATAAGCGGGCTGTTTGGCAAGGCATTTGGGAATCAGGTAAGCGCACCGGCCGGTCTGGCGGATGATTCAGCGCCGTCGTAAGTGCACAGGCTGACGAAGATCACAGACGCATCAACTGGGCGGTTTGCGGTTGACCTGCAGCCGCCGCGTCTGGATCAAACATTGAGTCTGGAATTGATCCGCAGGCAGCAGCAGGAGGAGGATGTTTGATGGACAGAAATGAGATAGCTGTAATTTCAAGAGGAGATATGCCGCAGCAGGGCGGCATTCGGCAGGCGCCTTCTGAACTGGAAATCCTGGTGCGGGCACGTTATCCGCTGGTGTATATTGTCACGCCGGAAGAGGAGCGGGCTATCGCGAAGGTCAATGCCATTGCAGACGCACTCGGAAAGAAGCTGTTCGACTGGACCATCAGCAATGGTCTCACGCGCTACCGTGCTGGCCTCGAAACGAGAACAGAAGGGCGCAAAGATACTCGCGACCCGATCATTGCACTAAAGGAAATCGCCGCTAACAGCGAGCCAGCTATTTTTGTCCTGCGGGATTTTCATGAGTTTCTGACCAATAGCGAAGTCAAGCGCCGCCTCCGAGACCTGGCGACGTTCCTGCGATCATCGCTGTCGTCCGTCATCATCACGGCTCCGGTTTTACGGCTGCCGGAAGAGCTGGAAAAAGACGTCACGATTTACGATTTCCCGCTGCCGACGCGCTCGGATATGCAGACAATGCTGGAAAACATTTCCGTGGATATTGCCAATAATCCGACGCTGGCAATCGATCTTTCCGAGGCCTCGCGCGAGGCCATCATTGATGCGGCAATCGGGTTGACTTATAATGAGGCCGAGAACGTTTTCGCAAAGACCCTCGTTTCCGCGCAGCGGTTGTCCCAGGCTGAGGCCCCGCTTGTCTATGCTGAGAAAAAACAGGTCATACGCAAATCAGGCTTGCTGGAATACATTGAAGTTTCCGAGTCGCTGGCCAGTGTCGGCGGACTGGATAACCTGAAAGACTGGCTTGGCAGACGACGTGCGGCTATGGATCCGCAGGCGGCGCGCTTCGGGCTTCCGCCGCCGCGCGGGCTGTTGCTGGTTGGTGTGCAGGGGTGCGGAAAAAGTCTCGCGGCAAAGGCCAGCGCCACCGAGCTGGGGTATCCACTCGTGCGCCTGGATATTGGCCGTCTTTTCAGCAAGATGGTTGGCGAAACTGAATCCAATATTCGCCGGGCCCTTTCAGTCGCCGAGGCTCTGGCGCCAGTGGTGCTCTGGATTGATGAGCTGGAAAAGGGCCTTAGCGGAACCGGTTCCAGCGACAGCACCGATGCCGGCACCACGGCCCGGCTGTTTGGCACCATACTGACATGGCTGCAGGAAAAGCGCAGCCCGGTTTTTGTGGTCGCCACCGCTAACGACATTGAACGCCTCCCGGCAGAGGTGCTGCGCAAGGGACGTTTCGATGAGATCTTTTTTGTGGATTTGCCCACCGACCGGGAACGCCAGGACATCTTTAAAATCCATCTGGCTCTGCGTAACCGAAATCCCGACCAATTTGACCTGCGCGCGTTGTCTCTTGCGACCGACGGCTTTAGCGGGGCGGAAATCGAGCAGACCATCATCGAGGCCATGTTTGGCGTCTATGGTCGCAAATCTGACATTGAGACCCAGGACATTGTCGCGGCTGCAAGGCTGATGATTCCGATTTCCAAAACAATGCGGCAGTCCATCCGGGATCGCCGGATGTGGGCCGTCGGGCGCACCATCAATGCGAGCACTGAAGGCGACACGCAGGATGCGCTCGAAAAACCCGACAGCACGGACGCCGAAAAGCTTTCCCTCTATCTCACCTACCTCACTGAATCATCGAAAGCAGGCGCCGGGGCGCAGATGGCCGCAGAGGCTTACCTTGGTGCATTTCCCGGCAAATCCGCCGACCTGGAGCAAATGCGACTTTACCTGAAAGATTTTCAGCGGCTGACGGCTCGGCTTCAGACTAGCGAGTAAATGGGGATAGCCGGTGGGCGCGATGCGGGGTTGCAGCAACTCATGGCCGCTGCAACCCGTGCGCAATTAGCTTTACAGGATAACCCCGCCGGCAAGCTGTTCATTGGGGAGCGGTCCTGGGCCTTCTGCTGACTCCTGCTGCTTGAGCAGGTAATACTCCACGCTGTCAACTAGTGCGCGATAACTGGCTTCGACAACGTCTTCGCTGACACCGACAGTGCTCCAGGATCTTTCGCCATCGGTGCTCTCAATCAGGACGCGTACGCGCGCAGCGGTGGCCGCCTGGGCATTCAGCACGCGCACCTTGAAGTCGGTCAGGTGGACATTGTTCAGCGCCGGATAATCTTCGACGAGCGCTTTGCGCAGGGCGCAATCGAGAGCGTTCACCGGTCCATCGCCTTCGGCGACTTCATGGCGGTTCTCGCCGTTGACCTGCAGCTTCACGATGGCCTCGGCGAGACTTTTTTCGCCGTTGCGCGACGTGATCACGCGGAAGCCGCTGACATCGAAGAAGGACGGGCATTTGCCCTGGGCTTTTTTCACGAGCAGTTCAAAACTGGCTTCGGCGCTTTCGAACTGGTAACCTTCCGCTTCGAGCTCTTTGATCTTCTGAACGATCTCGCGGGCTTCCGCATTGTCGTCGCTCAGATCAATGCCCAGTTCCGTGGCCTTATACTTGACGTTGCTCTGGCCGCTCATTTCGCTCACCAGGACGCGCCGCTGATTGCCGACGGTCTCGGGCGGGATGTGCTCATAGGTGGCGGGGTTGCGCTGAACCGCGCTGACGTGAATGCCGCCTTTATGGGCAAATACCGTCTGGCCAACATACGGCTGCCGCGGATCGGGGGCGAGGTTTGCCACCTCGGCGACAAAATGCGAGAGGGAGGTCAACTCGGCCAGCTTGCCTTCCGGCAGGCATTTCCTGCCAAACTTCAATTCTAGGTTCGGGATGATCTGGATAAGATCGGCGTTGCCACAACGCTCGCCGTAGCCGTTCACCGTTCCCTGCACGTGGACGGCGCCCTGCAATACAGCCATGCAGGAATTCATGACACCCATGCCACAGTCGTTATGGACATGACATCCAAGCGGGGCGGTGATGACTTCTTTCACGCGCGCCATGATGGCCGGGATCTCGGTCGGCATGGTGCCGCCGTTGGTGTCGCACAGCACAATGCAGTCGGCTCCGCCATCCTGCGCCGCTTTCAGGGTCTGCAGCGCGTATTCCGGGTTCGCCTTGAAGCCGTCAAAAAAGTGTTCACAGTCATAGATGACCTCGCGCCCTTCGCTTTTGAGGTAAGCGATAGACTCATTGATCATGGCGAGGTTTTCTTCCAGCGGCACGCGGAGCGCTTCGTGGACGTGGAGGTCCCAGGTTTTCCCGAAAATCGTGACGACCGGCGTTTCGGCTTTGAGCAGCGTATTTAGCTGACTATCTTCGCTCGCTTTCACGCCTTTGCGGCGGGTGCTGCCAAAAGCCGCCAGCTTCGCATGCTCAAAAGTCGCCGACTTCATCTTCTCAAAGAACTGCATGGCTTTCGGGTTTGATCCGGGCCAGCCCCCCTCGATATAATCCATGCCGAATTCATCCAGGCGGCGGGCGATTCGCACTTTGTCTTCCAGGGAATAGCTGATGAATTCTCCCTGTTCGCCATCACGCAGGGTGGTATCGTAGAGAAAGACGTCTTTTGTACTCATGGGTTCAGTTTAGCCTTTACGGTTTTCAAGCGTACCGCGGTCGCATTGAAGGTTAAGTGTATTTAGGTCGGAGGGAAACAAAGATTCGTCCGGATGGCACTGCTGTGGGGGGACGAGAGAAGGGGAGAGAAAGGTCTCCAGCCCTGCGGGTTGCAGGAATTGGCTAACGAAACAGGCCGCGCCGCCGCGCGATCACTGAACCCGCGAGGGCTCAATAATTCGAATTATAATTCCGGTAATGATCGCGTGCGCAGCCATTTGGCCCTTGTTTAGCAGGTGTGTCAGTGGATTATTCATCCTGTGAGGTTCGTCTGGAACAGTGAGGAATTGTCGGCCTGGAAAGAAGGGGCACACGTTCTTTATGACGGTTGATGGTGGGAAGCTGGTGCGCTCCGCGCACGTTGAAGGCGGCAGCAAGCTGCACGCAGTCCAAGGTGTTTTACCCCGTCCTCAGTGTTTTGCCCCATCCTCAGGGTTTTGCCGCATCCTTATCAAGGCCAAATTGCTGTTTGACAGCAAACTATCGCTGGCCGCGAATTCCTTATCCATTTCAGAGGGGAGTCTGATGATGCTTCTTCAGCTGCCGATCGGTAACAAATGCCTGCTTTTCCTCATTGCAGCCGTGCTAACGTCATCGTTGTGCGCTGGACAGACAACCCTCACAAAAGCGGGTGCCGCTTCCAGCACATCAGCCGACGAACCCAGCCGTCCCAATTTCATTGTTATCCTGGCGGATGATCTTGGCTACAATGACCTTGGCTGCTTTGGTTCAAGGCTTATTAAAACCCCCAACCTGGATAAAATTGCAGCAGACGGCGTGCGGTTTACGGATTTCTACTGCGCTCCGTCGTGCACGCCCTCCCGCGCGGCACTTATGACAGGATGCTACCCGTGCAGAACCGGATTCGGCGATATCCTGAACACGTTTAATGGGCGCCGCTCGCCCAGCGGAGTCCTGCATCCAGACTCGCAATACGGCATTAACGCAGCGGAAAATACGTTGCCTGAGATTCTCAAATCAACGGGCTATTCCACGGGCATGGTGGGCAAGTGGCACCTCGGAGATGCGGAACAATATAATCCGGTGCACAACGGGTTTGATGACTATTTCGGGGTTCCTTACAGCAATGACATGAAGCCGTTTTATTTCCTTCGCGGAACCGAACGCCTCCAGGAAACACCTGACAACGATCTGCTGACCCAGCGTTTTACGCAGGAGGCGGTGAAATTTATCCGCAAACAAAAAGACAAACCGTTTTTCCTCTACCTTGCCCATTGCATGCCTCACGTGCCTGTCGGCGCATCCCCGGCTTTTAAGGGCAAATCCGCCCGGGGGCCCTATGGCGATGCCGTGGAGGAGGTCGACTGGAGCGTCGGCGAGGTGGTCAAGGCGGTGGCGGATATCGGTGCCGAAGATAATACGCTGATTGTCTTTCTATCAGACAATGGCCCCTGGCTGGCTCGCAGTGAAACCGGCGGAAGCGCGACACCCCTGCGCAACGGGAAAGGGTCCACCTACGAGGGCGGCGTGCGCGTGCCCTGCGTCATGAAATGGCCGGCAAAAATCCCCGCTGGCAAAGTCAGCCATGGTATTGCTGCGAACATGGATCTGCTGCCGACCTTTGCAGCGCTCGCAGGAGCGAAGGTGCCGGCCAACCGGAAAATTGATGGAATAGACATTTCCGCACTGCTACTCAAACCAGAAGGGAAATCCCCGCGCCAGTCGTTCCTCTATTACTTCGGGAACCAGTTGCATGGCGTACGCAGCGGCGAATGGAAGCTGCGCCTGAAGAACAACCTGCTCAATGAAGACGTGTATCGCCAGGGCGATCTCGAAATGCTTGAAAAGGTGGAGATGCCGGCGGCGCTGTACAATCTGACCAATGATCCAGGCGAGCAGAAAAGTGTGTTGTGGGATCGCCCGAACCAGAAAAAACAGACTCACCCCAGGGTTTCGAAACATCTTAACGAAATGATCGGCAAGGCTCGAAATGACCTTGGTGATTCCCTGACGGGCGTTAAAGGTCCAAATCTGCGCCCCATTGGTGGTGTAGAAAAATAGTCTATGGGATTAAACGACAAGGTACTGAGCCACATCCGCATGCTGGCCAACGGCGTGGTGGCCTCTTCCAACGAACGCAACAGCTGGGCAGCGGCAGTGGAAGTGCGGCGCAATGAAAAGGGAGCCCACATTCAGGTGCGGCTGCGCCCTGGCACGGAAGCTCCCTCTGATCCGCTTCTCGAATTGGCAGATCTGGCCGATGCCATCCGGAGCGAATTGCGCCTGGAACGGGACAAGATCGGCGCTGCCATTTATGGGACAAGCGAATCCACGTTTGAATCGGAAGGCGATCTGCGGTTCGAATTCGATGTCTGGCAACTCTAAATACGACCCCACAGTCTCACCGGGCACTTGGATTGCGAATTAAACCAGCTCAAGCTGTATTCGCCTAGTCGAAGGGAATGGTATAGATGCTGCGTGTATTTACAAAAGTGGTGGCGACCATAGGACCAGCCACAGATTCGCCCGATATGATCGACAAACTATTTCAGGCCGGGGTGGATGTTTTTCGCCTGAACATGAGCCATGGGGATCATGCCGGGCATTCGGCCGTCGTGAAGGCGATTCGCGAAAGCAGCATCCGCGCAGGCCGGCCAGCGGGAATTTTATGTGACATCTCCGGACCAAAAATCCGTATTGGCGACATCCCGGACGGCCCGGTGGAGCTCGAAGCAGGCCAGGATATTAGCCTGACGACGGAGCAGGTGCCCGGTTCAAAAGAACTGGTGAGTGTCAGCTACGCAAAGTTGCCGCAGGATGTGAAACCGGGACAACAGCTATTACTGGATGACGGACTGCTCGAGTGGCAGGTCACCAGTATTGATGGTAATGTTGTCCACTGCAAAGTCATTCGCGGCGGCCCGCTGAGCAGCCGCAAGGGCCTGAACCTGCCCAACACAAAGCTTAGCCTGGCATCTATCACAGACAAGGACCGCGCAGATATTGAGTGGGGGCTCGAGCATGACGTAGACATGTTTGCCATTAGCTTTGTGCGCACGGCGACCGACATTCGCCACGCACGCAGCTACATGGAAAGTCTGGGTGGCACTCTGCCTCTCATCGCCAAAATCGAAAAAGGCGAAGCAGTCATCAATATCGAAGAAATCCTGCACGAGGCCGACGGCGCCATGGTCGCCCGCGGTGATCTCGGCGTGGAAATTCCCCTGGAGCGCGTGCCCCACGTCCAGAAGCAGGTGATTCATATTTGCAACCGCCTGGGCAAACCGGTGATCACGGCCACGCAAATGCTGGACAGCATGATTCGCGCGCCGCGCCCCACCCGCGCCGAAGTTACAGACGTCGCCAACGCCATCCTCGACGGGACCGATGCGGTGATGCTCAGCGGAGAAACTGCCGCTGGCAAATTCCCGCTCGATGCCGTGCAGATCATGAACAAGATTGCTGAAGAAACCGAACGCCACTTCAATTACCAGCGATGGCTCAGCAGCCGCCACATCAGCGCCGATGCGCCCATAGCCGATGCGATCACGACATCCGCAGCCATGATTGCGCGCGACGTCAATGCCAAGAAGATCCTCTGCCTGACCCAAAGCGGCAGCACTGTGCGCCGCGTAGCAAGATACCATTCCCAGGTGGGGATTCTCGCTTATTGTCCGGTGGCGCGCACGGCGCAGCAGCTTTGCCTTTCGTGGGGCGTGACGGCAGCCTCGCGCGAAGGTTCTGTAGACGTGGAAGTTGAGCGCCGCCAGGGCGCGGAGGTCCAGATCAGGAAAGCCATCAGTCTGTTTCGCGACCGTGGCGTGCTGCATCGCGGCGAAACCATCGTGGTGACCGGCGGTCTTCCGCTGCATCAGCCCGGCACAACCAACCTGGTGCGGGTGGTGCAGGTTGACTGAGCTGCAACCCCACATTGCTGTGCTGGGCGGAGGCGTGGCGGGACTGGCTGCGGCCTACCGGTTGTTGCAGCTCCGGCCAGAATGGCGCGTCATTGTGCTGGAAGAGGGCGATCAGCCCGGCGGCCTTGCCTCATCATGGAAACTGGGCAAATTTACTGCAGATCTCGGACCCCACCGCATTTACACGGAATTGCCGGAGATCAAAAAGCTGCTCCCGGAGCTGATCGACCAGGGCGAAATGTTGACTGTGGAGCGGCGCAGTGAGATGCTGCTCGATGGCAAGTACATCACCTATCCAATCCAGCCCGGCGAGATGCTTTCAAAGTTTGGTCCTGCAAAGGTAGCCGGACTCGCGGCAGGGGTGGCCCGCGGAAAGGCTCGCGCATTAACCGGTAAGCATCCAGTCAATTATGAAGACGCTATGATCCGTGCGTTTGGGACGTCCGCCTACCGCATGATCATTGGCCCCTATACGGAAAAAGTCTGGAAAATCGCGCCTGCCGATCTAAGCGAAGATGTGGCGCGCGTCCGCGTGAGCGCCGGCAATGCCACCCGCCTGATGAGCCAGTGGCTAAAGGGCGGACAGGAATCCGGCGAAAAACGTCCCACCAGCCTGAAACAGTTTGCGTATATACGTGGCGGCGTCCAGGGCCTGGTAGACACGCTGACCCGCAAAGTGGAAGATGCTGGCGGCAATATCCTTACGAACTGCATTGTCACTGGGCTGACCGGGGAGCCAGGGCGCGTCCGCCAGGTCATCACACATCGCTGTGCCCCACCCATTGCCGTCGACGCTGTCATCTCAACTGTGCCCATTCCGGATCTGACGGAGATGGTGAGCACCGGCGGCCTCTCCACCGGCGACGGCGCTGTCGCCATGGAGACTGCTCAATCACTCGAATACGTCGGTTTGATGCTGGTCGCCGTCATGATCAACCGCGACCAGGTTTCGCCCAATTCCTGGATCTATTTTCCGGGCCATGATCTCATCTTCAACCGAGCCTACGAGCCGGGGAATTTTGACCCGTCCATGAAGCCGCAGGGCCAGAGCATGCTCGTCTTTGAGATTACCGCGCGGTGGGACTCAGACATCTGGCGGAAGAGTAACGACGAAATTATCAGGCAGACCATTGCTGATTCGCTAAAGACGAACCTGTTTACCGCTGAGGATATCAATGATGCGGCAGCGCTCCGCGTGGCCCATGCTTACCCGCTCTACACGCGGGATTACCGGCTGAAACTGCAGCGCCTCTATGATTATCTGAGACCCGTCTCAAACCTGATTACCACCGGCCGCCAGGGGCTTTTCAATCACAATAACATGGACCACAGCATGCTCATGGGCATGCGCGCGGCGGAGGCGCTAACAGAGAAATCAGCACCGGCCCAAACCTGGTATAGCAACCTTGATCAGTTCGCCCATTTCCGGATCGTCGATTAACCTGCAGGAGGGCGGCTTCTGCAGATGGTGGTTCATCAAAACCAGATGTGTTTATAGTCCCGGGGCAAGTTTGGGTTTATTGCTGAAGCGGTGAGAAGCCCGGCTAAAGCCGGCTGGATCTTCTTAGGAAAGCCAAACCGCCGCCGCTAAAGCGGCGCGCAACGGGGAGCAGGCTAAAGCCTGCTAATTAGGCAAAAGGCCAACCACCATGCCCCGGTGCAACTCTGGGTAACTGCAGGCTTTAACCTGCTATACTGGCAAATGTGGCCAATTTCGACCGGCTCGGGGGAAACCCGGGCTAGCGGCAGGCCTTATCCTGCTATACTGATAAAAGCGGCCAAATTTAAGCGGCTGGGCGGGAACTCCCGGAGAAGCGGCAGGTTGTATCCTGCTGCTTATAAAGCGGATAGATTTGAGCGGCTCCGAAGGAGCCGATGATTGTAGCCGGGGGTCAGGCGCGAAGCGCCGCAGCCCCCGGAAAGCAGCCCCCAAAGCCTCCGCGCGCCGAAGGTGCGCATGATTCCACAACCTGGTACGCGGAGCTCATCACCGCAAGTTTCGATAACCTCTAAGGCCGGCTCCGCACAATCCACGCGGTGGCCGGTAATCCCGGCTCCGCACAATCCATCCGGCCCTGGCCTGTAATCCCGGCTCCGCACAATCCACCCGGCCCTGGCCTGTAATCCCGGCTCCGCAGAGCCACTCGACCCTGGCGCTCTGTCGCCCGCTTTGTGCGCCGGTGGA
>Ga0182738_1006384_pt1 | contig 12224 bp, 12 predicted proteins | sample eDN5th30CBELigMG_FD_128876 | JGI IMG/M metagenome (GOLD analysis project Ga0182738, IMG submission 128876) | Enriched Miracle-Growth compost microbial communities from Emeryville, California, USA - eDNA 5th pass 30_C BE-Lig MG (version 2)... ...
CAAATTCAGCAGCAGCCAGAGCCAATCCTTTCACAATAGGCCACCCACCTAATTTCACAAAGAAATAGACAGATCCACCGATAAGTAATCCACCAACGGTGAAGCCTGCTACCAATTGAAACCAAAGGGGCAATTTCTTTTCTTTTCCTGTTAGCAATCTCCCATTTTGATCTGTACGAATACCGATTTCAAGAAGGAATAAGAGTGGGAAATATTCAGTTTCCTCATCAATTTTAAAAGGTTTCAATTCGAGAGGCAGGCTCTGCCAATTTTTGAATGCATCTTATCATTGCCCAATCTTTCATAGCTGTCAGCTTCATCATTCTCATCCTTTTTTAATTCGCTTTCTGAGACATTGTCTTGCATCATTAGGGGTACTTCTGGCTCGAATGAAGTTTCCTTTTGTAAATTCCAAGACTTGCATCCAATCCTGACCAAAATTTTCTCCCAGAATTTTCACTTATCTCATTTCTGTTTGAAAGGGCTATATAGTAATATGAGAGCGACATAGATTCGTTAGTTTGTTGCCTAATGTTATCAAGATCTGGTAATTCTGGTCGAGGGACTATGTATTTGCAACCATTCCCAACGAAAGGAAGGGGTTCACACTTTGCAACACTTAGTTTCTTTCCTTTAATGTGCTTCGTTCTTAGGAATTTATTCAAGATTTCGCATATCTCTTCAGGATTTCTTTTATTAGTTTTGACAACCCAAGTTTTGGTGTTCTTTTGGCCTCGAGCCATTCTGCCAAATTATCTTTTTGTTTTATTTATGTATTATAAAATTACAGACTAATTATCCTTTTTTTTATGCAAATACGACAGGTGATCTTTCTGATAACAACGGAAATGTCCAGGCTATCCGCGGCTGTCATGGCTAAAATTAAGACTTTTTTTTGGGCGCCTGAAATTAAATTGCCTTTGACAATTTCGACGACGATATGATTCACCTTCAAGAGACGGGTAATCTATTTCTGAAACAAGCATTCTCTCTCATAACAAAAGAAAGGCCCACGATATCCGCTGACTTTTCTGGCTAAAATTTTAATTTTTTTCTTGGGCAGCATCTAAAACAATATTTTTCTGTCTAAAATTCTGAGTTTAGGCCTATCAGGCATCATTTTCATTTTCAGGCTGAAGTTTTTCTTTTCTTCTCGCCTAGCCTCTATTATAAAAAGAATAATGACAAATATCCTAAACTCAATATCGAAGATATGATTCATCGTCAATAGATGAATAATCTATTTCTTATGCAGATCGGAACAGATGGCAATAAAAATGTCCAGGCTACCCATGGCTACTCTTCATTAATGTTCATTAATATTTTCTGCATTAACGATCATTAATAATTTAAACCTTTTCTTCATTAATGCTCATTAATGATTTCAATCTTTTCTCATTCTTCCTTCATCTTCTCTTCATTCATGATTTTCAAAAAAATCCAAAAGTTTGGAGTGATTTTTTCATAAAAAATTTCAAGTCATGAGTGATTTGAAGCAATTAGGAGCAGTACAACCGGAAGAAGAATAGCAAGAAGAAAGAACTTCGCTCTTAGCATCAAGATCTTAATTTCTAATTAATAGATGCAAATTCAACAATTTAAGCTTACCAACAGGGAGAATTCGTAAAAAAAATATTTAGTCCCAATTTTGACACATGATATTTTCATTATGGAACATTTCGAACGAAAAGGAACAAAATTCTTAGAAGAAACTCTTTGGCCACAGTGGAGACATTGAGCAGGCGCGTTATTGTCTTCAATTAAATGCAACTTGTCAACAAAAAACAGCAAGCTCCTAGGAAACTCTTGGCCACATTTTAAAGATGGAGGAGGAATTGTCTTAAATTGAATACGACTTGTCAAAAAAAAAAAAAAATATGTCGACAAACAACATTCTTGTAAATGAAAAGTCAGATTTCGAAGAGTTTTGGTCGTTGACAAAACTTTGAGGTTGAAGAAACTGGGATATATATCAACTCGTTTGCTCTTTATTGTGAGCCCAAAGTAACAAAACACTTTTTCAAATTTCATCAAGTTTTAAATGCGTCCGGAAGGATCTTTAGATCCACCTCTGAAAATTGAAACAAAGAAAAATCACCTTTGGAAGATTTATTGGCATTCTGATTGATGAGGAGGAATACAAATCGATTCGTTGCATTGTTAGACAACTTATGAATTCGCCTTCTGAACAATACGCAAACAAGTTCGACTCTCAGAGAGCTAAGAATATTCAATTAAAATAGGATGAAAAAGTCAAGGCTTTTCTATATCAAGCTTTAATCTTTTTATAAATTATATTGCTTCCGATTTCTCATGAGGTCTCTTTCATCATCCGCAACCACTATCATCATTGCTTTCTTGATGTTTCAACTGAATTCTTCTTTGGCAGATGAGGGCTGTCCAGCAGGGTTCTTTAATTTGGGGAACGACTGTCGGCCTTGTGATCGTACGAGCTCTCATTGTACGTCTTGTACCATGGGAGGAACATTGCAATTCCGTTGCCTAGCTTGTGCTCCAGGCTTTGTGTTAATTCGTTGGATGGGTGGACCACTGACTTTTTGCAAACCTTGCGATTCTGAATTTGTCGGATTTCAATGTAATACTTGCCAGATGACAAAAGATTCTTCCAATGGATGCACGAGTTGCAAGCCAGGATATGAATTAGTCGTTCAAGAAGGTACAAAGAGTTTGAGTGATCTAACTTATTCAGTTCTCCCTTCTTTGACTACTAATCCATACACAGCTTGTCGTAAGTCAGAGTCCGCTACTTTCCCATTTCCAGCCCCAATCCCACTCCATTCTGAAGAGCATCCCAGGAAAAACTGAAGAAGAAAACAATGAATATTTGGATCGTATGAATCTAATATCTTAATCCTCTTAAAAACTTGAAACAATGGCGAATGATTCTCAATAATGGAGTAATTCATAAGTCTTCTTTGGATTTGATGAGTTAAATTTTGTGTGTGTAAAAACATCTGTGGTGTTTCATCTTCTTCATTTAAAAGAGGCTAGAATTTCGTACGTAATAGTTCATAGTTCGGTAATCCACACAATTCAATAATTCTTCAAGCATACTTTTGGTTAGACTTTGGAATTTTTGTTGAAAAAGTCTTTTAGAGTGCCCTTTTTATTTGTCGGTTCGTCAAATATTTAATTTCTGTGTAGTTTCTTTTCAAATTTTATCATAACACGATAAAAGAAGAAGTTTTTTTAAGAGCTCTTCTCCTAATTCCCTCTAAAAGCAGTTTTTCAAGCCTAAAAGCCCATGTCTTAAAAAATCTAAGATCTAAACACTTTCCTAAGAGTTTATTCTGTTTCTTCTCCATGGGTTTTATAAAAAATGAAGGGTCCCGAACTCAAATTAGCTGTCCTAGCCCTTTCTTAACTTGTTTCAATTATTTCTTGAAATTTACGGACTTATTGTGTTCAAGAGAAATAGAAAAAAATGAGAGAATATTGAGAGAAAAATCCCCCTCCGATCCTTTCTTATTAAAAATTATTGCATAATTGAACTCAGTGCTATCAAGTTACTGAGAAAATTCTGTCTTAAAACCGGAAATCATAAAAATCAGAGGCACTTCTCTTGAAATTTTCACACTTCGTCAATTCAAAAAAATTCACTCTGAAAATTTCAAGAAATCTTTGAAGTCATTTAAAAAACTACTTTTTTTTTTTTGCAAACTAAATTCATTTAGATTTACTAAATTCTGCAGAGCATGAGGCCGAATATATTTTGAGAAACAATGTGAATCAAGAGAGTTTGAATATGTTCCTTTCGCTTCATCATTTTTATTTTTGAACTTAAACAGAAAATTCTTCAGATATTGCCTCATCCAGCAGGTGATCAGTTGGCTTCTGGTTCTTGAAATAACGCCATCAAAATCTGGGATCCGAAGACTATAATTCACTTCGTTAAATTTAGAGGATAAGATAGGCTCTTCGAGTGCTCTCATTGTTTGAATCAAAAAATGTTAATCATAAAAGAAAGAGAACACCTATTTATATTAATAAATGCAAGGAAAGACGTCAGATCTTCTGACGAAGCCAAAAATTGCCTTACCTTAATTAAAAAAATTTAAAAGGGTACCTAATTTGTCAAAGATATTTGGTCGAATTTCGATCCTGACTCTTAAGGCTCGAGGTAAAAAGTGAGTTAGAGAAAACCCATTTCCAAAAACTGTTGGAATATGTTCAGCGACAAAAACTCATTACTCTTGAAGAGATGGCCAATGCTTTTGTTTCAACCTTTACATCTTTGAGTACACAGAGAAATTATTCAGATGGCTTTCGCCAACTTTTTGACCAAGGGCTTCTTGACAGGAGAATGAGTTTAGCCGAATTTAGTTCTCTAGATGCTGGAGCTCTACTTCAAAAGGTTCGAACTCACTGTAAAAGTAAAGGTCAGAAGGGCCGTAAAGCATTTGTGGAGAGAACAGAGGATATTGATTTCTTCAGAAAAGAAGTGGTATTCAAAAAAAAAAAGTCGGATTGCATGACACTAAAACTATAACATTGCCAGAAAACTTACTAGATGATCTGAAATATTTTATTGGTTCTCGAAAACATGGATACAGTAAAACCTGTCAAGTTGGGCACCCTCTTAAGCTGGGCACAATTTGGTGGTCCGGCCAGAAGTCTATATATTTCCACTCAATTTCCACCGAATAACCTGGACACCTGTCTATCTTGGGAGTTGGGCCAAAAAAAAATTCCGAGAGTTTTTACCCTTGTAAACTGGGCAATCCCTTTCAAAAATTTTCATAATTTTTCTGAATCTCCTTCAAAATTCTTAACATGAAAAATTTAACGAATCTTTTATAAACAGGAAGCGTTTTCTTATTTTATGCTTTAAATTTCCGATCATGAGCTTTTTAATTTAGAATTTTTTTCATTTATCTCCAAATTTTCACTCTGACGACTCGTACTTGTAAAGAGTTATCTCTTCAGAAGAAGGTGGAGCTTCTCGATTTTACTGGCAAGGGAAATAGCGAAAGACAGCTAAGGAATTTAAGGTCAGTAAAAGTACCGTTGCAAATATTAAAGACAGAAAAGAGGAGTACAGTATATATTTTTGATGATTGCTTTGTTTAAAATTTTATGAAAGAAAAAGGAAATACAAATTTAACTTTACGAAATTTTTTTTGTTGGGAAAAAGAGAGTGGGGTCACCTTTTTAATCTGGGCACTCGGCTATATTGGGCAACAAGTCTCGGTCCCGATGGTGCCCAACTTATACAGTTTTTACTGTATGTATTTACAAAGAAAAATACTTGAGAAGAGGACGACATACCGATTACGAAGAATGAAATCACCAAAATATATAAAAGAACTTGGAATTTAATGAAAAACAAAAGTCTCACCAGCTCCCTTGATTGATGAGACTTCTTTCTTTGCGGCCGAAGAAGCACTCCAACCAGAAATTTATTACTTTTTGTTAAATATTTCTTCTCTTATTCAATGTTTTTATTGTATAAAATACTTACATATTTTGAAAGTGATTGGCAAAAAAAATCTTGAGAGGATGACTGGAAAATTTGCTGGACATCCCGTCCTGAAAAAGCCTTATTTGGTGGCCGGACTTTCCCATCACTGGAGAAATCTTAAACGAAATCGTTTTCAGGAATTTTTTCTTTCTTTACAATCCGCCAAGGCCCTTTTTGCCTTTTTTAGCGATATCTGAAATACTAGGATGTTCATAAAACGTTCTAACCTATAAAAGTACGAGGTCATAATTTAGATTTCTTTACTGTTATTTTATGAGGTAATATAATTTCTTTACAACTGAGCATAATCAGATGATATTTAGAGGAGATAAATATTATCAAGGATTGCAGTAATAGGGAGATAAATGTCTATTGCTAATTTTTATGGTCCTTTTCTTCAGGTTCTTCCACAGTGAAAATAACTTCTTTCACAATATCCAACCCGACATAACCGTTGCTCCTGACATGAACCTGCATGCGGTTTATTCCAGCAGGAAATGTGAAATCAAAATTGAATTCGTGTTCATATTTTGTCCCTCCAAAAACAGCCTTGCATGTATTAACAAGGAAGAATTTAAAATAAATTTTTACTGCTTCTCTCAGTAGCCAAATTTTCTTTTCAATGTTTCCCGCCATTATGAACCATTTTTCCTTCTCTTGGAAAGGATAATTTTTCGACTTAATGTATTGAAAATCATTATCCTCATGTTTCTTGTTTAATCGAGTCAGAGTAACTTTCAAGATTCTTTTAGCTGTGGATGAGAAGCTGTGTTTATCCTTTATGAGAATTTCTGCTTGGACCTTTCACGTCAATCAAAGATTAATGATTATTTTTACATCCAAATAGGGAAATTGCTGCAGCTCAAGAATAACACTGTCCATGGAAGGAGATTTCTCGACGCTTGGGCCCTTTTTATTAAAGAATTGGAAAAAATCAACAATTTACATCTGGTTTGTTTGCATCTCGAAGGAAGTCCTTTAATGAAGGGAGTACAATTCCTTTCCTATTGAATAGTTAAAATCTTAGTCTCAAAAACTTGATGAACTCTTTGTCCTCCTTAATCCTTTCCTTTGACGTCGTAGACAATTGTAATAGCTCATGATCACCAGGCCAGAGACCCTATTTCATCGTCAGGTCTTTGAAAAGGAAGAAAAAGAGAAACGAACCTGATAGAAAAGCTGGCTAAAATCGATCAAGGTCATTACAGCAGTAGGATCAAAAAATCTTTTCCCTTTAAAAATGGGCTTGAAGGCCGAATTGATCATTTCCTTGAAAAATTATACGAATAACATCGAAGAATACATCGATTAGCTTCGGAGCATTTTGTAAAATAAATCTTTGGTCATCAGCCAGCGTAGCACCTGTTTGAAGCCCAAGCATGTATGCAAGGATCAAGATATATGGCTTTAAGCTCTTTACCTGAGCTGGTATTTCCCCTATAATTTTCACAACTTCTGCAGAGAGCTAATGAATTAGTAAGACAATGAATACCGATTCCAATTTACTTGGTCAAAATCCTTCTGTTTATCAGGCGATATCACCAAAGTTGGGACAAACTCTAAGCAATTTGATAAGATTTTTGGACAATCTGTTATTTCAAGGTCTTGATTTATGAATTGAGCAAAGTTTCTTCTCTCATCAAAAAGTGTGTTCTTCTTCTTGCCAAATGTAAATTGGGCACTTATTGCTTCCGTTAATATCCTCTCTTCAACTCGAGTATCTTCATGAGCCAGTAATTGCTCTCGCACCAATAATGAAGTAACCTTATCTTCAAATCTTTCCCTTCCTAGGGACTTCTTCGAATCAGTTGTCTGTTTCTTGATAGTTGCCACAACATTATACTTCTCTTTAAATGTCTGGATGAATTGGATCATGAGCATCATTTCTATTGGAGAAAGTTTTTCTTTTTCTCTTTCATATGAATTCAGATAAGTGTCATTTGAAAAAAATTCAAGTGAGGTTAACGTCTTCACCATAGCAACTAAGCATTCTTTCCCAGCAAATGTAGAGGAGCCCACACCAAATTCGAAGCTGGCATCATTAGTGACATCAAATACAAGATCTCCCAATCCTACATATATAGTAGAGCTTCTTCGACCATCATACATAGCCAAGTCTTCCAGATCTATGGAAGGGAATCTTGTCATCATCAACTGCCCACAAGCCACCTCGTCAAGTTTAATATCATCTTTTGCTTCTAACTCTTCGATCTTTAGTATTATAGCCTCTGGAATGGGAGTGCGATTCAGGTTTAGATTAAACCTGGCTAGTTTGGGAGTCTCCAAAATCTCAGCTATCATCTTTATTGTATGTTCATCAAGATATCCCTCCACATACCAAAGCAATTCCCTAATATTGGACTGACCCAAGTGCTGATGGAGCAAAGCGACCCCAGAAGCTCTTGTAGAAATCATGCATGTAGTCAGAGAGGGGATTGCGCACAAAGTCTCAATCATATCTTCAAGTATATTTTTTTGGGGATCAGGTCCCATGCATACAAATGCCTTTAAAGAAACAGTACGAAGGGCTTCATTAAAGCTCTGGAAAATTTTGTTGTCACCGTGGTACTGAGTACCAACATCCACTGTCAAATCTTCAATGGTTTGATTTTCAAGCAAGAGCTGTCTTAATTCAGACATCGTTTGCTCATCTAAATTTCCTTCTAACATCAAATTCTTTCCATCAAGTTTCAAATTCGCCTTTGATTCTTCAACAAGTTTTTTCCCAAATTCTAGTTGGACCCCTGGAACTGAGACTATTTTGCCTAACTGGGCAAATCGTAAGAAGATGCGACACGATCCATTCGTGGGGTCAAGCTCTTTGCGTACTATTTCAAACATTGTTCCTGGAGCAACCAGCACTTCTTCTTCAGAAAAGGATGATAAAGGCGATAGATCAAACAGTCTATTGTCAAACTCCTTCATCGAGCCAACTTCAATCTCGAAAAAGACAGAATATTTACCTTGGAGCTTCTGAGTTTTCACAAAGTTCATTATAACATTTTGATTCTTTGATGTCGATGTAAATGAATTCCAAGAAAAATACGCATGTTTGGATGGGTCGTACATATCCAGAGCTTCCTCGGTGAGAGTTGTACCTCTGTAAAGCACAGGGGGAATTTGTTCAATATAATGTGACATAAGAATATGTGAGGAGTTCTTAAAACCATGAATTAATATTCGAAGATAAGGAACCCATTCCTTCAATCCTTCCCAGTCTTCTTCTCTTAATAGTCTGTTAATGATCTTATAGAGAAATGTTTCCTCGGTATAAGACTTGAAAAAAGCGCACACAATACTCTTGTCTCGATGATCAGACATCATGAGAGAACCATCCCACTCATACAAGGCTTCCCTAATGCATTCCTCGATTTTTTGGATCCTCTTCTCATATACTTGGTTTTCTTTCTTCTTGGCTTCTTCTACGATTTTCTTTAGTGCTATTTCCCCGATGGATCCAAGCTGTGATAAAGTCGGAGAGAGCTGCTTGGCATTCCTGGTATCAATCTCTGCCTTATTATTGAGAGTAGACAAGAATCGGTCAAAGTCATTCAGAGAACCAAACACATTATTAACTGTTACCACAGGCCGCAACTCATTAACAAACCTTTTTGACCTCAAGTTGTTCACTACCCCTCGCTTAATCTTCCTTTGTTTGTTAGGATCGAGCTTATGGATTTGGAGCATATCCTTGAAGACGATTTCATGTTCTCCAATATCGCATTTCGGTTCTTTCTTTTGATAAGAAGTCTCGATTTTGGTAATTATGTCTTGGCTATATACGCTCCAAGTTTCTTGCTCCTTAGGGTCCCAAGGATTGGGATTTGATTGCCAAAGCCATTCGGCGTCTCCTTTTATTTTGGATTTATTATTTCCCATGTAAATAAATTTGTTTTTAAAAATTCTTCTGAAAAATAGATATTTGGTTATACAGATAATTTGTTCTGATTATTTTGCTCATTTATTTTTCTCTTTACGAAAGAGTTTAACCTTCAAACTGACTCTTTTATCAGTAAATGAATGAATAAAAATAAATAATTTTCTCAGTCCTTAGTTTTCAAGATACCCCTTGTATAACTCTATATGCATAACCCTGTACATAACTCTGTATGGGACCATGAATCATACAAAGGTAGACTTGATTTATCTGGACATTATGAAGCTTTCTTTGCATAAAAAAAAAGTTATTCCCCGTGGAGTTTACGGAAGCATCTCGCAGTACTAGACAAAATAAAAATCACAAAAATCAAACACATCGAATTAATAAATATTGCCATCGAAAATACGACGTACTTGTCCAGGAGATTCAAGCTGTTCATATTGAAAGGGAAGTCGATGAATGCCTCAATGTATACACAGAAAGCAACGAGACCAAGAATAGAGCCCAAGGAAACAGTCCATTGGAATTTTTTTAAAAGGCCCTGTTCACGCAGTCTTTTTCCACAAGCGCACATTAAAGCAGCATAACAAATGACGTATGGAGCGAGTACGAAACAAAGAAGGAGAATTAATAGAATAGCAACAAGATCCGAAAAGAAGCATCCAGACTCAACCAGCATTTCATCGGTTGGTGGCGAATAATTCAAAGTTATCTCATACAATAACCTCCTTCCTTCTAAATCGATATTTGATGATCGCCCGCGCTTCATCTCAGCTATTTTCTCTTTATAGCTCGCCATACAAGACTTTAAGCGATGATTAGGTATCAGATGGCTGTTTCGAAGCTGTGCATTAGTTAAAGGACTTTTCAGGTTTCCCATTTGAAACCATTTAAGTATTGCACTTTTCTCATAAGTGTGCCCATCATCAGCTATTACTGGATCTTCAAAAGGTTCTCCAGTAATTGGGCAATTAAAGTCTTCAAGAAGATCAAATGAATCAAGGTTCATAAAAAAAATTTGTGAGTTTTTCAGAAATAAAATCTAATATTTGCCAAGGTTTAGCGGGAAATAGTCTCCCTTTGGCCAATATAAAAAGCCAAGTTTCCAAAAACAAAATAAAATTAAATAAAAAATCCAATGAAAGCTATCATTGCCTTGATCTTCTTTCTCCATCTCTCAACTATCAAGATGAATATGCTTGATAAATGTTGGGGCTATGGAACGATTTATGTGAATGGTGTCTGCCAAGGCTGCTTTCCAGGATCTTACAAAGATACTCCAACATCCGCTAGGGTTCCATGTGTACCTTGTCCTGGAGGACATATTGCTCCAGGAAGAGGCGCACGTAGTTGCAGTCCTTGTCCTCCTAGCACATTTGAAACTGGAAGGGTCGCTTGTAATCAATGCCCACCAGGAACTGTTGCTCCTAGTGCAGGATCAACTGGATGTACACCTTGCCCAGCTGGTACATTTGAAGGTGGAAGAGTAGCTTGTAATCAATGCCCTCCAGGAAGTATTGCTCCCAATGGAGGCTCAACTGGATGTATCACTTGTCCAGTTGGGACATTTGAACACGCAAGAGGAGCTTGCCATGCTTGCCCACCAGGCACTGTTGCTCCTCATGCAGGGTCAACTGGATGTACACCTTGCCCAGCTGGTACATTCGAGCAAGGAAGAGGAGCTTGCCATCCATGCCCAGCAGGAAGTATTGCTGGCTCAGGTTCAAATAAATGTACCACTTGTCCACCTGGTACATTTGAACAAGGAAGAGGAGTTTGCAGTTCATGCCCAGCAGGGAGTATTGCTCCCAATGCGGGTTCAAGTCAATGCACTGTTTGCCCAGTTGGTACATCTGCAAGTGGGGGAATATCTTGCAATCAATGCCCACCAGGCAGTATTGCTCCGAAACCAGGTTCAAATAAATGTATTCCTTGCCCAGCTGGTGAATTCGACAATGGAAAACAAGCTTGTAGTCAATGCCCAGCAGGAAGCATTGCTCCCAATGCAGGGTCAAAAGAATGCACAAAATGTCCTGTCGCTTCTTATGAAGTCAACAGATCATCTTGCACAAAATGCCCCACCGGGACATTCTCGAGTGATGAAGGTCTCAAAGACATCTCTCAGTGCAAGAAATGTCCTCCAGGGACAATAGCAAAAACTCCTGGATCAACTTTTTGTACAAACTGTCCAGCTGGATCTTATACTGTGGATGCAACGTTTTGTGATTATTGCAAACCAGGAACTTTCTCTCATAATGGTGCGACGAAATGTGAGCCCTGTCCATCAGGATATGTCATTGACCATTTCGGAGCAGCTTCCTGTAATCGATGTCCAATTAATACCTATTCACAGGACAAAATTAAGTGTGTTGCATGTTCTGAAGGGACATACGCTTCTGAAGGCGCAACAAGATGCAAACGTAAACTTTTCAAGTTTATAGAAGATTTTTTTATTGGATCTTATATATAAAAAGAAATAAAAGTTATAATAAATAAAAAAAAATTGAAATTTTAGGCTTGAAATGAAGGCCTATCTTTTAAATCATAGGCTGAACTTTGAAATTCTAGATTAACCCCTTGAATCTTTAGGCTAACCTCGACTTTCAAGAAACCAACCTAGAAATTCAATCTCTAAACCTTTTCTTTAGATTCTTGATTTCTCACATAACTTCGTTAAAAATCAAAAGCTTTGCTGGTTTTCTTTAAATAGAATTGTGGCTTTGCTTAGTGATTTCACAAATTATTATGCAGTTTTTTTTTTTTTCAACAATAGATTATAAAGACTCATACTCTTGCCACCCAAGGCGTTATTTAACATTTTTGTTTTTCTTTATAAACAAGTTTAAATGCTCCAATTGAAAC
>Ga0182738_1006385_pt1 | contig 12224 bp, 11 predicted proteins | sample eDN5th30CBELigMG_FD_128876 | JGI IMG/M metagenome (GOLD analysis project Ga0182738, IMG submission 128876) | Enriched Miracle-Growth compost microbial communities from Emeryville, California, USA - eDNA 5th pass 30_C BE-Lig MG (version 2)... ...
AAATCTGCATTCAAGATCCAACAAGGGGGAAATCTCACAGTTATTAAAGGAAAATTTGGCTCAATTCCCTCACAAAAAGGCTTGGAAAATGTCTTTGACATTGAAGCCAATGCTCAGTTATTCGTTAATGTACTTCTTTATCTAATCTTCTTCTGTTAAACCTGTTCAGAATGTCTATCTTTGGAGCAATAGTGTTCCAGCAACAATTGTTCGTTCAACTGGACAGAACAGCAACTTCAATTATTTACAAGGCTCTTACTGGAATTCCTCCTTTTCTTTTGATTTACAAGGAGGTCATCATGGCATTGAGAAAGTCAGATTTGACGAGATCAAGGCCACTCGGGCTGTTTTCACACTCAACCAAGCATCCTTAGCCATCGATGACACAACAGTCAAGTAAAGTATTTCCTTTGTCTTTTTCGATGTCAGCAAATTTTCTTCACAAAAAAATTTTTCAATGAAAATTTCTTCACATTTCCCTTTTATAACCTCTATCTCATAGAAAAGGGGGTTCTTTGTTTATTCATATGGAGAACGAGTCCGCTCTTGAAGTCCAAAATCTCACATTTTCCAATTTTCACGGCAGTTTTCTTTACGCACAGGATCCCTCCTTTATCAACATGAACTACTCTTCCTTTAGAGACGTGAGATTGACAAGTCCGGCCCCTTTATTCACATCACTGGAACCAAGATTCAGACATCTTTTGTTCATTTTATTAATAACACGAGGGTCTGGGATATGTATCTTCAGTCTTCTTTGATTTCAGTCGATAAAATGATGACTTCAATTGTTCTGGAGAATGTGAATATGAACCGAATCCTTCAGGAAAATCGTGGATATTCAAAAGGAATTTGTCTTGCCTCAGAAAACGATGTCTCAGTATCAATTGAAAGTTCCGTCTTTACAAGAATAAATACAACCTGTCTTGATCTTGACTCTTCTGCATGGATCCTCAAAAGCAACATTTTCGATAATAGTTGGAGCTCAGACTTGGAGAAACAAGCTACAGGCTCAAGAAGAATTACTTGGGTCTCTTTAAATGGTGGAACTAATAGTGTAGGCCCAGGATTTCTTGTGAAGATTCTCTCAAACTCCTTCAAAGAAAACAAATTTGCACCAATGAATGGAGGGGTTCTATCTCCTATTGTTTCTTAGAGAATCCATTTTTGGTAGGCATTAAGGTTTACAGGAAAATTCCCAGGAACTGTAATCAGAAAGAAGAAGGGGTTCACAGGAAATAAGACTGTGGCCTCTGGAGGAGCGAGATATTGTGACAATTTTTATAAAGATTTCGAAGTTAAGGACAATAAATTTACTGATAATTTCGCTCATATTGCAGGCGTGGTCCATATTATGAACAATAGTACTATCGAGATTTCTTCAGGCTCGTGAATAAAATCCCTTTCTAGGTACAAATCTTGAAGAAGAAGGAGAAGGATCGAAAGTCCACCTCAAAGATGTGAAGTTTATCAAGAACAAGTCTTATCAAGGACTTGTTGTGGTTGTAACGACGACAGAGAAGTTCAATGAGGAAAATAGTGTGTATGAAGGCAATGTAGAACCTGAGAGTAAACAAAATTTTATCTCTAAATAAGGGTCTTATTCTCCCCTCTAGATGTGCAGGCTCAGGAGAAATTCATTCTTGATGAACTCTGAAAGACTTGTTTATTGACTTTAAGAGATTTATTCTCTTTATATATTTCAAATAAGTTAATGAAGATATCATATTGTAATTCTTAGTGAGCAAAAAAGTCTATATACAAATGATACAACATGAATTAACTGTATATTCTCAACCCTTTAGTTGATGGAATACTCAGTCAACTTGACAGAATTAACCCAAGGTTGAGACCAAACAACCAAAGTAACATCATAAACCTTTCCATTAACATCCACCAAATCAACTTCAAATCTGATATTCAATCCAGAAACTACTTGAGTAGATATTCTCTTAACGTCTTGGACAGTCAATTGAGTACTAGAAATCTCATTGGCTTGTGAGGCTTGGGTGATAAATTGTTGTTTAGCTTTCTCTAAGATTTCTTGGTTATGTGAATCCTTCATGAACTCTTGAGGATCGCGAGCTCTCCAGCCTCCAGGGAGGTTATCTTGATGAGCGTGAGCGAAGCTGACAGCTTGGCTGCAAAGGAGAACAAGAGCAAATAAAGAGAGGATAGTTTTCATGATATTGGGGAGAGTTTTTTGTTTGAATCAATTGAATTAATGAGTTCGTTTTCTACAGTGTATTTATAGCTCAATAAAAACGAATATTATTTATTAAGAAATTCACACGCTAAAATCTCTTAAGAAAAACTCACACGTCAAAACGGTTCGGAAAAATCAACGCGTGCTCTCTCGATTTTCCTGCCCAGAAAACACACGAAACCGAAGGATTCTGACCTTCTAAGGCTATTGAAGGTGTCTGATGCAAGGCTCAGACAAAAAATCTAAAATCATGATCCAAGTGAAAAGGGACGAATGTTGAGATGTGAAATCAAAGGGTAAAGTAAAATCTAATAAAAAATGAAATTTTTTGGGAAATTTTCTCTAGAAAAAACTAATTTCAATCAAAGCTTATGAGATTTTAAATAAACTTTTAGAAGAGATAGAGAGAGATTAGTCTTGGATATCGTTGTCGGAATATCTCACAAAGGACTTTGTTCATCAAATTGGCGCCTTCTTGTACATCATTCAGTTTTCCATGAGTTTCTTTATATCCTGAGCCTGAGAAAAGGGCTTGTTAAGCCTGAGCAAGCTGTAATATAGAGAATAATTCGAATATCGTTCTTTTTGAAGAAATAAAAGAGAGGGAAGATATCCGCCAGTTTTGAGAACAATAAAGAAGGGTAAATTTTTGTTAGTGAGACAAGAAGCACTCCAAGCCATTGAATATGCAAGTCCGTCTCGTATTTTCTTTTCAATATCAAAGCTCAGAAAAAAATGATTCTCGTAAACTTTATTCTCTTTGGGCATTTCATATTCGATAATGATTAAACTTTTTTCATTGAATGAAGAGAACTCTCTCATAAAAATGACTCAAAAAAAATGTATTTACAAATGATACAATATGAATTATCAGAGTCCCAGAAAGCCCCTTAATTAATAGTATATTGAGTTAACTCGAGAGAATGCATCCAAGGCTGAGACCAAACAACAAAACCCACATCATAAACTTTTCCATTAGTATCCACCAAATCAACGCTAAATTGAATGTTCAATCCAGCAGCGACTTGAGTAGATACTCTTTTAATATCTTGGACAGTCAGTTGGGTGCTAGAAATCTTATTAGCTTGGGAAGCTTGGGTGATAAATTGCTGCTTAGCATTGTCAAAGATCTCTTGGTTATGTGAGTCTTTCATGAATTCTTGAGGATTTTGATCTTCCCAGCCCCCACCGATATGAGTGTGAGCGAAGCTGACAGCTTGACTGCAAAGAAGGACAAGAGCGAATAAAGAGAGGATAGTTTTCATAATAATGAGGAGAATTTTTTTTTTTAATTAAATTGAATTAAACGATTTGGTTAGATACAGTGTATTTATACCTAATGAAAAAACGAATATTAATTTTTAAGAAATTCACACGCCAAAATCTCTTGAAGAAAAATTCACACGTCAAATCACTTGGGAAAAATTCACACGTTAAATCTCATGAGAAAATCAACACGTGCTTCCCAGACTTTCCTGCTCAAAAAAACGCAAAAACTTGAAGGATTCTGACCCTGTGAGCCCACTGACAGCATCTATTGTAAGCTTCAAAGAAAGATTTTAGGATTGCAATCGAGGTGGAAGGGGATTAATAGGATATCAAAGAATAAAGTAAAACCTGATAAAAAATTAGATAGAATTTTTGAACAAAAGAACTCTCAGATTTTTTGAAAATTAGGTCTAGTGAGATTAACGTGGAAGAAGTTTATCTTCCTGAGCCAGGGACTTTCTTTATTCATCAAGTAATGAACCTTCGAAAAAGAAACTGTTCAGTATGGATGAGCAGTAAGTTTCAGTTTCTTCTGCTAAAATTGCTCGGAAAATTTTCCAATATGCAAAAAGGAATTGATTGAAAATTTTAAGATTATTTGTTTAATATTTCTCTCTGACTCTTTAAGAAATAAAGTAGAAGGAATATTTCTCTATCAGTTTCAGAAAAGTAAATAGGAAAGTTTCCATTAGGAAATCAAGAAACACTCCAAGCCAGTTAGATATTAAACAAATGTATGAAAGCTAAAAAAAATTCATTCTTGAGGAACTCTAAAGCTTTCATTTATTTTCTTCAAAAATTTTATTCTCTTTGTTCTTTTCATATGTGATATTGATTGTAATTTTCTCAGTTAATGAAGAAATCATATCATAATGCTGAGTGAGTGAGCACAAAAAAATTTATATATACAAATGATACAACATGAATTATCTACCTCTTCTCAACCCTTTAGTTGATTCTATAGATATTATATTCAATCAACATGGTGGATTTTTTCCAAGGTTGATACCAAACAACCAAACTCACATCATAAACCTTTCCATCAGCACCCACCAAATCAACGTCATATCGAATATTCAAGCCAGAAACTACTTGAGTAGCAGCTCCCTTAACGTCCTTGACAGTAAGTTGAGTGCCAGAAATCTCATTAGTTCGGGAAGCTTGGGCGATAAATTGTTGTTTAGCTTCATCCAAGATCTCTTGGTAACGAGCATCTTTCATGAATTCTTTAGGATCGTACTCTTTCCAGCCTCCAGGAAAAGCGTCATAAGCATAAGAAAAGTTGATGCAAAGAAGGACGAGAGCGAATAAGCGGAGGATAGGTTTCATTATTCTTGATTTAATAGAGAAGTTTTCTTTAATTAAATGAATTAAAGAAGTTCGTTGTATACAGTGTATTTATAGTTCGTGAGGAAACGAATATTAATTCTTAAGAAATTCACACGCATAATCTCTTTGAGAAAAAAACTCACACGTCAAATCGCTTAGGAAAAATCAACGCGTGCCTCCCCGATTTTCCTGCTCAGAATGTGCAACAAACTAGATGATTCTGACCTCCTGGGACTGCTAGCAGCATCTGATAACGAAAAATCCTCAGCTCATGATCAAAGTGAAAGGGGATTAATATTGAAATGCGATATCAAAAGGCAAATTAAACTCTTTATATGATAGCGAGAATCTTTGTGAGTAAATGATATAGAATTCTGGGAGAAAAACTGATTTCAACAAAAGCTATCAGATTTTATTTAAACTTTTTTATAAAGGTATGGTGAGATTAACCTTGTATATGGTTGCATTATACTGAGATTTAACCATGGACTTTCGTTCATGAAAGGGACTCTTTTATGCCCTAAATTTCCATAAAGACCCATCAATTGTCTCGACCAAGATTTCATTCATATGATTTTGTGTTAAACCTCAGAAAAAGATACTGTCCAGTATGAGTCAGCAGTCATAGACAGCCCTTTCTCCTAAAACTGCTTTGAAATATCTCCAATTTCTCAAAGATTTCTATTAGAAGTTTCAAGCAAAATTTGGCAAGAGATTAGTCCTTTCATATCACAGAGACTTTTAATAAAGTAAAAGACAGCGAGTATCTCTGTCAGTTTTGAGAACGGAGAAGAGAGACAGATTTTCATTAGGGAGAGGCATTAGGCACACTCCCAAACCACAGTTGAATATTAATTATATCATTATATTTAGTTACTCCTTATACAAGAAGGAAGGCCTGTCTGAATAAATATATAAGGATTACACACGAATTATGGAGTTTATAACTAAAAACTTCCCCTCAATTCAAGGTTCTTTCTCTAGTTGTTAATGTGGAAAGAGGTGAGTCTCTTGGTGTTAGTCCAGGGTTGGGAGAAGACAGTCAAATCGACATTGTAAACTTGACCTTCAGCGTTGACCAAATCGACGTTGTATTTAATGTTCATGCCGGCAACGACTTGAGTGGAGACGCTGTTGACCTTTTGGACGGTGAATTGGGTTCCGGTGATGGCGTTGGATTGGCTGGCTTGTTGGACAAATTGTTCAGTGGCAAAGTTGAGGAGTTCCTTGATGGAGGGGTCAAAGGCCATGAGCTTGTCAACATCTTGTTGAGTGGAACCACCGGGGACGGCAGCAAGGGAGCAGACGAAAGTGAGAGCGAGAACAAAGAAGAGAGCCTTCATTGAGATGGGTTGATTGTTGTTTTTGATGATTTATTTAAAGTTTTATTAAAAAATAAAATTTGCTCGGCTTTGTATGGACTGAGACACTACAAACTTTTTCTCTCAATAAAAAAAACCCCGAATTAAATTTACTCTCCCTTTCCCCTTGGCTCCCCCTTTTCTTGGTAAATCTGAGTCTAACACTCCAAAAGCACAGAGTCTCCTTTCTATTACGTCAGGCCCCTCAGACGGGACAACAGGCTTTTAAAAAATTCAATAGCCACCTTTCTTATTTTCCAAAAAAAAGGGTTTAATATGGACTGGAAAGGGTGAATTTCGAGCTGAATTCTTTGGCAGAGAGGAAAAGTGGGCTATTTGGTGGGATTCAAAAGATGGAGCGAGGGGCGAGGATTTTGTGATGTAAATAGATAATTTCACTGAAGTCGCATCCGATTTTGGAGGTTACGTCATTCAGAAATTGAGGCAATAAACTTTGAGGATTTTTGAATAGAAAAGATTAAAGTCAGAAAGAGATGGTAAGCCCTGATGGAGTCAGGGACTTCAGTAAGGGAGAAGGTGATAATTTGAGGAGGATCATTAAAAAGTGTGTTAAAAGGGAGAAATATTGAGATTTTGATAATACACATTAATTATAAACAGTTCATTAATCATTAAATCCCATCCTCTTGAGATGAACATCTCCTTTTATTCATTCGATAAATCCAAGCTTTAAAGGAATAATGATGACCTCTCAGTTCCTGTTAGAAATTTCTGAGGTTTTTTGCAGGGTTCTTCAATGGAGAATTTTTGTGAAAAGATTGTAAGAGAGCGAGTTTGCGGCTCAGAATCCAAAAGAAATAAAAATATCAGTTTTTTTGGATCCAAAAATCTTTACATTTTCGAAAAAAATTCTTTTTCCACGGAGCAATAAATAGAACAGCAAAGTTTTGTAATATAATATTTTGAAGGTTTCTCAGATAAGTCGAGAGAAAAAGTATCATCATCATTATCATATAATTATTTTTATTATGAATAGAGAGGTTAGTTTCTCAAGTTATTACGATTAATTATCAAAAGGATTTCCCTTTGGAAGTTCTTCACAGGGTTCTCCTTCAAATAAAAAAAGTATTATTATTATTGTTATGTCATTATTATGACTTCTGCCGATTAAGGTTCCTTTTGATCCTCGGAACTCTCAATAATAGTCACCGCTATGACGGAGATGATGATGACTACCATGATGCCTTTTGATTACGCTGTAGTCTTCCACTCTTTGAGAATTACGTAAAGGCTGAGCATAGACATCAAGCTCAACAACGTAGACATAGCCTTGCTCATCTGTCACATCAAGATTAAAATGGACTATTTGGACCAAGGATGCAGATTCAATCTTTACAGTGATGCTGTTAACATTGGTAATCCCATCGACCAACAAGATAACCTTTTGGCTGCTATTCTTTTGATTGATTTCCTCTAAGGCAGTTCGAAGCATTTTCTGATAGTAAGGGGTGTTCATAACGTCATTCACGTCTCCAGTTGTTGGTGAAGAGGCATAGGCGAAGCTGATGGCAAGCAGGAGGAAGGCTAAGGAGGTGAATTTCATCAAGATGGGGAATTTTTGCTTTTTAATTTTAGTTGATTTCTAAATGTATTTTTTTACATGCTTACATGCTTCTCGTTTCTTTTAATTTGACTATTTTTCCTTTGAGATAAGATTTGGCTTCGTTTTATTCCTCCACCTCCCTTATTGAGGAGTTTTCCCTTCAAACCCCCACTCCCTTTCTCTTCTCAAAAATTTATTCCCTCTTTGATTAAGTTTTTAAATTTCGTATTCCCGAGAAAATCAAAGGAAAATTTGTTGACAAGTAATTTAACTATTATCTCTCTCAAAAATTATTTTTCTTGAACGTCTATGACCTTAGACTCACTCCAAAATTGTTATCAGAAAATTTTCAAACCATAAATGTCCAAAGTCTCATTTCAGTCATATTCACATAATACTGTATTCAGCATAATTAGCTTCTATTTTATCCATTCCTTGGTCACCTTTCTTTATGATGGTCTTCAAAAGAATTCACCACAAAAATTTTCTCGTAATTCTTTTGAGATATGTAGTATTATTTCTTTATAAATTTACTTATTAAAGACTCATAAAAATTCCCAAAGATCTTTGCACTCTGTCCTCTCCAACTTCCGAATATCCAGCTTCTTAATTAATAGAGAAAGATTCAAGGTGCTTAAAGTTCTTCCAAGGTTGACTGAGAACATTCAAGGTCACATCATGAGATTGGCCTTTCAGATCTTGCATTCTAACTTCATAAGATACCTTGAATCCTTTCAATTATGATGAAGGATGCACAGCTTTAAGAGAAGTAGGAGCATCAGGTGCAAAAGCAAAGCCATTTACGATATTAGACTTACGAATAAATTGAGTTTTGCCATATTCCAAGAGATCTTTGAGCAAAGGGTTTTTTTGAACATCAGCTATTGGTTCAGTTCTGAAATGGGAAGACTCCATTGAGCTAAGAACTTGGAAAGCGCAGAGAAGGAAGATGGTGATGAAGAGAAGTGATTTCATAGTGATAAATTTGAGCTATTCAACTTTTAATTTCAGTTGATTATATTATGTAATATCTAGTCAAATTTGCTGAAAATTTAAAGCAATTGCCAGAAACTATCGAAATCTTAAGGATATCCTTTTTGATCTGACTCAAATAAGAAGGAGTTTTCCTACTATATTTTGCTGAAAAATGAATTTTCATTGAGAGTTAAAGATTTGTGGATTATTTTTTTCAATAAGCGGAATTTTTGAAAAATCTGGGAAGGGAGGGAGATTTTCGAGAAATTTTCAATGCCAAGAAAGAGAGTTGCATACGGAAATTCCAAGAGATTTTTTTTTGTCAAATGTTTGCTTTTTTTTTTCCTTATTGAAAGAACACATGAGATTAAAACTAAAATTCCGACTCAATAAGCTAAAATACATTTCTTTTCCATCTATTGCTCTCAAACACAATCTTCGTGAAAGAAAAACTGGAGGGTGATTCACTTTCACTCCATTCTGTTCTTAAAGATCTTGAACAAAATCCAATTAGAGAAGTTTTTCTCAGCTTAAGAAGGCAAACGGATTTTTATTAGGTCAGGTCAAAGAATCAAGACATACATTCTTCAAAATTTTCAAAGGAAATTGATGAAATCTGTAACTTCTTTCACTTACAGAGAGATTTTGTTTCAAAGCGAGAAAAAGAAGCAGATAGTGAAAATTCTTTGTATTATTCCGAAAAACCAGGTTATCATTCAAAAAGAAATAATTTTTGGGAGGCGATAAATTAATTCTCATCTAAAGACTTATTTTCACGGAATTTCGTTTGCTCCAACCTTCTTAAAAACTATAGAAATATGACGAATTTTTAACAATAATAAATATTGAGACTGTTCTGTGTATGCCGAATTCAAAAAAAATCTTTTTAAAAAAAGTTTGCCCTAAAAAATTCCGCTTATTGAAAAAAAGTCCACATTTGCATTCAGAATTGAATTTAGCTGTCCAGAAGATTTGAAAGGAAAGTCAATGGGTCTTTTTTTTTCTTGAGCGATCTTTTTGCTAGCAAAGTGGGATTTTATGTAGCTAAAACCAAATTAGAGATGATGAGAGACTGTTTAGGCTTGAACTGCAGCATTCTTGCGCCTTTTACTTTTCTAAATTTTGTTGAAAAAATCAATCCTACTATTCTCTGTCTGTGTATCTTTTGCTTGAAATCAGAAAAATACGCTCTATTGTCTTTTGTTTTTTAGATAGGATTGCATAAAAGGCTAAGTTCAACAAGGATTGAACAAAGAAGAAATTCTTTCACATCGAATTCACTCTTTAATTGAAGCGAAACAGGCGAAAATTCAATCCAAGCCTGACCTGAAGGTTGTTCATCTCTTCATCATTACATTTGATTTGTCCATAATATTGAAGCATCGGACAGTCAAATTATCCTTCAAATCTTTTTTTGTAAAAAACAACAAAACAATTGCCTCCAAAAATCTTCCCAGAGTTCCATGAAAGTTGAAATTCAATCAGACAGACTGGAGAAACTCCAGGTGAAGAAAGGCTTTATTTTCAGTCAATATAAAAGAAAATAATCTGTACGTCTTGTATATCTTTAATGGATTCAATAAATTTAATTATGAATATGCTTATTACGACAAAGAATCACTGAAATCACATAACAACATAAACTTTCCTCTTCCCCAGCTTTCGCTTTCCAAAAGCCTCAAAGCAGCATTATGAATAACGCTATTCATCGAAAGAGTAAGTCCTTTGATTTTTCGAACTTGGCATGAAAAGGAGAAATCCTTGTATTTCAGCGAATAATTTTTTGGAAAGCTCGCAAAGATCTGAATCTAATATTTTCTGGCCAGAGATTGGTTATCTTGATCTTTTTGGATCTCCCATACCCCTCAAACTTCGTGAAAGGAGGACTCATCCAAGGTGTTGTCATACTGAGATTTTTTTCAAAGAAGAAAATATAAAAATAATTTTTTGGAATTTTTTTTTTCAATTGGAAAAAAATCTTGAAAGATTTCAAGGAATTTTCAATCAAATCTCCGTCAACCAAGCTTTTCGCTCGCTTGAAAATCTCCAGAAAAAATTCACTTGAGAGAATTTGGATGTTACTTTCATAAAAACAGACGAAAGTTATCCGAAAAAACTTTTGGAACATCTGAAAAAAAAAAATGCAAAATCTGACATTTTGGAGAAAGGAATGCCAGGCCAGAAATCAAAAAAGAACATCGTCCTGCCAGTTCAACTTCTCTCTTTCGACTTTTTTAATAGTCAGGCAAAAATTGATTTTAAGAAGAAGGGTGTTTATTCCATGAAGAAATTGACACATAAAAAGAAAGGGAAATTTTTTCAGATAAATGATGAGGCTTATTTCGCATTTTATTTATGAAGAAGCTGGTTAAATTTCGGACAACAAAAAATATTTATCCCCAAAGAATGCATCAAACTTTCTCTTGGACTTGGCCAATATTTGGTACATGTGAATCAGGCCTTGCCTTCCGAAAAAATTCTTAAAACACATTTGAAATGTATTTAAAACTTCCCTTTTGCGAACCTTCGCATCCCAATTCAAATTTATGAAAGATTTTTCAATAAAGGAGTTCAAAAAAGCAATCCAAAAGAGGACTTGAAAAAACTCCAAAATTAATCTCCGATTCTTTCTTTGCATTTTTTTTCAACACTAAATCTCAATGAAGAAAGATTCTCTAAGCAGACTTTGTTTTCATTAGTTTTCGAGTTTCTTTTCTGGAAATATCAGATCGAAATAATTCTTAGCTAAATTTGGATAGGAAAAATATCTCTTCTGCTGGAAAAGGGGCTTTATTGTCTGAAGAGAGGGTGAATTTGAGTTCAGAGGGTATTCCCTCCATTTATATGAATGAAGTGTTTTCATTAAAATAATTTTTGAGTCATGTTTATGTCCAATGCACTTCTCAAATCAGTGCATTCATATAGAGATAAAAATATATAGATTTCTGATCCTTTATCGAAACATATGCATATTTTAATTATGAACTTCTTACTCCAAAAGGTATTTCCTTTTGATTTTTCACTTCTTCTCTCAATCCTTTAGTTTGCTTTTCACTTCTTAAACACCTTTTATTTTTTGCTCAGAGTATAGCTCTTGAGCCCCATCCAGTTCTTGCGTGCTTGACGAGCCACAACAAAGCTGGCTCTATGAGCTTTTCCATAGACATCCCGAATATCAGCTTCGAAGGTCACTTCTAAACTGCCTCTCCTATCAGTTCTCACCGAATGAATCTTATGCTCAGGATTGGCAGAAAACTGAACTCCATGGGAGGCCAAAGCTTTCTTGGCCAGTTCCTGAAGACCGAACTTTCGCATATCGGAGTGTAAAGGGTTTTTTGTCGCTATTCTAATAGAGTCGATGGCAGAAGGACGAGGTTTGGAGCTCTCCTTTGCCTGGTTCTGTTGAGCCTGAGAAACAATGAGGAGGATAGCAAAGATCAGCAGGAGAAACTTCATAAGGAGGTTGGAAGAGGGAACAGGTTTGGGATTTTATTGGATTTTAATTAAAAATAGAAGGATG
>Ga0182738_1006386_pt1 | contig 12222 bp, 10 predicted proteins | sample eDN5th30CBELigMG_FD_128876 | JGI IMG/M metagenome (GOLD analysis project Ga0182738, IMG submission 128876) | Enriched Miracle-Growth compost microbial communities from Emeryville, California, USA - eDNA 5th pass 30_C BE-Lig MG (version 2)... ...
GGAAATCACAACAACCAATTTTTATGAGGTTTTGAAAGTAGAATCAGAAAATGCTGAAGTGATTGGGGAATTTTCAAACTGCTATTTTGAGGGAAAGCCTAGCCTAGTTAAACGACAATTTGGTGAGGGTACTTGTTATTACTTTGGTGGGGTTTTTACAATCGAGCTTGCTGAAAAACTAATGGAAGAAACACAAATAAATGATTATCGAAATAAATTTGATTTACCTGATAGTGTAGAGTTATCCATTCGCAAGAAAGAAGGGCAGGAATTTGTTTTCTTATTGAATTATTCTCATTTGCCTCAGGAAATTAACGTGAGACAAGAAATGACAGATATTTTAACAGGAGAGAAGGTATATCAGAAGGTAAGATTGAAGGGTTATGATGTGTTAGTATTGGAGTGAGATAAGGAAAATATAATTATCTATAGAAGAGTATGTGTTGAATAGTTATCCACATACTCTTTTGTTTTTGGTATTAGATGATTTTTAGAAACACTTTCATAAGTTGAATAAATATAATAATACTTCTCTATATGAAACGAATAAAGAGGATAGTATCATGATTATTACCGCGGAGGCAATTTAAATGATGTTATTATTGCTCGTCTAATTAAACTATTTCCATATTATTTGCCGGCTTTTAATTATATGATAAGATAATAATAACGTTTACATAAAATAGTAATTAGTATTACTATTTTGTTTTTGCAAAATTAATGAATAGGAGAAGTTTAATGTGAAGCCGAAAATTTCTGATGTTGCAAGGGTGGCTGGTGTTTCACCAACAACTGTTTCAAGAGTATTAAATAATAGAGGTTATATTGGAGAAGAGACTAGAAAAAAAGTACAAGAAGCAATGGAAGAATTGAATTATTTTCCTAACGATATTGCAAGATCATTGTTTATAAAAAAAACATATTTAATAGGAGTAATTTTCCCAACAACTAGTAATCCATTTTATGGTCAGCTTATTTTTCATTTGGAAAATTACGCTAATTCTTTGGGTTATAAAATTTTATTATGTAATAGCCAAGGACGGGAGGATAAAGAGAAAAGTTATTTACATATGCTTCAGCGCAATCAAGTTGATGGAATAATAGCAGGTGCACATAACCGAGGGATAGAAGAATATGATATACCCAATCTGCCAGTTGTAGGATTTGACCGTTATCTTTCTAAAAATACACCTGTTGTCTCTAGCGATAATTACGATGGTGGTCGAAAAGCAACGCAATTATTAATAAATAAAAAATGTAATCATATTATTCATATTAATGGTCCCAGTGATTTAGAGACTCCAGCTAATCTAAGAAGAAAAGCTTATGAAGAAGTAATGAACGAACATGGACGTAATCCAATAACATATGAGACTCTAGGCGATAATGAAGCAACTATTAATAAATTATTTGAAGAACATCCTGAAGTCGATGGAATTTTTGCAAGTGATGATTTGATTGCTGCAACTGTGTTAAGAGTAGCAAAGAAGAGAAACCGAAAAATTCCTTATGATTTAAAGGTTATTGGCTATGACGGGACAGATACAACCAAGGTACTATTGCCTGAATTGAGTACGATTGCTCAGCCTATTAAAGAAATTGCTGAAACATGTGTAGATTTATTAATCAAGCAAATTGATGGAAAATGGGATGAAAAGGAACAACAGACAATATTACCAGTAAAATTAATAGAAAGTGAAACAACAATCTAGTTAGCTAGTAAAGAAAAAATAAAAAAATATTTTTTTTTAAATATTATGTCATCCGGTTGACATATGAAACCGGATGACATATACTCTTTTTGTAAGCAGTTACATTATCCGAGATGGGGAGGAACGATAAAAATGAGAAAGATATGGATATCAGTTGTCTGTGCAATAATAACTTCTTTAATTATTGCAGGATGTAGCCAGAAAGGATCAAGTAACGATGATGCTGTCTCAGTATGGGTACATACCTCTAATGAAACTCCAGAAGGCAAAGCGATGCAAAAAATCATTGATCAATTCAACGAAAAATACAAAGGAGAGTATGAGGCAAAGATTGAGTTTATTCCGAGAAGCGGAAGTGGAGGAGGATATGAAGATAAAATAAACGCAGCTTTAACTACAAATACTCTACCTGATGTATTGACATTAGATGGTCCTAATACAGCTGCTTATGCTGAAGCTGGAATGATTGCTCCTATTGATGAATATTTGACAAACAAAGATGACTTACTGCCAAGTATTATTCAACAAGGTACGTATGATGGAAAAATGTATGCGGTGGGTTACTCTGAATCTGGAGTAGGTGTTTTTTATAATAAGCAAATGCTGAAAGATGCAGGAGTGGATCTTACGACTTTACCAACGGTTGAAAACCCATGGGATTGGAATCAATTTATAGACTTAAATGAAAAGTTGGTTAAGAAATTCGATCGACCAGTAATAGATATGGGCTTTAATGATAAAAGCGAATGGTTAATGTATGCGTTTACTCCGTTTTTATGGTCACAGGGTGGAAATATTGTTTCCGAGGACGGAGCAACTGCAAATGGTGTATTTAATAATGAAAATGCTGTTAAAACAATGACGTTTATCCAAGATATGATAAAAAAAGGATACAGTACAATCTCTCCAGTTGATAAAGGTTTCAATACTGGTGAATATGCATTAAAGTTTGGCGGATCATGGACCATTGCTGAAATGGAGGAATACCCAGATGTAGAGTATGGAATTATGCCATACCCAACATCACCAGATACGAATAAACTAGTCTCTCCATCTGGAAGCTGGCAGTATGCCATGAGCGCTACATCTGATAAAAAAGAAGCAGCGGGGACGTTAATAGATTTTATGACTTCTACAGAATCTTTAACAGAAATCACCTTGGCAAATAGCGTATTGCCAGCTGCATATTCTGTCATAGAAGAAGTTAAAGATAAAGTTTCGGATGAAATGAATATCCTGATAGAGCAAAATGCAGCTTCGGCTCATGCACGCCCGGTATTACCAGAGTATCCACAAGTAAGTCGGATTTTCCAACAGACTGTTAGCGATGTAACTTATTATGAAGAAAATGCAAATATCCAAACATTATTAGACGATAAAGTGACTCAAATAGATAAGGTATTGAAATAAGTAAGAATATACCGGCTTAGAGAATTTCTTTAAGCCGGAATATTTATAAGGAGTTAAAAACGATGAATACAACTAAAAAGGAGAGCTTGGCTGCCTACGGATTTTTAGCACCGGCATTACTATTATTAGGACTTTTTCTAGTTATACCTGCCTTATTAGCAATCTACTACGCCTTTACGGATTATTATCTTTTAACACCAGATAAGAGGCAATTTGTTGGGCTTGCTAATTTTATTGAGATTTTTAAAGATACTATTTTTCTGCAGAGTTTAAAGAATATTGTTGTTTTTGTATTATGTGTTATACCTGTGCAAGTAGGAGCAGCACTTGGTTTAGCACTACTAATTAATAAGCAGAGAAGAGGAAATATATTTTTTAAAGTAGCTTTTTTCGCTCCAGTAGTTTTATCTTTAGTCGTTATTTCTGTTTTATGGTTGTATTTATTAAATCCTTCAGAAGGTTTAATTAATAGTTTGCTAGTAAACATTGGATTTGATGCCCAGCCATTTTTAAGTAGCCCGAAGCAAGCAATGTACACAATCGTATTTGTTTCGGCATGGCAAGGAGCGGGTTATCAGATGTTAATATTCCTAGCAGGTCTACAAAATATACCTGGAACTGTGTATGAAGCTGCCAAAATTGATGGAGTAAGTAAATGGCAGAATTTCATTTATATTACGATGCCCTTATTAAAACCAACCTCCATCTTAATTATGATCACTACGTTAATTGGGGCTTTTAAATTGATTATTCAACCAATGGTTATGACACAAGGAGGACCAATGAATTCTACTATTACTCCAGTCTACTATATCTATCAAACTGGTTTTTCTGATCGGTTAATTGGTTACTCTAGTGCAATGACCGTATTGTTTGGAATAGTTATTGCCATTGTGACGCTCATTCAAAGCAAGGTTACAAAGGAGGAGAATATTTGATGAGCAAACATGGAAGAAAAATTGTGGAGTATGTTTTCTTAATTTTCTTAGCGTGTATCTTTGTCTTTCCTTTAGTTTGGATGATAGTTTCTTCTATGAAACCAGAAGCAAGTATCTATTTGGATATGAATAGCATTAAGGCACTACTTCCATCTTATAACCCAAGTGAATGGTTCCAGACCTACAAGGCTTTATTTTCAAGATTCAATGTCCTTCAATATGTCTGGAATAGTGTTTTCTATGCAGCAATCGTGACAATTGGCTCTATTATTGTAAATGGAATGGCTGGTTATGCTTTTGCCAAATTTCAATTTAGAGGGAAAAAGTTTCTATTCGGATTGTTACTTGTGTTGTTAATTGTCCCAGCAGAAACCATTATTATTACGCAATTTACTGTAGCCCATGGAATTGGTGTTTTAAATACGAGATTAGCTGTAGTATTACCGATGATGGCAAGTATGTTTTTTATCTATCTTTTTAGAAACTTCTTTATGGCGGTTCCCGATGAAATTATTGAATCTGTTAAATTAGATGGGGCAAATCAATGGACTATTTTCTGGAGAATTATGTTACCGATGTCCAAACCAGCCATCGCAACTGTAGGAACCTTATCTTTTATTGCTAGTTGGAATGACTATTTATGGCCCTTAATGGTACTAACAGATACAAGTAAGTTTCCATTGCAGGTTGCAATTACGAATATAAATACAACAGAGCCTGTATATACAAATCAAGTAATGGCGATACTTACCGTTTCAACGATTCCGTTGATAATCGTTTATATAATTGCTCAGAAATATATACTTCAAGGACTTGGTGGTTCTGGTACAGGAATAAAATAGGAATAGCATATGAGGGGAGAACAACATGTACACTTTAGAACGTGCGAATAATTATATTGAAAAAAATGATCATCAGGTGAACACTGAATATCGACATAAATATCATATGATGGCACCAATTGGTTGGATTAATGACCCAAATGGGTTTATCTATTATAAAGGCGAATACCATTTGTTTTATCAATATTTTCCGTATAAAGCTGTTTGGGGGCCAATGCATTGGGGCCATGCAGTTAGTAAGGATTTAGTAAATTGGAAAAATGCTCCAATTGCACTTGCGCCAGATCAAGAATATGACAAGGATGGCTGTTTTTCTGGAACGGCGATTGAAAAAGATGGAAAAATGTATTTGATGTATACAGGACATATTGTAGGAGAAACGCCTGAAAAAAACAGACAAGTACAGTGTTTAGCTGTATCCTCAGATGGGATTGTTTTTGAAAAGGTAGCACAAAACCCAATACTAACGGAAAAGGATCTTCCTGAAAATGCAAAGCCACAGGATTTTAGAGATCCCAAAGTAATAAAAAAAGGTGATTTCTATTATTCATTAATAGCCTCTAAAGCAACCGATGGGGGAGGGCAGATTTTACTCTACAAATCAGAGAATCTACTTGATTGGGAGTATGTGTCCGTAATGCTGAAAGGAACTAGTGAAGAAGGGTCAATGTGGGAATGCCCGGATATTTTCGAGTTAGACGGAAAGGATGTTTTAATTATTTCGGTTGAGGGATTGCCTCAAAAAGATAATAATTTTGTCAATACACATTCTGTTCTTAGCTTCATTGGGGAAATGGATTGGAATAATGGCGTTTTTCATAAAGAACTAGTGGAAGAACTTGATTATGGTTTAGACTTTTATGCTCCGCAGACAATTGAAGATGATAATAATAGAAGAATCATGGTATCTTGGATGCAAATGTGGGGAAGGAATATCCCTACAGAGACAAAGGGACATGGTTGGGCTGGAGCAATGACTTTACCAAGAGAGCTAAAATTAATAAATAATCGTCTCCATCAAAAACCGATTCCAGAAATAAAGAAATATGTAAGTAATTATCAAAAGATTGAATCTGTTTTACTAAAAGATGAGGTAAGAAAATTAGATGATCTTTCCTGCGAAATAGGAATATTGTCTTTTGAAGCAGATGGAACAAATGGAGAAAGGCTTACACTTATATTTAGAAGCAATGAATTAGAAAAAACAGTATTAAGTTATGATTATTGCACCGGGCATTTGCAACTTGATCGCCAAAAGAGTGGAGTACCTATTATTGGGAAAGAAACGGAACATCAATACGAAAGAACAATCTATATGAATTCAAAAAATAAGCAATTAAAGGTAGAAATATATCTCGATAAAGCTTCAATTGAAGTATTTGTTAATGAAGGAGAATATACAATGACGTCTACCATTTATCCTATCAATACAGCGGAAAAAGTAATCGTTCAGGCTGATGGAGAAATCAGAATAGACAATCTTGAAAAATGGGATATTGAGGTTTGAAAATGAGGAGAATTTATACAATAGGGGAAGCGTTAATTGATTTTGTTCCGCATGAAATAGGTGTTTCCATGGATCAAGTACAAAGTTTTAAAAAATCTCCAGGTGGCGCACCAGCGAATGTGGCAGCGGCGGTTGCTAAGTTAGGAGGAAGCAGTGCTTTTATCGGACAGGTTGGAGATGACTTGTTTGGGTATTATTTAAAGAGAATTTTAGCACAAAACAATGTGGATGTTACCCATATGTTTCATACAAAAGAAGCCAATACAGCCTTAGCATTTGTAGCACTGAAAGAAAATGGAGAAAGGGAATTCTCTTTCTATCGAAAGCCAAGTGCAGATATGCTTTTAGCAAAAGAATATATAGAAAATATTTCATTTACAGCAGAAGATATTTTACATTTTTGTTCGGTTAGTTTACTAGAGAGTCCGGTGAAGTATGCACACATAGAGGTGATTACAAGTATAAAAAATCAAGGGGGATTAGTAGTATTTGATCCTAATGTAAGAAAAACGCTTTGGGAGGATGAAGCTTCTTATCAAAAGACAATTAATGAATTTATTGATTATGCTGATATATTAAAAGTTAGTGATGATGAAATGTTATTTATTACAGGGAAAGAAACGATAGAAGAAGGAATTCAATATCTCCTTTCTAAACCGATAAGTCTTTTAGTTTTAACTAAAGGTAAAGATGGAGTTGCATTTATAACAAATAAGGAAGTAATAGAAGTACCAGGATTTTCTGTAAAATCAATTGATACAACTTGTGCAGGTGATTCCTTTATTGGAGCCTTCTTAAGGCAATTTGCTTTAAAAGACAAAGTAATTAACCAACTGTCAAATAAGGAATGGATAGAAATAGGTCGGTACAGCAATGCTGTCGCTGCACTTGTGACTACGAAAAAAGGAGCAATTATGGCTCTACCTAATGAAGAAGAGGTCATGGAATTTCTGAGGATTAATAAATAAGGATAGTAAAAAGAAGTATGCCTAATATGGCAGTACTTCTTTTTTGTTTATATCAGGTTGATAATTTTATCAAATAGACATCAATTACTAATATCTACAAAATAAAAATTATTTTCATATGTATGATTGTCCTTTATACTAGGGAAGTATGTTAAAAATATAATAGGTAAACTAACAATGAAAAATAAATCATTTTAAAATACATTTGATTAGTGAAATTGTTTAAGGAGGAAAAAACGTTTGACGACAATTGAAAAAGAAACAATGATTGTAGATATTAAGAATGTGGATGAAAAAGGTGCTGGGCAGGCTGTTGTTTGGCGCGAAAATGAATTAGGAAACAAGAAGAAATTAAAGCTAACGATTCCGCAAACATTACCTGGTGAAAGAGTAAAGGTAACAGTTGATCAGCCGCAAAGAAGACATAGAAAGGCATTGCCGGAAGAAATTCTTGATGCTCATGCGGAAAGAATTGGACCTGAGTGCCCTCATTTTGAAAAATGTGGCGGTTGTGTCTGGCAGCATTGGGAATATAATGGACAATTACAACAAAAAACAAATCATGTGAAACATGTAATTGAAGAGCAAGGATTTGATCCTAGCCTGGTAAAAGATACTATCGGAATGGACGAGCCTTGGAGATATCGTAATAAAATGGAATTCACCTTTGCTACAGATGGTTCTCTTGGTTTACATGAGCAAGGGAATTTTAGAAAAATCATTTCTTTAGAAACTTGCCTTATTGCTGGAAAAGAAATGGTGGAAGCAGCACTTGAAGTAGCTACATGGGTAAAAGAACATGAATTAAAAGGCTATAACAAAGATACACACGAGGGACTTCTTCGTCACTTGATGGTGAGACAGTCTTTTGCTACAGGTGAAATGATGTTGGCTTTATTTGCTACAGAAGCTCCAGATGGATCTTTGAAAAATGTAGTGGACATTTTAGTTGCTCGCATTACAGAAAAGTTCCCACAAGTAAAAAGCCTTATGTGGTTAGAAAATACGGATTGGGCAGATCGTACGCAATCCGAGAAAAGTCATACATTAGCTGGCAGAGACTTTATCTATGATGAAATGGATGGCTATCGTTTCCGTGTTTGGTTTGATACATTCTTCCAAACGAACCCAACACAAGCACAAAAATTAGTTGATTTAGCTGTAGAAATGGCAGAACCAAAGAAATCAGAGAATATGATTGATCTTTTCTGTGGTGTTGGTACTTTCTCCCTTCCTTTTGCAAGCAGAGTTGGCAAGCTTGTTGGAATTGAAATTGTCGAAAGCTCGATTGAATCAGCCAAACGTAATGCTGGCGATAATGGCATTGATAATGCTACATTTTTAGCACAAGATGCAAGAACTGGATTAGCCCAAGTTTTAGAAACATTTGGCAGACCAGAATTATTATTATTAGATCCACCTCGTTCTGGAGCAGGTGGAAAAGTAATGAGACGTATTGGACGCTCTCAGCCAGAACGTATCGTTTATGTATCTTGTAACCCAGATACATTTGCGACAGACATCAAACAGCTTGAGCCATTCGGCTATACATTAAAAGTAGTACAGCCTGTGGACTTATTCCCACATACGGTTCATGTAGAATGCTGTGCATTATTAGTTCGAAATAGTTAAGATTGAAAACTGATATCAGCTTTTTTCTGATATCAGTTTTCTTTTTTACAGGAGAATTAATTCTTAAGGTGCGGGTAGAAGAACCATTGGGAAAAGAATTAACTTTTAATAAGTTGTACTAATCATTTAACTTCTCCTATTTACACAATTTTATCCGCGAAAACAGAGCAAATGGTCATATCGAGTAATATCTAATTGTAAATATATAGTTATTTCTCCCAATTATCCCGGGAAATCTTACAGCTTTTCCAACAATTATGTAATGAGTTTTGCTTGCAAACCTGTTAGCCTTGTATATGGGCCTGTTAAAACAGGAGGTATACAAAAATGAAACAGTTATTATTTATAGCAACTACCATTACTTTAGTTATTGGTTCTTATATATATGTTCCATCTTTTGCCGTAGCAGCATCAATTAATACAGAAGAAACAAAAAATGTATCAACAAGAAAATTTGCTGTTGATAAGAAGGAGAATGTAAAAGCTTCTGATGAATCAGCAAATCTAACGAACAATGAAAAGAATTTACTGGCCCGTCTTGTTCATGCAGAAGCGAAGGGTGAGCCGTTTGCCGGTAAAGTGGCAGTAGCTGATGTAGTATTAAATCGTGTGGAAAATAAGCAGTTTCCTGATTCAGTAGAAAGTGTCATTTATGAAAAGAATGCCTTTCAACCTGTACAGAACGGTTCAATCCAAAAAAAAGCAGATAAAGAGTCACGTAAAGCAGTAGAAGAAGCGTTAAAAAATGGAAAAGAGAACAAAGAGCTTCTCTATTTTTATAATCCAGACACTGCAACAAGTGATTGGATTTTCTCAAGAACAGTAGTTAAGCGAATAGGTAATCACGCGTTTTCTATATAAATAAGAAGAAATTGATATTTCGTTTTACGAAAATATAAAAACTAATGTAACGAGAGGGGGAATTCAATAGGAATACTCCTCTTTTTTATTTTAACCATCTTAAATAATCGTAGAAAGGAAAATATTTGAAACTTTATAATTTGTCTATTCGTATATGTTAATAGCATGGAGGGGTTGAGATGAAAAGAATTCATTATAAAGCTTTCAGTATCACTTTATTTCCTATTATTTTATTATTAATTGGCTGTACAGAAAAAGTAGATGAGAAAACAGATGAATATATACAGGCAGTAGATGCTGTTTTACATAATGCCTTAACAGGGCCAGATGATACATTAAAAGAAATACTAGAGCTGAAGGAAGGAAATGAAAGATCCACAGCTTTGACTGAATACGAAGATAGTTTATATAAAGATTATTTTGCAAGTGAAACAGCATATAATGATTTCATTTCAAGATATGGAACAGTATTTATGACAGAATCGCATAAAAACAACTATATACTTGCAGTAGAAAATATTGAATATGAAAGAACACATTCTAAAGAGAATATATATAATTTTTCCATCCAATTACAGTATCAGAAAGAGGGAAAATCACAAGAAGTAAAAAATATAACCGGGCAAGCTGATTTAAATGATGAGCAGAAAATCGAAAGAATGCTAATCCGCGTCAATGATTTATGGGGGTCTTTTCCAAAAGATAAAAGGGAATAAAAGCAATGGCGGCGAATAACAATGCTTTAATGTTGGTAATAGCAGGCTTATCTCGGCAGCAAATAATCATATTGAGTCCTCAATTCACTAATTTTCTCAAGTCTTTGTAGATTTGCTGCTTCATTCTCCGCTCCAACTGCAAGGACAAGATTCTCGATTAAATAGGTTGGACCAATCATCGAATGGAACTCACGGATATCTCCTCTACTTGCAAATAAAACAATATCAGCTTGTGTCGTAAATTCTGAAATAAGCTGGTCTGTAATGATAATGATTTTATAGCCAATTTGCTTACGATAATCCATAAGCGCCTGTGCTTCTGGAAGCAGACGGATAAAGCCAAATATAATGATTACATCCTCTTTGGAAAAATGGATAAAGTCCTCTAGTAATTCACTTCCTCCTTTATGAAGGATAGAAAAGTTTAATCCATATCTAACTATTCGATACTTCAGTAATTCTCCAAGTCCTAAGGAAGGGCCAGGACAATATAAATAGACTTTTCTTGCGGAAATAATCGAGTGAACAGCATTTTTAAAAGTCTCTTCTCGAAACTGCTCTATTGTTTTATAGAGATGTTGGATAGAAGCATTAAGTGTATGGTATGGGAAAGCTTGTTTATCGACCGTATTTATTAGTTTTGCTATTTTCTTGGCAGGGGATGGCTTTAGCTGGGCAGCAATTTCTCCTTTAAATTCTTTTAAATTTTTAAAGCCGACTATTCGCCAAAATCTAGATACAGATGCAATGCTAACATTAACTGCTTCAGCTATTTCCTGTTCCGTTAATAATAGAACTTGATGCGTGTTTTTTTGAAGATAATCTGCAATTTTGTATTGGCTTGGCGACATTGATTTTGTATTCCATTTAAACATAACCTCTAACCTCCGTCTTTATTTGACCTTAATATAGCACATTTTTTTCTTCACAAATTATTCCTGATAATTTTTTTACATAATGTTAAAAAACGATAATAAATTTACGTTCCTTTTACTTGTCTACCATATTCCATTAAATTCTGTGCTTTATGATAGAGGTATTCAAATAAAGGAGGCAAATAATATGAATCAATTAAAAGATAGGTATGTTTTAACACAGTCTCAAAAGATGATGGTATTCATTTTATCTATGTCCTTATATGGACTCTCCAACATGATTACAGAACTTATTCCTGCTTTTCACCTTGGTCCCGTCGAATTTTCCGTTGAGTATTTTGCATTTATTCCATTGACTTTATGTATGCTATTTCATCCTTTATATGCTGCAATTGGAGCTGCTTTAGGAGAAGTTGTTTTTGGTGAGATAATGCTAGGACAATTTGGTGGTTTTGGGGAATTAGAAAAATTTATTACTTTTTCTCTTGCCATGTTTATTGCTGGATCCCTTGTGAATGATCCAAAGAATAAAAGGCAGGTTGGAATTGCTGCAATAACAGGTGTCATCATTCATCAAGCATTAAGCTCAATGGTTGATATTGGAAAAGTATGGATAGGTGTAGAAGAGCTGGAGGCGATTCCTGGATTAGCGGAAAGTGTTGTAATTGTGGAAGGGTTTGCTTTCTTAAATGATGTATTATTTTCCGGAATCCTTTTTGCTCTATTGCCAACCTTATATTTAGTGCCACGTTTATATGGGA
>Ga0182738_1006387_pt1 | contig 12221 bp, 9 predicted proteins | sample eDN5th30CBELigMG_FD_128876 | JGI IMG/M metagenome (GOLD analysis project Ga0182738, IMG submission 128876) | Enriched Miracle-Growth compost microbial communities from Emeryville, California, USA - eDNA 5th pass 30_C BE-Lig MG (version 2)... ...
AAACACAGAGGGACGGAGGACACAGAGATCAGGTTTGTGTGCCTCCGTGTTCTCTGTCCCTCTGTGTTTCAAAAATTTCCTCATCATGGTGCGGACTTCAAAGTGCTCGGACAGGCTCCTAGAGCAAGTTGCTCTGGCCTGTGCCCGCACAGCGCGCGTTTCAACTGATGAAAGTCAATTCGCTGCGTGGCGGAACGCGGTCGATGCGGGGTGAATGCGTTCTGGTGCCCTGTCAGGGCTTGGTTGGGGGTGCGTCATTGCGAAACGTCCTCCGTTGTCAGCCGGATGGCAGGGTCAGGAGTATGGAGCGCATGACCCTGCCTGGCGTTCTATGGAAAGTCGCACAGTCTCATCTGGCATCGTTTTGCTGAACGATCTGCGTGAATAGCAACACCTGTTTGATACTCGGCAGGACTTTGCGCTACTGACCTGCTGCCGCCCACCGGAACCAGCCTCTCATAACGGCGGTCCAGTCAGTTCCAGTTTGACGGGATCCATTTTGGCTTTCACTTCGACTTCCAGTCCCGATTCTTGTGGATTCGTGTATTTGGTGGGAATGGCGCTGACAGGCTCCATAGAAGGAGGATCGGTCGCCTTGTAAAAACCAACAGTGACGAAATACTTCCCAACCTGAACCCCGGATGATGAGTTCGTCGTTCGCATGACGAAACGTCCATTTTGAATTCTTCCAGCAGCTGATTCAGATTGCTGTAGATCAATGGGAGCAAATCCAACCATACCACTCGGAAGGGGCTCGCCATTGTACAGGACAGTCCCCGAGACCGGGACCAGATTCGGCAATGATTCCTGGTGGGATGGGCAAGGCCTGTGATGGCAGCCCGTGGGAGATCGTCAGCATCCTGGTCAGGCAGAATGCCTCAAACACTCCCATCAGATCCCGGAACCGGCGTCAAAGATTTCGTGCCGTACTTTGGCTTGAGTGATATTGCTGCCGGGAGGAACGCTGCTGGTGAGCCAGACGTTTCCTCCGATAACCGAATTCTGTCCGATTTTCACCCGCCCCAGAATTGTTGCCCCGGCGTAAATGACGACTCCATCTTCGACAATCGGATGGCGTGCGTCTCCCTTCAGCAGCACTCCATTTTCATCGGTGGGAAAGCGCTTTGCGCCCAGTGTGACAGCCTGGTAAATACGGACATGCTCGCCGATCACCGCGGTTTCACCAATCACGACTCCTGTTCCATGATCGATGAAGAAACTGCCGCTGATGGTCGCCCCCGGGTGAATATCGATCCCCGTCAGTGAGTGGGCGATTTCAGTCATCATTCTGGCGACCAGCGTGGCCCCCAGTCGAAAGAGCTCGTGGGCCATCCGGTAATGCAAAATTGCGGTGATGCCAGGATAGCAGACCAGAACTTCGTCTTCACTCCGAGCGGCCGGATCTCCTTCAAACGCTGCTTGAATATCGCTTTCCAGCAACTCGCGAATGCGCGGCAGGCTGCCCGCAAACTCGCGCACCACGTTGACGGCTCGTTCCCGGTGAGCCGCCGGGTCTGCCTGATGCCAGTCAAAGAAGTCGAACTCATGCAGCACTTCTTCAGCCAGTTCCGAGAGTGTGACATCGAGCAGATGTCCGACGAAGTAGTCGATATTGCCATGAACCCGATCACGAATTCCCAGCCGATTGGGAAAGATGGCCATTCCCAGATGTTCGACAATCGCCGTCAGATTTTTACGTGACGGCAGTTTTTCGTGCCGTCCTTCCCGCTGTCGGGCACTCAGGGAACGATCGCGCACCTGCCGCAACTGGGAAACAATGATATCGACATTCCATTTTTCGTCGCTGAGGGAACGTAAATCCGGTTTCATGGGAAGCAGGCTCAATTCAGGGTTCCTCAGCAGCACATTGTTTTCTTCACCAGCATCGCAACAAAAATTTCCAAATTAGAGCGCATCAACCCCGTGTCGACCGCGTTCCGCCACGCGGCAAGCAGTCTTTCATCAGTTGAAACGCGCGCTCGCGGGCCCAGGTCAGAGCAACTTGCTCTAATCACGTTCCCGAATCAACCGGCAGGTAGACACAATTCGGATGTCATCATATGGGATTTCACTGTTCAGATGCAGAAAAATTGGTTTGAGTTTCTGCATCCCCACTTCATCGATCGCGGCTTCTACTTTTTGCACGATCTCTGCCGATAACCAGCGTTCGGGATCTGTCACCTGCCGGTCAATAATGTAGTCACAAAGATATTCAATCGTTGTGGCCCGGGCACGTCCCAGTCGATCTTTGACCTGGTCAACGGAATGCCCCAGATCGAAGAGCGGGAACGCTGCCAGTGAATTGGCATGCGGCCTTCGGAGCGTCACGTTTGCCGACCGGACCGGTGCGGGAGCCAGGTTGGTGGGCAGGTTTCGCTCGCTGCAATATTGGCGAATGACCTGCAGCACTCCTTCTCCCAGATCTTCCAGCTTCTTCTGTCCAATGCCGGAAATGAGCAGCAGATTTTCACGCGAAGAGGGTTTTTCCCGGGCCAGGTGCCGCAGGGTGGCATCACCGAAAACCAGGTAAGGCGGAACACCCCGTTCCTGTGCCATCGCGGTGCGATGCTCTCGCAGGACTTCAAACAATTCGCGGTCCACTCCGGCCCAGTCCGCTTCTTCATCTCCAGTCTTGCTGTGAGCCTTCTTGCGGGCCTGAACGCTCACAGGTTGCAACAGACGCGGAGTCGATTCTCCCCGCAAGAGAGACATGCCGGCCGGTGTCAGTTTGAGGATCTGGTATTCTTCTTCGCGCTCCAGAAATCTTTGCTGGACCAGTTGGCCGATCCAGGACAGGATCGTTTCCTTCTCGTATTCTTTCAGAAGTCCCCAGGTGCTGAGTTGATCGTGACCGTTTTCGCGAATGCGTTGATCCAACGAGCCCTTGAGAACCAGGGCTGTGTATTCTGCTCCAAAGCGTTGCTGCTGGCGATAGACGGAGGACAGAATTTTCTGTCCAACGATTAACGAATTTGCGAGTGGTTCACGGCCATCCTGGCACAGGTCGCAAGCCTGTCCACAGTCTTCCTCCAGATCCTGACCGAAATGCCTTACCAGTGCCCGATGGCGGCAAACGGCCCCTTCACAAAAATCAACAATGGATCTTAAAGAGGTCATCGAGATCTTGCGGACGGCGGGGGGTTGATCGCTGAAGATCCGTTGCCACTTACGCAAATCGTCCGCGCCATAAAACAGATAGCACTCCGCTTCCAGCCCATCACGTCCCGCCCGACCACTCTCCTGCTGATAATGTTCCAGCGATTGCGGCATGCCTGCATGAATCACAAACCGCACGTTCGATTTGTCAATTCCCATGCCGAAGGCCACCGTGGCCACAATAATATCCACTTCTTCCTGCAGAAACGCTTCCTGGTTCCGCATGCGTTCCGAGTCTTCCAGCCCGGCATGATAAGGACGGACTTTGCACTTCAGAGAACGCAGAGCACTCGTCCACTGCTCCACTTCTTTGCGGGTGATGCAATAGACAATGCCCGATTCCCGGGGATGGCGACGAATCACCTGCTCGATCTGCGATTCCAGATCGGATTTTCGTTCCACACGAAACTGCAGGTTCGGCCGGTCAAAATTTCCAATAAGAATCTGCGGATTGCGAAGCCCCAGTTGTTTGACGATATCCTGCCGCACACGCTGCGTGGCCGTGGCTGTGAAAGCATGCAGGCCGACACCGGGAAATCGCTCCCGCAGCTGACCCAGCTCCCGGTATTGCGGGCGAAAATCATGTCCCCACTGACTCACACAATGGGCTTCGTCAATTGCGAAGAGTGAGATCGGAATGTCCGCCAGCGTCTTCAGAAAATCTTCTTTGGTAATACGCTCCGGAGAAACATACAGCAGGTTCACTGCTCCCTGTTGCAATTCGCGAAACGTCTCCCGTTGCTCGACCAGTGACTGGGTACTGTTGACGAAAGCGGCGGCGATGCCACATCCCCGGGCAGCATCCACCTGATCCTTCATCAGCGAAATCAGTGGCGAAATAACGATCCCCACCCCGGATGTACACAGGGCAGGCGCCTGATAACACAGCGATTTCCCCCCGCCTGTCGGCAACACCACCAGCGTATCGGTGCCGGAGAGGACCGAGTGCATGGCCTGTTGCTGCAAAGGTCGAAAGGCTTCGTACCCCCAGTACTTCCGCAGGACCTGCAGCAGTTGTTGCGAATGTGAGGGAGTGGTATCTGAAATCATAGGAGCGATTGGCCAACTTCTCCGGAACAAACTGAGACGCCTGAATTGTGATCGGACGGGGAAAGAACAGCAACCGTGTTCCAGGCTTTGAAATCCGAGCAAGTTGCTCCGGCCTGACCGAAAGCAGTGCAACTTGCTCTCGACGTCTCGAATTTTTAAAGTGTCAAAGTCATTGTGTCGCAACAGTTGCTTCCAGTTTGACGACTGCATTTGCAGCAATGAAACCAGAACGGGTGAGAGAGATTTGAGACAGGACTCGACACGCATGATCCTTCCTTTCTCCTCTCTGTGGCCTCCTCTCTGATCGTCTTGTCTCTGGTTGCCTTATCTCTTCAGAGCAGAATCAGAGTTAGAACAGAATCAGAACAGGCCTGGAACGGCTTGAGTAAGGATCGCGGGAATGAATGGGCTTGCAGTCAGAGTGCTTGAAGATGAGATCATGGATCAGCCGGGACTGGATGTCGCTGCACATCAACAGGCACTCACCGGTATTGGTCGGGTCAACTGGATCAGTGGAATTGAACGGGTGCTGTGGAATGCGTTATTGCGTTTTCGTTCTTCCGGCGACGTTCAACCGCTCAGGATGCTCGACCTGGCCTGCGGAGGGGGCGATGTTTCGATTCATCTGGCCCGGCGGGCTGTCCGCATGGGAATTCCGATGGAGTTTACCGGCATCGATATCAGCCAGACGGCGATCGATTTTGCCCAAAGCCGGGTAGAGGCTCTTAAACTGACGAATATTCAATTTCGGCAGTGTAATGTCCTCCGAGACCCGTTGCCGGTCCCCTGCGACGTTGCCATGTCGTCACTCTTTCTGCATCACCTCAATGATTCACAAGCTGTCGTGCTGTTGCAGCGAATGGCAGAGATCTCGGAACGAGGATTTCTATTGGATGATCTTTGTCGCAGTCGATGGGGATACTTTCTGGCCTGGTGCGGAGTCCGTCTGCTCACGCGCTCTTCGATTGTGCATTTCGACGGTCCCACATCGGTGCGGGCGGCCTATCAAATTCAAGAGGTGCGCAGCCTGGCCGCTCGGGCGGGACTCAGAGAGATGACATTCCAACAACACTGGCCGCAGCGATTTCTGATGACGTGGAAGCGAGACTGATTCGATGACACCTTCGGTCGCGTCTTTCTGGCTCGACCGCATTCTCTTTGATTGTTGAGACGCTGCTCGCCGCATGATGGAATGCGATCCATTTTCGCGGGGTCATGTGCAATGTTTGAATTTAAAATGCCGCCATACGGCGAGAATTATTGACACGGCCATTACAGCCCATTCTGTTCATTTTGCTAATGTTAACATATATAGAGGCCGGGAAGCACCGTCATTCTTCTGGACGGTTCCGATTGCCATCACATGGAATGCTGTATTTTTGTTGATTGAGATGTCATGTTGCCCAGAGCTGGAAAGAGTAATTTCTTTCTGAGGCAGATCTCCCCTACCCAGATTATCGTGATCCTGTCATGATAACGTCGTCCAGGGTGGCATTCTGTTCGCAAGAACTTTAACAAAAATGACTGCGTTCCGCTTGCGGAGTGAAAGTTTCTATCCCGTGAGTGGTCTTGTACGCGGCACTAAAAAGCCTCCAGGCCGACAGGACGCGGCCTCCAATTGAAAGGCGATGAGTTTATAATGGAATTGTACTCTTCGAAGCCCTCCAGCACCTCAGTGATCTCAGAACCTCTTGAAGTGCTGCAGCGGCCTGCTTCGAGCCTGATAAGCCCCGCCCATCTTCCGGAACCGGGAGGCCAATCTGGATTGCAGCGGACAACAGGCAGTCGCGTTTCCATTTCCGGCGTCTCCACTGCGGTGCCGGAGCATTCCATCGCTCAGACAGATGCAGCCCAGATGGCGTCTGCATTGGGAGTGACGCACAAATATCGTAAGTCGCTGGACACAATGTATCGGCTTTCTGGAGTCCAGCGACGCCATTGTGTCGTGCTGGATTCTTCCGCTGCAGGGCCGGATCAGCAATCGTTTTATTCCCCTTCCTCCGGACCTGGCGACCACGGCCCATCCACCGGGAACCGGATGGAAAAGTATGAATCATTCGCCACGAATCTGGCTTTGGAAGCCGGCCGGAAGGCGATCGCCGCAGCCGGTATCGACGCCGGTAAAATCACACATCTGGTCACGATTTCGTGCAGTGGCTTTGCTGCTCCGGGAGTGGATCTGGCCCTGGTTGAGCAACTTGGACTTTCCCGCAACATCGAGCGGGCACATGTCGGGTTCATGGGCTGCCATGGTGCTTTAAATGGATTGCGCGTGGCCCGTGGCTGGTCTGCCGCAGATCCTGACGCCTGTGTACTGGTCTGTGCCGTCGAACTCTGTTCATTGCACCATCAATATACGGAACATGCTCAGCAACTTGTTGCCAATGCCCTGTTCAGCGACGGAGCTTGTGCATTTCTCGTTCAGCAGAATGGAGCTGATCAAAGTGATTGTCGGCTGGTTTCACAAGCTTCGCACGTCATTGCGAACACCGCCGAGATGATGTCCTGGAAAATTGCCGATCACGGATTCCAGATGACATTATCACCCAAAGTGCCTGAGATCATCGTCCAGACGTTGCGCCCCTGGATGGAACGCTGGCTGGCAAAATCCGACTATCGTCTGGAGGACATTCACAACTGGGCTGTTCATCCTGGCGGCCCCCGCATCCTGGCCGCCACTGCTGAAAGCCTGGAACTTCCATTCGATGCCTTGCAACACTCGGAAGCGATCCTGGCCAGATATGGCAATATGTCTTCCCCCACCGTCTTCTTTATTCTCGAACGGATTCGCTCCCTGGCCCTCGCCGGCCCGACTGTCATGTTAGGATTCGGTCCCGGATTAACGATCGAAGCCGCCCTGCTCGACTAGAACGCATGAACTCCGCATAGACCGCGTCCCGCCACGCGGCGAGTTGCATTTCACCAGTCGAAATGCGCGCTGCGCGAGCACAGGCGAGACCAACTTGAAGTGAACCCTGGTTTTCGGACCAGCGGTTTAGATAGAAACGAGTGTCAGGGAAGGTTGAGACCGGCGACTCCATCCTTGCCGGAACGTCTCCAATCGGCAGACTTGACAGAGACGAAAAGTCAACATAAAGTGATTGCTGGCCTACTGTTTCAGCATGTTGAAGTGGCCGCAAAAGTTCGCTTCGCAATGTAGAGGTCGTGGGTTCGACTCTGACCGACGGCGTTCGTGAATCTTCGTTTCAGTCGGTGGATGATATGCACTCGCTGCTCTACAGTGGACTGATTGTTGACGTAGCGCGCGGTCTCTTTGAGGTTCATCCGATCAAATGGCTTCCAGTCCGATTTCGCCGCTGACTCGCGATGCACTGGAGATTTGGAAAGCAGGGGTGGCTGCGGTCGATTCTTCCCGGCTCGTGCAGCAGCAGATTCATGTCCAGCCAAATTTCATTCAAATTGGCACCACGCGTTGGCAACCAGAACCTGACAGCCGCATCTGCGTCCTGGGAGCCGGCAAGGCAGGAACCGGAATGGCCCGAGGGCTGGAGGCAGCTCTGGGTGAAAAATGGTTGCCTCGTACTTCTGGCTGGATCAATGTTCCAGACAACTGTCTGAGCCCGCTACAACGAATTCATCTGCATGGCGCCCGACCGGCCGGCCTGAACGAGCCAACTCCTGCGGGCGTTGAAGGAACACAGGAAATTCTCCGACGAGCCTCGAACTTACGCCCGCACGACCTGTGCATCGTGCTGCTTTCGGGCGGCGGAAGTGCTCTGCTTCCAGCCCCGATAGAAGGGATCTCGCTCGCGGAAAAACAGGATGTGACACGCCTGTTGATGCGACACGGAGCGACGATTTCCGAGCTGAATCTGGTGCGTCGCCACCTGTCAGTCATTAAAGGGGGAGGATTACTTCGTGCCTGTCGGGCCCGCCTGATGGTGACGTTGATCATCTCCGATGTGATCGGTGACCCGCTGGAAACAATTGCCTCTGGACCGACGATTGCTGATCCCGCTACTCCGGAACGCGCGCTGCAAGTCCTGAAACATTTTGAATCTCGGCACGGAGCAGTGTTTCCGCCAAATGTGATCATGAAGCTGCAACAGTACACGGAAACTTCAACCGAAGTGCCGCTGGCGCAGAGGGCATCGGTTGTCAATCTGGTCATCGGGAATAACCAGACTGCGGTGCGGGCAGCCAGTGCCTATGCCCGCCAGTTGGGATACTTCGTGGCTGCGGAAGAGTTCGATCAGGCGGGTGAGGCTGCCACGACTGGGAGAAACTTTGCCGTTCAACTCCTTCAGCAAGCCGGCAGCGATTCTTCAGGAAGAGGTTGCATGGTGAGCGGCGGAGAAACAACGGTGCACCTGGCTCACACGAGTGGTGAGCAAAAAGGGGGACGCAATCAGGAATTCGCTTTAGCTGCCGCAACGGAGTGGTTAAGAGCACCTTCAGTCCATGTCTCGCTGGTCTCGGGTGGAACAGATGGAGAAGATGGCCCGACCGATGCAGCAGGAGCATTTGTCGATGAGGAATTGCTTGCGCGAGTGAAGAAATCCGGTGTCTCTCCCGAACCTTATTTGCAGTCGAACAATTCGTATCGATTCTTCGAACAGTTTGACGGATTGATCAAGACCGGACCGACACATACCAATGTCATGGACTTGCGAATCGGCCTGTACGACCGGGGCGAAATTCGGCCCGACTAGAGCAAGTTGCTCTGGCCTTCCCACGACAAGTCAAACAGGCGAAAGCCCCGCCCCGTGTGGGGCCTGGATCGCTTTGCAATGGGGATCGGCCAGGAAATCTCGTGCGGAATATATTGGACGCATCAGTCATGCGGGCCGATTCATGGGAGGAATTGGGTGAAATCAACACGCCGACAAGAATTCTGATCTACAGTTTCCACTCAGGCCGCAATGACTGGCCGCATTTGTTCGACAAAACGTAGTGCCCTGTCAGGGCTTCGTTTTAGGGTGTGTCATAGGGAAACGTCCTTCGTTGTCGGACTTTGCGTTAAGACCCACCCGAATTTTTAAAGTTGACAAAGCAGTAGAAACATTTCAACGATTCGAGAAACTCCCATGGCCGACCCTTGGAGCCGCCCCACCGCCAGTGATTTGCGAGACGTCCTGGAAAGTATCGGTAAGTCCGAAGTCAATCATCATCGCGCCGCAGAGCGATTGGAACTGGCAGTTCCCGCTGAGATTACGACCAGTCGGGGAAACATCATCTCTGCGGTCACCCGGGAAATCAGCCGGTTTGGAATCGGCCTGCTGCATAAAGGGTTTGTCCCCCCGGAAGAGGTCATGGTCCGCATGGCGAGCGATACGCGCGAATTCGAATATCGCGTGTTGCTGCAATGGTGCAACCCTTGTGAAAACGGGATGTTCATCAGTGGCGGACGCTTCGTCAGTCAGAAGAATGCAAATCTGTAATGATAAGCGTTAGAAGGACGAGAAGCGCCGTATTTTACTGACACCGGGCTCCTGATTACAACTGGGTCTGATCGTAGAGTTGTGCCAGTAAGGCCCCCAGCAGGTTCACGAAGCCTTCATCAAAACGCAGCGAGGCTCTGGCTCCGGATTCGGTCGTGACAACTTCCAGCCGCAGCGAATCGTTTGCCGGGGTGAGAATTTCCCTGGCAAGCAGCCCCTGGGGAGTATTCAAAGCTTCCTCGTCAACATATTTCAGCCATGAAGAGGCATGCAGAACTGCCTGAAACGGGACCGTGGTCACAACGTCGGGACGAGGTGGAGCGGAAAGTGTGAGGGCAATGGCCTCGTCCAGCGCCTTGATGGCATCGTCACCACCAAAGCCGATCCAGAGCACTCCAGAACTGGTGCCAATCCAGAAGTCAGGCTTTCGTCCATAGATCTTCACCAGCTCGCCGCTTGTGGAACCAACGGGAATCTTGCTCAATGAAGCTCCCTGAAACTGATGGGCGTCCAACTGAATGGCCGTTTCGAATTTCTGCTCTTTCACCAATGTCAGGACATCCTTGAGAGATCGTCCAACGGTCTCGCTGCCCGCAACTTTCACTCCCGCCACGAGGACCAGTTCGTTTCCCGGTCGTTTGAGGAACTGCAAAATGGCATCGATATGATTTTGTTTGACCGTCGCTTCCAGGCTATCCACCAGTGCATCTACTGCGGGAGGCGTTTCCAGTTGGAGTTCACGTTTCAGGCCCAGACGCAGCGCCTGCAAATATCCCAGGGCCGCTTTTTGTTCCCGGGCATCCATGTTCCATGAAATGGAAATTTGCAGCGGCTGAGCTTCTTGCAGTAATGGTGCGAAGTACGACTGCTTTCCGGCGATGCCTGTCAGATATTTGGCGAACTGCGTTTCCGGTCGGGCTTCGGTGGTGATTTCGGCCACGGCCCGACGGCCATCTTCTGTCGAATCGAGTCCGATCGTCACTTCTTCACCATCGCGGATCAGTTGTTGCAGATATTGCATCGTGCTCATGCTGCGCGCCCGGCGGGCTTCATAGGCTCCATCCCGCTCGTTGTCCCGTTGTTGCATCTGGGCGTTGAATTGCTGGGACACAAATGTGCTGAAAACTTCGCGAACCAGCGGGGGGATTCCCTTCAGACGAACGGTCAATGAGACATCATAGCGCGCCGCCAATGTAGTGCTGACGGTCTGGGGATCAGGAAACGTTTCCCCTTTCAGAAATCCCTGTCCGGTGGGCAGGATGAATGCATAATTTCCCTGTATCAGCAGTGGAGTCTTTCCCCGCCGACCCCGGTTTTCGATTTCATATTCATGCTCGCCAGTTTCGGTGATCGGAGCAGGTCCCAACCGTAGCGTGGAGATCAATTCTTCTTCATTGGAAACCGGCAGATAGATGACCATGCGTGGTCGTGGTGGCAGGCCGGGCTCCAGAAAGAGCATATACCCCAGCGGCCGTGTGCGGTCCAGTCCTTTCAGGTCGCCGGCTGTTCCACCTAGAAACCCCTGAACAACTTCCATCATATCAGGGCGGCCCGCCACCTGAAACATGTTTGAGATGTCGTTTAAACTTCGCTGGGCACTGGCAATATTGAAGATGAGAACGGGGATGAGTTCAGGCGGTTCTTCGCCAGCTTCTGCTCCTGTCCCGGCATCGGTTTGCGACCGCTCCTGGGCAACGATCGAAGTCTGGTGAGTGGCGCTCACCCCCACCAGCAAAAACGTGGCGAGTGCGATCAACATGCGGCGCGGCGAGTCCAAAAGCGTCGGTCTCATCATTTCCTGAAATCCTGATTGCAAACGAATTCGAACTGGTTTAAAGCGCATTAACCCCGCATGGGCCGCGTCCCGCCACGCGGCGAGTTGCCTTTCATCAGCCGAAGCGCGCGCTGCGCGGGCCCAGGCCAGAGCAACTTGCTCTAGAGCGCAAGACTCCCATGTCGACCGTGTTCCGTCACGCGGCGAGTCGCCTTTCATCAGCCGAAACGCGCGCTGCGCGAGCCCAGGCCAGAACAACTTGCTCTAAAAGAACCCTGACATCAGCAATGACTGTCTTTGAACAACGATCATGACCGACGGCAGCCACCAACCGGAAGCGGTTCCGTGATAACAGTTCCTCATCTCATCATACCCGGCCTGCAACCGCGAGGTGTCAGCGAAATAAAAATCACCCACGGAGAGCCAGACCGAGTGGTGGCATCACACTGCCAGGATTGGCAAGACATCGACCATGAGTGCTGGCAGCTGGATCGCATTCACCCCGTATGGACCGATTCATCGTTTCGCGATCGTCTGCAGCGAAACGATGAATCGTCAGGTTCTCTCTGCGAGTGTTCACGCATACGACGGACAATACGGAAGCCATGCGATCTGAGAACAAGTTGCTATAGCCTGGACCCGCGCAGCGCGCGTTTCAGCTGATGAAAGGCAACTCGCCGCGTGGCGGGACGCGGTCGATGGAGGAGTCATGCGCTCTAGCCCTTAAACAAGTGTAGTTTGACTGGTTTTTGGCGGGGGATTTTTGCGCAGCGGGATTCTGTCCAGCGAGGGGGGCTGGTGGGGTGTCGGGTTGTGGCTGGGACATGGGGTCGGGCTTT
>Ga0182738_1006388_pt1 | contig 12220 bp, 10 predicted proteins | sample eDN5th30CBELigMG_FD_128876 | JGI IMG/M metagenome (GOLD analysis project Ga0182738, IMG submission 128876) | Enriched Miracle-Growth compost microbial communities from Emeryville, California, USA - eDNA 5th pass 30_C BE-Lig MG (version 2)... ...
TGCTCCCAAAGAATGGAACGTCATCTCTAACGAACTCATCACTGAAAAACAACCTACTCCCGAAAAACTTGAAGAATTCCTCAAGCCAGAAGAGCAAGATAAGTATAAAATTTGGTCCTTCAATCCTACTCCTCCACTCAGTACTTACTTGTATGCTTTGATTGCCGGTCCCTACAAAGAAATCAGACGCAAAAACCCCTACAAAGGTCTCCCAATGTCTTTGTACTCCAGAGAATCCTTGTTCAAGCACCTTGAAAAGCAATCTGAAGAAATCTTTGAAATCACTGAAGAATCAATGAAGTTTTTTGAAAAGTTCTTTGGCTACAACTACCCTTTCAGCAAGTACGATCAAATCTTTTGCCCCGAATTCAATGTTGGAGCCATGGAAAACCCCGGCGCTGTCACTTTTAATGATAGATACGTCTTCAAGGATGATGTCACCCGTGAAACCAAATCAAACCTCGCCAACACTATCTCCCACGAGCTTTCCCACATGTGGTTCGGAAATTTGGTTACAATGAAATGGTGGAATGATCTCTGGTTGAATGAAAGTTTTGCTGATTACATTTCCCATCACTGCCTAGCAAACGTCAACCTTAAGCACAGTCAATTGGAAAACAGTTGGCACATGTTCTTCAAGAGAAAGGGATGGGGTTATAGAGAAGATCAATTGGACACAACTCACCCTATTGCTGGTGATGTCCTTAATACCGAACAAGCCGAAAACATCTTTGATGGTATCACTTATTCCAAGGGTGCTGCTACTATCAAGCAATTGCTGTGCTTGATGGGTGAAGAAAACTTTAGCAAGGCAATGAAACAATATTTCCATAGATACCAGTGGAGCAACGCTTCATTTGGAGATTTCATCAAGAATCTCGAAGAATTTTACATTACCAAGAACGCCAACTACCCTTCTGATTTGCAAGCTTGGCAAAAGGATTGGTGGAAGATTGCTGGTTTAAACGAGTGTACTCCAGAATGGAGCAGAAAATCCAACGAATTGATCATTAAACAAGGCTATGCCCACCCTGACCACAGAACCTTGAGAAATCACAAAATGAAGATTGCCTACTTTGACAAGAATGGTAAAATCTACGAAGTCCAAGATGTTGTCTTGAAGAATGAAAAGGAAACTCGAGTCCAAATGCCCGCTCAATCTCCTGAAGCAGTTCTCTTGAACTACTACGATGAAGCTTTCATTAAGGTTCGCCTTGATGCCGTTTCAATCGAGTTCTTCAAGCAAAACCTCGCTTCTGTTGAGGATGAACTCACAAGAGCTATTGTCTGGAGAGCATTGTGGGATATGTTGAGAGATGGACAACTTCCAAGCACTGAATTTGTCGAAATTGCTTGCAGAAGTTTGGCCAAGGAAAAGAGTGATTCAATCTCGTCCAACCTCTTGTTGTTCACTGAAGGAGGTATCCGCAACTTCACTTCCAAGAGTTTGAGATCGTTCATGAGTTATAGAGTCTTCAACAGTATCTATGAAGCCCTTTTGAATCTCAGACCTGATGAGAAAAACAGAATTGTCTTGTTGAGAAACTGGCTCATTCAAATGGCTGAAGATCCTCAACACGTCCAAATTTTGCTCGATTGGTTTGATGGAAAGCATGAAGCTCTCAAGGGCATCGAACTTGGCATTAAGGACAGATGGGGCATTGTTAGAGCTGCTTTTAGAAGCAAAAACTTGAGCCAACAAGTCAAGGAAAGCTACTTCGAGCAAGTCGCCAAGCTTGATCCTTCTGACGTCCAAAAGAGCATGAGAAAGCTCTGCGACGGACTTTCAGTCTATGGAGAATCCAGAAGAAAGTTGTGGCAATCTTACTTTGACGCAGAAATCAAGGAGAGTGTCCATTTGATGGGTGATTCAATGAGAGGCTTCAATGATGAAACCCGTCTTGATGAGTTGGAGCAATATCATAGAGAATTTTTCGACAGACTCATTGAAGTCTTTGGCACTAGAACTAGAGAATACTCCAGAATGTTTTACAGATCCTTATTCCCCTCAGGCGATAACCTCATCGAGCTCCAACAAAGTGTTGATAGCGTCTTGAAAAAGTGTCCTCCCGAACAAGATTCTCTTAAAAAGATGTTGAGAGAAACAAATGATGAACTCAGGAGAAGAATCAAAACATACAATGCTCTCGCTGATTCTATCAAACCCCATCTTTAACTAAAAGTAAATAAATAAATTCTAACAAACATATATATTACTCTCTATGTGATTTTTCATGAAAGAATTTCCAAAAATTTAGAGGGAAAGATTTTGACTAAATTTTTCATTTTACAAAAAGTAGAGAGATAAAAGAAACACAAAAAAATTCATAGATATCTATAATAAAGATGGAAAAATGCAGTTTTGTTTCGAAAACTAAACAAGAGCAAAGAATTTAGTTCAAAATTGGGTATTCATTTCTGGGAGTCATGAATCTTGTTTGGAGGAGAATATCATCAATTTGAGGTTTGATTTTACTTGTTCCTAGGTATTTAGCCCAACTTTTTGCCCGAGCGTTGTTGAAATTCTGCAAGCGAAGACTCACCATTTTCTTTGTTCTTTTTTCATAATTTCCATATTCTCTTTTCATAAGCAAATCAGCATAATCTCTGACTTCAATCCCATCTTTGGTTACGATTTTGTGCACAGGTTTTGCTTTCTTGAATAATGCACTCTCATTTCGTGGTGACTCTTGGTGGAATGGAGGAGGATTCTCAGCATTTTCGGTCTGATTCAATGCATCTTTATAGGGGTTAGAATCCGTTTCAACAATCGCAGAGGAGTGATGCTGATGGTGAATTAAAGTTTCATCTTGGTCATGGAAATCATTTCTTCGAATCTAAAAAAGATGACAACGATTTCATTTTTTCTCTAAACCTGGGGCAAATGAACTCTTTTGTTTCGTTCTGTTTCGATCTTTCGAGGTCTGACAACATCAATATTTTTATAATATATTTGTAAAGGATTTGGGCGTCTTGATCGAGTTGAAGTTAAACCTTGCATTGGAAGCATCTGGGAATATTTTTCCATAAACTCTTCTTTATATTCCTCAAATGCAGAAACTCTCCGAGGGGATTTCTTTCGATAAAGAGGTGAATAATTGAATGATGAAGAAGGAAAAGGCTTAGAGTCCATTATCAATTTAGAAATGTAAAAATTAATCTTTTCAAGTGAATTACCTCAGAGAGAGTTTTTAAAATTTTTTGTAAAGAAAATATTTTTTCAACACATTCAAAAATGACTCAAGCTAGTTCGACGTACTTGGCAATATTTGCAATCTTTTCAGAGGTTGAAAGTAAGCAATAGGTTTTTGAAGGCTTTTAAGAGAAGTTTTTACTTGTCAAGTTAACCCTGAAGTATTTATTTACCCTTTATTATTCAGGAGATATTGATTCAGTCAATGAATTACTTCACAACTCTCTAAAAAAAGAAATACTTCATTGCATCAGAAAACTTCGTTTTCTTGGTTTAATAAACATGAATAAAGCAAAGGGGTTTTTTCATATTTATTTTCATAAATTTAAGATGTTAAAAGTTGATATTTAATTTTTTTTTTGATTTTCATTAATTTCAGCAGAATGAAATTATTTAGTTTCTTTTTTTTCTCATTGATTAAAAACAAATTACAAATAAAAATTGAAATAATTTTTTTAATTCATGATTTTTTTTAATTTTTATCAAATTGCAACTTATTTTAAACTGTTTTAAATCAGAAAGAAAACAACCCAAACACAAGTTCCAGATTATAGGCGATTCCAGGAAACTTAATATTCAAGACAGCTCTCTCCTGACCTTTACACAGTTCAAATGTTGTTATTTCAACGCTTTTACACCAAAATTTGCAATATTTTGAGAATAAAATCCAATAATTCTTTGTAAAATTGTTTCACGGGGTGCTCTGAAACTTTTGGCGAAACGAAACGATCATAGACCGAAAAAACTTTGAAGCAATCTAACAAACAAGAATTATTAAATTTTCAAGAATTTTATTTTTCTTATCAATTATATAAATTTCAAGTTTATGTATTAATTATTCACTGCAAAATTCAAATTTTAAAAAATTGCTTTTGTTCCAAGGTGGGGAGAGAGCATCGAAACAGACTTTTTAAAAATCGTCAGAAAACCTCCAAAACAGTTTACGCTAGTTTTCACCACCATCACCATGATTTTAGAACCGGTCAAAGTAATAAATCTGACAAATTAAAATACCTAAAGTATTTTTTATTTTATTAAACATCAAGCAAGATTTATGAGTTATCGCGGTGGACGAAACACATATTATGCTCCTAAAGGGCAAGGACGTGGAGGCAGAGGTAGAGGTGGACATTCCAGAGGAGGCGGATACCAGAACCGTGACCAAGGATGTGAGAATATTTATTTGACTTTGCTGATCTTGTTATTTTAGATACACAATATACGCCAAAAGAAGAACAAAGACCTCAAACAACACCTGATTACGGCAGTTTCCCTGGATTAGGCGGAGCCGAAGAGGCTTTTCCAACTTTAGGAGATCCATTTCCAAGTCTCGGCTCTAAAGTTACACAGGCGGCAGCAGCAGAATGGGGTCAAGATATCGTAAAAAAGAAGATTGAGCACCCAACACCAATCCCAGAACCTGAACCAAAGAAAACAACTGCAAAGAGTGATAATACCTTCCGTCAAGATAAAAAATTATCCTCGACATCACATGAGTTTAGTCAACCTCAAACTCAAGCTTTCCCAGAACTTGGGGGCGCACAAGAGTCATCACAAGGAGGCTCTAAAAAAGGATACAAAGGTAAAAATAAACAAGGAAAAGCAGAAAAAGAAGAGGAAGTCAAAGAACCAACCCCCCAACCCCAATCTCAATCTCAATCTTCCAAGGGAAAGGGTAAACCAGAACTCACTGTTTTTAATCAAGTGATGGAAAACTTGGGCACCAGCAAGAATACTAGAGCAGGAACATTTGAAAGCAAAAGAGAGGAATCTAAAGTTAATTATGAATATGAACAACAACCAGACGAACTTGACGATAATGAAGGGCTCGAACATGAAGGAGAAGCAAAAGACTATTATGCCGAGTATGAAAAGTACATGAGAGAAGAGCACGACCAAGATGAGAACTACGATTATGACGAAGGAGGCTATTATGAAGAGGAAATTGGTTACGAAGAGTCAGAAGTTCAAATGGACCGTTATTTCAAAGAGCACTCAGGGGGTAGAGGAAAGGGCGGTTTAGTATTGATGGTTGCTGAAAAGCCAAGTATCGCCAAATCAATTACTGAAGCCCTGTCTGGTGGTAAAAGTAAGCTGAGAAAAGGAAGATCCAAATTCTGTCCTGTTCATGAATTTTCTGGAACAATCTTCGGCCAGCCTGCTTATTTTAGAGTCACATCAGTTGCTGGGCACGTTTTTACCACAGATTTTCCTCGCCAATACCAAGACTGGCAAAAGGTCGACCCTTTAAAGTTATTCGACACCGATACTATCAAGAAGGAAGCAAATCCTGCAGTATAATTTTTATTTTATTGTTAATTTGACGTTCTTCTACAGAGCAGACTTATTCAGCACCTCCAAGGTGAAGCTAGGAATGCCTCTTACTTGGTTCTTTGGTTGGATAACGATAAGGAGGGAGAAAACATTTGTTTTGAAGTCCTTGATATTGTAGAGAGTTATATGAAAAAAGAAAACTTCCAACAAGTTTACAGAGCTAAATTCTCATCCATTGTCAAGCAAGATCTTCAAGCAGCTTTCCGCAACATTCACTCTGGACCAAACTATAATGAAAGTATTTCAGTCGATGCCCGTCAAATCATCGATCTCAAAGTCGGTGTCGCATTCAGTCGTTTCCAAACAATGTATTTTACAACTAAATACCCCAACCTCAACACCAAATTGGTCACTTATGGACCTTGCCAAACTCCAACTCTCGGATTTTGTGTCAAAAGAGATGACGAAATCAAAACCTTCAAACCCAGATTATTTTATAGAGTTGTTCCAACAATTGCTCTTCCAAATGGAGGAACCAGTGAACTCACTTGGAGTGAGGAAAAAACTTTCTCTCAAGTAAATTCAATTTATTGAAATTATTTATCTTACTTTTTTCTAAAGCAAGAGGCTTATAAAGTCAAGTCGGATATTGAAAAGGATAAAGAGGCCGTTGTTATCAGCGCCTCAAGCAAGGAAGGTGTGAAAGGCAGGCCTGAAGCTTTAAATACTGTTCAACTTTTGAGAGTTGCTTCTGCTCAATTGGGTATTGGTCCTCAACAGGCCATGCACCTTGCTGAACGTTTATATCTCAGTGGATATTTAACATATCCAAGAACTGAATCAACAAGCTATCCTGGCAAATATGATTTCCATGGAATCGTTGCTGCTCTTGCTAAAACAAGCACTTTCTCAGATTTTGCCAACAAACTTCTCCAGGGTGAAATGAGAAATCCCAAGGGTGGTAAGGATGTTGGTGATCATCCTCCAATCACTCCAACAAATAAATCAGCTTCAAGAGACTCTTTACATGGTGACGAATGGAGATTATATGATTACGTTGCAAGACATTTCCTCGCCAGCATCAGTCCTGATGCCAAATTCATCAAACGTAATGTCACTTTCAAAACAGGCCAATACGAATTCACCTTAAGTGGATCTACCTCTAAAAGTCCTGGTTTCACTGAAGTAACTTTAAAATAAGAAAATTTAAGCATCTAACTCATCTCCCTAGATTATGCCATGGATCAAATCGAGTGATAATATTATTCCAGAATTTAAAGTTGGTCAAAAATGCGGAATCAGCATTATTGAGGTTAGAACTGGAACAACAACTGCACCTGATCACTTGACAGAAAGTGAGCTGATTACTTTGATGGAAAAACACGGAATCGGCACAGATGCTTCAATGGCCACTCACATCAACAATATTTGCGAAAGAAATTACGTCAAGGTCACTGGTAGCAACAGAAGACTGGTCCCAACAGATCTTGGTGTCTCCCTTGTCCATGGTTACGAACTTATTGATGCTGATTTAGTTGCTCCTACTTTGAGAGCTAATATTGAAAAATCAGTTGAAATGATTGCCAAAGTGAGAGAAATTTTTGATTTGCCAAAATTAATCATTTTTAAAAGGGAAAAGCTGACTATAATGCTGTGCTTAAGGAAATGATTGCGATCTTTACAAAAAAATTCATTTTCTTCAAAGATAATATCAGTAAAATGGATGTCATTTTCGGAGGCAGCTTTGAAACTGTTGAAGATAGTATCGCTCACGGTAAACCGTTCTCAAAATGCGGAAAATGCAATCGTCTCATGAAATATGCTGACAAATTCCACAAACTCCATTGTGATCAATGTAATGTCACACTTGAACTTCCCTCAGGAGGCAGCTTCAAGCTCGCAGGAGATAGAAAATGTCCTTTGGATAATTTCGGCCTCCTCATCTATTCAGCAATTGGTGTTCAATCTGCAAGGTACTATGTCTGCCCCCACTGCTATAACAACTCTCCATTCCCTGAAATATCTGACAAGTTAACTTGCAACCTCTGCATTCAAGCAGATTGTCAATATTCAGTTCCCAATAATGAAATTAAGGATTGTGAAATGTGTAAAGATGGTGTTCTTGTTCTTGATCAGCAAGCAGGTACAAAAGCAACAGCAACTTGTAACTCTTGCTCTTGCGAAATCACTATTGCTGAAAATGTTGCTCATGTTGTCCGAGACAAGAAAGAGTGTGAAAATTGCGAATCTTATCTCTTCAAAGTAATTTATAAGAAAAAAACTTTGCTAATCCCTTTAAATAGTCTATTACTCTCAAATCAACTTCTGCAGCTTTAAGTCAATTGAAATACGAAGGTGTCTGCATTTTCTGTCATCCTGAATTCTCCAAAATTACTCAACCAAAGGTGATGGTAAATCCTCAAGGCAGAAGAGGCGGTAGAGGACGTGGAAGAGGTAATTTTAATTTTCAGAAACAAATTGCTAATAAATTTGTACAGGACGTGGAAGACGTGGTGGAAGAAGAGGAAGAGGTAGAGGCAGACCAGAAAAAGATTGGAGAGATATTTAAAAATATGGAGAATTGAAACAATTCTTATTTGTATTCCTTTTGTTATCTAAAAAAACAATTCAAAATTTATGATTTATGATTGCATGCGTGAGTAAAACTAAGTGAATTCATTTCATCCTTCATTATTCTCAAAAATTCGCATCCAATCAAAACATTGTATATTTATGAATTTTTGTGATGAGAGATATTATCGAGACATTATCCATTGACATAAAAAGCATCAACTTTTTTGCGTTTCATTATGCACTTGAATTCAGATGCAGATAGTGATTCAACCATGAAGATTATGAAAGATTTACTGTAAGCAAATCAAAATTTGATAAAAGTGCTCATGTTCCCTGAATACTCAAAATTTGTTTCAACAGAGGCAGCCATTGAATCATTCTGGAGAGTTTTATTCTATATTTTCATTTTGTTGAACTTCAAGGCTTTGTTTATAGCGAAGGTAAAATTGGTAAAGTTCTGGATTTGATTCTCTCAGATCTTGTGGTAATGTGCTCATTAGATAGTGGATAAAGTGGGCTTGTGGGTTTTCAGGTTTAACCTTCAAGAGTTCCTCATAACCATTAATGAGGATTTTATTGAACTTCTCAGTTTCTTTTGCTTCCATACTTCAAGGATCTTTGAATTGATTATTATTTATGTATGTATTATGATGCTGAAACGGTTGATATTAATAAATTTTTATTCAAGTAATTTCCTAGTTCAAATAGTTTGAGATAGTTTCAGTCACAATTCACATAGGGGAAAAACTCCCTTCTCCAACTCATTCATGGAAGACAACGAAAAAGTTGCGCCGAAGGACGTAACAATAATTGTTTAAAAACCTGAACTGGACGAAATTTTTTGTTTCGTAAAATGGAGGGTTTTCGCTTTTGAGGGAAAAACCTCTCTGTCAGAGGAAAGAACTGATAAAAATTCTCTTGAAGGCTGTGTGACTATCGATTTAAATATCTCTGATGATTCCTGATCAAATCAATAGGAAAAACAATAGATTCGGTCATTTATTAGAAATAATCGCAAAATCTCAAAAGCGTTATTTCAAAAAAACCACTCAGTTTTAGAGTGGAAAATGGTCTTCCTCAACAAGAATGAAAGAAGGATTTTATCCAGAGAAGAAATTTATTGATCAGGTTTTCATTCAATATCAATCTTAAATTCTATGAATTTTCTTTCTGATTCGGACGTTTTTGATCATCATCGTTATTCTACGGTGTGGCCTAAAATTAGTATTGCATCATATTGATTGAAGCTGCTCTTCTATTTTCATTTACTTTGAATCAAGGAAATGTGTATTGATTGAATGAATTAAAGAGTTTTATATATTAAACCGAAAAATTATTAATTGAGTAAAGATGTCTTTCCGTTCAGGCCCTAAACATGCCTATCCAAACGAGCATCTACAATTCCAATCAGAGGATCTTGATCAGTTTTCCTTCAATAGAGTTGAAGAAACCCCTTCATTTCAGGGCTCTCCTGCCAGACAAAAAGCTCATGGTTTTCAACAATTAGTTCATAACTCATCGAATAACCACAACAAGTCGTCCAAAATTGACGAAGAAGACCAGGAGGCTAGCTTATCCAACAGCAGTGGAAAGAAAAGTACTTCTGATACTGTGATTGTTCATATCAAAATTGGCCCCAACGTTGTAAAGGAAATCAAGTGTGAATTGAAAGATGATAACAGTACAATCTTGGATCGAGTCAAAAAGTTTTGTAGAGAGAATAGCCTAGACCAACAAGCAATCCCTCTCATAATCAATATGATCAAACAACAGTTTTTAAAAATTCACAAGCAAATCAAAGAAAATGACAGAGAACCTGAAGAAAACGGCTTTTCTAGGGGAGAACACACGCCTGTATCGCCAAAGTTTAATTATTCACCTCCAACAAGTGTTCAGGAAAGAAATCCCGTCGAAAAACAGCAAAAACCCAAACTTATTGGAAAATTAGATGTTGCTATTGCGCCCTCAAAAACCAAAGTTTTGAAATTGTATAGTGATCAGTACCCAGAGTTGGTTGCTTCAGATTTCTGTCTTGAAAATCATCTCCCTTCTGAGCTGGTGAAGATTTTATCTCAGAAATTGACTGAAATAAAAGAGAGATATGATCAAAAATCTAAACAAGCTGAAAGCCAATCCCTAAGAACTGAGATCAGACAAACATTCGGCAAAAAACCGCCACAGAGCAAGAACGATGATAGTCTTGAAGAGACTTCAAGAGAATATCAAAACGAAATGAGTGATAAAAAAACTGTTCAGAAAAATCTATTTGGAGCTGGAGGAGATCGGAATAATGGCATTTCGCCAACAAGTTCTCCAAGCTTTGTCAAACAAAAAACAGCAGCATTCTTAAAACCAAACGAAGAAGAGATTTCTGAAATCAGTGAAGAAAGATCTGATAATGAGACAACAAGCCAGAGAAATACCTATAATGAGAGTGATACAGGACATCAACCTCAAGAAAGAGGACGTGAGTCTGATACAGCTCAAGCATATGAAAGATGGGCAAATTTAATTAAAGATAAAAATCTCATGAAAAAAGAAGTCAAAGAGAAATCAAATCAGCACCTCGGTAGAAAAGAAGATAAATCTGCGGATCGTGTTCCACCCTTAAGCAAGCCTAAGGAAGCCTTTTTGATTGGTAATCCAAAGCCAAAAACTCCAAGAGGTGGTTTTGGCCAGCGCTTACATACTACAGAGGATAGCACCGATAATTTGTCAAGTGAAACGAGTGCCAGAATGACCAGAGAGAAACAAGATGAATTAGTAAATCGCCTATATTATAGTGGAATGGCATCAAAGAATTTCAGTAATGAAAAGCATGCGCTGTTGAAAGAAAGGAAGCAAAAGGAAGAAGATAAAGAACTCACATTCCATCCAAAAATCAGTAAAAGCCCCAAGAAAGCGGAGAAGCCAGAAAAAGAACCAGAATACATTTCGAAAACCTACAGAGAGCATAGAGATCGAGTCTCGGATCTTGAAAGCAAGGAAATGAGAGCAAAACAAGAATCATTCCCTTTCAAACCAAAGATTTCAGAAATATCCACAGAACTGGCAATCAGAAGTCGATCCAGATCTCCTATTCATAATAAATTATATATTGAGGGAATGTTGCAAAGAGACCACAATACAAAGGTCAGGGACATCATGTTTCGAGAAAGACATCCATTCAGTCCAAGACTGCCCAGTGACATTGACAACTTTTTGTCAAAAAGACCCAAACAGAACCAAAAAGAGTTTACGAATCGCTTGGTGAAAGAAGGAGTCATAAGAGAACAGCAGATGGCGATGAGGAGGGCTGTTGAAAGAGATGATTTGAAAGATAATAAAACAGGCCAACCTCTGTTCCACCCTGTGGTTCCTCATGATAAATATTATTATAATTTAAAAAGAAAAGAGCAAGAAAAAAGTCAAAACAGAAGCAGGAGCACAACTCCTCAGAATAAAGAATATCAAAGTGTTCAAGTCCTCCCAGTCGAACAAAAACCCACGAATGTCTTGGGAAAAACTATTACTCAAAACCCCTTGAAGAAAATCTTTGAAAAATTAGATAGTGATGGGGATGGTTTGATTTCAGCTAAAAAGATTGACTTGTCTCAAGTTGACGCTCAAGTCTTGGAGGCACTCCTCGATCTGATGGACTTTTTAGAAAATAATCATGCAACTCTTGACTATCAAGGTTTTCTCACAGTTATAGACAAACTTGAAATTGAGGACCAAGTATTAAAGGTTAGTAATAAATAATTTGTCAACTCTTTGGATTAATCTTGAACTAGGCTTTTAATGCTGGAAATCCTCTGCCCCTTACTTTAAAAACTGAGCCTGAGCCTCTTCCAGATCTTTTCCAATTTCATGATAAAGAGTATACAGATGTTTCACCCACCAAATATTCGGAAATAGATAACAGAAATTATAAGAATCTTGTCAAGGTTCCATCCAAAAGGTCTGATTTTAGCACTGCCAGTTCCAACCAAACAGAAAATAATAGTGCCCAAATTCCCAAACATTATCGTGAACTTCTCGACAAAAAACTTTCAGTTAAAAAAAATTAACTAAATCTTAGTGTATAGCTTTTCCTTGAACATTGTTTTATTCTCCTTTATGAATGATCTCATTGATGTACCAGCGGCTGCCTCTGTAATTTTTATCTTTTTGAGTCGTTTTATTCATCATTTTTATTAA
>Ga0182738_1006391_pt1 | contig 12217 bp, 10 predicted proteins | sample eDN5th30CBELigMG_FD_128876 | JGI IMG/M metagenome (GOLD analysis project Ga0182738, IMG submission 128876) | Enriched Miracle-Growth compost microbial communities from Emeryville, California, USA - eDNA 5th pass 30_C BE-Lig MG (version 2)... ...
GACCAAAACGGACGAGTAATCGAACATGAAATTTTCCAAAGTGTGATTAAAACAACGGAACGTATGACATATACTGATGTTTATAAAATCTTGGAAGATCCAAATGATGAATTACTGAAACGTTATGAGAACTTGGTGCCAATGTTTAAAGAAATGGCTGACTTGGCTCAAATCTTAAGAAACAAACGTATGGAGCGCGGTGCCATTGATTTCGACTTTAAAGAATCAAAAGTTCTCGTTGATGAAGATGGTTGGCCGCAAGATATCGTTCTTCGTGAACGTACAGTTTCTGAACGTTTAATCGAGGAATTCATGTTAGTTGCCAACGAAACTGTTGCAGAACATTTCCATTGGATGCAAGTACCATTCATCTACCGTATCCATGAAGACCCAAAACCAGAGAAATTACAACGTTTCTTTGAGTTTGTAACAAACTTTGGGTTAGTGGTAAAAGGTTCAGGAAACTCGGTACATCCAAAAGCATTACAGGAAATTATACAAGCGATTGAAGGAATGCCAGAAGAACCGGTGATTTCTACGATGTTACTTCGTTCGATGCAACAGGCGAAGTACTATCCAGAATCAATTGGTCACTTTGGATTATCAACGGATTACTACACACACTTTACATCACCAATTCGTCGTTACCCAGACTTAATCGTTCACCGATTAATCCGCACGTATCTCATTGAAGGAGATGTATCGAAAGAAACTACCTTTAAATGGGCACAAAGAATGGATGAAATTGCAGATCATACATCTGAACGTGAACGTCGTGCGGTAGATGCAGAACGTGATACGGATGCACTGAAAAAAGCGCAATATATGTCCGATAAAATCGGTGAAGAATTCGAAGGGATGGTATCATCGGTTACTAACTTCGGGATGTTCGTTGAATTACCGAATACAATCGAAGGACTTGTCCACATTAGCAATATGACAGACGATTACTATCGCTTTGATGATCGTCAAATGATTATGGTGGGTGAACATACGGGGCGCATCTTCCGTATTGGTGATGAGGTGAAGGTTCGCGTCGCAAATGTTACAATAGAAGAGTCCTCAGTTGACTTTGAAGTTGTGGACATGGTGAAATCATATGGTGGACGCACACGTAAAAGTGCACCAAAAGTCATTCATGCCGGTTCTGGAAGAAGATCAGAAGGCGAAGGCCGTGGACGTCGCGTAAAAGAGGGCGATGAAAAAAGTGGTAGCTCTCGCCGCGGAGGATCCAGAGGTCGAGCTGGTGGTTCTGGTTCGAATGAAGGCGGAACGGGCGGACGCAAAGTAAAACAAAAACAAAAGTTCTACGAAGGCGTAGCAAAGAAAAACAAAAAGAAAAAATCGAAAAAACGATAATGTGAAGGTAGCCCAAGTGTGAAGAGACTCGCACTTGGGGTACTGTTTTATAATGAATAGGAAAATATGAAACTTTTGTAGGGAATTTAGAAAAGTGTCTAGTTACACAGCTCAGTCCCATTTTTCTATTTAGAATTTTGAAAGATTGTGAGGTGTCCCTCATGGCAAAGGGAGCAGGAAAGGTTTTAGCACAAAACAAAAAAGCAAACCATGATTACTTCATCGAAGAAACAATTGAAGCGGGCATGGTGTTACAAGGAACAGAGATTAAAGCGATACGAGCAGGGAAAGTTCAACTAAAAGACTCCTTTGTTCAAATTCGAGGTGGTCAGGCATGGATTTCCAATATGCATATAAGCCCATATGAGCAAGGAAACCGTTTCAACCACGATCCATTACGTGTTCGTAAATTGCTGTTACATAAAAAGCAAATTAGTGAACTTCTCGGTCGTACAAAACAAGAAGGGTACACAATCGTCCCTCTTAAAATGTACATCAAAGACGGTTATGCAAAACTGTTAATCGGCGTAGGGAAAGGGAAGAAAAACTACGACAAACGCGATGATCTGAAGAAAAAAGAAGCAAAACGTGAAATGGAACGTGTATTTAAGGCGAAGAATCAATACTAGGTAGCGGAAGTAATACCTAACGTGCTTTTAAAGATAATAAGTAAAAATTAACAACAATTATATAAAAAAGTTAAACTTGTGTTTCTGCGTAGCGAAGGCTTAATAGATAACTAAAGGTTTTACAAGGCAATCGAGAAGGGCAATATACATGAACCTCTTGAAATATAAAGAATAAGATTGTCCTTTTAGAGTAGGACAAATCTTATTCTTTTAATACTTTTAAATTGTTTGTGTTTCAAATACAAGTTTTTCAATAGTGTATTTTTCAATTTTTTCTTCAATGACATTATAGCCAATTCCTGGTTTAGCTGAAACTTGAATATGTCCGTTTGTATCCATTGTAATTTCTGGTTCGATAATATCTTCATGCCAATAACGGGATGATGGTGCTGTATCTCCTGGAATTGTAAAGTTTGAAAGAGTAGTAATCGCAATATTGTGAGCTCGCCCAATGCCAGATTCTAACATGCCACCACACCAAACAGCAACATCGTTTTCCTCACATAGATCGTGAATTGCTTTTGCTGCAGATAGTCCACCAACACGTCCTACCTTAATATTAATAATTTTACAGCTCCCCAGTTCAATCGCTCTTCTAGCATCGTCATAGGAATGAATGCTTTCATCCAAACAAATGGGGGTATTAAGTTCACTTTGAAGTTTACGGTGATCCACTATATCATCATGTTCTAAAGGCTGCTCAATCATCATGAGATTTAATTTATCCATTTCTTTAAAGAGTGGAAGATCTTTTAATGAATAGGCAGAGTTCGCATCTGCCATTAATGGAATATCACCAAAGCGCTCACGAATTGCTTTTAGTACATGCAAATCTTTACCAGGTTTAATTTTAACTTTAATTTTCTGAAAGCCTTGCTTAAGTACACGATCGACATTTCCTAAAAGTGCCTCAAGATCGTCTTCAATGCCTAAACTAATACCAACAGTGATTTCTTTCTTTTCTCCACCTAGTGCCTCTGCTAAAGTAATACCTTTTTCTTTTGAATATAAGTCCCAAATAGCGCCCTCTACAGCTGATTTGGCCATATTATTCCGTCGAATTCGACTAAATTTACTATTTACCTCATCTGGGTGTGAAAATTCTTGATCTAAAACTAAAGGAATCAAGAATTCCTCAATAATTGATAAGGCAGTAGAAACGGTTTCCTCACTGTAATATGGAAATCCACTAACAACACATTCACCATAACCTATAAGTCCATTACTGTGGGCCTCGATAATTAAAAAACTTCTTTCTTGCTGTTTACCAAAACTTGTTTCAAAAGGTGACTTCATATTCATTACCATTCTTCTTACAACAATCTTATCAATTTTCAATGTGAGACACTCCTTTAGTCATATAGATGACATGATATTTTATGGTTCTCGTTTTTCATTGTTAAAGTTGGTTCGACTTGACGGCATATATCCAACGCAAATGGACAACGAGTTTGGAATACACAGCCTTTTGGTGGATTTAATGGGGAAGGGATTTCACCCTTCAATTTAATCTTTTCTCGTTTAACACTTGGATCTGCAATTGGAATAGCAGATAATAATGCTTTTGTATATGGATGAAGAGGATTTTGGAAAATTTCCTCGGCAGTTGTTTCTTCGACCAATTTTCCTAAGTACATTACTCCGATTCTATTAGAAATATGGCGTACAACACTTAAATCATGTGAGATAAAGAGTAAGGTTAAATCGAACTCATTCTGCAAATCTTCTAATAGATTTAAAACTTGTGATTGAATTGAAACATCTAAGGCAGAAACCGGTTCATCACAAATAATAACTTCGGGATTCATAATGAGAGCTCTTGCTAAACCAACCCTTTGACGTTGTCCCCCAGAAAATTCATGAGGAAAACGATAATAATGTTCGCTTGAAAAACCTACTTTATTTAAAATTTCCATAACTTTTTCAGTTCGTTCTTTTTTATTACCGATATTATGAATTTTTAGGGATTCTTCTAAAATTGTACCAACGCGTTTCCGAGGGTTTAATGAAGAGTATGGATCTTGAAAGACCATCTGTAACCCTTTACGAACAGGCATCATCTCTTTGTTGCTTATTTTATTAATGTTTTTCCCTTGGTAAATGATTTCACCATCCGTTGGTTCAATTAAACGTAAAATAGAGCGACCTGTAGTACTTTTGCCACAACCAGATTCACCCACAAGACCGTATGTTTCTCCTTTTTTTAATTCAAAAGAAACATCGTTAACAGCTTTTACAAATTGTTTCGGTTGTCCTATACCACTGTGAACAGGAAAATATGTTTTCAAATTATTAATCTTTAAAATAACATCTGTATCATGCATTCAAGGTTTCACCTCGATTTACTTGTATACTACTTTCTTGTATCTCCTTAAAATTCCAACATCTTATTTTGCGTTCACCATATGATTCAAGTATAGGAGCGGATACTTTGCATTTTTCTGTTGCAAATTCACACCTAGGAGCAAATCTACAACCAGGAGGAACTTGATTTAGTGTAGGTACTTTGCCTTTAATAACATATAATTTTTCATTTCGATTACCTTCCATATGCGGAATAGATTTTAATAATCCTTGCGTATAGGGATGAAGAGGTGTTTCGAAAATGGATGAAACATCGGCTTCCTCAATTACCTGTCCTAAATACATAACAACTACCTTTGAACATATTTCTGCAACAATTCCCAAGTCATGGGTGATTATAATCGTTCCCATGTTAAATTCATCTTTTAAACTCTTTATTAAATCTAGTATTTGTGATTGAGTTGTTACATCAAGTGCTGTTGTAGGTTCATCTGCAATCAAAAGTGAAGGGTTACAAGAAAGAGCCATTGCTATCATAACTCTTTGACGCATACCACCTGATAATTGATGTGGAAACTCATCGATTCTTTTCTCTGGTGCAGGAATACCTGTGAGTTTTAACATTTCAATTGCTTTCATTCGAGCTTCAGCTTTAGAAAGATTCTGATGTAACATTAAAGCTTCCTGAATTTGATTACCAACAGTATATACAGGATTTAAAGAACTCATAGGGTCTTGGAATATCATTGCAATGTCATTCCCGCGAATCTCACGCATTTTTTTAGGAGATAAGGATAATAAGTTACGTCCGTTAAATCTAATTTCCCCTTCATAATTTGTATGTTTTTCATCGAGAAGACGTAAAATTGACTCAGAAGTTACACTCTTTCCACAACCAGATTCTCCAACTACGCCAACGATTTCCCCATTATTAACCGTAAATGAAACATCATCCACAGCGGTAACCCTTTTATCTTCAGTATCAAAATGTACTTTCAAGTTTACAATTTCTAGCAATGTTTCATTCATGTAAGATTACCTTCTTTCACTACTTCTTCGACTTACTATGTGGATCAAGTAAATCACGTAATCCATCACCGAATAAGTTTAATCCGAATACTGTTAGCATAATGGCCAAGCCAGGGAATAACGTCATCCACCATGCATTAAAAATAACAGTTTTCCCATCATATAATAGGTTTCCCCAACTTGGGGCTGGTGCAGGAATACCGGCTCCTAAAAAGCTCAATGCTGCTTCAACAATAATCGAGTCTGCAAAAATAAATGTCGCCTGTACGATTAATGGGGAAATAATATTTGGAAAAATGTTTGACCAAATAATACGGGAGGTGCTTGCACCTTGAGCTTTTAATGCTTCGATATATGTTTGCTCTTTAATAACAAGAGAAGCAGAGCGAATCGTTCTTGCGACTAAAGGAGAAAATACAATTGTTAATGCAATAATTACGTTGGTTGTATTAGCCCCTAATGATGCCATAATAGCAATTGCTAGTAAAATAGCGGGGAATGCCATTAATCCATCAGATATTCTCATCAATAAACCATCGATGCGTTTATAGTAAGCTGAGTATAAGCCCATAATTGTACCTAATAATGCGGTTAGCAAAGCAACAGAAAAACCAACAACTAACGATACCCGTGCCCCGTAGATGACACGACTTAATAAGTCTCTTCCATAATTATCAGTACCAAAAATATGCTCAGGACTTGGTGCCTGTAATCGATTAACTGTATCCAGCTCGTACGGAGATGACGAAATAAATAGAGGGAAAAATATTGCTGATATAATAATAATCGTCAAGATGATAGCCCCGGTTAGTGCTAACTTATTGCTTCTAAATTTCTTCACCATTAAAGAACGGTGTTTGTCTTTCATCTCTTTTTTAATCGAGGTTAGTTCCTTAACGTGTAATTCTCGAGTCAACAGTAATCCCCCCTATTTCTTTCCAACACGTAGACGAGGGTCTACAAAGCCGTAAAGTAAATCAATAATTAAATTAATTAAAACGTAACTAGTAGCAATCAGTAACACGGACCCTTGAATGACTTCAAAGTCACGGCGCTCAACTGAATTGATAATGAGCTGTCCGATACCAGGTATATTAAAAACAGTTTCTACAACAGCTGCTCCAGCAACTAACGATCCAAATGTTTGTCCAATAATCGTTAATATAGGAATAAATGCATTACGTAGAGAATGCTTTACTGTAATTATTAATTCTTTAACACCTTTTGCACGGGCTGTTTTTATATAATTCGAAGATAATACATCTAACATTGAGGACCTTGTCATACGAGATATTAATGCAGCTTGCATTGCACCTAACGCAATCGCAGGCAAAATTAAATACCTAATGTGTTCTGCAAATCCCACTGAAAGGGGCTTATAGCCAGCTACAGGGAAAATACGAAGTTCTACACCGAATAATAGAATTAAAAATAGGCCTAATAAAAAGCTTGGTACAGATATTCCAACTAGAGAGAGTCCCATAAAGGTTTGATCTAAAAATGAACCTCTAAATTTTGCAGAAAGTACCCCTAATGGTAATGCTATTATAATAGCAAAAGTTTGCGCCATGATAGCTAAGGATAGTGTAGGTCCTAGATGTTCAAAAAATGCCGTTAATACAGGTTGTTTCATAAACAGTGATGTTCCTAAATCCCCTCTGACAATATCTCCAATCCAAACAAAATATTGTTCTAAAATAGGACGATTGAGGCCAAGCTCCTCTCGAAGCTCAGCCACCTCCTCAGGATTAGCTTCTGGTCCTAAGATGACTGAAGCTGGATCACCAGGTGTTATATGAACTAATAAAAAGACGACAACCGATACAATAAATAAAACGGGGATTAAAGAAAAGAGTCTTTTAATAATAAAGTTCAACACTTGGATCACATCCTAATTTTTATTTCATGTTCCATAAAATGATACCCTGTAAGAAATCATAGCCTTCGATTGAAGAATCGTAAGCTGTTACAGTTGTTTTGTTACCAAACTTAATGATTGGTAAATAATCATAGTATTCTTCCATTAGTTCAGAGTAAGTATTTGTTGCTTCTTCTTGAGATGAAGCTGTTGCAATTTTATCTAAAAGTGCATCAATTTCAGGACTATTTGTCCATCCTGCCCATCCACCTCTAGAATCTAAAAATACATATTTGTTTGGAACTGGTTCTGTCGGGAATCCAGTAATGAAAATATCGTATGCAGTTTCATCAGTACGACGCTCTAGTACAGTTGGCCAGTCGTAAATATCAAGTTTAGCATTGATCCCAATACTTTCTAATTGTTGCTGAACAACAACAGCAGCATTGTAATGATCTTCATAATCACGTGTTGATAGAATAACGACTTCTTCTCCGTTATAACCAATTTCCTTTAATAATGCCTTTGCTTTTTCCGGATTGTTTTGATTATATTGATCAGAACCTGCATCTGAATACCAATCAGTTTGCTCTTTAATCATTAAGCCAGATTCTAATTCGTAGAACTGTGAATTAGAAAAGGCAGCTGTTAGAATGGCTTCTTCATCTAAAGCAGCATTTACAGCTTGTCGAGCAGTTTTATCAGCGAAGATACCTGAGCGTTTATTAAATACAATTGCATTGAATCCATTATGGTCAACGGAAGTAGTAAGATTATCTAGGGAATTTAGTTGTTCTACATTGTCAAATGGAATAGCATTTGCAACATCATATTCTCCTGTTTGGATACCTGCTAAACGAGTAGAAGCATCTGTAACAAATTGGAAGTAAACATTTTCATATTTTGCTTCCTTCTTACCTGCTAAACCATTAGCAGGAGTCTCAACTGCTTTATAGTCTTCAAATTTTTGTAAGTGAATATATTGGTCATTTTTCCATTCAACAAATTTATAAGGTCCAGTACCAATAAATTCAGTAATACCTTCTGCAGTTGCTGATTCAATTACTTCTTCTGTAGTAATCATCGCGATTTGACTTGGATCGGCTAATAAATGTAACGCGATAAATAATTTTTGTTGCATTACTAACTCAACAGTTGTTTCATCTACTTTCACAAAAGTAGCATCAGCAAAGTTTGCTTTTCCTAATGCAGTAGTTGTTCTCCAATGTTCCATTGAAGCTACAACATCATCAGCAGTCATTTCATCTCCATTATGGAATTTGACACCTTGGCGAATTTTAAATGTGATGATTTTACCATCTTCACTTTCCTCGTAAGATTCCGCTAGCATCGGAACAACTTTTGAATCTGCATCAAGAGTTACTAGGGATTCAAATACATTACGTGCAACGTCTCGAGTGGCTACGGCTGTAGTCATAAGTGGATCCATTGTTGGCGGTTGTGCGTTATAAGCTACTTGTAATTCTGAGTAATCTTTATCTTCAACTGAAGTGTTTTCTTTTGATGAACTTTCTGTAGTGCTATCTGAACATGCAGATAATACAAGTAATGCACTAAACATTAAAATAGATAGCCATTTAAAATTTTTCATTTTCTTCCCTCCAGATTTTGGTATAATGCGAAGTAATCACTTTATTTTTTGGATATTAAAAGTAAATGCTTCAACATATTTCCTAATCTAGCAGAATAGGGGCACGTTTTCAATATTTTTTTCTGAAAATATTGAAAATAATAAATAGTATAAATAATAAGAGAATAAATATTATTTTGATTACTTATTGGTATATTACGGAAGGAGAAGAATTTATGTACTACTACGAGAGGCAAATTCAACAATATTATGATGATTTATCTCCAACATTAAAGCGTGTTGCAACCTTTGTGAAAGAAAGCCCAAATGTTTTTGCTTTCAACTCTGCCACTAAAATAGCCAAAATAATTGGAGTAAGCGAAACAAGTGTTATTAGGTTTGTCTATTCTATTGGATTTGATAGTTTTACTAATTTACAAAATAGCATACGAGAATCCTTATTAGACTTTAATAATTCGTTAATTAGCATATCTCATACAATGCAAGATCAAAATGATGTTCAGTCTTTGAATGCGTTAGAAGAAATCATGCTCCGTGATCAAATCAATATTAAAAAGACAGCTGAGAATATTGACTTTGACATGTTTAAAGAGGTTGTTGATAAAATTGCGAATTCAAATGAGGTTGTAGTTTTAGGGAGTGGTGCATCTTATGGATTAGCTCATTGGTTTAGTTTTATGTTAAATACAGTAATTGGGAATTGTCGTATCCTAAATGTATATATGGACGATTTCTCTTTTATAGGAGGGCTAGACAAAGATTCTGTTTTAGTAACCTTCTCATTTAGTCGTTATATGATTCAAACAATTGAAATTACTAAAGAGTTAAAGGAAAGGGGGGTATATGTTGTAGGGATAACAGATTCAGATCTTTCACCAATAGCCCAAATTGCAGATACAACATTCACAACTAAAATGTCACATATGTCAACAATTGATTCGGGGCCAGTCATTACATCTATATTGAACACGATTTTAAATCAAATTATTCGTGATTATCCTGAGCAATATGTTCAAAGAAAATCACACTATGAGTCAAGTTATAATCATTTATTTTGGAATGAGGGGAAATCAATTGACTATTAAAAATGAATTATTATCACATTTTGAATATTTACATGAACATGCTGAAATTAGTTGGAAAGAAATCAATACGACAAATTATATAAAAAAAGTTTTAAAAGAATTGGAATATGATGTACACACCTTTGAAAATTGTACTGGTTTATATGCTGATTTAGGACAAGGGAAACCAGTTGTTGCAGTTAGGGCAGATATTGATGCACTTTGGCAGGAAGTAGATGGAGAATATAAAGCAAATCATTCATGTGGACATGATGCACATATGAGTATAGTAATTGGTGTTGCGAAATTGATGAAAGAACAATCGTTTAAAGGTACTCTTAGATTAATTTTTCAACCAGCAGAAGAAAAGGGAACTGGGGCTTTAAAAATGATTGAGAAGGGGGTAGTAGAAGATGTGGATTATCTATACGGTATCCACTTAAGACCTGTACAAGAGTTACCATACGGAGTTGCATCACCAGTAATTGTTCATGGTGCAGGTTGCATGATTGATGGGTATATAAAGGGGAGTGATAGCCACGGCGCAAGGCCACATTTAACAACAAATGCGGTTGATGTTATCACATCTATAAATCAACAAATAAAGCAAATAAATGTTAATCCACAAGTACCGAATTCGATTAAAATGACCTATATTAATGCAGGAGGAGATAACCGTAATATAATTCCTGGAAACGGTCATTTTGGAGTTGATATAAGAGCACAAAATAATGATATATTATTTGAAATTCAGCATAAGTTCTTTAATATTGTTGAAGGTGTAAAACAAGCTATGAATGCAAATATTGAATGTGAAATTCTAAGCCATATGCCTGCGGCGATTTTAAATGAAGAAGCTATCTCTTTTGCTAGTAAAGGAATTAAGAAAGTGATAGGCGAGGGAAATCTAGTGAATACATTGGTTACATCTGGCGGAGATGATTTCCATTTTTATACAATAAAAAATCCACAATTACAAGCTACAATGATTGGACTAGGGTGTGACTTAGCACCTGGTCTACACCATCCAAATATGAAATTTAACTTGAATTCATTGGAAACGGGTACAAATATTTTAGTTGAAACCGTTTTAGCGACATTTGCAAAGTTTAAAAATGTGTAAGAAGGTAATACAAAACGAAAATATTTCATCGGTTGTTTCAGATGTAGCAACTAACATGAACATGATTCACTCAACATTTAACGAAACAACAGAAATCATGATGAATATGGCCAAGCACTCGGATGATATCCAAAAAGTGACATCACTGATTACAGATATATCCGAACAGACAAACTTGCTAGCATTAAATGCAGCGATCGAAGCGGCACGTGCAGGAGAATATGGAAAAGGCTTTGTACGAAAATTAGCAGAGCAATCTAAGCTTTCTGCTGCAGAAATTGAGAGTATGGTTAAACTGATTCAAAATGCTTCAGCTACTGCCGTGAAGGCAATTACATCTGGTGGAGATAAAGTAGTAGAAGGTTTAACGAGAACATCTGAATCTCTTCAAGTCTTTAGTGAAATTGAATCCAGTGTGAACAATGTGGTAGGAAAAGTGGAGTCCGTATCAGGGGCCATTGAACAAATTCAAGAAATTGCTGAGAATGTAACTACTAAAACGACTACAGTTCTGGAGTTAACGGAAAGAGCAGCACAAAGTGCAAATGAAACAAGTGCAGCGACAGAAGAGCGATTAGCCATCACAGAAGAAATTTCAGCAAGTGCGCAATCACTAGCAGATCTAGTGGAAAAACTTCAAAGCGATGTAAATCATTTTAAAATATAAGAGTAAGTGCGTGGAAATTTTCCACGCACTTTTTATATGAGAGTACAAGGAAAACACTATTATAATAAGAAAGATATTCTAGTATAGCAATTTTTGTTAAGGGACCCATCAATTAATACCTCTGAACTTAAGCGATTCCCTTGATGTTTGACCATTCTTGTACTATAATTTGAAATGTAAGTTGCCAGTGGGTATCTACTCATACGATACCACTTATCAGCACAAGTTGAACTTGTTCTGACCGTACACGGTTTATCCGTGACCCGGAGATAAAAGAAGCGTGCTAATCGTTTCTTTATATACTATTCGGGGACGTTACGGATTCGACAGGGATGGTTCAAGCTTGAGCTGCGCGTCGGAGGTCTCGGCTCCGTCATCAACGGAAGTTATATAATAACTGGCAAACAACAAAATTTAGCTTTCGCAGCGTAAGCTCGTAAGCGCTCTGCCTATCCATCGCCCATGTGGATAACGTAGGGCCCAACTTTAGTGGGATACGGTTACTGGTGCCACCTGAGTCAGTAGCAAGAGATTTCCAGGTTAGCGATCTGGACGCCTGTTTGTCGGCATAA
>Ga0182738_1006392_pt1 | contig 12217 bp, 10 predicted proteins | sample eDN5th30CBELigMG_FD_128876 | JGI IMG/M metagenome (GOLD analysis project Ga0182738, IMG submission 128876) | Enriched Miracle-Growth compost microbial communities from Emeryville, California, USA - eDNA 5th pass 30_C BE-Lig MG (version 2)... ...
AGGCGAGCGCACCCTGAGCCGCCGTCCAGCCGACGAGCGCGCCCCACTTGAAGGTGAGGCCGAGCACGACCTGCGGCCAGTAGGTAAAGCGCTTCATGAAAGGATAGATGGCGACCAGCGCGAGCGAGGCGATGCCAAGCCAAACCGTCACGGTGTTGAACTGCAAGAGGACCAGCAGCCCCACGAGGCAGAGCACGACCATGAAAGCGGTCGCCTGCGTAACGGTTACCTCACCCGACGGTATGGGACGGCCACGCGTCCGCGCCACGCCGGCGTCGATGTCGCGGTCCACGATGTCGTTATACGTGCAGCCGGCGCCCCGCATGACGAAGGCGCCGACCAAGAACAAGAACAGATGCCAGACGTCCGGAAACGTGCGGCCGGCCGCCAACTCGCCCATCGCCTGCCCCCACCAGCACGGAAACAGAAGGAGCCATGCACCGATTGGACGGTCGAAGCGCGCGAGACGGAGATAGGGCCTGATGGGTCGCGGCGCGAGGCGGTCGACCCAGTTCCCCGGGCGGGCGTCGGGAACGGCTGGCGCAATGTGAGCGGGACTGTCCATGGCCGGACCCTATGCGCAGCCGCGTCTCACGGCAATGTGACCGTGATGACGTGCGTCAATCTCCACGCTCCGAAGTGCGTTATACAAAAAGTGCAGACGCAATTTCGATGCGAGGAGTATGGCCATGAAGCATCATCGCACCTGGATCCTGATTGCCGATGCAGGGAGAGCCCGCGTGCTCGAAAGCCTCGGTCCCGGCAAGGGAGTGCACTCGGTCGATGGCATGGCTTCCGAAGCGTCCATCCCAAGCTCGACGCACGACATCGTTGCGGATCGGCAAGGTCGCTCGTTCGAGTCGAGCAACACCATGCGTCATCCTTTGACGCCAAGAACCGATCCACGCGACGAGATGAAGCGCAACTATCTCGAGATGCTGGCGGACCAGATTCATGAGCGGTTGCAAGCCGGAGCCTTCGACAAGCTGATCCTGGTGGCACCGCCAGCAGCCCTTGGCATCCTTCGTGCCGCGCTCTCGCCGCAGGTTGGGGCCGCCGTCGCCGGAGAGTTGGCCAAGGATTTGACCAAGGTCCCCGACCATGAACTTGGTTCTCATCTCGCGGAGGTGATCAGGATATAGCTCGGGCGCCGGACGAGAGCTTATGCCGGCCCGTCGCAACCCGCGCCTTGCCCTCAACCTCACCGATGCGGATAAGCTGTCGAGATGCTTCATGACCGGCCGTGACGCCTACGATTTCCGAGCCCAGCGCCTTTACGTCGCCGATGACTTGGCGGAAGGCGCAACGGTTGCATTGACCCGCGAACAGGCCAACTACCTCATCAATGTGCTGCGGCTCGGAGACGGCGCCATCGTCCATGTCTTCAACGGACGCGACGGCGAATGGCGCGCCCGGGTGGTGAAGCGCGGCCGCCGGGACGCAGCGCTGGACGTCCGCCAGCAAACGCGCGCACAAATCGGGGGCCCCGATCTCCATTATCTGTTCGCACCGCTCAAGCGCACGAGACTGGACTATTTGGTGCAGAAGGCGACCGAAATGGGGTCGGCCCGGCTGCAGCCGGTTATCACGCAGCATACGGTTGCCGAGCGCGTGAACCTCGATCGGATGCGCGCCAATGTGATCGAGGCGGCAGAACAGTGCGGCATCCTGCGCGTTCCTGACGTGGCGGAGCCGACGCCGCTCAAACGAGCGCTCGAAGCATGGGATGCCGGCCGTACGCTGGTTTTTTGCGATGAGGAGGCCCCCGTGCAGGATCCCATCGAGGCACTGCGGAAGGTCAAACCCGGACCGTTGGCGGTGCTGATCGGCCCCGAAGGAGGATTTTCCGAAGAGGAGCGCGCGCTGCTGTGCCGGCATCCCCATATAGTGCGCCTGGCGCTCGGGCCACGCATCATGCGCGCCGATACAGCGGCGGTTGCAGCCCTGGCGCTCGTCAATGCCGTGCTCGGCGACTGGCGCTGACGGCATGGATGGCGGTGCGAAGGGCGGATGCCTGAATGAATCTCATCTCACCGGCAAGAAAAGATCATAGGATCGGATGCGCATCGAAGCCAGCGTCAAGGGCTTGTGCGGCCACGCGGCGGGCGCCATAAGTTGACGCTCTTCGAGCCGTGACGCACCCATGCAGCGGCGGCATACCGTTCAATCGAGGTTCAAGCATGTCGACCCGTCAGGCCGGCTCGTCGGCTCCGCCCATCGGCTCTCGCGACGACCTCGTGGAGTGGTTCGCGGTCGGCTCGAAACCGAAGTCCGCATGGCGGATCGGCACCGAGCACGAGAAGATCCCGTTTCGCACGGACGACCTGAGCCCGGTCACCTATGCGGGTCCACGCGGCATCCGTGCGCTCATGGAGGAGCTGATCGGGCGATATGGATGGGAGCCCATTCACGAGGGCGACACGATCATCGCGCTGAAGCGGCCGGACGGCGAACCGGCTGCGACGGTATCGCTCGAGCCCGGCGGCCAGTTCGAGCTCTCCGGCGCACCGCTTGCCGATCTGCATGCCGTCGACGCGGAGACGCAAAAGCACATCGAGGAAGTCACCGCGATCGGCAAGGATCTGAAGATCGGCTTTCTCGGCACGGGGTTCTCTCCGAAGTGGACCCTTGCCGAGACGCCGCAGATGCCGAAACAGCGCTATGCCGTCATGACGCGCTACATGCCGAAGGTCGGCGCGCACGGCCTGGACATGATGTATCGGACCGCGACCATCCAGGTGAACCTCGACTTCGCGAGCGAGGCCGACATGGTCAAGAAGCTGCGCGTCTCGCTGGCGCTGCAGCCGATAGCTACGGCGCTGTTCGCCTCGTCGCCCTTCAGGGAAGGGAAGCCCTCCGGTTTCCTCTCGCTCAGAAGCGAGGCTTGGCGCGACACGGACCGAGCCCGCACCGGCCTTCTGCCCTTCGTATTCGAGAGCGGCATGAGCTTCGAACGCTACGTCGAGTACGCACTCGATGTGCCGATGTATTTCATCTATCGCAACGGCGAATATATCGACGTTGCCGGTGCCTCGTTCCGCGATTTTCTTGGCGGAAGGCTTGCCGAAAAGCTCGGCCGGCCCGAGCTCAAGGGCATCGAGCCGACGATCGAAGACTGGTCGGACCACATCACCACGATCTTCCCCGAGGTCCGGCTCAAGCGCTTTCTCGAGATGCGTGGTGCGGACGCCGGGCTTGCCGCCCAGATCGTCGGGTTGCCGGCGCTCTGGGTCGGACTTCTCTATGACCAGACGGCACTCGATGCAGCGTGGGACATCGTGAAGGGCTGGAGCAGCGAGGATCGCGAGGCACTGCGCACGGACGTTCCCCGCACGGCACTGGCGACACGCTTCAAGCGCATGAAGCTCCAGGACATCGCCCGGGAGGTCATCGCCATCGCCGGAGAGGGTCTGAGGCTGCGTGGCGTCAAGAACGGAAAAGGCGACGACGAACGCATCCATCTGCATTGCGCGGAAGCCGTGGTCGACAGCGGCCGCACCACGGCCGATGTGATGCTCGAGGCTTTCGAGGGGCGCTGGGGCAAGCGGATCGACCCCGTGTTCCGCGAGATCGTCTTCTGACCGACCGACAACATCGCCCGCACCTCATTCCATCGCACTTGCGTTCAGTCTCGACGGCAGCGCAGCGCGCGCTATAAGAGCGGCCGAGGAAATCTCCCCCGGAGGCGACGTCGATGGCAGGCAAAGAGCTGGTGGAAAGCCCCAAAGCGAACGGAGACGCGCAGACCAAGGCGCGCATCCTGGCCGAGGCTTTGCCCCATCTCATCCGATACGACGACGAGATCGTCGTCGTGAAGTTCGGAGGCAATGCCATGGTCGACCAGGCGCTTGCCGATGCCTTCGCCAAGGACATCGCCTACCTGAAGCTCTCCGGCGTCAATCCCGTGGTCGTGCACGGTGGCGGGCCGCAGATCGGCTCGATGCTGAAGCGGCTCGACATCAAATCCGACTTCGTGCATGGGCTGCGCGTGACGGACGCCGCCACCGTCGAGGTCGTCGAGATGGTGCTCGCGGGGTCGATCAACAAGGGCATCGTCTCGGCGATCAATCGCCAGGGCGGCAAGGCCGTCGGCCTTTCGGGAAAGGATGCCAATCTCCTGCTCGCCCGGAAGGTCACCGAGATGCCCGATCCGGAGACCAACGAGGTCAAGCCGGTCGACCTCGGCTTCGTGGGGGATCCGGTGAAGGTCAACCCCGAGATCATCGAGGTCATCTCGCGTTCCGACCTGATCCCCGTCATTGCGCCGGTGGCCGCCTCCGCCGATGGCCAGACGCTGAACGTCAATGCCGACACATTTGCATCCGCCCTCGCGGCGGCGCTAAAAGCGAAGCGCCTTCTGCTGCTCACCGACGTGCCGGGCGTGCTCGACAAGAACAAGAAGCTGATCGAGGACCTGACGGTCGACGAGGCGCGCGCACTGATCCGCAACGGCACGATCACCGGCGGCATGATTCCGAAGGTCGAAGGCTGCATCGAAGTGGTGGAGGCCGGCGTCGAGGCCGTCGTCATCATCGACGGCCGCGTGCCCCACTGCGTGCTGCTCGAGCTCTTCACCGAGCACGGTGTGGGCACCATCGTCCGCGCGTCGAGGGACTGACGTCGCGTCGAACAATCCGGTTGTCATCTCGCGATTGCTGTTCGGTCAGGAAACATCATCTCTGACGGCCACGCGATGCGCCTGCCAGACGTCAACGCGCTTCAGGTGATGATCGTGTCGCGCCGGGTCGTGCCGGAGAGCGCGTAGTTCAGCATCTTCGAGGCAAGATGTGCGGCAAGCGCGTCGTAGGCATGGAAACCGGCGATCGGCGCGAATTCCACGAGGTCCATACCCACGATCATGCCGACCTCGCAGGCCCGCCGGAGGACCGCAAGCAACTCGTCGTACGTCATTCCGCCTGGAGTCGGCGTGCCGGTCGCCGGCATGATCGAGCCGTCCAGCGCATCGATGTCGACCGTGATGTAGACGGGCCGGCCGATCAGCGGACGCACGATATCCTCGATATCCCAGCGGGAGCGGTCGACCGCGAGGTGCATCGTCGCGCGGTCGCGATTCACATCGTAGAAATCCGCCTCCTCCTTCGAGAGCGCACGGATGCCGACCTGCACGATGCTGACGCCTTCCTGATCGAGCACGCGGCGCATCGCGGCGGCATGCGAATAGTGCTCGCCCAGATAGCCATCGCGCAGGTCGGCATGCGCGTCGAGTTGCAGAACCACGAGATCGGGATGCCGCTTGACGAAGGGACGGATCGCGCCGGGTGTCAGCGAGTGCTCGCCGCCGAGCACGAACGGGAACCGGCCCTCGGCCAGAACCGTCTCGACAAGCCCCTCCAGCAGCGTCAGCGCATCCTCGATGCGCGCAGGAATGGCTGGTTCGCGCAAAGCCGCGATGCCGTAATCGCAATAGGCTTCGCGCCAGAGCTCCTCGTCAAACAGCTCGAGCTGGTGGCTCGCCTCGATGATGGCCATCGGACCCGCCTTGGTGCCGCCGCCGTAGCTCACCGACGCCTCGAGCCCGAACGGGATGATCACCGCCTTCGCCTTCTCGGGCGTCGCCGCGTCGAGACGCAGCGGATCGAGGAAGCTCTGATCGCCCGGCAGGTAGTCGAAGGCTGAGGTCATAGAAGACTCCCGATGGGAAAGCCTGGCAGCGGTGGTACACCGTCCGGCTAACTGTCCTATCTCGTCATCATCGCAGGCCGCGCAACAGGTCCGATCCCCCCACCCCTAGCCCCTCCCCACGAGGGGGGGGGGAATCCAGAGTCAACCGCGAGTCCTCCTCTCCTTCCCGCGAAGAGGAGTGGAATCCCGTGCTGATCCCGCTGCCCTTCTCCCCTCCCCTTGACGGGGAGGGGTCGGGGGCGGGGTGAATGTCACGCTCCGATGCCTGTTGTGATGGCACTCCGCCCGGCCAGGCCCTGCCGGCAGCCCCCCACCATCGACCAAGCCGCGCCTCGCCAAACCGTTCGCTAAAGCATCCGGCTCAGGCAACGGCACCGGCCAGGGATTGCGGGCCGTACATGGAGTACATTGGCGGGTCCTGGAAGATCACCTCGTCGTACTCGCCATAACCGTTGAAGCGACCGGCGATCGCCCGCGCGTAGGCACCCGTATTGCCGATCTCGATGTAATCGCCCTCGCGGATGGCGTCCGGCAGGAGAAACGGTCCTTTCATGTGATCGATCGAATCGCACGTCGGACCCCACAGCTCGAACGGGCGCAGGATGTGCGGCTCGGGCACCGTGCGGCCGACAAGCCGTACCGGGAAGACAAAACCCAGGTGCGCCGCATCGAACAGCATGCCGTAGCTGCCGTCGTTGATGAAGAGATCGTTCCCGCGGCGCGCGTCGACGCGTACGATCAGGCTCTCGGCTTCGGCCACCAGGGCGCGGCCCGGCTCGCACATCACGCGGCAGCGCTCGCCGACCGGAAGCTTGTCGATGCCCTGGCTGATGACGCGCATGAACTCGGTGAGCGGTGTCGGCTCCTCGTTCGTGTACCGGGAGGGAAAGCCACCACCGACATCGATCCGATCGACCACGACGCCCGCCTTGACAATCAGACGGCCGACCTCCTCCAGCGCGTTGGCATAGCCTTCCGGCGTGACCGTCTGCGAGCCGACGTGGAACGTGATGCCAAGCTCCTTCGCCACCTGCCGCGTCTTGACCAGAAGCCGGGCAGCCTTCGCACCCGTGATGCCGAACTTGCGCTCGAGTGGCACGCGGCTGTTCTTGGCCGGCACGGCGACACGCACCCAGAGCACGAGATCGCGCGCGCCATGGGTCTCATGCAGGATCTTTCCGAGCTCGTCCTCGCTATCGAGCGAGAACGACCGGCATCCGAGACTGAACGCCCGGCGGATGGCATGGCGCGACTTCACGGGGTGCATGAAGTGAAACGTCACATCGGGGATGGTCTTGGCGTCCTCGAGCTCCGGCAGCGAGGCGACGTCGAAATGGCGAATACCGGCGCCGTAAAGGGCACCGAGCAGGAACACGTTGCTGTTGGCCTTGTAGGCATATGCCACGTCGCCTGGGAAGTTCTGAAGGAAGAACCTCGCTGCGCGACCGGCTGCATGCGGCCGAAATCCAACCACCGGCCGCTCGGGCCGATGCGCCTCGATCAAGGCGTTTGCGGATTGGAACGTGTCGAGCTTCGCCATCTCATGCAGCCTCCAATCTTGATGTGAATGGGAAAATGCGGCGCCAGCGGACGCACATAGGGTGTGCTGCCCCCCCTGTAAAGACGCGAGTGTCGAGGTTTACGCTTAAGCGTCAAAAAATGTGTGACGAAGAAACCATCTCGCGCGAGTGGCATCGCCCACTAGCTGCCGACACGGCGCGACGCGCCATTCATGGTTCGTCGGCGCGGCACATCAGGACGACGCCCGCCTCGTTGGCCCAGGCCAGGATGTCGGTGCGCCGCTCCTCGTCGACGACCAGCGGCGCCAGAACGACAATGCCGGCCAGCGACACAGACTTCGCTGCAGAAAACAAGGCGTGATCGAGAACGTTCTCTGCCTTGCCCGCACATGCTGCGCCATCGACCACGAGAATACCGCGCCGCCGCCCGAGAAGACGCCGCCCCCAGGTTCGGGTGCGCCCGTGTGCGGTGACGAAATCCGGCAGCGGGAGCCCCACCGAAACAGCCAGCACATGCGCGCGGGAGACGATTGCCGCATGACCCGCGCCGTGTCTTTGCATGACGTCGAGAACTTGCCGGCCCATGAAAATATCTCGCCGCTGTCCCGGCGTCGGAGCACGACGCGCGACGACGTGGAGCATATGCGACGATGGGATGTCGCCCTGGACGAGAGGCGCGCGGCCCTCGGGATGGATGGCATCGTTGGCAACCTGAGTGCCGAGACCCGAGACGAACAGGCCCGCGCTGTCCGCGGCTTCTGCCATGAACGCGCGATCGAGAACGATCGCCGCGCCTGTTCCCACCGCAATGCCCGCCAGTCCGGCCGCTGCCGCGCCGCGGACCGTCTCGGGCCCGATGGTCGGCAGATCGATGCGCATCTCCTGTCCCGACTTGGCGAGCTTGACGAGGACGCCGCCGCGCGCACGGCCGTCCGCCAAACCGCCCGGACCGAGATCGCGCAACATGGCATCGGTTCCGCCAAGGCCTTCGACCGCGACGATCGCATCCGAGCGGGCGACAACGCCCTGGCCGATGTCGAAATGCCCGAGGTCGGCCATCAGCCCGGCCGCACGGGCGATCGCCTTCGCGTTCTCGTCCGATGCGAGCCGTTGCGTCATCGGACCGGCAGGTGCCAGCAGATCCGGTGCCACTTCGCTGGCGCCCACCACCTGGAAGCCGTGCCCCTCGAAGAACCGCACAACGCGGCGCAGCACACTGTCATCGCCGCCCCGCGTCAGAGCGAGGACTGTCGGCAGGTTCTGTACGAAGCCCCAATCAATCCGCAGCCCGACGAGATTCGGGCGCTGCATCGCGCCGGCGATCACGATCTCGCGTACGCCGGCCCGCCTGAAGCTGGCGATCATCCGGCCGACCTCTCCGATGCTCACCCGCTCGTGCGGAAAACGCGCGACCTCGTCTCCCGCGAAGCCAGCGATGGCCACGATGTGGATCGGCCGGCCTTGCCGCATGCCCGCCTCGGCCAGCCGAATGGGCAGCGGTCCTGCCGCAGCGAGAATACCGAGCGGACCGCGCCCCTCTCCGGTCAGTTCCATTTGATCGTTCGTAGGATCCACGCTCGCCGTACCTGCTCATCCCGATGGACATACCGATACGACAGAGAGGGCGCGCCGCACAGCTTTCCGGACGGCTGGGGCGATGCCTTGATCGGCTGCTTCGCTTCAGGCTCCGCCGTCGCGCGGCGTGCACAGCGAGCGCCGGCCGCCTTCCCGGATGAATGCGACGATCTCGTCGACGGCCGCGTGTCCGGCAAATTCGTCCGCAACATCGTCAACGCGCTCCGAGAGCGTTCCTTCGTCGGCAAACAAGAGGCGGTAGGCGCGCCGCAGACTGTGGATCTCGTCGCGCGGGAATCCGCGGCGCTGCAGTCCAACGATATTCAATCCCGAAAGGTAGGCTCGGTTGCCGAGGGCCATGCCATAGGGAATGAGGTCGTTCTCAAGGCCCGACATGCCGCCCAGAAAGGCATGAGCGCCGATGCGGGCGAACTGGATAACCGCGGCGCCGCCTCCGATGATCGCAAAGTCGCCGACCGTACAATGGCCGGCGAGCATGACATTGTTCGAGAAAATGACGTTGTTGCCGACATGGCAGTCATGGCCGACGTGGCTATTCGCCAGGAAGGCGCACCTGTCGCCAACGGTCGTCGTGAGGCCGCCGCCGGCCGTGCCGGGATTGATGGTGACGCCTTCGCGGATGATGCAGTCTGCGCCAACGGTCAGCGTCGAGGCCTCGCCCTTGTACTTCAGGTCCTGGGGCTCGTGACCGATCGAAGCGAACGGAAAGATGCGGGTGCGCGGGCCGATATGGGTGCGACCGGCCACGACAGCATGGGAAATCAAATGACAGCCCTCTGCCAACTCCACCATACTGCCCACCATCGAGTACGGCCCGATCTTGACGCCGTCCGCGATGCGCGCTCCATCCTCGACGATGGCCGTCGGATGGATCTCAGGTTTTGACATTGCTCGGATCCACGATCATGGCGCTGATCTCGGCTTCCGCCACAACTTGATCGTTGACGCGGGCCTCGCCGTAGAAACGCCAGACCGGACCACGGCTCCTCAGCTTCGACACATGAAGATGGAGTTGGTCACCCGGCACAACCGGTTTCCTGAACTTCGCCTTATCGATCCCCATGAAATAAACGACGTGGGGAATATTCGTCTGACCCGAGTTGTTGACGCACAGCGCGCCGGCCGTCTGCGCCAATGCCTCGATGATCAAGACGCCCGGCATCACGGGGTACTTGGGAAAGTGGCCCTGAAAGAACGGCTCGTTGATGGTGACGTTTTTGATCCCGACCGCCGTCTCGTCGCGCACCATGTCCCGGATCTTGTCGACGAGCAGAAACGGATAGCGGTGCGGAAGGAGCTCCATCAGGCGCATGACATCCGCCGTCGCCAGCTCACCCTGCGTCTCGCCCTCGGTCATCTTCTGCATGCCTCGGCAATCCTCTCCCGAACCTGTCGCGGCGCCAGCAGCGCTCAGCCATCCGTGCCGTCGTCGCTCTTGCGGCCGCTCGCACTCCGCGTCAGGCGGCGCAACGCGGCGACTTCGCGCGCCCATTCCCGAAACGGACGCGCCGGCGTGCCACCCATGCGTGCGCCGGGCGGTACGTCGTTCTTGACATGCGCCATGCCCGCTATCTGCGCGCCGGCCCCGATCCTGACATGCCCAACCGCGCCGGAATGGCCGCCCATCACGACGAAATCACCGAGCTCCGTCGAGCCGGATATGCCAACCTGCGCAACAATCACGCAATGGCGTCCAAGCACGACGTTGTGCCCGATTTGTACGAGATTATCAATTTTACTGCCCTCACCGATGACCGTATCCTTAAGAGAGCCGCGATCGATCGTCGTGCCCGCACCGATCTCCACATTGTCCTGAACGATCACGCGGCCGATCTGCGGAACCTTCATATGCCCCTGCGGGCCCAAGGCAAATCCGAATCCGTCCTGACCGATGCGCACGCCAGCGTGAATGATAACGCGATCGCCGACCAGCGCGTGTGTCACGCTCGCGCCTGGCCCCACATAGCTGCCACGCCCGATTGCCACTCGGTATCCAATTACGGCGCCCGCCGCAATCGTTGTCCCGGCGCCGACCTGAGCCTCCCGTCCCACGACCGCGCCCGGTTCGATGATGGCACCGTCTTCGATGCGCGCGCTTGGATGGACCGTGGTGCCGCTCGCCGTCGCCGGAAAATACGCGGCTTTGGGCATCATCGCGTCCGGATAGAAAATCTGTAGCGCCGCCGCGAAACCCTGGTACGGGGCGCGCATGACGATCGGCTGGGTCGCCTTCGGAACGCGCTCCGCCAGTGCGGGCGCTACGAGGCAGAAGCCTGCCCGCGTCATCGCCAGGCCGTCGATGTATTTCCGGTTGTCGATAAAGGTCAGATCAGCGGGCCCCGCCATATCGAGCGGACGCACATCCCGGACGAGCCGCGAGGGCTGGGCAATGCCGTCTGTCTCGCCGCCGATCCGGCGCGCCAGTTCCCCGATCTCAAAGGGGCCGCAGCGCTCGAAGAAACCGGGGTGCTCCATTGCGGCTGCTTTCCTCTGAGGCGACTGCGGCGACATAAACCACACCCGCCATTCAGGCGCCAGCGGCGGGGTCCGGTTCCCGCAGCGTCAGGTCGTCTCGGGGCTCGCGTCACGATGCGCCCGCGGTGGCGCCGACAATGAAAAGGCCGGACCCGCTGGATCCGGCCTGATACTTTCTCTGACAGTGATTAGAACTTGGTGCTGGCGCCGAAGCGGAACACCTGCTCCTTGTCGTATTCTTCCTTGACGACGGCCCAGCCGAAGTCGGCGCGCAGCGGTCCGAGGGGCGAATCCCAGATCAAGCTGGTACCGACCGAGACACGTGGCGCGGACGAGTCGACAATGTTCGTCACCCTACAGGTGTTGACGTTGTTCGGGTCCACGCACGTCGCCATATCCGGCTGGCCGTTGATGGCGCTGGAGCTCTCGTTGATACCGAATAGCGAGCCGGCATCGACGAAAACGGCACCTTTGATACCAAGGTCGTCCGGTACGAACGGCAGCGGATAGCGGACTTCGGCTGTGGCCGCGTAGAATGTCTTGCCGCCGATGGCGTCGGTGGTCGACAGGTCGCGCGGGCCAAGACCTGCGCGATCGAAGCCGCGGATCGTCTCGCCGCCTTTGTAGTAGAGATCGATGAGGCGGACATCATCGCCACCCCAACCCTCGATGTGCCCCGCCATGACGCGGCCAACGAAGGTGATCTGATCGGTAATCGGGTAGTAATAACGCCCCTCAGCCTGCAGGCGGACGAACTGCACGTCGCCACCCACGCCCGCGAAGTCCACGCCGCTGCTCAGGTAATAGCCGCTGGTCGGGTTCTTCAGATGGTTCCGCCGGTCGTAGGTGAGCGTCGTCCCCACGAGAGAGCTGAGCGATACGCCTTCGGCTTCGCGAATGGCACGGGATGCAACGATGCCATCTCCACCGAGGGTGCTGTCCACGTCGTAAATTTCGTCGCGAGACAGCGTGTAGTGCGTCTG
>Ga0182738_1006394_pt1 | contig 12216 bp, 11 predicted proteins | sample eDN5th30CBELigMG_FD_128876 | JGI IMG/M metagenome (GOLD analysis project Ga0182738, IMG submission 128876) | Enriched Miracle-Growth compost microbial communities from Emeryville, California, USA - eDNA 5th pass 30_C BE-Lig MG (version 2)... ...
AGGTCAGGGTCGTTCGGCAGCGGCATCAGCCATCTCGCGGATGACTTCGGCGAGGGTCAATTTCTCGCCGGTGCCCGGATGGAGGTAAATCGGGTAGAGCATATAGGCAACGTAGAATAGCTCGAGGACGGAAAGCGTGCGGGTGCGGCGGGGGAACGACACGTGATCCGTCGTCAGTCCCCAGCCTGCGTAGAAGGGGGCCCCGAACGTGACGACCCGCTTGCCGCGCAGCAGAGCCTCGAACCCGCCGAGTGACGAGATCGTATACACCGTGTCCGCGTAGGCGAGGGCCTCAGGAAGCGCGACTGCATGATCGATTTCGACGATGCCGCTGCCCGGTGCAATCGCCACGTACCCCGGCCGCCGGCGTTCGCCGATGCAGTCCGGGTGCTGCTTGAAGTAGACCGTCGCGTACGGGTGATCGCTCTTGGCGCGGGCGAGCAGGCCGGTATTGGTCGAGATGACGTTGGCGTTCCGCGTGAGGGACCGGTCGTCCTCGACCTGTCCGAGCACCAATACGGACTCGTCTGGCGATGCTTCGGACAGAACGCGTTTCGTCCTGCCGAGACCGTTGTATTTGGTCACGCCTGAAGAGAGCAGAAGCGCCATCGCGGCAGCGGCCTCGTGCGCGACCGGCTTGAAGGCGTTCCTGTCGAAGCTATTGCAAAGGTGTTCGAGCCACGAAGGGCGGGTCGCGTCGTAGTAGAGGCCCATCCTGTCCACACAGAGGGACCAGGGCATCGTGTGATCGATGCCCCGTCCGACGGATCTCACGAAGCCGTCCTCAACACGTTCGATCGCGAGGCCCGACAGAAGCTCCGGGGAGATGCCAAGCTCCTCGTCTTTGAAGGACCAGATAATGCAGCGTATCGGGGCAGTCGGCAGTACGAGGCGCGCCGTTCGAAGTGCGAATGCCGTATCGACGGATATGATCTCGCAGTCCGGCAGTAGGTGTCTAACGAACGGTGCTTTCCATTCGGAAAAGCCGATTGCCAATGCCATGCGCGAGCGTCTGACGCGACACTCGATTGCCTTGAGAGCGGCTGCAATGGCCTTCGACATGGGATCGCGTGGTCCGGCTCATCTCGTGAAGCACCCAGGATATTGCGTGCGTGCCAAAAACTGCGGACTTGAAATGCGCTTCGCCTAGACGGCCGGACAGGGAGCGAATTTCACGTTCGTTACTTTAGCCGATTTGTACGATCGCGAACAACAGGTTCCGGCAATAGGGACGGTTCGCTCGCGTGTGCGTGCCATCCGTGATCATGCTTCGAGCAGCGTGCACTGGCTGGGCGACGCGTGAAGATAGGCTGTCTGGCCGGGCGTGACGGAAGGCCGGGCGATCTCGCGCACGATGAGATCCTGATCGCTCCAGCGCACGTGCACCTGGCTGATGTCGCCCAGGAATACCGAGCGCAAGACTGTTACCGACCAGACGTTGACATCGCTCGCCGGCTGTTCGCTGCCGAGAGTCAGATGGACGGTGCGGACAGAGAGCGTTCCGGTCGCTCCAACAGGCCTGCCGCGTGTGGTGCCATGTATCACCATGCCGTCCGGCGTGCGGATGACGACTGTTCCGGCGGCTGCGTCGCTTTCGACGACATCGCCCGTGATCAGATTCGCAGAGCCGACGAAATCGGCAACGAAGGCGGTTCGTGGGTAATTGTAGATCTCGGAGGGGGTGCCGCACTGCTCGACATTGCCGGCGCGCATGACGACGATCTGGTCGGACATGGCCAGCGCCTCCTCCAGGTCGTGCGTGACGTAGAGCGACGTCACGCCAAGCCGGCGTTGCAGCTCGCGCAACTCGATGCGCATTTCAGCACGCAATTTTGCGTCGAGATTGGACAACGGTTCGTCGAAGAGGAGGACGGATGGCGAAAACGCGATCGCGCGCGCCAGTGCGACACGCTGCTGCTGGCCGCCCGACAAAGCCGAGGCGTTTCGTTCAGCGTAGCGCTCCATCTTCACCATCTCGAGGGCGTGATGGACCTTCTCCTTGAGCGGTGCGCCGCTTTCCTTCCGCACCCGCAGGCCGTAGGCCACGTTCTCGAACACGGTCATGTGCGGCCAGATGGCATATGATTGGAAGACCATCGACATGCCGCGCTGCTCCGCGGGGATGTTCGTGCCGCGCTTGCCATCGTAGATCGGCCGCCCGCCTACGCGAATGATGCCCGACGTCGGCGTTTCGAGACCGGCGACGGCGCGCAGTGTCGATGTCTTGCCGCATCCCGATGGGCCGAGCAGCGTGAGCTGCTGACCGGCGGGCACGGCGAAGGTCACGCTCTCGACCGCGGTGACGTTGCCGTAGCGGATCGACAGGTTCTCGACGTCGATCGCGGGGACGGTCTGGGCCTCGGTCATTGGGCAGACGCCCCGTGCACCGCAAGGCGCTGCGGGAAGAGGCTGAAGATCAGGATAGCCACGGTGATCACCACGGTTTGAATGAGAGCCATTGCGGCCGTCAGCTCCGAGCTGGACGAGAACCACGCCTCGACGATGGCCGGTGTCATCACTTTGCTGTCCGGTCCCATCAGCAGGATAGACGCTCCGAGCTCACGCACGCTGGCCACGAAGATCAGCAGCCACGCCGCGAGCAGCCCCGGCCGCAGCAGAGGGGCCGTGATCGTGCGCAGCCGATAGGCCCAGGAGGCGCCGCACACTTGGCCGCATTCGTCGAGGCTCTTGTCGAGTTGCAGAACGACGCCGCTGATCGTGCGCACGCCCAGAGGCATGAACACGGTCAGATAAGCGATCAGCAGCACCCAGAATGTGCCGTAGAGAGGGATCGGGAACACGATCCACGCCCACATCATGCCAAATGCGAAGACGAGCCGGGGCACAGCCTGCGGAAACATGGCGAGATATTCGAGAACGCCGCGGCCGGGAAGGCGGCTGCGCAGAATGATCCATGCCAGCAGTCCCGTGATTGCCACACCGAGCGTCGCCGTGACCATGCCGAGAACGACGCTGTTGAGCATCGCGGTGCGCACCGCATTGATCGCGAACGCCTGCCGGAAATTATCGAGCGTGAAGTTCGATGCCGCAGGAAATGCGACGGCGAGCTTCTGAACCGACGTGAACACCAGCGTCGTGATCGGCAGGATCGCCGACAGGAAGACGTAAAAGGCCACGATGCCGAAGAGGACCCATCGCAGCCGGCCCATGTCCATCACGCGCGGACGGAAAGCCTTGCCTGATACGGTGACGTAACTCGTGCGCGATGTCAGCCGGCGATAAAGCCAGAGCATGGCGAACATCACCACGAACAGAGAGACGCCCATCGCGGCTGCGAGCGGAATGCGCGGCGGGTATTGCGAAACGAAATGGTAGATCGCCGTCGTGATGACGTAGAACCGCGCCGGTGTTCCGAGGACGAGGGCCACGGAAAAGGAGCCGAGCATTTCGGCAAACACGAAGATCGCCGCGCCGAGCACGCCGGGTGCCACCAGCGGCAGCGTCACGCGCCACATCGTCCGCCAGCGGCCCGCGCCCATGACCTGCGAGGCTTCCTCGAGTGCGGGATCCATCGACTGCATGACCGCGCTGATCATGACATAGGCGACGGAGCCTTCGAAAAGGGCCATTACCCATGCAATACCCATCGGTGAGGTGATGTCGACAATCGCCTCCGATCCGCCGAGCCAGCGCCAGTACTGATTTATGAGGCCGCTCTCCGGTGCTCCGAGGAAACTCCAGGCAAGGGCCCCGAGTAGCGGCGTCACGTAGTAGGGAACCGTCATGAGCTGATCGAGCGTGCGCTTGAACGGCACGTTCGTTCTCGTCAGAATCCACGCCGTGACGAATCCGAACACCAGCGCCATCAGTGTCGAGCTGAACGTGACGACTAGGGTATTCCAGATGACCTGCGGGTAGTCGAAGAGCTTCGCGAAATTCTGGACGCCATAAGCGGTCGGCGGGCGGGTATCGGGTAGTCCGACATCGAACGCCGCCTGCAGCAGGAAATAGATCGGATAAAGCACCAATCCTGCGACCACGGCGACGATCGTCACCATGGCGACAGCTTCGAACACTCTGATCCGACCCCGAGTGCGCGCCCGATCCTGCTCTGCGGTATCGAGCGCGCCGGCGTCTCCCGTCGATGCCATGGCTCAGAGCCCGAGCATTGCGTTCCATTCCTTGTTGAACGCAGGGCGGGAGGCGACGAACTTGTCCATTTCCTTGTCGGGCGTAAGCAGCTTGAAATCGCTGAGGCGCCAGCCGCCCGGCATCGGCGGCGCGTCCTTCCGCACCGAGCCGTAGTGGAGGTATTTGTTCGTCTGCTGGTGGTTCTGGCCGCGCGGCGACATCTGCCAGTCGATGAAGAGACGGGCCGCCTCCGGATGCGGTCCCCGATCGGCGATGCCGCACAGCGCCGGAGTGGCGGGCAGGCCGTCAGCGGGTGCCACGAACTCGACCGCCGCGCCCCTCGACTTGATCAGCAGATAGCCCGCATATTCCGCGAGAGCACAGATCTTGTCGTCGCCCTTGGCCAGCCGATCGAAAAGCTGGGCCCGGCTGTCGAAGCCGCGCGGGCGAATCTTCGCGAACTCGCTCCAGAACTTGTCGCCGTAGAGCTTGCGCAACTCGTACCACTGGACGAACTGCATGCCCGAGTTCGACATCTTGACGCTCGTCGCGTTCTTCCAGGCCGGATTGGTGATGTCCTTCCAGCCCTTCGGCGCCTCCTCTTTTTTCACCCTGTCGCTGTTGTAAGCGATACCGGCGAACGTCACGCCGACCCAGAAATAATTGCCGACCGGGTTGCTCAAATGATCGGCCGAATAGAATTCGGTCTGCGGGGAAACATAGTTCTGGTAGCCGCCGCGGTTCTGGAAATCGAGCGCGGTCGTCAGTTCCGAGAACTGGATCACGTCGGCCGTGAAGCGATTGGCTGCGCGCTCAGCGACGGTGCGCGTGAAGAGTGTTCCCGTCTGCGCACGAACATACTTGCCCTTGATCTTCGGGAAGTCCTTGCTGAAAGCCTCCAGGATGCCGGCGATGGCCGGCTCGCTGTCGTGGCTGTAGAATGTGAACTCGCCCTCGGCTTCGGCCTTGGCGACATCCGCTGCAGTCGTGAAGTCGAGAACTTTCGTCACGGGCCGTCCTTGCGCGGCCAGACGATCGGACAGCAACGCCGATGCGATCGGCGTTGCGGCAACAGCTAATGCACCTTTGATTACGCTGCGACGGCTCGTCGTGCGTTTGGTCATGGCGTTCCTCTCAATATGTACTTTTTACTTGCTTATCGAAGAGCCTACGCTTGCTGCGGCAGTGGCAGCAAGTAGCATCTCTTCGGAAGTGTGTTCGGGCTGTATCCACGGGCGGCCAATGTGTGAAGCCAGCCTCTCCACCGTGCGCGCTTGCCGCTGAATTCGAGGCTCGCTTAGGCTGCATCATCGTCCGCGGTCCGCCGGCGCGAACCGCATCAGCGAATGGGAGCCTGTCGATGTTGACGATCTACGGAAACGACCACTCGAGCTGTGTCCAGAAGGTGCTCTGGGCCGCCGAGGAGCTACAGCTCCCCTATACGCTCATCGACAAGGGCGGCAGCTATGGCGGGCTCGACGATCCCGAGTACGTCAAGCTCAATCCCAACCAGTTGATTCCCACGATCGTGGACGAAGGCTTCGTCATGTGGGAATCGAGCGCCATCCTCTGCTATCTCGCGGCGAAGTACGGCAAGGGAACGCTCTATCCCGCCGACGACCGCCAGCGCGGCGAAGCTTATCGCTGGGTGTTCTGGCAGACGGGCACTGTGCGCGGCAGCATCATGCCGCTCTACATGCAGTGGCGCGTGTGGAAGCCATCGTTCCGGCATCTCGCCGAGTTGGAACAGCTCCGACGTGGCATGGAACCGATCTGGCAGACAATCGAGACGCAGCTCGCGACACATCGGTGGCTTGCAGGCCCTTCGTTCACGATGGCCGACATCCCCATGGGGATCATGGCGCACTGGTGGTACAGCTTTCCGATCGACCATTTCGACCTGCCGCACATGGCGGCCTGGCACAGGCGCTTGCTCGAAAGGCCAGCCTTCCAGAAGACCATTGTGGAGCCGTACGCTCACGCCGAATGACGAGCCACCAAGCCGGAACAACGAGGGTGTTGTCCCTCGCAAGCGCGACGCCGACGCATTAGGTCAATCACGGGAAAACAACGGAGCCAACGCTCATGAAGCTCGGAATGCTGCTGCGCTATGCCGGCGAGGAGGGCGGACCAAAGACTGACCTCGTCCTCGAGGCCGAAAAGCTCGGTTACGACCAGGTCTGGCAGGGCGAGTCGTACGGCATCGACTCCGTCACGCCGATCACTTGGACCCTCGCTCGGACCAGCCGCATCAAAGCCGGCACTGGGATCATGCAGATTCCCGCGCGGACGCCGGCTTGCACGGCTATGACCGCCATGACGCTCTCCGCCATGTCGAACGGTCGCTTTTTGCTCGGTCTCGGGCCATCCGGTCCGCAGGTTGTCGAAGGCTGGCATGGTGTGGCCTACGGCAAACCGCTCTCGCGCATGCGGGAGTACGTGTCGATCCTGCGCAAGATCTTCGCACGCGAAGAGCCGCTTCAGCACGAGAGTGAGCACTATCGGATCCCCTACCAGGGGCCGGACGCAACAGGTCTCGGCAAGCCCCTGAAGTCGATCCTGAAGCCGAACTCGAACATTCGCATCTACACGGCGGCCATAGCGCCGGCAGGGTTGAGGACCGCCGGAGAGATCGCCGATGGCGTCCAGCCGATCTTCATGAGCCCGGAGAAAGCCGATCTAGTCACCAAGCCCGTTCTCGAAGGCATGGCCAAGGCCGGCCGTCCGCAAAGCCTCGAGAATTTCGACATCACACCGTTCGTCAAGGTCGCGATGGGATCCGATCTCGACAAATGTCGCGACCAACTCCGTCCCGAAGTCGCGCTCTATGTGGGTGGCATGGGCGCACGCGAGAAGAACTTCTACAACGATTATGCCAAGCGCCTCGGCTACGAGGACGCAGCCGTCGAGATCCAGGACGCCTTCCTCGGGGGGCGCCGCAAGGATGCGATGGCGGCAGTGCCCGACAAGATGATCGACGAATTGTTCCTGGTCGGCACGCCCGACCGGATCAAGGGGCGGCTCAAGGAGTGGAAGGCGGCGGCTGAGGGCAATCGGGTCGGCACGATGCTGCTGTCGGGCGCCAATCTGGAGGTGTTGCGTCTCGCCGCCGAAGCCGTCGCCTGATCGGTAACAGGGCAAGGGTCGGGAAATTTCGTCGGAAGTCTCGGAGGCGTCCCACCGGTCGCATCCGCGTGCGCGGCTATGGCTCTGGAATGCGCCGGCAATTTGGACTACCACGCTCTTGTGTTCACTGAGCGGAGGCCTCCATGTCGCTACTTCCCGACCACCTTGCCGATCGGTATAAGCGCTTCCGCTTCCGCCATTTCGCGCCGAACCACCACCGCTACGAGGAACTGGCGGAGTACGGCCAGACGCCCGACGTGATGGTGGTCTCGTGCTGTGACAGCCGGGTCGATCCCGAAACCATCTTTTCGGCTATGCCAGGTGAGCTGTTCGTTGTCCGCAACGTGGGCAATCTGGTGCCGCCGTTCGAGACCACGGGCAAATATCACGGCGTATCGGCAGCTCTCGAGTTCGCGGCGCTCAACATCAGGGTGCGCCATATCATCGTGATGGGCCACTCGGGATGCGGCGGTATTCGCGCCTGTCTCGAGCACGACGCGGCGCGCCAAAGCTCGGCGCAATTCATCTCCAACTGGATGACCCTGCTGGACGGTGCATGCGAATTGGTTCGCCAAGAGCACGCAACCAGCCCGCTCGGCGAGCTGAGGGCGGCGCTCGAGCGCGAAGGCGTGAAGACATCCCTCGCGAATTTGCGGACGTTTCCGTGCATCGAGGCTCTCGAGAGTAAGGGCCGCGTGGCGCTGCACGGGACCCACTTCGACATCGCCTCGGGCGCGCTTACCGTGCTCAACGAAGGCACTGGGCAGTTCGTCGACGTATAGTGCGCCTCCAGGGTCCCGGAAGCTGCGCCGCTTGCACGGTGCGGTTCCATTGCGACTGGTGAAGGCCCCGACTCGGTGCTCGCTGCGCGACCGCTTGGCCGGGGCCTCGAATAGACTTTCGAGTTCGCGCACGCTCAGCTTGCGCCCGGCTTGACCTCGGCAGCGATTTCGAGCGCTGCATTTCGGCCGGCGATGCGACCTGAAACGAAGGCCCATCCGAGGTGGTGGCCGTGCCCTTCGAGCAGCAGGCCGCCCTGTCCGGTCGATCCCGCGCCAAAGAGACCGGGTATCGGCATGCCCGCCCGGTCGACGATTTCGAGCCGCTCGGTCACGCGTAACCCCCCGTCGGTGAAGACGACGTAGCTCTTGACGGGACCGAGCGCTACGTAAGGGCCTTCGCCGAGCGCTGGATGGCTGTCGTGGCCGCTCTCTGCGATGGCGGCCGTCAGGTTCGCGGCTGATGCGCCGAGCCTCTCTGCCAGGCCGGCCACGCTGTCGGCTTCGTGATAGATATCCCGGCGGTTACGCTTGTAGTCGGCGAGATACGCATAGGCGATCCCCGGGGCTGTCGATATGAAATGTGGCCAGGCCGAGAATCGAGCGGCGATCCGGGAATCCATCACGATATAGGCAACCTTGCCGGGCTGATCCGGCACGGCCGCGGCAGGTTGGCCCAATTCGTCCGCAAATCGCTTTCCTTCAGCGTTGACGAGAATAGCGCCCGCCTCGAAAAGCCCACGTGAGGGGCCGAGCGCGGTGACGAGGAAACTCATGGCGAAAGGCCGCTGGATCGACTCCGGCAGATGGTCTCGTGCCAGTGTCAGCGTTTTCGCGAGCCAGCGCCGTGGCGGCAGCCGGCGCAGCAAGCTCTCTCTTTTAGGGGGCACGAAGCGCATGATGGGGCCGCGAATGATGTCGCCGTTGACGACCTCGGCGCCTATTTCGCGCGCGATGCGGATCGCATCGCCGGTGGCTTCCGGATTGACGGCATCTATATGGACTGCGGCTTCGCCGGCCAGCTCTCGTTTCAATTCGGCATTGCCGGCAAAATCGCCCCCCGCCAGCACGATCGCACCGCGTGCGCGAAGATCCTCGAACCGGCCGCTGCCGTCCGTGCGTCGCGTGCGGACACCAACCGCGCGCCCACGGTCCATGACGATCTCGCTGGCGAGCGTCGAAAGCCGGATGTCGACTCCGCGCTGCCGGCATAGCCGTCCCAGCATTTCCGGAAACGCGCGCGAATTCGGCAGCACATTGTGCATGCGGGGGAGACGGTGCGGCGGCTCGGGATTCGGCCCCACGAAAACGAGACCGGCCCGCTCCAGCCAGGCCAGTGTGTCCGTGATGTTATCGACGAGGATGCGCCGGAGCGTGCGGTTGTCGCGATTGGCCGCTGCACCGGCCAGCACCTCCAGGTCCTCGAAATGGGCGTCCGGGTGATCGACGATGCCCGCAGCCCGTTGCTGCGGCGTGTTGGTGGCCGAGATCGAGCCAACCGACCATGCCGTGCTGCCGCCGAGAGCTCGTCCCTTCTCGAGCAGGATGACCCGCCGACCAAGACCCGCTGCCTCCGCCGCCGCCGCGAGGCCGGCACCGCCCCCGCCAACTACGATCACGTCGGTTTCGCTCATCGCCCGGCCCCTCGCGTTGTCCATCCGCACAACGCTAGGACGCCCGGTACGGCGGCGCCAGCCATCAGCTCTTCGGCGAGAGCCCTGCCTTGGCGAGGGCCGGCAGAAACGTCTGTTCGAGCACCTCCGGGCTGATCGGTCCGACCTGCTTGAATATGATCTTGCCGTCCGCATCGACGATGAACGTCTCGGGCATGCCGTAGACCCCCCACTCGATCGCTGCACGCCCGTTGGCGTCCGACCCGACGGCGGCGTAGGGATTGCCATGCAGCTTCAGAAAGCGGATGGCGTTGGCTGGCTGGTCCTTGTTGTTCACGCCGATCAGCGTCACGCCCGTCCTCTTGACCAGTTCCACGAGCTGCGGGTGCTCGTCGGCGCAGGGGAGGCACCAGGACGCGAAGAAGTTGACCACTGCCGGCTTGCCCCGACCGATGTCGCTCGGGTTGAAGCCTTTGACAGGGGCGCCGCGGCTTTCGAGTCCCGGTATGGGCGGCAGGTCGACCGCTGGCGCCGGCCGGCCGATCAGGGCCGACGGCACTTTCGACGGATCGCCGTGCTGCAGGGCGGCGAAGAACAGGCCCGCAACCGCCGCGAAGATCACCACGGGGGCGATGACCGGAAAGAGTCGGCGCCTTGTCTTGGTGCCTTCCTGCGGCGCCGTCTGTCCCGGGTCATTCATCCGATCGCCGCCGCCTCAGCACGCCTGGGGATCGTCTTGCTGCATGCGCGCACCGCGCTTGCCGCCCTTGGTTTCCAGCAGGGCAAGCTCGCGCCCGCGGCGATACCCGTCGAACCACAGCCAGGCGATGAGCCCCAGCACCACGACGGCCACAGCGCCGTAGCACAGCCAGATGAAAACCGCATGGGGACCCAGATCCATGGTGTTTTTGGCTCCTTTGGCGTCACCGGGCCACGGTCGCGTCGACCGCCGCGGTCACGCGGGATGCCCGCTCCACTGCCATCATGGTCGCCGCCTTGACGCGACGGCGCAGGATTTCGTTGCGCATCGCTTTCAGATGCAAGGCGACCAGCATCAGCGTGAAGCCGAGCGTCATGATCAGGAGCGGTGTCCGGAATACCGGGTCGAGAGTCGTCGTGAAGCGTGTCGATGGCTGATGCAACGTATGCCACCATTCGACGGAGAACTTGATCACGGGAAGGATCACTACGCCGACCAGAGCCAGCAGCGCGGTCAGGCGGCCGGCCAAGGCCTCGTCATCGAGCGAAGAGCGCAGCGCGATCAGTCCGAGATAGAGAAAGAAGAGAATCAGCACCGACGTCAGCCGTGCATCCCACACCCAATAGGCGCCCCACATGGGTTTTCCCCAGAGCGATCCGGTAACAAGTGCCAATAAAGTGAACGCTGCTCCGATGGGTGCGGCAGCCTTCGCCGAAACGTCGGCGAGAGGGTGGCGGAAAACCAGAAGGCCGAGGCTGGAGACCGCGATCAGCATGTACGTCGCCATCGAGAGCCAGGCGGTCGGAACATGGATGAACATGATCTTGACGGTGTGGCCTTGCTGGTAATCGGGGGGCGCGGCAAACGAGAGCCACAGGCCGACGGCGATAACTATTGCTGCCAGAATAGAAATCCACGGTAACACGCGAGCCGAAAGTCCCATGAACCGGGACGGATTGGCCAGTCGTTCGATCCATGTCGCCGCGCGTGTCATGGCCCGTCAGCTAGTCTGTGCGTTGCCAGTATGCAACACGACCCTTTGGCGCAGCTTGCGTCAGCCGCGAGGCGGATTGAGAGGTATCGAGCCAAGGTTTCGATTCCGTTTGCATCCGCCTCTTATTCTGACGGCGTCGTACCGGCAACCCGAGGCCACCCGATTGTGCGCCGCCGCATGACAAGTCGTTGCGGTGCCCTCCCTTCGCCGGGTAGAGTCTTTCTCTGTGCGGCCAGCCTCGACCGAACCTCGTGTGGGTTCGGGCACGTGAGGCCCCAGCCGGCACCGCGTTCGGAACGAGTTCGTCATGAGCCGGGCTCAGGATCCAACGCGAGGAAAATGATCCAGGGATGAGAGCGCGATGCAGGCGAGCGAGATCGCAGCGCGGGCCAGAGCACGTATGGCCCCGACCGACATCTCCAACCCCAAGTACTTCCATAAAGTCGTCGACTGTCAGTGGGCCTGCCCGACTCACACGCCGGTTCCAGAGTACATTCGGCTGATCGCACATGGCCGTTATGGGGCGGCCTATATGCTCAATTGGGAGTCGAACGTCTTTCCCGGCATTCTCGGCCGGGTTTGCGATCGGCCTTGCGAGCCTGCCTGTCGTCGCGGACGCTTGCAGACGAGCGACGAGGTCAATGCCAAGGATCCCTCTCGAAAGAACGCCGAGCCGGTCGCAATCTGCCGCCTGAAGCGCGTGGCTGCCGACTACAAGGGCGAGATCGACCAGTTCCTGCCTCCGATTCCTGCCGAGAAGAACGGCAAGCGCATCGCGCTGCTCGGCGGCGGTCCGGCCTCGCTTGCCGTTGCCCGCGATCTGATGCCGCTCGGCTACCATTGCGTCCTCTACGAGAAGGACCCCAAGGGCGGCGGCCTGATGCGCACCAACATCCCGTCGTTCCGCCTCCC
>Ga0182738_1006395_pt1 | contig 12215 bp, 12 predicted proteins | sample eDN5th30CBELigMG_FD_128876 | JGI IMG/M metagenome (GOLD analysis project Ga0182738, IMG submission 128876) | Enriched Miracle-Growth compost microbial communities from Emeryville, California, USA - eDNA 5th pass 30_C BE-Lig MG (version 2)... ...
AACTTCAAGGAATTCCAGTGGGCTTTTCGAGCTCAGAATTGCAATATCCATACCTGTTTGAATAAGCTTGCAACTTTTTGCAATTTCAATAGCAGTTTCCTACAAAGGTCAGATCATGATTACACCCATTAGATTACTTGTTTATCACCAGTGAGAACCCAAATTTTGATGCCAGCTTGCATGAGGCAATCAATGGTTTCAGGAACCCCAACTTGAAGTTTATCTTCAATGGCAGTACATCCCACAAAATTCAAATCACACTCCAAGGAATTATAAAAATTTTCAAGCTTTGCCTCTTTTTGAGGGCCTCCAGAGACTTTAAGCTGTTCAAACTTCCCCAAGAGGTTCATTGCAGTTGGCGCATCAATTCTTTTTTGAGCAACAACAAGAGTTCTCAGACCATCATTTGCAAAGCCTTCAAGGTGTCTTTGTAAGACAACGATCGAGCTTTGATCTTGAACAAGCCTTGGAATCATAATACTATCAGCTCCCTTACTCATCAATAAGAAATCTTCGTATCCTTTTCTTCTAACAATCAATGACATTCTTTTTCTCGTTGAATCAAAAGGAAACTCAGCAAAGACCTCCCACTGTTGGACTTCGCCAGTGAATAACTGAATTTCAATTGAGGAAGACGTTCTATTGGTAAATGCAAAACCCATTCTTGCAGCTCCTTCCACTAAGGCCAACTCATCAGGAGATGAAGCTTGGTATTTGAGCTGATTGGTTTGAGGATCTATTTCTGGAATGACAGTGTGACACACGGATAATAAAGTAAAGAAATCTGCTAATGGCTGTCTATTTTTGTTTTCATTTGGATCAATAAGATTCTCAAATGCCGTCATATCGCCATTTATCGTAAATCTCTCTTTTTCTTTCTATGGATGAAGAGATTAGTGATATTAATAAGAGAGGAAGTGTTACGTTAGGATCACCATTGTTGCCAAATATTTGGAGATTCACAGAGCATTTTTTGAACTCCATTTCATTCATCGTGAGAGTTCCTGTTTTATCACTAAAGATGATTTCAACTTGACCAATTTCTTCAACAAGATCTGAAGCTCTGACATTGGCCCTTTTATCAAGAGGCTTGTAATACATTTCTTCATCCCATTTGATAAAATAGCCCTGAATGAGTTTGAAGACTTCCAACGCCACATATAATGAAATTGGAATCAAATGTGAATATGCGACAAGGAAAGTAAAATATTGAATAAAAAATGTTTCAAAATCAACAACATTATCAGTATGGAGATAATAATGGATTGAACCATTTTGATCTGTCCACTTCATGCTGATCGTTGAAAATGTCAGAATAATAAAAGCCTGAAGTACAAAAACCTAATCAGAAGAGTTACGAGAAGCTCAAGTAGAATTTTAGATACTGAGATCAAGATTTGATTCATTTTACGAAGGACTTTGCTCATTTTGGATTTTGGCCGTTTTGCGTTTTTCATTAATTTAGTATGATGGCCAGTATATACAGCAATTCCGATCATGAACTCTGTGTTTTTCAACATAGTTCCTCTTAAGCATAACTGCTTAAAACTAATTTTGGAATTAGGCATTTTTTATTCACAAATTCTTTTTTATACTCGCAAGGTAATTTTCTTCCATCAGCTTGAAGATTTCCTTCCCATGATTCCAAATATTCAGTTGGACCTTCACAATCTATCGTTCCTTGCTTCCGAAGTATTTCATCTATTGACCATTCTTTAGTCTCTTTCAAACAAATTTTTTCTTTCAAATTTGTCTCTCCATCCAGGTTTATAGTATTCACAAATGCTATCCCAGATTCGGCTGAGGTATTGACAAGGAGTAAGTCTGCAGGAAAAACTTGGTCTCTTTCGACTCTGATAATATCTCCAACGAGAATATCTTCACATTTTTTCTTGACGAAAGAGTTTTGATCATGTGAATAGACTGTTACAAGCGCTTTATTCACTTCTCTATCCTGCTTAAATCTTTGAATATCCTGGATGATAAGGTTCACATTGCGGGAAAATTTATATTACTTCAAAGCCTTCTTTAAGCATCGTAAAAAAGAGGACCATGACAAAAGTCATAATTTGAGAAGCAGGTTGCTGAAATATGAGACGAAAAATTGAATCAGCAAGTTACTTTAGGAGAGAAGCTGAGATTTGTGAGGATAGTAATGATCAGGAAATAGATATTTGCGACTCTCATAAATTGCATAATCAAGCTTTTTGGAACAAAGGTGATCAAAGAATATCTAAAGCAAGAAATTAGTGCTGTAATTATGAGTACACTACTTGGTCGTGCTGACGTAGTTGTCAGTGAATTTGTGCATTTTATTCTGGACAGCACCAGGACCAAAATTGACTTGAATTCTTCTGACAAGTTTGGGAGTATTGGATTTTGGTTTAAAATTATGAGTTGCTGGTTTTTGAATCATTTGCTGAGCTTCTGTAGTTGAGCCAACAAAGTCATCTTCTTCGAAGGCAACTCTTTTATTCATTGGTCTGTTGTTATAAGAAGGTTTCATAAACTGTATTCTGCTTTCATTCATTGAGAATCTACTGTCATTGAGAGCTGAATCGTCAAGGTTTTGAGGAGCCATGTATGAAGGATAAGCACGGTTTTGGGACAGATCTTGATTAGGCCCTGGGCCTCTAAGTCTAGCTCTAGGATCTCTCATCAAGTTAATTGTATGAACTCAACTTAAAAATTATCAGATACCTTGGAAATAAAAACAATTGATATATAAAGGCAAATTAGTTGGAATGAGCAGCGTACAATTCTTAAAATAAAAATAACTTTTATAGTTACCCAAGATTCGTTGAGGGGAGTTTAGGACAGAAGACTATCAACAGAAGGAAGGGCTATGAATGAAATGATTAACTTGGGAAAAAGAGAGGCTTTAGAGATTGAGAGCTGAGGAACAACGAAAGTTTATTCGATGTAGATGTATTAAAAAAAACTTAATAAATTAATCTCTGGGTTGAATATGAGGTATCTCCTTTTAATATTGAAAAGAGGACTTATTATGGTGATGATTACAAGAACCTGAGTTCATGATTTGAATGAGATTGGTTAGGGGATTGACAGTAGGGAATCTGCAAGATGAGTTGAAAAAAGAGGTTGAAGATAGGAATAATATATTAGGAATTAATTAAATTATTGATTTTGATATAGAAAGTATCCCTTGCTAAAAACTCGCAAATTCAGTTTAACCAGGTCAGGTTTTTGTTTTTTCGATTTTTTCTCTTTCACTTCATCAAAGCGAAAGTGAGAGATTCTATCTGGATTTAATTCCTTTTATTTAGAAACCATTATTGGCCATGTTATTATTATTGTTTTTTCTGAGTAGGATATTTTGTTGAAGGATGATCAAGGAGAGTTTAGCTATTGACTTTCAAGAGCTCAGAAAACTTCTGAAAAGATTTTGAGCTTATCCATTAAATTGGACTGGATATCATTTAGAAATCATGACAATAGAAGATGAGAATTTTTTTATGGCGATATAAATTTCGCATGAATTAACTCGCACCAACTTTTTATTAGAGGTCCTTTTTGGGAAATAAAAAAAGCTTTTGTCTTGGAAAATTTTTTGATGAAATCTTTTGGGAAAAATTTTGGAAAATATTTTATTTTTTTTTAATTTCAGAAAAAAAATTTTTATTTTGAAAAATTATTTTTTTTTGGTTGAGATTTTTTAATGAAAAAAATATTTTCTGAAAATTTGAAATTTTATTTAAATTAATTAATTGAGTAAAAATTTCTTTAAACTCAAATAAGTTTCTCCTATCTAATCATCAAATTTCAATTTTCACAATGAAATATCTTTGAACTCTTTTTTCACGGAAATGCCAAGTTTTACTCTTTAAATAAAGGAGTTACTCCAGACTACTCACTCATGTTGGTGAACCCACTTAGTTAATGAACTTTATTAGTTTTTGATATTTCAAACTCAAATTAATAATAATGATTAATTCTAATTGGTTTCTTGTCTATATATCCTCAAATCAACTCATACAATTTCAAATTTTGAAGAGATTTCTTTTGGAATAATTCAACAATACAGACTAAAATACAAGTTTTACTATTTGAGTTCGCTTCCAACTCAAACCTATTCATTTTATGTACAAATACTATTCTTGTGTAGATTTAAAAAACGATTTCTAAGATGCAAGTATTCCTGGGTAAATTTTTATTTAGTTGATCTCGTAAATAACAGCATGGACTTTTTCAACCAAGTCTGTTTCATTCGAATCTCCCAAGACGTTCATAATTTCTCCAATCTTTTGCTTTGTCTTGACTAATTCCATTTCTACCACTGACACAGACTCTTGAAGAGTACTAAGTTTCTGGTTAAGTTTTATAATTAATGAACTATCCTCTTCATTCTTTTTCTCTGCAGTAACCAATTTCGACTAAAAAAGGGATTATTTAGCTACGAAAATAAATCAATTTACTTTGGTTTCACCGTAATCTTCCTCCGTTCTTTTGAGACTCTTTTGAAGATCCTTGACCTTCTTTTTCAGATCTTCATTATCTTTAGCATTCTGATTATCGGCACTGATCTTTGAATTGTTAACTTTAGCAGTTAATTCCTTGACTTGTTTCTTCAAAGTTTCATTTTCAATACTTAATATTCCCACTTCTTTTTCAACATCTTGGCCAGCCTTGTTATTCTTTTGTATAGTACTAAGCTCCTTCTTTAATCTCTCATTTTCTTCTTTCAGCTCTTTATTCACAATCTTGGAGTTTGTCTCTGAGATTCTTAATTTCTCTTCCAAGTCATTAACCTGCGCATTGAATTGTGGAACTTCTTTTTGCTGCTTCGCCTGGGCTTCAAGCTCTGCATTTCTTTGCTTAAGAGCTTCGACTTGCTCCATGAAACTCTTGTTTTCCTTCTTAAGATTATTGAATGCTGTGTCCCTTAATTCAATATTTTGGGTCATAATCTGCTTTTGAGCTTCGAAGTCTTTCTTGAGATTCTCAAGTTCAGTGGTTTGTCCAGCATTCTTGACATTATTTTCATGATCTTTATTCTTGAGAGCATTTTTAAGCTTTTCATTTTCAGCGTGGGCTTCCTCATATAAAGTTTTATGCTTTTCATAATTTTGCTTTAATTCTTCAATCTTTTGTTGAGCTTGAAGTTCATTTGTCTTATACTTGCTTTCCACTTCTGTCAGTCTGTCTCTAAGCTTGGAAATCTCTTTATCTGCTCCTTCTTTAATTGAATCCATGTCTTTGGTCTTGGAATTATATGTCTGGTTCTTATACTCTAAGTCAGACGTCACTCTCTCAAGCTATAAGGGAGGGTTATCAAGGTGGATTCTCAAAGACTTTACGTTGATTTTAAGATTTTGAAGTTCAATGGCTTGTTGGGTTTGTTTATTAAGAGCTTCTTCTTTCTTGGCTTCAGCATCTTTCAATTGTTTCTTGAGCTCAAGCACAGAATTTTCTGTCTTTGTTAATTGCTCTTTGTAAGATTTTTCCATTTCTTGCAGACGTTCCTACTCAAGGTCAGTTTATACCAGATATATCGAAATTACCTTTAGCTTGTTGTTCTCTTCTTCAGCAACTCTGATTTTTTCTTTGGCGATATTGGTAAGATCCATGCCTTTTTTCTGGAAATCATCCCTTTCAGCAGCAACAGCTTTGCTATGTTCACGTAATCTTTGAATTTCTTGTTCCAAATTTGCAATCTTATCCTTATGTTTCTTCACTTCAAGGTCAGTCTGTGTGAACTAATGAGATGTTATTCTCAAAAGAAGCCTTACATTTTTGGAAGTATCGACAAGTTGTTCTTTTTCACTTCGAAGATTATTATAAAGCTCCAAATTTCCTGCATTTTCTTGTCTCAACATATTATAGTCACTTCTCAACTATTGAAAAACAATGAGCGTTCATTCGATAATATTGTTACATTTTTAAGATCTTGTTCAAGTTTTGAAGATTTGGAGGCTTGATTTTGGAGTTCTTGTTGCAGTTTAGTTTTCTCTTGTTCAGCATGTCGATTTTGTTCTTTGAGTTTCTCAATTTCTTGTGAAATTCCTCTATTCTCTTGAGCTTTCTCTTTATTCAATTTATAAATATTCTGTTTCAATTCATCAATTGTTTTCTCAAGCTCATCTGCTTTATTCTTCCAATCTGAAATCTCATTATTTTTATCGTTTATTCTATGTCTCAGCTCAATAACTTCATCGGAAGTTGACTCAAATCCCTTTCCATCTTGCTTTAACTGCTCATTTTCTTGTCTTAAATCCTCCAAAGTATCTCTCATTCTACTCAATTCCCCTTGTTTCCTTGCCAATTCTTCCCTCAATCTCTGAACTTCCCTTGAATCTCCTTCTGACACCCCATTATCGCCTGATTCTTTACGATGGTGATGTACATTTGAGGGTTCTTCTTGAGCAAGTCTTGTGTTGGATCGAATAGAGGAACTTTGTGTCGTCTCAACTTCCTTTATAAAGATGGATTAAAAAATAGCTTGAAAGGTCAATCAATACTTTATTCCCTTTATCGAAGAGTTTTGCGAAGCCAGGTTTTTTTCTTTCGGCGCCAGTTGAAAGGAGTTGGTCCTCTTTTTCAGAAGTTAATTTTCTTGGATTAATAGGCTGAGCCGAGCCTTGATTGAGGCCAGAAGGTCTACGGGAATCGTCTTCCTGTTTATTTTGAACTCGTTTCACTTCTTCTTCAAGTTGACTTTTGGAAGAAATAGAATCAAGAACATTGTCCATGCTGGGTTTGGCTTGAGATTTGGAAGGTTTGCTTTCAGAACGAGTGACATCATTATCAAATTGACTGACTTCCATTGAGCCCGCTTCTTCCTCGGAATCTCTTTCTTGAATATCACTCATCATACTAGGAGAAATATAGATTTGACATCAAAGAAACTCACCTCATATTATCAACTTCTGAGAGAAGAGTAACCCGAATGGTAAAGGTGATTTTGGCATTTGGATCAGGGCATTTTGTAAGAGCGACAACTTCTCTTTTTTCCTCTATTTTCCGAGTTAAAAGAAATTCGATTTCCTGGATAAATTACGCGTAATGTCCTGGTTAGGATATGTGGCAATATCAATATCACACTTTCCTGCAATTTTGTCGCCCTTTGGAGTGACGATAACTACAGTGAAAGTACTCTAATATGGTAATTATTCTCAAAGTTTTTGAAATGGAAGATTACTTTCTTCTCCTGATATTTTTTAGATTTGGTATCTTGGAAAAGTGTCGCAGAAAGCTGAAGATCCTGGTTGAAAGTTGCACATCCAGCTTCTCTATCCATGTCAACCCGCCTTGTTTCTTGTGTACGGGGACCTAAAGAAAGAGGTTAGAAGATTGAAGAGAGAAAGTTAAAGACCTCTTTTCCAGAGAACAAATAGTTGGCAGGGAAATTTGATGTTGACATCGACTTTTTCAATGCGGACATCAATTTGGAATTTGATGCTCTTTTTTCCGACACGCTTGATGAGTTTGGACATGAGGGTAAAATTTTTGTTTTGTAAAGTTGAGGTTCTGTTTTAAAAAAAATGAATAAGTAAATATATATATAGCGTTTTTATTTGCAAACTACTTTTGATTAAAAAGATTTTTTTTCAGAAATAATTTTTTAATCAATTGATCCGACGAGAAACGAGGGAAAATGAAGTTCAAGTTGAATTCGAACAGAGCAGTATTTCTGAAATTTATTCCTAACTTGCAAGAGATGGAGTGCTCCTTGAAGGAAATTTGGACCAGAGAGATTTTTTTAGAGAATTTCATTTTAATACAAGAGGAGAGGAAGAGACATGAGACAAAATTAAAAAAAAATCAATCATCAATCCTCGCTTTTTGAGAGATGTTCCAAACTCATCGATTCGATTTTACCGCGCCGTACATCGTAAATTATTTGGCTTTTCGAAATCAGTGCGTCTTCTTTTACTTGGAGGTTTACACGAAAGAAGAGGGATAGTGGGGTTGTAAGACACCTTTGGAGTGTCCTATTCTATTTTAAGTAATGTCACAAAAGGGTTGTAAAAGACCAAAATTATATTCTTTGGTCTGCTGTTATTTACTGAGATTCGTTACGAATTTTCACATCGCCAAATTTAGTAGAAATCAAAAAAATTTTTTTGTTGTCGGAAGAAGATTTTTTAAATAATTTTGTTATGATTTCTTTAAAAAGGAGTCTGTTTTTTTAAACTTCTTAAAACGACAATTATATATATTTTGAATGCATATTAAGATTACTAGTATATGATATTATAGAGGAAGATTATTTTTCTGCAGAAGGCGATTCTCTTTTTCTATAGAACAGCACATAAGCTGCAGCTCCAACAATCTCATTTTCTTTGACAGGAGAGACTCTGGAATCATTAAAATCATACCAATTTCCATTCAATGGATTCTTAGCATAAGCTGTATAATGACCTCCACTGAGGCCACCATAGTGATTTGAGACTGCATACAAGTCGTAGATGGCATTTTTATCTTTTCCCAAAACGTAGTTGCTGAGATCGAGGCCTTGTATAGGGAAATCGATTTGAGCTGTGATTTTCTTGCCTTGACTCCAGTAGAAGGGACCAATGGAACTAGTTTTGGAGGTCTTGAATCTCTTGAGATGGAGGATCAAGACAGGAGGGACTTTATAGATCTCCATTTTTTTGAGAGCCTCTTTATGATTTTTGCATTTAGAGCAATACCAAGCGTTGTCTTTCTCGAGTTTTTCTTTTCTAGTAAAGAGATTTATGCAGTCATAGATATTGTAATTTCTGTTGGGATTGGTTTCGTTGTCATCACTCTTGTGTTCGGTGCACTGATTGAGGGACAGAGAGTCGATCTTGACAGATTTGGAGGCCAATTTGAGCTCAAAGATGATATCTTTGGGAGCAAGCTTCATCTTTTCAAGATAGCTTTCAAATTTGGTATCTTCATAAGGGAATAAGCAGCGTGTGCATTTTGCCTTTTGACAGATCTCACAGGGGATTTTCTTGCCAGTTCTTGGGTCTTCCTTTGAGCTATTTATGAGGTGGACCTTGTACATCCAAGCAGATTCGTTATCTTCAGGGAACAAGGTGGAATATTCCTTTTCAATAGTAGTTCGAGATCTATCATCCAACTTGATGGCATTTTTAATACCCTTTTCTTTGTCCAAATACTTGGCAATATGGTGTCTCATTCTTTCGAAAATCTTCAAGTGGATATCTTTAAAGGAATCTGAAGGTTCGAACTTGACAAGTCTGGTGTATGAAATGGTCTTTTCACTGTCGTAGAATGCTTTTGCCTCCGCTTGGATGTAAACTCTGAGCAAAGTTTGAATCAAAGAGCTAGGATCTTCGTCATTTTCAGTCTCCATTTGAGTAGGTTCTTCGTCTGTGACTGCGGTACTATCATCCTGAGTGGATTTTTTGCCGTAATTAGGATCAAAAGGAGTAGGAGAAACTTCATAAGCAAAAAGAATGCCAGCATGCTCTTTAAGATAAAGAGCGTCGACTTTTGCTTCAACATATTCGATAAGTTTGTGTTCTTTAAGAAGACCCATGACAATATTTTTCTTGGGCACTTTGACGATTTCTTGAAGTTTTGAGAGGATTTCTGAGTAGCTCGAGTTGGAAGGAAGGTTGAAGGTGATTTTGATAGGGATTCTGTCATGCGAATTGAAGACGAAATACAAGAAAAATTTGGTGTATTCAACAGTTGGAATTGGCAAAGAAATCATCATAAATGGATCAAAGGTGATTGAAATTTTCTTGCAGTCAGGGCAATCAAGTCTGGATTTGAATTGGCCATGCATAAGTTCCTGGATTCGAGATCGATTTCTTTTTAAATGATTGTTCCAGGACTCTTCAGCTACGACTTCATCTGGTCTGGTATCATCCTCCTTAATCTCAACAAATGGCTTGTCAATAACTCTATTCAAATCTTCATGAAGACCATCTAATAAATATGAAAGCAGTTCTTGCGAATCTTGTTGTCCATATCCCACAAACTATGAGATAACGTGTTAGAAATGGAACATGACAAAGGATTATACTTGAGATGCTAATCTACCAATAGTTTTCTTGAGTTCCCAAGGAGAAACATATCCTTGGCTTCCAAGCCACATTTCTTTCATTAATTCACTGTAATAATATGCCAATTTTCCTCCTAAGTTGAAATGATTTAGACACAAGGTCTTCACAAGGAGTGAGTTACCGCTTCCGAGAGGATTTAATTTATTGATATCTTTTTTATATTCATCAGTCAAGAAGAAGGTGGTAGATTCATAAGTATTGCTCAGACATTGAATAGCTGAGTTCATAAAGCAAGTATTTCCCAGATTCTGGAGCCCAGTTAAGCCTTTTTTAGCACCAGGAGGGAAATCCTTAGTGCCATTCATACCGAGAACCATACTGTTTCCTCCTTCTTGGGAGTTTTTGTTCTTGCCTTTAATGTTAAGAGCGTCATCTGATAAGAACCAATCTTTCTGTAAATAGTGGATTTCAAAGACAAGAGTATCTGTATCACTAATTTCTGCATCCTATTTAATGGAAAGAATGGGGTTGGAGAGTAAAATCGGTACCTCAATAGAAGTATCGCTATCAAGAATATTTCCCTGGATTTCGAAAAGAGATTCACCGTTCCATCTTCTCCAAGCAAAGTCAATTTCAAATCTGGGATCGACTTTCCAAATACGACTTTTGACGGTTGGGAATGCAGAATAATTGGGGAAAAGGGTCGTGTAGGCTCTGGTAAGCTTATCCTTGAGATCTCCAACAGTTTTTCTTTTGCTAATGTAAATTGGGTCAGAATTTTCGAGTTTTTGTGGCTGTTCCTTTCTGGGAATTGGTAGCAATAATATATTTAACTAAAATTCAAAGTTAATCAATATTCTCTTTTTCGTTCAAAAATCGTACCTTTTGAAGCCAGACTTCAACAGAAACGGTCATATTATTTTCTGATTTTCGATAGGTCGGTCTTTGAAGAGGGATACCACCGTATCTTTCATAAAGATAATTCCAAAATTCTTCACTGATAATATAGAAATCTTTATTCTCTTCCAAGCCTTGTTTGATTTGGAAATTGGCGTACCATTCTGAAGGATCAGTATCAACAAGATTAGGTTCTGGAACTAAGATATTGGTAGGATCTATGGGTCCAAGCCACTCAACTTTTTCTCTTTCTTCTTCCATAAAATCACCTTTTTCACCTTCTTCTCCAACAAACTCATGATAATTATTGAATTCCTTCCATTTTTCAAGCCAGTCATTGGGAAGAATGTAAGCGAATTTTCCCGGGGCATCAGGGATTTCATTTAATTCAAGATATTTCTTGACAGTCACACATTCTTCTCTTTTTACAGAGGCGGGTTTTGTCTATAATTTCAATCAATATAAATAATGCGAGGTCAATATATTACATTAGGGGCCTCCTTGGCTTTTGGGAGTTCCTCCTCAAGGATTCTCTTTGCTTCAGCTTCCTTTTCCTTTTCACGACTATGCATGAAGCCATTTATTGCTTTTTGAAGATTGCTGACGACGTTGTCGTATTTTTTGAGATAGAAAGATGAGATTCCTTTGATATAGAACATATTGGCTCTGGTGTTGGAGCTTGATGAGTCCTTACTGCTATCAGCAAACCATTTCTCAACACACTTGAGGGCGTGGTGATAGTCTTTGAGTTCAAACAAGATGTTGGCAAACTTTTCTAATGCAGAAGGACTATCTGGATTGATTAAGTAAGCTTGTTTAGCGTGCGCGTATTGGAGAAGTAAGGAACCCTCTTTGTTTTTAAGTTCAGTAACAGAGTTCAAAAGTGCAGGGATGCAGTCTTTTTTGCCCAAAGATGTCAACATTGTTGATCAAAGTTTTTTCCAAATTAATTCTTTTACCAAAAAGTTAAAAAAGGTATATCAAATTTTTGCTCGGGAACAAATTTAATATCGTTTGAAATTATTAACCTTATCTTTCCTGACCTGAAGGCCTGAGAATATTGTTTATTTTTGAATCAGGTTTGGAAGAAAAATGTGATGAAATGAAGTATTTTTGTCGGTGAAATTATTTTGCTTTATTCGCTGGATTTCTGGGGAGAGAACATCATGCGTCAAAAAAAATCTGATTGAGCAAGGCAGAGTGACTAAATTGAATTAAAATTGTTTTCCAACTCATAAGGAAATGGTTGATAAAAGAGGGGGAAAATTTTCCGAAATTTCAAGGTTGCATTTTGTTTTGTGAAAGAAGCTTAAAGTTCTTTTTCAAAAATTTCTTCTCCTTCTCTCAATGAGA
>Ga0182738_1006397_pt1 | contig 12212 bp, 15 predicted proteins | sample eDN5th30CBELigMG_FD_128876 | JGI IMG/M metagenome (GOLD analysis project Ga0182738, IMG submission 128876) | Enriched Miracle-Growth compost microbial communities from Emeryville, California, USA - eDNA 5th pass 30_C BE-Lig MG (version 2)... ...
GGGGGGGATTATTCATTATTTTTTAAAGGGGGGATATATTATCAAGCCAATTATTTGGGGGTGTTACCAGGTTTGCTTTGCTTAACATCGATCTCCTTCCAGTGCTTTGGACCTTGAGAAAAATATTCAGACTTTGAGAATAAGAAGATTTGGGACTTAGAGAATATTCATAGAAGTCATCAATTGGTTTGCCTTCTTTGTTGAGGCCGCCAAAGACGTACATTTTATCTCCAAGAATGTTTGCAGAATGATAAGCACAGAGTGATAAAGTTGTCTTGTCCTTCTTATCACCTTGATCTCGCTCCCATCCCAGTTCTTGCAAAAATGATCTGATCAGAATCAAAGAAAGGATTTACCATTAGATTCGGTCATCGAAAGTCTCTCAACATATATCCGATCATCACATTTTGAAGCATAAGTATAAGAATTGGCATTTTCCGAAATTCTTGGAGGCAGGTATGAAAGATTTGAGTCTGAAATATGTTAAATAAACAAAAATTTAAAACTTGATTTTACTAATATAAACAGGTCTTGTCGAGCCACAGAGAATAATTTGGTCATCTTGAGTAGTGCAGACACTATAGTCCTCCTTATTATCAGACAAAATGGGCGAGCCTTTCACTTTTATGGAACTCCATTGCATTTTTTCGAGATCAAAGGCCCAAAGTGTCTTGCTATTTTTCTTGGACTGTGAAGGCCTTTCCAAGAAGATCACCTTCTTACCCAATAAGGCTGGTTTATAAAATGTATTTCCAGTTGGAATGTCTGGATTTACGCCCTGGGAATCAGGATTTGAGCGGAAAAGGCACTTTTTATTCTTGAAATAAGAGTCAAGAGGTTTGTTGACCTGTTGACGGGTCTGAGGAGAAGAAATCATGCCTTGATTTTTTTTTCGATAAAATGAAAAGAGTTTATATTGATTTTATAAAAAAGTTCAAGAAATTTATAGAATTAAGAGATGTTTTTATGGTGATATTCGAAGAGTTTTTGGGCTTGACGATTATTCATAAGTTTGGTTTTCTAAAATTTACCCAATTTGGATTATTTAGAAATAGTTTAGAAACTTTTATGAAAACTGATTTTTTTTTTGTATTCGCAAGCTCGATGCTAAGAAAGCTTGCTTGATAGAAAATCGATGCTGTTTAACTCAGCCAAAGAAGACCTGAGAAAATTTTATAAGCACCAAACTGCTTTCGGATTTTCTCTTTGCAGTTTTTATTTTGCGAAAAAAATTATTCGGATTAATTCTTTATAAACGATTTTTCTGTATGTATTCAGACTTTGAAATATGCAAAGAAACTATTTTCTTTCGAATCTTTGAAACGCTCTTCACTTTCTTTGAAAGTTAGATTTCTCAGAGGATCAGAGATTTGTTCATTCTGAGATAAGTTCAGATCCCTCTTCATTAATTTATTTCAAGGTTTTAATGCGATTAAGAGATTAATCAATGATTCAATATTCCTTGATTAATTGATGAATGAATTCATTAAAATGTATTAGGGTTCAATTTTTTCATAAATTAGCTCATGAGTGCCACTTAATAATTTAATCAAAGATCAAATTCCAACTGAATCATCATAACATAAAGATCAATGAGCTTGCCCTACTTCACAATAAATTCGATACAAAACCTCTTTTGCTTTCTAACTTTATCAAATCTTATAGAGAGCTGGGTGAATTTGACAAGATTGATTAGAAATTTTATTATTAATGTTTAATTTTCGAAGGATAAAATAGTGACGTTTGATTTAATTGAGAATCTTTTGATTTAATATTTGCCATAACTAATAAACTCGTCGCTCAATTTAATTTTTTGAGAAATTCTCATTTTGAATGATCTTGGAGTTGACAGTATTTCCAAGAAAAATCTCCGATTTTCTTTCGAAAAAAAAAAAGTAAGAAAGTCTCATATCCTGGAGTCCTCCTCAAGATGCTCAAATCAGGGCTCTGTTTTACGTTTTGATTTTTTCTGTCATCTAATTTTGATGAAAATTATCAAAAGTTTAGGAAAAGTTTTCTAACATTTGAACTTAGAAGAATATTTTTAGATTTTGTTAATTTATTATCAAAACTACTTTTTTTAGAACTTTGATTATCTGATTTTTGGTGAATGAAACTAAGAGTGGTGATTAATCAAATCCTAAAAATTTATCAATTAATTGTTTTTGATCAATGATGAAAATTGGTTAACCCTTGATGAGTTTCAAGCTCGTTTTTAATATTGCTCAGGTTCTTGAAATCAAACAAATTTTAATAAAAATCAGTCAGGATCATTGGAAAGAAACTAATCCAAATGGGGTTTTTCATTTATTTCATTTCACGTTTTCGACTCTTGAATACCTGAGTCCTACCTTTAAAGTTCTTAGGGTTCCCTAACCACTTGGATCCTTGTCAATATAGGGGTTTTTGGTGAATATTCAGGAAAGGCTTTTTAAATAAAATGTGATTTTGATTAAATGGGCAAATTTATTTCTAAAAATCTGATGGAAAAACCTGGATTGAGTGCAATCTAAAGTTTCTGATCCTGAATTATATTAAATCTAAATGAGACTGGTCCTTGTTACTCATAAACTAAACTGATGATTTTCTGACAGTAGGGAATTCTCCTAACGAAAACAAAAGATTGATGAGGATTATTTTCTAATTCAATCTTATACAAAGAATTTTCCAATATATCAAGAACTGATATTAATCAGCAACTTATGATTTATTAATATGTCTTACGACGTATTCTTCAAGGAGGTATCTTGGTAAATCTTGAATTTTGAAGGATTGTAAGATCGATGGCCAATAACAAACAAAGTACTCCACAACCGAATCTTGAAGTTCTTTAATTTGAAAAGTGTTTGCAAGTTCAGCAAGCTCGAGAAAGTTTTCTTTGGTTAGGATTCTTGCCAAATATCTTGCACATTTCGCTTTTAATCCCGGCAGCGAATATTCTTCTGAGAGCTTCAGAAGTGGGATTGCCGTGTCTTTCTTGACCTCGATCTCCTCACAATAAAGATACTCAATCAATCCTTGGTTTTGTTAGATTGAGGCCAAAGCAAAAAATTTACTATAATAAACTTCATATTTGATATCTGGGACATTGATAACTTGCTCCTGGGATTCTTTCATGCCACCTTTAATCATACAACAAGAGTCAAGTAAAATATTTACTGGCAAACATTTTGGCGAAATAAGGGCACCGAGCGATAAGGATTCCTTTAGAAGCAGGGATTTCTTTGTCTTCAACTTTAAATTTAATGTCGAAGTAATTGCTATCCAGAAAGAGGTTTTGCTTATGATGGGAAAGTTGGAGAGTTTCAATATCTTGTTCTTCAATCAAGTCCAAATCTTGAAATTTTCAAATTGAGAGAAATTATCATTCCAGCTTACTCAGCTTGACTTTGGAGAAATGAGATTTTTTTTGAATAATAAATTCATCATTGAACAAGAAAATAGAGCTTGAGCTCTCTTCGATAGGCAAGTCGTCAACTTGAAAACTTTTTAAGCCATTCAAACCTGGAGTCAGAGTCAAATAAGGAAAATTTACAAAGATACTCTGATTAAGAAATGCCACATGATTTCCATCAGATCCTTTGGGTTTTCCGCCAAAGATCAATATTTTATTTGGCAAGCTGAAAACTGAAGCTACAAGACCTCCATAAGGGTTCATCGAAGTTGGAACTAAGACTTGGGCTGATCGAGTTTCTTTTGCATAAAAGTTAAAGCATAAATCTGTTATTTTAAATACTTAGATTTATCATTGCGATTTGGTTGACTGGCTGTGAACCAACAGTGATCCCCCCAAAAATGAAAAGATTATTTTTGAAGATTATGCTTTTATGCTTGTATCGTTGGTCTTTTTAATATTATGAGAGGAATTAAGAGAGTAGATACTAATCAATACACCCTTGATAGCCAGCTCCTTCCACGTTCCGTCAGCTTGAAATGATGAGGTTAGATTGGAAATTGAGAGTTCAAGCACTTAGTGAATATTTGTGAAGAGTACTGGTGGGATAGCCATTCTGTTGAAGACCACCAAACACATAAACTTTTTTTCCATAATAGGTGGCAGAATGATAACTCCTGATAGGCATAGCCTGATCTGGTACCTGGATCCATTTGTTTCCTGAGAAGATTCACTTCTAAGTAGCAAATCGAAAGTTACATACCAGAATTTGTGAATTGCAGACATTCAAAGACTCCTTTATTGGTGTTGCTGTTGTAAAAACCCCCGGCTGAGTATTATGATTGAAAATAAAGCATTTCTTACCAGGATTCGTGGTTCCTGTGCAACCCAAAAGCATAATATCGGAGGTTCCAAGGGGATTTACACTATAATCTGTCTTGTTTTCAACTAGAAAAGAGGAACCTTCGACCTCCATTGTTTCCCATTTCAGAGTTTCAAGGTCAAAGGTCCAAAGAGAACTACTCTTTTTGATTTGATCATCTGGCTTACCAAACATAATTATTTTATTTCCCCTTAAGATTGAGATATAGAAAGGGATTCCAACTGGGACGGTTGGATCGCCATTTTGAGCATTTGACTTTGCTGGTAAGAGAGGCTCAAGAGATTTAAAGTAAGGAGAGCCGGCTGCTTTGGGGTTTTTGACTGGACTGAGGCCAGAGTCCATTTTGATAGAAGAGGTTCTTGAATTAATTTAATATAATTTTTTGGGATGCGATTGCTGAAAGGGAACAAAAAGTTGGTTTTGAATGTGAAGTTTTATCAAAGAGTTTAATGAAAACTTGCTTGAGGAGTTTTCTATAAATTTTGTTTTATGGTTTATTTTTTTTATTCAAGAAGCAAAATTCATTTATGAGAATTTCTTTCAGAGAAATCATCTACTTTCTTTTATGCATAAGTCATCATAAAACGTTCAAGCAAGAACCGAGGCATTTCTTGCGGGGTAATAATTTCCAACAGCGGCCCTCTAAAGTTCAGAAAATAATTGAGGATCTGTGTTTGAAGCTCTTCTGCTTGATAAAAGTCTGCTAAATTCGCCAGTTCCAGAAAGTTCTCGATTTGAATAGTTTTGGCTAAACACTTCCCACACTTATTTACGAGTGATGGTAATGAATATTCGTGTGCCAGCTTGAGAAGATCGACTGCAATTTCATTGCTAATATCAATTTCTTCACAATAAATATATTCAATTAGCTCTAAATTTGCTTTAAAAAAGATGTTCCATGAGAATATTTACTGTGATAAACTTCATATTTTGTATCCGGAACTTCAATAATTTCGTTGTGGGACTCTTTCATACCACCTATTTGAATTAACAACACAGAGCCAAAGAGGTCCAAACTGGTAAACATCTTTGGGAAATAAGGAGATCGAGAGACCAAAATGCCTTTGTAAGCAGGTATCTCTTTGCCTTCAACTCGAAATTTGACATCATAGTAGTCACTTCTCTCAAAGAGACTCTTCATTTGTTTCTGGAAGATCAAACTTTCATTTTTTTGGTCTTCAAATTTCGGCAAATCTTTGCAATTTTAGCATGAATAGATCAAAGAGTGTATGAACCAAGGGAGAGTTTGTAGAAGTCATTTTGGTCCGAGATAATAAATTCATGGTTCTTATAAGCTAAAATTGAGCTCGTAGTGCCCAAAGGAGGAATCTTTGCTCCAAGTTTTGTCCTATCCCATTTCTCCAAGTCTATCAAATTTGAGCAGAATCAAATGGTTTTCTAGAATACCGATATCAAAGAAAAAGACTTCATCAGAATCAGTGTTTGGGCCTGTTCCGCCAAAGACCATGATATTTTGTTTAAAACCGGAGATTAGGGCGGGACCACTAATTGAAGGAGCAAGTCTGGTACTTGCGCTCTGTTTTGTCCATACAAAGGTTTCTAAATCTAGGCTCCATATGTCGCTCAAATAACTACCCCCAAGTCCTCCAAAAATAAAGAGCTTTTCTTGGTGAAGGCAAGTACTATGCCTTTGTCTTGCATCTGTAAAACTTTGTCAGGTCAATAAAATTAAAAGAGTACCCGGTCTGTATGGGTTAGAATTGATCCTTCTCCATTGTTTTGAGGCTTAAAAAGGTTAAGAAAATTTGAGGATTGATGATGTTGAAACCTAAGGAATATTCATAGAGTTCATTCGTGGGTTGATTGCTCTGATTGATACCGCCAAATACATACATTTTATCTTCATAGATATTTGCAGAATGATGAGCATAGCATAGTAGAACTTGATGGCTTAGATTCTGAACCCATTTCATCTCTAAAAGGAAGGTTCAGTATTGAAAATAAGAAAAAAGTTTACCTCCAGACTCTGTCATCGAAAGAGTTTCAACACATGCCATATTGCTTGGATAGTGACCATATAAAACAACCTCATTCGATTCAGTCACACATACACTATAATCCTCTCTGTTATCAGCCAAACTAGAGGAGCCTATAACCTTGATTTCACTCCATTGTAACTTCTTGAGGTCGAAAGCCCGAAGCACCTGGCTACCTTTAAGGATACCACCAGGCTTTCCAAAGAAGATGGCTTTATCATTCAATATAACCGATTTGTAAAATTTAAATCCAGCTGAGATGCTTGAATCCACATTCTGAGGGTCAGATCTCGCGTTGTAAATCTGCTTGAGAGGCTTGAAGCAGAGCTGGAGAGTCGTATTCGCATTTTTGAGGGGAGAGGGAGCGGAGTCCATTTGTTGATTTTTCAGGATAAATTTAATAATAAAAAGCTCAGGAAATTTTTCAATTTATTCATGAGAAAGAGAACATTTATGAGATGATCTCGAAATGAGTCTATCTATCCTTTATCAAACATAGCAAAGTTTTCAGTCCAATTACACATTATGAGATTTCTGAAATATGAGTAAAAGGTTTCAAGGTCTTTCACCCCATGCAAATCATCTATATTTTGCTTGAAGTCTAACTTTTTGTTAGTTTGTTTATGTGAGTCTAACTTCATAAAAACTTGAACTTGAAAATTCTTTTTTTTCTCCTGCCTTATTGTAAACAAGAATTTTTGAAGAGAAATTTTTCTTTAGAAAGAATATTTGACATGGAATTTTTACGTTTTATCCAATTTTCCTCTTGCAATAGGGACGATTTTCGACTGATCTTCTATGAAGATTTCAGTATTTTTTGACTCTTGAAAACCTTTTTTCCGAATTTTTAAAAACTTTTGTTAGAGGAAAATTTTCCATCAGCGTTGCAAAAAAGCCTCCACAAAATAAGCCATTTTGCGGGCAGGGTGTCCGCAAAATTTTTCGGCCACGTTCTCTGACTTTTTATTAGGATTTTTTTCATAATGATGGAGAATCATTTCAAATCTATCTTCATAGAATGATCTCACCTTCAGAATTGAGGATACTGTAGCAACATCAAGAAGGTTTCGCTTCTCTGATTTATTCAGACTGATCTGACTGAGTTGCCTTTCAATATAACAATTTGATTGAGGTATTGGCATGAGATTGATAAAGAAAGATGCCAGTAGTCTAAAAGGGTTTTTTTCTTCTCCTTCTTCAATTTTATACATATCAATCTAAAAAGATTCAATATGATACTTTGAAGAAGAATTGGCGGTCTGAGACTCTTCAATATTTAAGGGCAACTTCTCAAGGTTCAAAAAATCCTGGTACTGATTCAGTATTGCGTCATAATCGAGAAAATTATAACAGCAAATATTCCCTGAAAAGATATTTGCTATTATGGATTTTTCTTTTCTGAGGATCTAGCAATTGAAAGGCCTTAAACACATTATCATTTATAGGTAATAGGCTTAATTCATTTGGGATTCCAATCTCTTAAGTCACTCATTTCAAAAGGTTCAAGGAAAAGTAATCAATCTGAATGCAGAGAAAATGTCTTGGTTTCTTTTTTCAATGGTTCGAATTGATGAGAATGCATCAAAATGATAAAAATTTAATTTCCGAAAAATATCGTTAAAAATTCGAAAAAAAAATGTTAAGAATTTTTGTTGTTTTTTGTTTTTTTCTTGTTGAGATTTTGACAGGAAAAATTTCCTATGCGCGCTAAAAAGCGGTCACGTTTGGTCAAAAACTGCCACGGGCCGCGAAAAAGCCGATTTTTTGCAACACTGTTTTCCATTATCATACATCTTCAAAAGAGAGTGCGCTGTAGGCTCAAATCACCAAAGGGCCGAAGACCCATTTGCCAAACTCTGAGGACTAATGTCTCTATTTCTTATTTCAGATGAAAGGGGTCGATCTAAGAACCCTGATGTTCAATTATCCAAATTCCTTTGAGGTTCTTATTGATTGTATCTATGCACACAGGTGTATTTATTACAAAAGAATTAATTGATTCAATATCCATTAGTTTCGTGATTTTGACTAAAGTACCCATGAAGGAAGAACTCGCTTCACTTTTCAAAGCACCTTGCAAGGAACTCCAGCCAGTTGAGCCATTTCCTTTCAGAAGCAACAGGATATCTCGAGGTATTAGATACGAGCATTATCTGATCCTTTTTCCATTTTACCCTGAATATAAAAAATGCCAGCACCTCTACACCTTCAACCTCTTGTCTCACAAATGGTCTCGCGCCCAATTCAGCAGCCCCTTAGAAATCCTCGGAGATTTATCTTGGTTGGATGCTAAAAGACGTTTCAGGCCGGTCAAACAGGCAACCTGTTTAGCCAGCCTCAAGCTGTTTCTTTGAAGAAGACTTTCTGCTGGATAGATGTCAGAATTCACCAAGGTACGCTCGTTTGTTTCTTTTAATGACCTTAGAAGAGGATGAATTGATACTGAATTGGGAAGCATATGAAGGAGCAGATCAACTTCCTTATTTGGAAAAGTTTTCTGCAAATCTGTTACAAGGCAGTGTTTATATCTTTGGAGGGTGTGATGAGAATGGAAAGGTGACGAACAGTATGTTCAAGTTTGATTTAAGTAATGTGAAGGCAATTTGACTCTGGATTAATTTGTTAGATGAAAACGAAATCTCAGAGATAGAGATTTGCTCAAAACAGCAGGGCGGCGCAAGACCTTGTTTGTTTCGTTATTTGATAAATTTACTAAAGCATAAATAGGCGCAAGAATGGGTCATGCAAGCAGGAGTCGTGGAGCTTTTTTTGAGATATTTGGAGGCGAAGATGAAACTTCTTTTGCTTTAAACGACTTTTGGATTTTTGAGATGCGTTTTCAGAGTAATTTAGACTTTCTAACTGTAATAAAGAAGAATCTCTCTAGGCATTCAGGTCTCATATTCGAAATAGAGCAAAAAAACGAATCTATGCCCAAAACTGAGCACTCCATGCATTGATTTCCATGAGAAGGATAAGGAAAAAATAGTTTATATTGGCAATTCAATGACTCAAACCCTTCCGCCTTTTCGAAGCTACTTGTGTGTTGATAGAATTGACCTCAGTAATCAAATTCTCCGCCTTGAAATTTATATTTCAGATTTTAACGAGGTTCAGACTTGGTGTCAAAAAGAGCCTTTACCTTTTGACAGCATTCCACATACGAGGGAAATGTTCCGAGGCCAGCTCATTTTAGGATTCGAATCTTCAATATACTCAATCCCGTTCAGTAAAATTAGTTTTTGTGATTTTGTATCTCAAGTCTTTTTCAAAAGGAACTGAAATTGGGCCCGTCCCAGACTTTGACAACCTTGTCGAGGAGCCTAACGATGGGATCCTGGCGAAAAAGATTCACCCAAAAAACTTTAGGGGCCACATGCGACAATATTTTGAAGAAAAGCCTTTCCCTGATGTAGTATTCAAAGTACAAGTGCGAATAAAGGGATCTTGAGTGTCAGGTGTCCCTTTTTCCAGGAGCTCTTTGAAGTTGAAAAAGGTATTGATTGATTGATTGTTGAATTCCTTTTAAATGTTCCTGAAAAGGTCATGAAGAAGGGAAAAATAAATCTATAGAAATCACGGACTTATCGCCTGCAGGGTTTAAAGGTAAGGTTATTTTTGAGAGTCTGATTCTTAAGAAATGATAGCATTATTGGAATGGTTGTATTGCAACGAAACTGTCGATCTGAAGGATAATATTGCTGTCGAGCTTTTGGGGGTGACAGACAAATATTCATTGCCGAAGTTGAAAATGGAAATGGAGAAATGCCTGATGAGGAATCTCACAGTAGAGAATATTTTGGGGCGAGCTGTGCTTGCTGTTGAGTTCACTGCACAGGACTTGGAGACCGCAGTGGTGAAGTTTATCGTCAAAAACATGGATGAAGTGATGAAAAGACAAGAGTTGAAGAGGTTCCCAAGCTCTATTACTGAGAGAGTTGCTAATAGGAAGATATCTGAAAAGCGATTTGGTTTAATATTGAAGAATACATCTGACAGATATGAAATGAAATAATTTGTATGATTTTGGAGAGTGTTGTATTGCAACTTTTCTAAAGGTCAACAAACATTTGACATGTTCCTTTGTTGAGACATTTTTTTATTTTCAAAAAAATGTCACTTTGATCTTTTCTTACATGTTCTGAAAACTAAATGAGAAACTTGCTCAAAAGATGGAACCTTTTTTTCTTCTTCTTGAAATTTTCCAACTTGAGATTTCCTTTTTTGCGGGAAAATCATCAGCTGAACCAAAGTGAAAACGATTGCCTAAAGGAACTGAAAAAGAAGTGGCGAGAACTCTGATGTTTTTTGACGAGTCAGACTCACTCAACCCTTTTCTGAATTCAAGGGACTTAAAAAATTTGCCCGGCTCTTTGAGGATTCTTCTCTCTCAAAAAAAAAGACTTTCTTTAATGAAAACTACCCTCAATTATTCCAAATGTTGAAAAAGAAAATAAAACTCCCATTTGTATTGATTTAATTTGTTAACAATCATTGTTTTAATAATCTATTTCCTCAGAAAACAATAAACTAATTCACCACCCCTTTCAACCTCTCATGGCCCTCATCACTGAAGATCTCTCTTCAATCCTCGAAGCGCCTTGCAAAGAGCTCAAACCAGTTGAGCCATTTCCGTTTAAGAGCAACAGAATATCTCGAAGTATTAGATACAAACATTATCTGATCCTTTTTCCATTTTATCCTGAATACAAGAAATGTCAGCAACTCTACATCTTTAACCTATTGACGCACAAATGGGGGAGTGTCCAGCTCATTGACTCTCCAGAAATCCTCGAGAATACAGACAACTACAAGATTCTCTCGGACTATTATGATGGTGGATTTGTTTTGGTTGGATGCTATAAGACTTTTCAGGCCGGTCAAACAGGAAATCTGTTCAGTCAGTCCCAAGCTGCAACCTTGAAGAAGGCTTTGGGCTGTATTTTGGTGAGAATTGATGAAGGTATGTTGGCAGAAACTCCTTTGTTTGATATGAAAAGATGAATTAATACTCAATTGGGAGGAATGTGAAGGAGCAAATCGGCTGCCTTATTTAGAGAAATTTTCTGCAAATTTGATAAGAGATGGTGTTTACATCTTAGGAGGGTGTGATCAAAACGGGAAGCTAACAAACACCCTGTTTAAGTTTGATTTAAGTAATGGGATTTTTTACAATGTATAAATTTGTTAGATAAGAAAAAAGTCTTTGAAATAGAACTTTACACCAAGCAATCAGGAGTACAAATACCAATGCCTTGTTTGTTTCATTATTTGGCGGACTTGCTAAAGTAGAAATAGGCGCAAGGGTGGGTCATACGAGCAGAAGTCGCGGAGTGTACTTTGATATGCTCGGAGGCGAGGACCAAAACTCTTTTGCTTTGAATGACTTTTGGGAATTTTGTTTGATCTCAGAGGGTAATTTGAAGCTTTTAAACTTTGATGAATGAAGAATCTTCAAGATCTAATGGTACCGTGTACGAACTTTCGCAAGAAAACAAGTCGATGCCCGAAGTTGGGGACCCCATGCATTAATTTCCATGAGAATGACATGACAAAATTAGTTTATATTGGTAAGTCAATGACTCAAACCCTTCCGCCTTTTCGGAGCTACTTGTGTATTGATCATCTTGATTATGGTAATCAAATTGATTGAGAAAGATTCTCAGGGAGATATTTTAGGAATTGAAGAGATTACAACTTGGTCTCCAAAGGAACCTTTACCTTTTGACGGCATCCCACACACAATGGAGCTTTTCGAAGGCCAGATAATTTTAGGATTCGAATCTTCAATATATTCAATCCCTTTCAGTAGACGTTGTATTTGTGGTTTAGTATCTGAACTGTTTCTCAAAGGAACTGAAATTCGCCCTATTCCAGACTTTGAAAGTCTCACTGATAGTATGAGCTTAACGAAAAAGATCCGACCAAAGAATTTCAA
>Ga0182738_1006398_pt1 | contig 12212 bp, 7 predicted proteins | sample eDN5th30CBELigMG_FD_128876 | JGI IMG/M metagenome (GOLD analysis project Ga0182738, IMG submission 128876) | Enriched Miracle-Growth compost microbial communities from Emeryville, California, USA - eDNA 5th pass 30_C BE-Lig MG (version 2)... ...
AAGAATAGGTTGATCAAGGTTGAGAGAATCTCTGAGATTCAAGAGGATGATGGGTTGTTCAGAAGTCTTGGTTTCAGAAAGAATGGTGAGGACTCTTTCAGGTCTTTCATTGTGTTGTTTGAATAATGGTCTGTAGCTTTCAAGGAAGGCTTTTTCAAGGGCAGTATTGAGTTCATTTTCAAATTCTCTGTTTTCTTTGAATTTCTTGAGGAATTTGGTGAAGGAATTGAGTTCAAAGGTAACTCTATCGCTACCACGAGCTCTAGAAAGAATAGAATAACCAGTAATAACAGCTGAAATGACTGAGTTTTGAACATCAGTCGAGAAAATTCCTTGCATTTCCATAAGTCTATACATATCAGCGACCATAACTTTTCTCCAAAACATTTGATATTTATCCTCGAAGGTGGTTTCAGATCTCGAAGCAGCAGGAGGTTTATCTTTAGGAGTTTCTTGTTTAGCAACTGGGATAAGAGCATCTTCAATGACCATTTCATCTTGAGTTTCAGTGCCAGCAGTTTGGTTGTTGAGGATGACGTTAGCGATTGATCCAATGGACATGTTGATTTCGACGCATCTATTTCTGAGAGCACTCGAGATTTTATCGTTGCCACCGCTGGTGATCATAAAGATTCTGAATTCTTTATGTGGGCGGACTTTGAAGCTCTTTCCATCGACATTACCACATTCATTGATGTAGAACTTGGTGTCATTTTCCAAGAGAGGATTCAATCTTTCAAGGATAGCAGAATTGCAGCCTCCAATATTCTCCAAAACGACCCAGTCTCCTCTAATAACGGCAGCAATGAGTTCAGAGTTGAACCAATTGAACCATGAAGCTTTCTTGGTAGCATCACTGAGGACAGAAAGGTAGTTATCAGCGATTTCCTTGAATTTGACAAGTTGCTCAGCGATTTCTGTGCTGTTGGGAACGTGTTGAATATTGCCTTGAACAGCTTTGATCACATCAAGGATGACTTTGAGAGTTTCAAGACCAGTCTTTCTAGCAAGTTCAAATCTGAGAGATTGGAGATAGTTGACAAGAGCAAGGCAGTTTAAGCTTCTTGGTTGATACAAGGAGGTGAACAAAGTGTCATTAATCCAAGAATCGAAGGTTTGGATAAATTCTTGCATTTTTCTAAAGACATCTTCTTGATCATAATTACCGATCAAATCAGAAGAATCAGTGCTGGCATTAAGATGGATAGTGACGACTCTCTTATTGAGGACTTCTCCGAGATTTTTGATGAGCGTGGATTTACCGCAACCCTTGGGGCCAGTTAACAATACAGGCCAAGCAAAAGAAAGAGCTTTCATGACGTCTTTCAGATAGAATTTGGAGAAGTTTAATTCAATGGAAGCTCTGAGAGTGTTTTGGTTAGGTTTAGGTTGAGGTTGGACAAGTTTATCAAGCTTGATGGATTTTCTTTGGTTGAGAGCTCCGTTATAATACTTGACTTCCAAGGCATCTTTTGTGGAGATGTAAAGAGGAATTTCAAAGAATTCAGTCGTCAAGAATTTAGCTTCAAAGACTTGTTCATAAGCCTTGATTCCAGATTCCAAGCCTTTAACTTTCTTGAGTCTCTTGAGGTAGATAAGATCAACAGATTCTTGGAGATCAAATCCTTTATCAAGCATGTCGCAAACTCTCAAAATATCTCTAAGGTTGAATTCCCAAGATTCTTCTGGGCTTGTTCTCATCATTTCTTCTTTAGCAAATGTGTTGAATTGGACTAGTTTATGGAGAAGGTTTTGATTCAATTGAGGATAAAGTGATTGAATAATGGTGTAGAAATCTTCAGCAACATATTCCTCAATGTAAACCTTTGAAAATCTATTCAAGAATGAACTTGGTAAACTCTTTCTTCCGCCTCCCTAAGTTTCGAGATTAAGTAATGGGAATTATCAGGAGATTACCTTTTGAATGGGATTTTGAGTAGCAAAGATTCTAAAGTTAGGATGGCGAATAAATTCTTGATTTAATTCAGGGATAAAGACAGCACCTCTATGATCCAAACAAGCATTCAAACCTTCAAGGACTGTTTGATTTGCCAAATTCAGTTCATTCAATATGATCCAATATCCTTTCTTCAATGCCTAGGATTTTTAAGAGGGTGATTTCAAAATGGATAAATTACTTTTAATAAGAGACCATCAGCCCAACCGAATTCAAGTTTAGAATCTTGGATGACACCTTTATCTTGTCCTTTAGGGACATCGCAACCAAGAAGGTCCATAAGATCAGTTTGTTCCGAGAGGTTGATTTTCAAGAGTTTATTTCCAGTTCTGTTGGCGATATATTCAACTAAGCTGGATTTACCGATACCTGGAGCACCTTCAAGCATAATAGCTTTCTCGATTTGAAGAGCTCTCATGACTTTACCAAGATTTTCTTGAACGGTCTTGGATTCAGTACTGAATCTAATTTCTTTGGAGGCCTTGGATTTGACAACTGGAGCAGAGAAATGTCCAAAAGCGTAGACTTCAGCAGCAGATTCAACAGCCATAGCTTGCTTTCTGAGAGTGAAATTATGTTGTTGAATATATTTAGTTTGACTGATGATATCTCTGAGGAAATTATCGATTTCTTGCATGACTTTAGCTCTTTGTTGGTTATCAAAGTACATGCCAATAGAGTCCAAGATCATGACGTGCAAACCATGAGTGTAGGCTTGTCTAATAGGGAGGCCTTGGCATCTTTCCATGAAGTGGATGAGAGTGAGGATATCTCTGAGAGAAAGGTATTTCTTTTCATTGAGATACTTCTCACAGAATTCCAAGTTGAAATAACGAAGGAATCTGAAGATAAGAAGAGCAAGTTCGTACTTGACTTCTTTGGTTTGGACGTTAAGAGCTTCTTCTCCTTGATATTCAACAGCGAGTTTTCCATTCTTTTCGACATTTTCAGCCAACATGTTTAAGCAGTCATTTTTGTATTCATTGAACAACTTTTCATAAGGTCTTTTGTGTTCGACAATGTCATAGATAATCTCAGAATAATGATAGTTGAGGTAATGTCTAGCAGTGATAGGTTCAACCCAGACTTCGGTGAATCTATTTCTCAAGGCAGGTGAGAGTTCACGTTTACCGAAATCACCACCTGGGTTCATGGTAGCGAGGATAAAGAAACTTCCATGAGCGACAATCATATCAACTTCATCAGTCTTTTCTGAGAGAGTCAAAGTTCTTTCAGCTTCAAGAACAGAATTCATTCTTTCAAGGACAGAATCATCAGCCAATGAGATTTCATCAATCAAGAAAATACCTCCGTTTCTCATGGCTTGAGTCAAAGGACCGTCTTGCCATTCAAAGAGAGATTCATTTTTGCCTGTGGCAGCAATGAATTCTGACAAGGCTTTAGCGAGTGGGTCTTGAGGTGCAAGTCCTTCAAGGACCTTGGTGAGCTTATGCATTTTCATATCAACTGGCATATCTTTGTTGACAGTTTCGAGTAATTCTGCGTTTTGTTCGGTTTCCATTCCAGTCAATTGGTCCAACAAGATCTTTTTCTTTTCGTCAAGGACTCTTTGGAGTTCTTCTCTGTTTCTCAAGGGTCTTAAGGAACCCAAGAAATCCATACTTTCAGTGTAGTGATGGCAATTGATAGCGTAGAATGGAACATTGTACAAGATGGACATCAATTGGCAGATGGTGGTCTTACCACATCCAGTTTCACCAATCAAAAGAACGGGTTCTTTGCTCTTCAAGCACTTGTCGACCAAAGTGGCCATTCTTCTGAAACTAGCATTCCATTGAACAGTCGAGATACCGGAATAATTAGATTTCTTGGCCAAGAACTCATCGAGTTTTCTTCTGGAATCCAAGAATTCAGGGCTTTCAGTATATTGTTGGTAATATTTGCCAGGTTCGATTTGGCATTTGAAAGCCTTTTCGATAATACTTCTGACCTCAGCTCTATCTTCATCTGTTCTCAGTCTTTCAGCAAGGATACAATAACCTTCAACAGCTAATTCTTGAGAAGAGACGAAAGGTCTTTTAGCCCATTTAATCAAGTCTCTGACAGTGATGGCAGCTTCTTTACCCATGAAGAAATTGTTGGTTTGTCTTCTGATTTGTAATTCTTTCATGACCTTGAGGAGTTTTTCGCAGAAAGAAGGTGCGATTTTGCATCTCTTGAGGATAATCTTTTTGAGATCATCATCGCTGATATCATCAAAATAGATTTGGATAAATCTGTTTTTGAAAGCCTTGGAAAGTTCTTTTCTTCCGCTGTAATGGATAGGATTTTGAGTGGCAAATAATCTAAAGTTTGGATGTGGCTTGATGTGGATTTGCTGTTCAGGAATGAACAATTCAGCATTATCATCAAGCAAACGATTCAATGATTCCAAAATTTCTGATCTTGCGAGATTCAGTTCATCCAAAATAATCCAATATCCTTTTCGGACTGCTTCAACAAGGATACCTTCTTGGAAGACAAGTTTTCCTTTTGAGTTGGGCATATAAGTACCAATATATTCTTCAATATCAGTGTGATGATGGTTGTTCACTCTGACGCATTTGTAACCAGTGATTTCAGCAATAAACTTGATAATAGAAGTTTTTCCACTGGATGTTGGGCCTTCAAGAAGAACAGCATAATTGGTATTTGTAACAATTCTCATCAATTCAATCAAATATTTTTGGAACCTTGGTGTCACTTCGAAATCAGTTTCTTCAGGCGTTTTAGCTGGGAATGCTCCTTGTTTCATGTAAAACTAAATGAAAAAAACCGATTAATAAAAATTATTTTAAAAAATGTAATTACTCCAAAGACATTTAAGTATCCAGGGATGGATCTAGTGACTTGTTGTATAGCTTGAGAATAGTTGGCTTTAGAGAATCCAAAGGTTTTTTCGATTTGAGTTTGAAGAATTTCTTGAGATTTGGTGGAAAGGACAGAGCCGAAACCGATAAAGATACCTTCATAAACAGCTCTAAGTTTGCCGTACATTTGAACAGTCTTGTTCATATAACTCATGGCTCTTGATAAATTTCTCAATGAGAAATGAGGTCTTTTATTGTAACCATCTTCAAGTTCATATTTATCACTACTCTTTCTGAGCCAAAGATAGAAATCAACAAGTTTTTCTTTGGTTTCTCTATCAAAGGAGATGGAAAGGACTCTTTCAACCAAGACCAAAAGATCAACTCTATCTTCGAGATCATTGATAAAGAACTCTGTGAATTTGGCTCTGAGATTCTCAGGCAATTCCTTCTTTCCGATATCTGTACCTGGATTCATACAAGCAATCAATTTAAAGTTTTTGTTTCTCTTGATTTCTTTCAAATCACCTAGGGGAAAAGTGAGCATATAATTATCAAAAATAAAGTACCTTTTTCAAAGATGATAAGACTGTGGCCTTCAATGACGGGCAAGAGTTTTTGCAATAATTCATTATTAGCCAAGTTGATTTCATCAATGAGGATCCAATCACCTTCTTTAATAGCCTTGATAAGGTTTCCTTCCATGAAATCAAAGACAAGACTGGTTTCGATCTTGTCACGGTTTCTGTAGATGTTGGTGACTCTGGTTTCTAATTTCTCCCATTTCTTGATCATCTTTTCTCTCATTTCTCCTTCGAACTTGGTCTGAAGTTTAGGCTTGACCATCTTGAAAGACTCAATCATACATAATAAGAGTTTGTTAAAATCTTTATTGGAATAAAGAGTTTGCAAATTTTCGATGAATTTCTTGTTTGATTTTTCACTTGCAACTTGACTCAGATTCTTCAAGTACTTTTGCAGTAATTTCTTGATTAAGATCTTCATATCGACTGGCTTGTAACCTCCGACCAAATCGATAGCATCACTACCTTGACTCAAATTGTAAACATGAAGTTTCTTTCCGAATAATTCAGCGACGTGTTGTGCGATAGTAGTTTTACCGCAACCAGTATCGCCAACCAATAAGCAAGATTCTCCGTGAATGAGGCAACCAGCAATCTTTTCAATAATTCTCTTTGTGTAAGCGTTGTAGATGAGCTTGGATTCAGATTTTTGGATTTGGGTATCGGCGTTTTTATCAAGGAACAAAGCGCTTGAAACAGTTCCAAGTCTTCCAAGCTTGAGACGCTCGCCTCTAAGTTCGATTTCAGGGGAATAGTTTTCAATGTAGGTCATGAGTTCTTCAAAAGGCAATTGAAGGATTTCAGCCATTTTGATGAGGAGAGTATCATAGCTTCTAATATCCTTAGCTTTGTAGAAAATGCAATCCAAGATTTCAAGGAACAAATTTTTTCTAAAAGCTTCGGTGGTATAGGTGTTGCTATTCAGGCCAGTTTCTCCGTAAACATTGGTAATTTGGAACCAGAATCTATGTAACAAGCTAGAGAAGTTTCTGAGGTTCAAATTGAGTGCCTTCTTTTGTTGATGGTTCAAGGTGTCGGTGAGAGTCTTATCACACAACAAGCTGTCAAATATTCTATTAAACATATCGAAAGCCAATTCATCATTGGCATTTTTGGACTTCTTGTTAAAGACAGAGTGGTAGATTTCTCTGAAATCAGTAAAGTTGAACTTTTCGTTCAAATCAAGGATAGCGGCAGTCTCGTAAAGGTTCATCAAGGAAGCAGAGACGTTATGATCGTGTTTTCCAAAGTGTACATCAGTCACAGCAATAACCTTGAATCCGATTGCGCTGTGAATGGTTTGGCCAACGCTAGCAAGTCTGATTTGGCCAGTTTGGACGCAGGTAATGATGGAGTTGATGAGTTCTTCGTTAGCTTCTTGGAAGTTTTCGAGGATAAGCCAAGATCCGTTCTCCATAGCAGAAACTAGAGGTCCTTTCTTCCATTCGAATTCTCCGACTTTTTCTGAGCAAGTATAGTTACCGAGCAAAGACTTGAAATCAGTTTGACCGTCCATGTATAAAGTGATGGAGGTTCTCTTCATCTTCTGTTGAAGCAAACTGAGATAGCTGGATTTACCAGTTCCTGAAACACCGTTCAAGATGATGAAATTGTCAAGGATCAATCTTCTCCATAATTCCTGGAGGACTTTGCGTTGACTATCCAAGACAACGAGATTGGTGTTGATTTCATCAGGATATCTTTCTTGAGAGTTGATTTTCTTGGGTCTTCCTTGTAAGATTTCATCCATATCATCTTCACTGACATCAGAATCTCCACCTTTTCCTTGAGAAACTGAAAGGAAGTATGACTTTAAATGCAAGACTTGAGCATAGATTGTCTCAGCATATTGGTCAAAAGCTTTGATCAAGTCATAGAATTCAAGGCTTTCACTTGAAATTTGGAAAAGGCTTTCGAACAAAGAATAGGTTTGTTCAGTTGACAAGCCCAAAACATTCTTCATAAAGGTAATATAGCCAAAGCGGATATTGTGTGGCATATTTCTAAGCTTTCCAATATCAACATCAAGCTTCAATCCCCAGATTTCCTAAGTAGGGGGTCAGAATATTTAAAGAAAAAGAAATTATACCTTAAACAAGCGGAAATCAAAGAAGAGGAATCTAATGACAGATCCAAAAAGGGTCTCAACAGTTTCAGCAAGTTGGTCTCCTGGAAGATTTAGTGAGAAATCTTTGAAAGAATCTGATATACCTTGTAATAATTCTTCGAGGTGATTGAGAGGTGAATAGTTGAATTGTTCTTTTTGCTTTTTGAAGAAGAGATAAACTTTATCTTTGATTGATTTGTAAAGGCCCAAGAGGATAGATAAGGTTTTGCAAAGAATAATGGCCTTGTTGGCTTCATCTTGAGTGAGTTGGTTAATGTTGGATTCCAAAGAAATCAAGATAATTTCTGGAATGAATCTCCTGAGGGAGACCGAGAACTCTTTAATATCGCTAGAGCCTGTGATCATGTGTGCAAAGAGAATCTAATTGGTGAGTTTAGATGGAAGGAAGGAGAGTACTTGGGCAAGATCATAGATGGATGTAGCTTTGATTTCGTTGATATCTTTGGGTAAATCAGTTGTGGTGAAATATTTAGGGTTTTTGGATTTAAGGGTCTTGCAGTATTTGAATACTTCAAGCTTGAGCTGCCAGACAGTGTCGCTATCCAGCAAAAAATCTAAAGATCCATTCTCCATATTTTTTAAGAGATAAATTATGGATAAATTAAAACTTTAATCGTTGATAAATTCTCTGGTAACAAATCTACAATCATCATCATCAATCTAGAACATCGGAGACGCTTGCCTTTGAAAGATTTCTTCCTTCTTATGGAGAAATTTTTTTAAAAACCAAAAAACAAGAAAAGAAAAAAATTCTTCTCGTCTTTCTTTCATGAAATGAGAAAGAACTTTTTGGGAAAAAAATCTTTTGGAAAATTCTTTTCTTTGTAAAATAATTGGATTCGAGAAAAAATGATATCACGTTAAAGTTTGGGTTTCCTTCGTGAAAAGATTACGCCAAAAGGTGTCAGATTCTCAAGGCCGAAAGGCTTAGAGAGGAAGATAAGTGAAAATCTTACAAGAATAAATGCTGTTGATTCGAGATCAGGTTTAAGTGATGAGTTTGTGGCTGAAAAATTAATTCATCTCAACTTCATTTCACCTTGGTGATTTGATGAATCAAACCAAGGAAAAGCGAGGTTTTGGATAGAAGTATGCCTTTGATGAGAAGAAAGCAGAATTGAAAAAAATGAACATTTTGAAGGAGATTTTTGAAAAGATATGTGTGTGTGTTGATAAAGAAGTTTCAGCAAGAAATTTTCCTTGCTTTTTTAAGCACAAATTAAATTTTAATCGAGAAGCAGATTCTGGTATCAATAGATCAAGATATCTCAAGGACTTGTGGAGTTTGATCTCTTATGTTGATCATTTGAGGAAAACTTGAAGAAAAATAAATCATCTCTCCTCTGATGAGAACTCAGAAATAAAGAAAGAAGTATTTTGTTTTTTTAAGCCAAGAATGATGGAGAAGAAGATGATGAGATTGCATGCGAAAAAATGTTGGCTGATTGCCAGTCAGCTTCAGGATGAGACAATCCCATTTCTATTTTCTCTATCATTCAAACTGATGTGGTATTATCTTTGTTTATGCACATGAAATTTTTTGGGAATAAAAATCAGAAAATCTAAAATTTCTTGCAAAAAGTTTTTTTGATTTTTTTCTGTGAGAATATTCAATAAAGACAAATGTCAGACATATTAATGCAAAGCCAATTTCTTTATCTTGGACGTTGTTCAATACCATCTCTTATGAATAAACTAAGATCTAACAAATCAAGTTGGGATCTGTTTGCACTCGAATATTTCAGCTAAAAAAGTCAATAAGAAAACACATGTATGGGGTACTTCGTGTATAATTGAGTTAATTTCATCTTTTGAAAGAACATCTGAATACTCATCTTCAAGAGTTTTCCTAATTAAAAAAAAGATATTTTAAAAGAAACAATGGAGAAAAAAATACTTGAGCTGTTCGACTGAAATGGACTGATTCATTGGATCGAATTTTGAAAGGACATCATGGCTTGTTTGGAAAGGTTCAATTTTAACCTCTTGAGTATTCTGCTCAACCGTATACAAAATACCATCAATTGAAATCCGATTATTCTCCTTCAAAATTTTTTGTAAATTTTTTTGCAATAGTTTTTACCGTTAAAGTTTCTTTTTTGATCATTGCTATTTCATCATTTTCAAGATTCGTTCCGCATAAATGAGCAAGTGTTGGTAAATCCTTAGCTTCAATCGATAAATCATCAGACTACCAAATGGGTTATTCAAAAGTGCTTCCGTATAATTTACATTTATTTGAGTAAAGGCTTCGTGAATAAGGGTGACATTGAAAGCTTTCAGGACAATTTCGTCTTCATCTTCAGGGATGAGAGATTTTCTCCTTCTGGCTTTAATCAAGCGATAGAATTTTATCAGTGCTTGTTGGAATACTTCTCTTTGATTTGCTATGGTGGTTTTGATCAATTCTCGATCTTTCATCATTTCAATGTTTGTAATTGTTGTATAGATCAAGAATGTTGTTGGAAGATTGATAAAAACATTGAGAATCAAAAGGAAAGAGGTAATGATTGCAAATGTGATTTGAAGAGCAAGATGAGAACCATCAAGATAATAACCATAAAAAATTACTGCCCACGTAATTTGCCCAATAATAAGCATGTGAAAAACTATAAGCCAGAGATTTGGTGCTCCCCACCAAAATAATTTTTCATGCTGATTCTCAAATTTTGTTCTATTTATTTTCTGCTTCAGGCTCAAAAAAAATGACTTATTTACTTGAGATATGAAGAAAAATCGTCATTAGATTTTTTTGGAAGATTTAGACTCAAGTAAAGGGGGAGATGGTTTTTGAGGTTAATTCCCGCATCAATTGGAGAATCAAGAGGAATGAGATGAATATCATGTGAATTTCCAATTAGAGAGCGAAGTTTTTGCTCAGTCATCATAAACTTGATCTTGATTATCAGAAGACCCAATGTAATGCAAGGTGTAATCAAAGAGAATAATACAAACTAATTTGATTCAAATGAGAAAAATAAATCTTGAAATTTTACTGAGACAACATCAGAAGCGTAGTTCGTTAGAATAAGCCAACAGATTGCAATGAGAAATATTGAGAAAAATGTGAAAAAGGAGAATTTAAACAGAGACTCGATAGCTTTTTCAATGCAAAGAGTGAGATATTCTGCAAATTTGAAATCACTTCGCAGAAAGGATTCTGTTTGCATAGGCAAATGGGATGGGTAGATGAAGTTCTGTCTGAGTAAGAAATAAGCGATATTTGCTTCGCATTTCGAATAAGCACGGCTATCCTTCAATGGAAGTCTCTCCTCTGTCGTTAAACGGTCACTTAGCCGACAATACTCTTGGAGAATCTCACCTATTCCAAATAAATCTGTGAGAAGTTCATAATTTTTTACCTTGTTGAGGAACCAAGGCTTCTTTGTTGTCAATATTTGCAGAATAGAAATAGCAGATTGTTAACAAAATAGCACAATAGGCAAACCAGATAAGTCCAACAATTGACCAAACAAAACAGATTCCACTGACATCAACTGCAAAGAACTCAGGAAAATGGTAATCAATCCATAAGATAACAGTTAATATCACCATGAGAATTAAAACATCTCTTGCGACAGGTTGAAGACATCTTGCAATAAAAGGCTTCATAACTTTAATGATTGAATCTTTTAGTTGGAGAATGATAATAAAAAAGAGTGTCATGACCATGCAAAGAAGAATAGTGAAACCTTCACTATTTCCAGTTGATTGAGTGTCAAGCATTTCTTTATAAGGCCCGAAAAATAAGTTTTCTTTGCTTTCTCTGACGGTAACTTCTTTTGTTGGGCCTGAAAGTTGCTCAACTTGTAAATTTGCTGTATTTTTTGAATTCTCAATTAACAATGGCTGGATGGTATCTATAGGATTTGGATCATTATTATGAGAACTCTTTTGGTCGTTCGAGTCAACATGAGAAAGGGTTTGAGAGGTAGATGATATTAAAGGTCCTCTAACTAAATGATCTTCTTGAAAAATAGGTAATTTATTCTTGAAAGAGAAAATTAGCAAGGAGACAAAATGAAAGTTTTCGATTTACTTTGCGTGATGATAGAAGCTTGGTTTGATAGAGTTTTGCTTTATATCCCTGTTTTTGGCTTGCAAGAAACTGTTTAGATTGTAACTAATAATTTGATTTTAAGAGATTTCATGATACTCTACCTGATTTCCATATATTGATTTCTCAGTTGCTTGATGATGACTTCCTTTGACGGGAAACAGACAAAGAAGGAGAAAAATGAATTCAAATACGTCGTGTTTAGTCATCATTCTTTTAATTGAAAAAAATTGGAATTTTTATAGAACATGTTTAGTATCCGTTTTAAATTAAGTTGGTTAGCTGGTTGCCTAGTTTGAACTGTGAAAAAAAAAACTCTTTGCTTTCAAAGTTCGAGATAATTGAATTTTATTTTCCTTATTCTGAATGTTTAAAAATAAAGGGATGTGTACTTGAGAGCTTGAATGAAAGGATTTCTTTTCTGCCTGTCAAAGGAAAAAATTTTTTAAAGAAAATTTCTTTCGAGGATGATGGAGAAAAAAATTCCAATGAAGAGTGAAAACCTTTTGCATTTTTTTTCATCAAGTCATTTCAGAGATTTTCATTTGAAGATGGTTACTTTTTTTATAGATGGTGCGAAAATGAGCTCATATAAAAAAAGCGATTTAAAAAAAAACTCAATATAAATTTTTTTTAGATTTGATTCTTGGATGAATTGAAAAAGGGCCAGCGAAAA
>Ga0182738_1006400_pt1 | contig 12211 bp, 11 predicted proteins | sample eDN5th30CBELigMG_FD_128876 | JGI IMG/M metagenome (GOLD analysis project Ga0182738, IMG submission 128876) | Enriched Miracle-Growth compost microbial communities from Emeryville, California, USA - eDNA 5th pass 30_C BE-Lig MG (version 2)... ...
AAAGATTGCTTTATGTTTTTAAAAATTGTAATTCTCAGTTTCAAAAAAAAATCACGAAATCATTCGGGTTTTTCTCTATGAAATTACACGTTGAATATAAAAATAAATAATATTTCTGTTGATCTTCACTCCCTAACTAATTTCGTCTTATTAAGAGTTTGTAAGGAAAGATCTCACGATATTCAGCATAAAAGATCCCTCAAGAAACAGGATAAAAAAAATCTAAAAATACTCCTTTATGTCCTTGAAAATCAGTCAAAATTATTGTCAACTAATTAGAGTCACAAAGTAGCTATCAAGAATTTATTTTTATGTTGACTAATTTTGTCACAAATATTTTCCTTAATAGCGCTCAAGACACCTTGGCCAAATGGATAAGCAAACATCCAGTTGAATTTATTTTTGTTAAGAATAGTTATGATTTTCATGAGTTTGTTTGGAGAAGCTGAAAAGATAAACCTATTTAAAAGGAAATTTCGATATTTCACTCTAAAATACTCCAGATGAAATTTCTTTGAGCCGGAGGAATTTGGTGAAACTCTAAACTTCAACTTCTTCAGGCTTTGAAAAGTTGATGAAGAGAGCAAGAAAAGGGTGGGAATTTTTCTGTTCCTTCAAGCGATTCAAAAAATCTCCTCACACAGGAAAAAAATTGGTGAAGAAAAATAATTCTAAAATCCTTTTCTTCTGAGATCTCGTTTTAAAAAATATCTTCAAACTCGAAATCTTCAGGAAAGAAATTTTTGAGCAGAGAATCGCCATCGACCAGAAAAAAACTAGAAATTTTATTTCTGGAAATATATTATTGAAATTTTTTCCCATAAATTGTTGTCAGAAAGGGATCTGAATAGGGCTTTTTGAGAAAGTTTTTCTAAGAAAATGCAAAAACATATTTAGATTCGAATTTTAGAAGAATGGAAAGTTTTCTCAGGCTAGAGAGAAAAAAATCTAGCCGGAAATTTTCATTTTTTGAGACTCCTTATCGACCAAAAGACTGAAATTCGAGAGGTCGATTGAATGCTGTTTCTGAGATTTTTTCAATTTGTAAAAAGATTTTTTTGGGAAATTAAACTTTCAGAAGGCTTTTCTTGGTCGCAAAAATTTCTTGTTGAGGATGATTGCATGAACTAAAACTGCCACTTTTTGAAAAGAAAAATAAATTTCTTATGCGAAAAAGCCTGAAAATAATTTTTGAAAAAACCTTGAACCAGAAAAAAATTTTTTTTTTGGAATTTCAATTTCAGCCAGAAAAATGGTTTTCAAGACAATCCCTGCTAACATTCTTTGCCAAAGTTTTTCAGCTCAGAATTTCATTGCGATGACAAGACCCTTTCTTTTTTTGTGACTTTGAAAAATTTCACGACAAATCAAAAAGAAATTTCTCTCAAAAATATTAAAATCCTTTCCCTTCATTTCACAGAAATCACATAAAAATCTGATATCTTCGTGGTGAATATCATATTCTCATCAAAGAAGCATACCTATCTTCTCGACCATACAACATACCATTACTCTCATCAACATTTATATTTTCAATTCACATAAAGAATCTGATTAATTATAGAAAATAAAGATTTATAAATTATTATTTGCAAGTAATCGCAAAATCTTGCTCTTTCTTTCAAAGAAAATCTATTCCCATATTACCTTTACAATGAAGATAATCATCTTAGATTCACAGTAAAAGGAGTATCGATAGTCCCATTCTTCCCAATGACTTCATAATGAATTGTATTTGCTGCCTGATTTACGGTCGCAATCCAAATATGATTGATAGTCGCCACACTCTCAAACAAATCAAACTTCCCTTCACACTCATCTGGCTTCACTCCCCATGCTCCGCTTCCAAGATACAAAACTCCTTCTTCACTTCTTGTCCCATCCGCCAAAATTGCATATGACCTCTTAAAATAATGCGTATGATGCTCAAATGCTGTCATATACTTATATTTATCAAACACAGGTCTCCAAATTTCCGCTCCTACTTCAGCACTTTTTCTATCTGCTTCATCTCCACAAGGCATCACTAAAGGATTATGGTAAATTGCTATTTTAGGATATTGTTGATATTCCTCTGAGATTTTTTCCAACCAGGTCAGCTGCTCACCACCATAATGCATCGAGTATCCTGAATCCAAAACCACATTCAACACTTTTCCTAGCATGTGAGCATGATATGTCATCCTTTCATTCACTTCTGGAACTCTTATACTCTGACACAGTCCATCAGGAGGTAAATGTTGAGGGTATCCAGTAAAATAGCTCGGTCCATTTTCATTAATTGTTTTATCTACTGTTGCTAAACTCTTCCAACCAACATCATGATTGCCGACAGCGATCAAAAGAGGCACCAAACGCTTTAATTTATCATTCACCAGGCTTTGTAACATGCTCATTGCTTTATCAAGAGTGTGATAACAAGAAGCATGACCATCATCATAAGCCAAATCGCCTCCAATAATTAACACCCTCGGATCTTTCTCGGCTGCTAAGATTGATAAATCCTGTGCAGCTTTACTAAATCCAATGTCTCCTCCATATATCAGGTTAAAATTCGCCTGACTTTCTTTAGAAGGAAGTGTTTGATAAGAAGTCTGTTTTTGAGTTTTTCCGTCATAAAATATTTCAATAATATACTTTGTATCAGGTGTGAGATCTGTCAATAGAATATTATGAATGTTGCGTTCTCCAACAGAGTCATAGCCTGGAGGAGATATATAATAAGAAGATTGAGCTTTCTGACCCAGTTTTCCGTTAGTTTTGTATACTTCTTCCGTGTCAAAATTAACAGTGATTGTTCTGATATCTGTATGAGTATGAACATTGAGAAAAACTGATGTTGCTGTATCAAAAGGGAGCGTAGCATATAATTGGCAAGGAGGTCCTGGAGGGCAGGTTTTATCAAGATAAAGCCTTCGAGTAAACGCGGAAGAGTAAATATATTTGCCGCCATAGAAAATAGGCTCAAAAGTTGCATCAACATGCTCATTAAAGCAGCTTTTATAAGTCAACATGTTCATAAAGAGTCCTGCGAGAAAAACACAAGCAAGGCCTGCAGCAATCTTTCTGGGGTGGAGAGTTATCATTGATGTGAGGACTTTCTGATAACGTGTTATTCCCCTTGTTTCTTCAATTACAATAACAGGACAATTGTAATAAAGGCTCAGATAGAGCCTCAATAATAAGATAGCAACAGAGCTGAAGATGCCGAAAGACAAGGAGATCACATCAAAACCAGAGAGCCAAGCAGGTATTGAGGAGATACTGAGCCATGAAAGCCAAGAGAATAATGAATTAAGATAGCGAAGAATACGATTCTTTTTATCATTTTCAGTGAACAAAGTCTGGCTTTTCCCACTGGATTTCTTTTGTATTATCTGATCATGCATGCTGTCATAATCAAGAAGCTCCTCTCCATCTGATGGTAATGAGAGCTTATAATAATTTTCAATATCATTTTTGCGGCTCTGTGAAAGATATTTTTTGGCATAGTTTTCCGTAATCAGAGATAAAACGCCAAAGATTCCCCACCAAATGCCACTGTTTATTGAAAAGGTTGTTGCGTGATTCTCAAGATAAGTATTGGTTGCAGAGGGATCTTTGTGAAGAGGCGCTAGCATTGAAATTTATTTATTGGAAATTAGAGGGAAGTGATCGGATATAAAATTTATTAATAAATATTATTGGAAGATGCTTTGCCTATTTCTAATTTATTCCAAGTCATGGACTGTTGAGAATAAATACGAGAAGATAGAGTACTCATGTAAATACTATGCATGTATATTATAAAGATTACAAGAAAAAGTATGAAACATACAACAAAAATATATAAATCCAAAGAGCAAATTTTCCATTGTGATCCCTTACCTGTTAAGATCATCCCTAAACGAACCTATCCTAAATTCTCACTATCCTCATCCTATTCTATTGAAAAAATTGGAGTGTACAGTACAGTGCAGATGATGAAAAAAATTCTTATTCTCTAACTAGAACATAAGAAAATTACCTGAAAGAAGGGGCAGTTTTTCTGAGAGGATTGATAGATTGGTTATAGACATTGGGAGCAGGGGTATCTGAAGAATTACCCTTGCTTGGGTGTCTTCCGAGGATGGTGAATCCTGACTTGGTCTTTATGCCACCAGGATGGCTATATTTCCCTAATTCATTGTTTAAAACTGAGAATCATTTGGGGTGATTTACCTGGGCCAGGGAAATTTTTGGCTTCACTGTTATATAAATCATCTCTTGTTGATGTCCCGAAGCTATAATGGATGTTATATTTAACCACCAAACCTTTCAATTTACCTGTATGTTGGAGCGAAATATCTGAAGCTGTAATTATCAACATTAGGATTGTAATTTTGGCCGGGGCCTGGAGTGCTATGATCTCCAAATGCAGATTCTTTAGGTTGGGAAAAAGCTCTAAAATAAATAAGTCACAAATCCCATCTCATCTCAAATATACTGAGGAGCGGTTCTGAGGAAAGCGGTTTTTTCGTTGCCAGGCTTCTTAGCTCTATACAAAAGGGTTTAAAATCAAAGGAAATAAAAAGCAACTACTCTTCTCCCATTAATTCAAAGGGATCTTTGAACTCATAAGCACCTGGACCGGGAGTATGAGCTCTTATATTGGAATAGATACCCTCGCCTTTGTAACCAAAGGAGAATTGGGGATAGGCTTTAGCGAATTTCTTGGGGTTATATGATCCAGGACCAACAGTGGCAACTCCCTTATTCTCGGAATGTCCTCTTTTGGCTTTAGAAAAACTAGGTTGAACTTTGCCATCCTTGTTAGTTTCGATCTTGCCAATTGATTCTTTAACCTCATAGGAACCAGGTCCAAGGCCTGGATGGCTTCCTGAATATAAAGGAGGACGTACTGAAGAGCCTTGTCTTTGAAAATTATTAGGAAAAGACCAGATTTTGCAGGTTTACCTCCAGGCTGGATTCTGTTGCTTGTAAGTTCCGTCATGGACCTGGTCGTAAGTACCAGGACCAGGAGCATAATAATAAGACATAGTTTTTAGTTCATCGTCTAAAGGAGGGGGTTATTGGGGCGAAAATGGAGAAACTGGTACCTCTGTGAGCGGTACCGATAGACCACATAGGAGGAGAAGACCAGTGATGCATTTGTAGTGAGAGCTAGAGGAAAGGTGTGGAAGTGGGGAGAGGCAATAAAAATAAGATTTTTTAATTGCAGTTTTTTTTATAACAGTAGGGGAAATTTTGCACAAAATTCGGGTTCAAGGGAAAAATTATTAAGGCTTTTTTAATAGTGAAAAGGAAACGTTTTCTTCAAAGAAAATCCATAAAGATTGTTTCAAAAAGTTATACTGATTATAAATTATTTTATAGAGTAAAAAAGTCGAAAAGTTCACACAAAAGAAATAAAATAAAATATACAAAGGAAGCTTCTTCCTGTTTAAAAACGTGTTTCGGTGTTAAGGGCGAGAGGCGAGAGATCCATTCCTGATCTACGTCCCATGGGGCTGGACGTATCGTAATCGTTATAAGATTCTCCCAATCTGAGCCTATTATGCTCCATAATTGATGGAACCGGACTGGCCATATATTGTGGGTTCGAAACAACAGTTCTTTCTCCTTCTAAGTTGTACTCCACCCTCAAATCTCGAATAGAATCGATGTCTCCGATTCCTCCTTGGTTCATTGCCATTGATAAGCTATATAGTTTTTTGGACATTTCATGGAGTTCGTAGACTTTGGTGTTCAAATCATTTTGGGCGTTTACGAGGGTTTCTACCTATTGAAAGATTTTTAAGAAGAAGAAGATGATTTCGTTAAATACTGAGGCAGTGATATCTTTAACAGGTGCAAGTTGATTGATAACTTCTTCAACACCATATTCTTCGTCATCCTGCATTTCTTGAAGAATATCAGAGATATTTTTTCCTTCAGAAACAACACCCCTGAATAATCAATTAACAAAATCCTCTCACAATATTCTAAGCTTACATTCTCTTGTATTTATATTTCGATGCCAAATTGAACATATCCATTCGTACAACGAAGCGGTCTTTCATATTGCCTCCATGCAGTTTTAATCTTCGAAGCCTTAAAGCTGCTTGAATCAACTGATAAGCGTCATTTGACAATTTTGATTCGATCAATTGGCCTTTACTCAGTTCATTAAATGCCGTGTGTTCTTCATTCGTTAGTTCAGTGACATTGTTCAAGGCGACGACAAACAAGGAAAGCAAGAAGGTGCCCCAAATACAGGCGCATATTGTTGCAAGTCTTCCAAAGTGAGTTCCTGGGAAAATATCACCGTATCCAATGGTTGTCATTGTCACAATCATGCACCAAAATGAATTCCACACATTTGTAAATTTATATGTACTCGCCTCATTTGCATATGGCCTATTATAAGATTAATCGATCGTCTCTCGTCTCTCAAAGTACTTCTCAAAGACACGAACGCCGAGACCAAAGACAAAAATGGAAGAAATCAAGCCTGCACCAAGCAATAAAAAGGCTCTTTCTTTCAACAAAGCTCTTAGAGCAAACTTCGAATTGGCTTTAAAGCCATTTATACGACTATCCCCAATTACTTACAACACAAGAATTACTCTCTTACCAGACTCTTGAAGCTCTTTCACCAGTCCAAAAAGTATAATGAGCAAATAATCGAAATACCATATACAATCGGAAAAGCATAAGAGCAGCTGTGTAAGCGTTTAGAGACACTTCAAATCTTGAACCCAGTTGGAAGTTCATAATAGTAACGTCGAGGCCAGGAGGGACATGCAATGCGCAAAATGTAGCCTCGAATAAAAACTTTGGGAAAAGTCCTGAGCGGACTAGAGTTGTGGATTGATAGACAATATGTCTTGCTTTAAGAACCTGTAGTTCATGTTTATAATGGAGATAAACAAACACAACTTTTGGGGTTATTATAAAGGCTTAACAGAGAAATTTACCAAGACAAATAGAGGAGATGGTAATGAGAGTTCGAAGAAGATGATTTCGCCAATCACTCTTATAGTCGTTCTGAAAAAATACTTCTTCCTTTATTTAATAGTTAGATAGACGATGATCTTGAACATCAAACCTCAATGAAGGCGAGGAAGAGGCCAAAAAGACTGAAGCCAGCACTGATAGAATCATTAACTTTCATGGCTTTCTTGATTTGGTTAACGTCTTTTTCTATGACTTCAATACTGAGAGTCTTGGGCAAGGCATTTGGAACTCCCCCTTCTTATTCACAAATTAGCAAGAAAGCACTCAGGAAATTTCTTTACTTTCAGAAGAACCTTGATCTAACCGGACATTCTTTTTGAAAAGTTCTCTCGAGTTGGTAGATTGAAAATTTACGTGACCTCTTGGCTGAATATTGTTGGCAGAGTTGGGATAAGTCGAGTATGGGTCATTCTGATACGGGGAATAGCTCGTATTTTGCAAGAGATTTGCGTTACTTGGGTAGTGATTGGGAGGTTGAAAACGACTGTATTGGTTGCTGATTTCAAGACTCTGTTGGTTCATAGAATACGAATCTCCCTCGTAATTGTTGTTTGGGAGATAGGCTGAAGTTGGCTGCCTGGCAAACGGTGCCTGGTTTTGCATAAGAAAAGTTTAATAAATAAAATTATTTGTTCTCAAGATACTTGCAAAAATGATATAGTTTATCCTATTTATAGAGTAGAACTGTCACTTTGGCTAGTTGTTGGGAATTTTTAACTTTGGATGAGTTCTTGGTGAGAGGAAACAAGGAGATTTTAGCTAGCATGAAGGCGATCCAATTTTGGAAGAATATTAAAGATCGTGTGAATTATTCAATCCTGCCCACTTAAATTTTCTATACCAGAAAATGCTTTTTCATCGATAAAAAAAGTTCCATAAGTTCGAGAAAATTTTCTTTGTTCAAAAATGATCCAATTTCCGAATCTCTTTCTTCAATTGGCTTTCCCCTATGTAAAAATTTTTTGTTCGATTTTTTTGAAAATTTGAAGTCTCTGAAATTTGACTAAAATATGACAGGGACAAGGATACATTTTCTTATTCACTCTTTTCGAAATTTCGAAACTTTGTAGACGACTTTTACTTGAAAATTTTATATAATCTTTTCTCACTCGCTCTCGCTAAAGCTTTCCCATAACATGAGCTTGATTAGCAGCATACAGTTGTTGTTGTTTAGTTTCAGCTGCCTTTCTTAGGACTTCTTCATCAGACGAAAACAGTGCTGGGTTGTCAGCTGCTTTTATCTTTCTGGCTAAACTGCCATAATCATCTTGTGTTATTTCATCAAGAATATCAAATGAAGATTTTCCTTTTGATGAAGAGTAAGATCCACTGTCCCCAAATCCTCTTCCAACACTTCCTCCAGAAGAAGACTGTCTGGTTTGAGCAGCCAAAAGCATTGCAGCAATCGAAGTAAAATCATTATTTCCACTTCCTTCTTTACCGCCCATTACGCTGGGAGCGATGGTCACATTTCCTTTCTTTAAAGTCTGGCCATAATCTCTGAGGTAGTTTTGTGCGAGAATATAGTCGATAACTTGATTACTATTGCCCTTTGAAATTGATTTAGCAATCATACCAATAGCCTCCTTTTCTTTTTCCGTGACAAGCTGAATACTTTCTGCCTCAGCTTCAGCCCATAAAATCGCCGATTTATTCTTGCCTGTAGCCATATTAATTTCAGAAATCTTCTTGGCTTCTGATAACAAAATATCCCTTCTTTTCAATCTTTCCGCCTCGGCTTCTGCTTGCATTGATTTCTTTATGTCCTCTGGTGGATCAATATTTAAAATTTCATATCTTAAGCAACTGATTCCCCATGGCTCGGCTGCGCTATTCACTCCTTCATTTATTGCTTTATTCAACTCTTCTCTCTCTTGGAAAAGTCGATCCAATTTTAATTTACCAACTTCACTTCTCATCAATGTTACAGCAAGGAATTTAGCGGCTTCCAAAGGCTGCTCAACTTGGTATGAGGCTTTTAAAGGATCAAAGATTCTGATAAAAAGAACTCCGTCAATATTTAAAGAAACATTGTCTTGAGTAATTGCGGTTTGTTTCTCAATTTTTATAGCTTCTTCTTTGAGAGAATGTCTGTAAGAAACATTGTCCAAAAAGGGAACAAGCCAGTTTAGACCAGGCTCGAGCTGTCTGCTAAACTTACCAAGCCTTTCGACAATATATGTATGCCTTTCTGGCACAAAGGTAAAAAGTCGAAACATACTCATTTATTTATCCAAAGTATTATTTTGGTATTTTTATGTAGAGAAATTAATTATCTATTTTTCTTCGAAAATCTTATCAAAAGCAAAGATCCTTCATTGTCAATCCTTTCACTGGCTTTTCGACACTCAACTTGAACCAACAAAAGCTCTCGAAATTCAAAAAAAATCTTATTTTTTCTCCTCATCACATCAGTCCTACTACAAAAACAAATTCCTTTGTAAAAGTCACAAAGCTGTTATTGAAAAAATTTTCAATTTTAATCAGTTATTATTTGAAATAATCAAGTCATCACATCTAATATCGAAATTCAAGCCCCCAATGGAATACGATCATCATATGGTGCAAGATTTTGACCAAGATTTAGGTCTTGCTCAGCCCGACTTTCAACCAAATCCCAAACCAGTTCCAACTTTTTATCAAGATGTTTACACAACAAATGAGCAACTCAACTTCCAAAATCGTCAAAGATCTCCTCAAAAAATCGAATTCACAGGAGCTCAGCCTATTGAAATCAAAAGAACTGCCACAAAAATGATTCCAAACCCAGTCCCCAGAAAAGCCAAAGCCAAAAGCAAAGGAAGAAAAAAGGCTTGGACTGCAAAGCCAATCAAGAAAAAGCCTCATATTTCAAAGCCAACCGTCACAAAGAAAACTATTCAAGCTTATCTTGGACAACCTTCTTCAAGAGAAGAGAAAGAAAATAAGGAATGGAATTTTGATACCAAGACTACTCCATATTTCGATAAATCGATCAGAAAACAGTTGATTAGTCATCCTATTAGGGATGTGAATAGATTAACGGAAGCAGAAGATGCTGCAACCGAGAGTTGGGTTTTGAGACCAAATGTTGATCGTGAAGAGAGAAGAAAGAAGTCAAAGAGTCCTACCAAATATGCTCTTGAAAGTAGAAAGAAGAATTATTTTACAGACTTGGATGATTTTACTCAACATATCATCGATGGCGGTGAAGGTAACAGACTTGGAGTATTGATCATAATCTCATTATAAATTTGTAGAAGTGAATAGGATGAGGAGAATGAGAGGAGAAATGCCAAAACGTTCAAGAAGACCAAATTCACAGAGAGCACGTTCAATTCCAAATGTGGTAAACAAATAAATTTCTCTCAAAAATCTTTCTCACCTTATTACATAGAAGAAGGAAGTGAATTTAGAAGAATATGTAGAAAAAATCATGCAAAAGCAAGAAGATAAAGAAGGTAAGCCAAATCCTTTCTTTGCAAGAAGAGCAAGAGAAATCCTCAAGAAGCATAGAGATAATCCCAATTTCTTCGTCAGCATGTCAGTTCCAAGAGAAAAGATCTACCAGCCAATGCCTAAAGCTCAGAAAAATACCACAATAAGCACTCAGCCTAAATATCTTGATTACGAACATGAACCAGTTCACAGATCTCCCGTCAGAGAAAGAGTTATTGAACAACCTGCACTTCGAGAAATAGATAAAAGAGAAAGAATTGTTGAGCAAGAAAGAATTTATCGTGGAAAAGCAGGAGATTATAGAGAGCAAGAAGAAGACCTTGATGTTTATCCTACGAGAGACAATGGAGGCCACCAAACCTCTGTAAACAATGCTAGGGCATTCCAAAGTCAACAGACAATGAATGTTAGTGGAAAGAAATTGGGAGCAGGAGCAGCAAGATTTGCACAAGTTGCTCAGGATATTCACAAGAAGTATATTAATGAAGATTTAAAGAGACATCACAAGCAAGAGATTGAAAGGAGAGTTGAATTAGATAACGCCATGGGAGAATATAAGGCCAAGCTTGAGGAAAGAGCAGCTGATCCTAATAAACATTTTGAGAAGATTAGTCAAGGACTGCAGAACTTGAGAAAGGAATTTAATGCGGTTTCACAAGATATGGAGCTGACGAATACTTATATGAAGAAAACGATGGGCACACAGAAAGGAAGTGAGACGATTTTGGCAAGAGGAGCAGGAAAAATCGTGAAGTTGTATTCTGATCAGTTGACTGAGCTTATGCTTGACGATTTGATTTATGAGTTGATTCCGATTTTACATGAAAAAGAAGAAGGAGAAAAGAGAAGAATGAGAAAGCAGACTAAAAAGGATATCTTAAATGACTGCTTAGAAGCTCTTAAAGATTTCACCTTTGAGCAGAAAAAGGTTGTAGATAAAGCTGAAGAAATATACACAATGACGACAATGACAAGGAATAGAATGAGAGAGCTTGATTCAGGGTATCCTGGAAGTAGGCCTTTGGCAAAAGTGCTCAAGAAGAGAGTAGAATTGACTGGTCCTTTGATAAAAACTGTCAAGGAGCATGTGAATGAACAGAAGCAGTGGAGAAAGACCACGGATATTTTCTCAGAGAAAACGAATATTATGATGGACTTTATTGTGAAATCTATGATGGATGATCTGACCAGAGATGTTGTGAATCAGTTTGTTCAAGCTCAAAATGAATATGTTGATCGTGTCCTCATCAATGAATTCGAATTCTAGTTTTATTTTTATAATTCTTTTGTTCTGACAAGAAAGGACTCTGTCTCGTTTTCCTTCCTTATTTTTAAATTTTGCATTCAATTGATCATTTTTATTCATAACTCTGAATAATAACTGTCCCAAAAACCTTTTATTAATTCTCATCCACATCTGTGAGAGGTCTTCAAAAACTAGCGCCGAAAAAGAATGGTGATAGTTATTTAAAAAATAAACCTTCACCGAGATGGTAAACGCCGAGGTATTTAACCGTTTTAGAAATTAAGAATTCAAGGCTCCTTTTCAATCTTTAAAATTCTTTATTTAAATTAAACCTTTGTATAAATTCTCTATAACTGATTAATTTAGACCTGCTAAACGACTGGCGTAATCTAAGCGTCATCAGGTGTGATTTTATCTCATCTTATCTTCTGTTATACTTATTTTTTGACAAATCATTTCTTGATATATCAGTTCATGTTCCAACTGGATATGACTTGACCATAAAATTCCTTAAAAATAAAGCTGTTGTCTCTTCAAAGGTCTCTTCTC
>Ga0182738_1006401_pt1 | contig 12210 bp, 1 predicted proteins | sample eDN5th30CBELigMG_FD_128876 | JGI IMG/M metagenome (GOLD analysis project Ga0182738, IMG submission 128876) | Enriched Miracle-Growth compost microbial communities from Emeryville, California, USA - eDNA 5th pass 30_C BE-Lig MG (version 2)... ...
ATCACCTCTTGTAGAATCAGGAGGTGGTGTTGGGTCTTCAGAAAAGCATTCCCAGTTAAGTTTGTATGGAGCATGGGCGGGACAGTCTTGATAGCAGACACCATTCCAAGTATAGTCATATCCTGGTTTGCAAGCTTGACAGGCTTTGAAGGTACTGCAGGTATCACAAGCCCAAGCATTTGCTCCAAAAACAACATGAGCCTTGCCGGTGGAACCAGTTCCTGGAGCTCCGATGATAAAATCAGCGACTCCATCTCCATTAACGTCTCCTATATCTCGCACTGAACTGCCAAGTAAACTGTCTGCAGCTGAGCCAAGGATTTTAAAACCATCAGCAGCTGTAAAAGCATCAAGATCTATCGTCGAGGGGTCATCGTCCCTTCCAAACAGCAAGTACATGACACCTTTATTGTAAGAATAGCCTGGAGCTCCGACCAGGATTTCCGTGATCCCGTCTCCGTTCATATCTTTAAGACTACTGAGAGACGAGCCGAGAAGATCACGCATCGAGACTCCTGTTAATTTTATTCCTTGACTTGCGGTCATTCCTGAGACAGAGAAATCGGCTGGCCCTCCATCTGCTCCATAAATGAGCAAAACATGTCCTTGGTTGGTGTTTATTTGAGGAGATCCAAAAAGGATATCAGCGGCACCATCGCCATTATAGTCTCCAGCATCAGAAACAACGCAGCCTAATATTGTCGGACTCGCTCCATCAAGAGTGAAACCATCAGCTACACCAATTGAAGTCACAGCAAAATTTGAAAAGGGGTTTTCGTTGCCATAGAGCACATATCCTCTTCCCTGGTTTGACAAGGCACCTGGGGCGGTGAAAACAAAATCATCAATATCGTCTCCATTAAAATCACCTGCACTTGCAAGAGCTGTACCAAGATAGGCACTTGTAAAGCCTGAGATTTTGAAGTCAAATGTGGTCAATGCTCGAGTCTGTGAGCCATAGAACACATAGATGGCTCCATAGTTTGAGTCTGCCCCTTTTGAGCTAATGATGATATCAGCAATCTCGTCTCCATTGATATCTGCTCTTGTGTTCACATTCCAGCCTCCTGCTCCGTTTATTTGGACCACCATTGAGGGTGGGGTTGAGATATCGAAATTCGTGTATCCTATATCTCCATAGACAACATAAACAGCTCCTGCTCCACTGTTTGCCTGAGAGGCTGCGATGACAAGATCTGCCTTGCCGTCGTCGTCAACATCCCCAGCAAGACTGATGAAATTAGAATTATCATCACAGCTGATTTCTAAGCCGGTAATCTTAAACCCGTCTGTTGCGCTCATGGTATTCACATCTATGTTGGTGTATCCATCATCTCTTCCGTAGATCACATAGACAGTGGAGGGGCTTGGGTATTGGTAATCCGAGATGACGATATCAGGGATCTGGTCACCATTGAAATCTCCACCACCGTTAACAGCATAAGCAAACTGCTTGTTTCCTGCCGCTGAGTTTGTAATGGTGAAACCTTTGCATGCAGGAACTGTATCAGAGAGAGTGATATCACCTCTTGCAAGGTCTGGAGGAGGGGTTGGGTCTTCAGAAAAGCACTCCATATTGAGCTTGTAAGGAGCATGAGTGGGACAATCTTTATAGCAGACGCCGTTCCACGTGTAGTCATATCCCGTTTCGCATGTTTGGCATGTTTTAAAGGTATCGCAAGTATTGCAAGCCCAGGCATTTACTCCAAAAACCACATACACTTTTCCGGTTGTTCCTGTTCCTGGAGCTCCGATGGCAATATCAGGGACGCCATCCCCATTGATATCTCCAATATCTCTCGCAGACTGACCAAAGAGACTTCCTGAAGTACTGCCAATTATTTTTAACCCTTGGGAGTCGCTGAGACTTGCAATGTTAATACTCACAGGTTCATCATCTCTTCCATAAATTACATACACAATCCCCTTGCCTGAGGCGCCCTTTGATCCAACTAAAACCTCAGTAATTCCATCTCCACTCAAATCTTCGAGGCTACTTAGGGATGAGCCCAAATAGTCACCGGTTGAAGCTCCTATTACCTTTAATCCTTGGGTTGAAGTTATTGATGATATCCCAAAATCAGCTGGTCCCCCATTGGCTCCATAAATGAGCACAACATTCCCTTGATTAGAGCTTGTTGGCGGGGACCCCCAGATAATATCGGAATAACCATCATTGTTAAAGTCTCCAGCATCAGATGCAACAAGGCATAGCTTATAGATTGAAGACGTTCCTGTAACAGTGAATCGACCAGCTGCAGAACTTGTACTTACAGAAAAGTCTGCCCAATTGACTGTATCTTTGCCATATATAACATATGCAACTCCTTGATCAGTCAGAGCACCAGGGGCCGAGAAGGTAAAATCATCAATTCCATCTCCATCGAAGTCCCCTGCACTGGCAAAAGCCGCGCCAATATAAGCATTTGTAAAGGCTGAGATCTTGAAGCCGACAGGAGAAGCTAGCGAACCAATACTGAAGCTTGTTAATCGAGTTGTGGAACCATAAATAACATAGATAGCTCCGAAGGTGGCATCTGCTCCACTTGAAGTAAAGACGAGGTCCTTGATCCCATCTCCATCTATATCTCCTCTTGTGTTCACATTCCAGCCTGCTGCTCCACTTATCTTGGCACCCATTGCTGGTGTTAATGATGAGATGTCAAAATCAGTATATCCTCCTTGTTTCCCATAGATCACATAGCCAGCTCCGACCCCACTGTCTTGTGTAACAGCTCCAATGACAAGATCAGCCAGGTCGTCATCATCGATATCTCCAGCAAGAGTAATATAATTTGAGTTATCAATATTCGTGATTCCAAAGCCTGTAATCTTAAAGCCATCTGTTGAAGTCATCGTAGCAACATCTATGTCACTATATCCGTCATCTCTCCCATAGATTACATAGACAGAGGTGGGGTTAGGCTCATTGTAGCCCGCAATGACAATATCAGGGATGCCATCGCCATTAAAATCCCCACCGCCATCTACAGCATAACCAAACTTATTCTCTGATCCAGAGTTTGAGATAGTGAAGCCTTTGCATGCAGGCATTGAATCAGACACTGTAAAGTCAGCCTTGGCGAGAGATATGATGATGAGATAAATTAGAGCGTTTAGCATCAGCATTAGTATTAAAATTTATTTTTATTGCTCAGATGATGCTGCTTTCGAATTTAAAGAGAAAGTCCTAGGGAAATTTCAACAAGAAATTTCTAATCTTTGACTCAGGATTGCTTGAAAATGATCAAATTATTCGGGTTTCTCTGGAGTTTGTCGCTGATTTGATGAGGAAAGCTTTCTGAATGTGGAGAGAAGGAGGTTATGGTTGAATTTTCCGTATTAAAATGCAATTGATTTATTGATTTGTCAACACCGCAGGTGCTTGTTTAAATTAAATTTTTTGTGAAAAGAAATTTTTTAGAGAAAAGCTTGGATCCTTTTTATTGTAATAGAAATCAGAGATGAAGCAGTTTTTCAAGCTCAGATTTCGAAAATGTCTGACATGAAAATACGAAAATTTGTTATAAAAGAAAAATTTAAGTTCAAAATAATTTTATATAATATTAATTGTCACGTCTTTAGCCATCTATTTTTTCCCTCGTCTCTTCGAACATTTAAAAATAAACCCCTAGTTTCTAGCTTGTTAGAAGAGATGTGTTTTCAAAGGGCTCTTTAGGAAGATAATGGAATGAAATGTTTTCAGTTGAAATAAGGAGAGACATACCTATGACATGAATAATGGATGAAAGCCGCCTTAATTTATCATCAAAATGCTCAAATTAATTATATTTACAGTTCAGCCTGACACGTCTAATGTTCGAATTCAGGATCGCTGGCGAAGGTTTGGTCGGTTTTTCTTCCCATAGGAGCTTGAATTCAGGTCTATGTGGGGATTCGTGGTGGTTAAATCCTTTGTTTGGAAAAGTTTATTCTTCCTTTAGAACGACCAAAGGGTTTTTGAAGAGATAGGGTCTTCTTTTGAAAAATGTCAGCAAAAAAGAAAAAAGATGTTTCGGGTTGTAACAGATTTTCGAATGATTTTTTGGCAAACCGACAGTTGATCAAATAAAAATTAATGTTTTCAGTCTCTCAAAATACCCTGATTCCATTATTAAATCCATTTCCCCGGACATATTGAAAATCAAATTGTGAGGTTCTCAATTTACGATTAACTCCTTTTATATTGAAAAATCTTCATTTTCCAAGCTTCATATTGGGAAAATTACTGATGCTTGAGAAAATCTTAAGACAGCAGAGGATGCGTTGATCTGTCTGAAATTAAGAGAGGAATAGAGAAACGATTTCTTGATCATAGAAATTTCTAATTAAACAAATTAAAATCCTGGATGACAGTCCAGAAACCTTTTCTTGCTTTTTCTTTTTTTTTTGTTTCAAAATTGACTGAATAGTCGGCCATATAATTGGGGTTCTCATTCAAATCAGGGCTTGAATTTCCATAGAAACGTTCAGAATTGTCCAAAAACCTGGACCTTTTCTTCGTATCGCTCTCGTTATATCTATCGCTCTTCATGGTTTTCTCTGAATCCTAGCTTCTAATTTGATTGAATTTTTCCTCCAAAGAGAAGAAAAATCATGAGAAAAATATAAATTTAGTATTAAAAAAATTTGTGTTGTGTCCTTTAATCAAGTTTTTCTTTTCTTTAACTTACCGTCTCATTGACAAAAATCTCAATCAGACAATCGAAAGAGAACAAAAGACTTGGAATTTTACATGAGATTAAGAAGATTCCCCTCAATTTCTTTACCACCAAGTTTCTCATAAACTTTGGATTGGAAAATTCTTTTTTGGAGAGTCGAGGGCCGCTTGGCCAGAAAATTCTCCGCCATTAATTTCAAATTGAGCACTCTCTATTCGAATAGGTATCCTCATTTGGTGTCGATTTTTCAACTGAATCTCTCAGCTCCCACCCCCGATTTAATCCTTAAGAAAAATTGAGGAAAAATTTTTATGAGGAGGACTGTCGAATTTCAAGGCACTGAAAATTCAAAAAATTTCGAATCTTTCCATTGAAGCAATTATCTTGAAGAGACAGAGGATTTAATCAAGAGGTTCCATCATGTAAAATCCACAATTTTTTGCAACATCTTCTTTCATTGTCTCAACGAATAAATACTCATTTTTATCATGAGGCTTTTCGAGGGTCCCAGGCATCACCTTGCAAGTCCGATAATAGGTTCAATTCAGGTTCGGGATGTTGGGTTGTTAAAAATCTGGATCCTTTGCTAATGAGTCCAGAAACTCTTACTAAAAGTTTTTGAAGGGTGAAGGACCTTTCTTTTGCTCTTTCACTCAAATTTTTCCATAATTTTCGAGTTTTCAAGTGGGAAGGTGAAATTTTTCATGAAAAGAGATGGAATATTGAGAGGAAGAATGTTGCTGAACGTTTGCTATTTTTGATAACCTCATCTTTGAATTGAAGAGCGTTCGTTCAGGAGACTCGATTTACATGAAAATATTTTCTTGAATTTTTGTGAAAAAAATCTTTTTAGAGAAAATGCAAAAAAAAATTCTTTGACCACTGGGTCTTTTGATTTTCATAGCTTTTTGCAATTCTGAAATTTTCCAAATTTCTTTTTAGTTATTATCTTTTTCAGAAAAGATTTTTTTCGAAATGAAAGTGAAAATTTCCAATAGAAAAGTCCCTGAGAAAATCGAGAAATTTCTAGCAAAGAAAGGTTTTCTTTATTTTTTTCCTTGTTTCAAAAAGTTTTTTCTGACAACATATCTTGGAGATGGACAGAAGTCAATAAGAAATTAATATAGATGAGTGAAAATCTGAGTTTGAGAGACGATAAAATCTATGGAATTTTTTTCATTTTCATACCCTTTCTCCTCCTTTTGAATTTCAGACTCTTTCGACGTTTTCAAATTTTTGAAATATTTTTTTTGAAAATTCATACTTGTCAACAAAAGTTTCTAGGATAGAGGGCATGAAAATCAAAAGACCCAACAGTAACAAAAAAAATCAAAGAGGCAAAAAATGAAGAAATCCGAAGAAAGTCCATAAAAGTCCAGACAGTTCTGAACAAAAGAAAATGTTATTCTTTCCTTAGATTTCATGTTGTTTGCTTTTTTAGAATCTAACTGCCCAAAACACAGAGTTCAGGATCTTCCGGATTTGTTCACGCTTTCCGGACTCCTCTCATTTTTCCTCCAAAAGTCTTGTAAAAACATGTTCCCTTTGTATTTTCTATTTCTTTTAAAAAAGAAAATCCCCAAAAAAATGTTCTTTCAAAAATGATATCCTCGAAATATATTTTTCTTCACAACTTTGTCTGAGATCTCATCCCAGGACGCCATTCCTCGGCCACTTCCGAAAATTTCCTCTCGAGAATCATGAAAATTCTTATCCAATTTTTTTTTCAAATCTAGGAGGCTCAGAAAAAAATCCATTTTTTTTTAAATATTTTTTTCACCCCGATTTTTATTGTCTCTTCCTCATTTATTCTGTTCGAAGGAAGAACAACTCTCACACAAAATTCCCTAAAATTTCAAGTCTGATGAATTTTTTATCTGAAATATTTCCCAAAATTTCCTGAATAAAAATCTTTCCGTGCAAATTCTTAAATATTTTAAAGATCTTCCCTTCAGCCATTGTTCATTTTTGGAAGATGTCACTGGTCAGAATGTCCAATTGTTTTAAAAAGGCTCAAAAACACTGCTTCCATGCTTTCTAATTTTTCTCCCAAAAACTTTGAAAAAAAATTTCTTTACTATTTTGAGATTTTTCAAGAAAAGTTCGCTTTGAAGGATGATAAACTCAAGAGAGCCCAAGCTCAATGAGAAATGAATTCTTTTTTCAATTCTTTTTCTTCCCAGACAAGATTTCCGACGTTATCTCTCTCACTACTTTCTTGTTTAGAATTGTTGGAAATGAAACAAAATTTTTCCGTAATGAGAAATGAGATAAAAAGTCTGATCCACACCAGGTCATACATTACAAAATAAATGAGAAATTCAAGTCACATATTTCAAAATACTCTCTTGCTCAAATGATTCATATAACAACGAAATGAAGGGCCAAATTATAAATGAATTATTCCTGGCGAATTATTTCTTCTTTTCCTTGATTTTAACTTCTGTATAACCTGTCCAATATTTACTTTTTCTGAATTTTCTCGTGGAAGTTTTCTTCCTGCTTCGTCAATAACAGTCATATGATTTGACGAGTCTTCCCAATTCATATTTAACATAGATCTCTCATGCGTATGAATTCGAGAATTGCTGTTATTTCTGAGCTTGAGAAGCTCCCTTTGCATTCTTTTATGCTTTGGCTCCCCTTTGAAAAATTGGTCTAGATTCTCTTGAGAAGTTTCACCTTGTGCAGGCTTTGTTTCATCTTGTGTAATCGTAGGCACAGGATTTAAAAGCCTTCCCAAAGAGAAATCTAAATTTGATGATCCACTTTGAGTTCCACTATTATTTCTCCTTCTTCTTGATTTAACTACGAATGGATAAAGCTTTTCAATCGTTGTTGCCTGATGACTTGTTTGGTCTTTTGATTGATCTACAAGCTCAATAGTTCCACCTCCAACCGGTGGGATTCTCTTTCTTCTTGAATGAATTCTTAAAGATTTCTCAGCATAAAGAGGTTTTCTATAGTGTTCATGGTCTCGAATTCGAGCCGTCTGATTGAGAGGATTTGTTGTGAGGAGACGTTCCTCAGAAAGTGCTACTTCAAAAGTGTCTGTTTTGAGAGTACTGGAATCAAAGGCACTGTGCTCGAATGGGAAGATGAATGAAGAACGATGATATTTTCCATTATGTTTGGGAGTGCCTTGGGGTTGATTTTCTTTGGTGAAAAGATGAGTACGAATGAAATGATAAGCTTCTATAAGGCTTTGGACTAGATTGATGGCAAAGAATAAAAGGGGGATAAATTGAAAAACAACAAGGAGATAGAAGGCGACTTCACTTGTATTCTGGACAATACTAGTGAAATTGTCAGGAGTGTCCTGATCTGCACGAGCGAGGTGTACAAAGCAGCAATTGCAGGTAAAGAGAATGAGGAGCAAGGAGAATTGTTGGACGGTGTCAAGCTTTGAATCAAAGGGTTTTATATAGGCAATGTAGAACAAAAATATAAGGTTCAAAACGAGAAGGAGGATGACCTGGTCCATTGGAGTGTCAAAAAAGACTCCGACAATGAAGCTTTCAATGACGGCTCGGATATTGAAGAAGAGAAAAGCTGCTTGTTGGCCAAGAGAATCGTTAGCAAATTCCTCGTACAAAACTGAAATTCCTTCATATTTCTTTTCAAGCACTTTATACTCAAAATTCTGTTCCTCTTCTTCTTCTTTGTCTTCAGGGGAGGTTTTCCTTTTGGCCCTTTGGAGTTTTTGAACCATCCAAATATTCAGGAACAAGATCGAGATTCCAATAAGTAAACAAAGGTAACAAGCTAGTGGGCTGAGAATATAGTAGGCCTTTTCTCCTGTGGTGGAGTGTTTAAATTCCATGGTTGCGGAGAAGACGATATAGCCCAAGCTTTCTGCAAAGGAGCCAATAAAGAAGTTTTGCAGGAAGGTTGATGCTTTGTGAAGGAGATGCTTTACAGTTGGGAGGTTCCTCATCCATTTCTTAATGACAGTAAGCGCTATTTGAACAGCTACAAAAAGCACGGAAACAATGGCGAAGCCAATTCCATCATCACCAAAATTTGTAATAAAACTTGAAGGAACTTCATACTTGCTGAACATATAGGGGAGGTTCTCTTGAGGAAAAGAGTCTTGGATTGAATCTGGCATGCCAACCCAAGGGATAAGGTTGATCCCAGAATCAGCATAAATCGAGAACATCTCTTCTAGTTTATCAGAACGAGACACATTCAAGAATCTTAAATAAGTGAGGCTTGTTTTGAGCTGTCCATAGAGGAATGGCAATGCATCAGCTGGCGACCAGAAATTCCAAACCCTATTGGTGGCATATGTCGCTATAGCACCGCCTTGAACACTAGTTTTAAGTATTGGTTGAGTAATATTTGAAGGTGTTGGATCTGTTGGATCTGTTGTAAAGCATTCTTTGTTGAGTTCGAAAGGAGTATTTACGGGACATTTTTTATAGCACATTCCGTTGTAAGTATAATCATACCCTGCCTTACATGTTTGGCATTTTTTTGAGGTACTACTGCAAGTTGAACAACCCCAGGCATTTGGACCAAAAACGACATAAGCTCTCCCGGTAGTTCCAGTTCCTGGAGCTCCAATAAGAATATCAGAGACTCCATCTCCATTGAGATCTCCAATAGATTTCACTGAGGCTCCAAGTAACCCGCCTGGGATGCTACCGAGTATTTTGAAGCCATCAGTCGCGGTGAAGGTGTCAAGATTGATGGTGGAAGGCTTGTCTTTTCTTCCATAGAGCAGGTAGAGGACTCCTTTATTATAAGAATATCCTTTGGCTCCAACAAGAATTTCATTGATTCCGTCCCCATTGATATCAGGGAGGCTTGCGAGAGATGATCCCAAAAGGTCTCTAAGTGAGACTCCAGTGAGTTTCATTCCTTGACTTGCAGTCATCGATGAGACCCCAAAATCAGCTGACCCTCCATATACGAGGAGAACAGTGCCTTGATCAGTGTTTGTTAAAGGAGATCCCCAGAGAACATCAGAATAACCATCGTTGTTGAAGTCTCCAGCATCAGAGGCAACAAGGAAGAGTTGATCAATCGAAGATGTTCCTCTCACTGTGAGACGGCCTGTTGCAGCACTCGAGGTGACAGAAAAGTCTGAAAAAGTGGAAGGAGATTGCTTCCCATAAATAACATAGCCAACTCCTTGACTAGAAAAGGCTCCTGGAGCAGAAAAAGTCAGGTCAGCAATTTTATCTCCGTTAAAATCACCAGCATTTGCGAGGGCAGCTCCAAGGGAGGAAGTTGGAAACCCTGAGATCTTAAAGCCAACAGAGGAGATCAATGAAGCAATATTAAAGCTAGTTAGTCGAGTTTGCGAGCCATAGATTACATAGACAGCTCCATTATTCGAACCTGCTTCTTTTGAACTGATGATTAGATCAGCTATTTTGTCTCCATTGAGATCTGTCTTTGTATTCACATTCCAGCCTCCTGCTCCACTGATTTTGACACCTGTTGGAGGCAATGTTGATATATCAAAGTCAGTATATCCGAGGCCTCCATAGATTACGTAAACAGCTCCTGCTCCACTATCTGCAAGGGAAGCTCCAATGACAAGATCTGCTAAACCATCTTTGTCAATGTCTCCATCAAGGCTGATGAAATTGGAGTTATCGTCATTTTTGATCTCCAAGCCTGTGATTTTGAAGCCTTGTGTTGAAGACATCGTTGCAACATCAAGATTCCCGTATCCATTTGTTGTTCCATAAATCACATAGAGAGTTGATGGGCTTGGATCTTCATAGGTAGAAATGACAATATCAGGAATTTTGTCACCATTAAAGTCTCCACCACCAGTCACTGCGTAACCAAATTGGGTATTTGTCCCAGAGTTTGAAATTGAGAACCCTTGACATGAATCGAGGGAATCAGAAAGGGTGATATCGCCTCTTACAGGATCAGGAGGTGGGGTTGGGTCAGAAGAAAAGCATTCCCAATTGAGTCTGTAAGGGGCATGGACAGGACATTCTTTATAACACAGCCCGTTCCAAGTATAATCATATCCTGGTTTGCAGGCTTGACATGTTGTTGAGGTATCACAAGTATCACAACCCCAAGCATTAGGTCCAAACAGAACGTAGGCTTTTCCATTGAAACCTATCCCTGGAGCTCCGATAATAACGTCAGAGACTCCATCTCCATTTATGTCCCCGAGATCTCTCATTGAAGTGCCAAGTAAACCACCTGGAGTGCTACCGAGTATTTTAAAGCCATCAGTAACAGTGAAAGTGTTCAGATCAATCGTTGAAGGCTGATCGTCCCTTCCAAAAAGCAAGTACACGACACCTTTATTGTAAGAATAGCCTTTGGCTCCAACAAGGATTTCATTGATCCCGTCTCCGTCCATGTCTTTCAGACTGCTAAGGGATGAGCCGAGAAGATCTCTGAGTGATACTCCTGTTAACTCTAATCCTTGACTTGGTGTCATTGCTGAAACTCCAAAATCAGCTGATCCTCCGTAAATGAGCAGAACAACACCTTGATCAGTGTTTGTTGGAGGTGAGGCGCAGAGGATATCAGAAACACCATCATTATTAAAATCTCCAGCATCGGAAACAACGAGACATAATTTATCGATCGAAGGTTCTCCCGTGACGGTAAAGCGGCCAGCTGCACTACTTGTGGAGACAGAAAAGTCTGAAAAGGGTGGAGGAGTGCTTTTGCCATACATGACATACAGAATTCCTTGGTCAGATGAAGCACCTGGACCAGTGAAAGTAAAATCATCAACGTCGTCTCCATTAAAATCACCTGCGCTCGTAACAGCTGCGCCAAGCGAGGCTGTTGGGAATCCTGAGATTTTAAAGCCAATAGCAGAGGTCAATGGAGCTGAAATAATATCAAAGCTCGATAGTCGAGTAGGTGAACCAAAAATCGCATAGACAGCTCCATTGTTTGAATCTACTGTTTTTGAACCGATGATTAGATCAGCAATTTGATCTCCATTGAGATCTGTTCTTGTATTGACATTCCAACCTCCTGCTCTGCTGATCTTGGCAGCCGCTGAGGGAAGTGATGAAATAGGGAAATCAATATATCCTGTACCCCCATAGATCACATAGACCGCCCCTGCTCCACTGTCTGCTTGCGAAGCTCCAATGACAAGGTCTGCCTTGCCATCTTTATCGATGTCTCCAGCAAGGGTAATAAAGTTGGAATTATCATCAGCTTCAATTTGTAAACCTGTGATTTGAAAACCTTCCTGTGAAGTCATCGTAGCAACGTCGATGCTAACATAGCCACTTTGTTTTCCGTAGATTACATAGACAGTTGACGGGCTTGGGTATTGGTAATCCGAGATGATGATATCAGGAACCCCATCGCCGTTGAAATCCCCACCGCCATCAACTGCATAAGCAAATTGAGTGTTTGTTGCGGAGTTTGAGATAACAAATCCCTTGCAGGAAGGGAGAGAATCAGAAAGGGTTAGATCACCTCTTGTAGAATCAGGAGGTGGTGTTGGGTCTTCAGAAAAGCATTCCCAGTTAAGTTTGTATGGAGCATGGGCGGGACAGTCTTGATAGCAGACACCATTCCAAGTATAGTCATATCC
>Ga0182738_1006402_pt1 | contig 12210 bp, 5 predicted proteins | sample eDN5th30CBELigMG_FD_128876 | JGI IMG/M metagenome (GOLD analysis project Ga0182738, IMG submission 128876) | Enriched Miracle-Growth compost microbial communities from Emeryville, California, USA - eDNA 5th pass 30_C BE-Lig MG (version 2)... ...
AAATATCATTGTCTAAAACCAGACAAATATTTCCAATCTCCCGGTCTTCTTAGACGAAATTATCGCCTTTCGTTTTTTTCCACTCTTGCAAACCAATATTTTTCTCTATTTTAGCCTCAATAAGAAAATCCACAACTAATAAATACCCTGGATTTTCGCCTCTCATATCTTTTTACCCCGAAAAATTAAAAATCTTTTTAGAGGCAGAAACCAAAGATCAAAAAATCTTCCTGATTCTGAGCCTCAATTTAAACGCGAAGAAACTATTTTTATGGTCAATCAAGACACCAAAAGTTAATAATATAAAAGAGCATAATAAAACGTTAGGTACAATAAGAACTCCCTTCTTCTTTCACGACAGAAGCAAGCATATATGTAAATAATAATAATAAATAAGATAGGATAGTTGACTTGGAAAAAATATCAAAATATATTGGAAAAAGAGTTAGTCTCATCAGGCTTCGCTTAAAAAGCGTGGCACTTTCTGAAAACTTCTAAAGGCTTCAAATTAAAACGTTGTAAATTCATTGTCTGGTTCAAAAATCCTTCCACATTCTCCACATCTCCATCATTTATCACTTTATAGTCCAAAGCTGATTTCAATCCTTGAACGATCTGATGGTACCCGATCTTCACTTTATTTTCCTGAACCTTCACATTTATCTCTTGTCTATGTTGGAACTGACATCTTGGGCCATAATTACAATATCCCTTTGTGTAAAATTGTTGACATAAAGAGGTCTTGTAATTTGAGGGGATAAGGACTTTGCTGCGGAGCTCATGCATGCCATGAGCAAATGAACATTTTGCGCCGTAAGGACATCCCATGCCGAGCTGGAAGGTTCTACATAACTAAGAAGGAATTATTATGGAGCTTTTCAGAAGGAAATTTACCTCAGTTTTTTTCTTCATTTCGTAGTTTTGGTGACGTCTTTCGAGCTTGATTTGGTGCTTTGTTTTGAGGTAAGGGGAGGTTTCTTCAGCGGAACCTTCGCTACTTGTGCAGTCGGTGTTTTTGGAAGAGTTTGAAGAGGAGCGCTGGGATAAAAGGAGGTCTTTGTCGGTGATGAGGTTTTTGGCAAATTTAGAGGTCATTAGAAGAAAAGGCAGGAAAAATCAAAAATTCGCAAAAAAGAAAAAAATTTTTATAGAAAATTTACAAAGTCAGGTGCTATAAATTCGATTTATATACAAAAGGGTTGGAAATTTGTCCTTTTAACTCTAGAGTTAGGTGATTAACAGATTAACATAAAAACGCAATAAATTTATTAATTCCCTTTAAAGCAATTAAACATTGAAAGCACTCAGATTTTTTTCATATGCTACTATTTTTGATTTAAATTGACTGGATTGTGTAGCAATTTTTAATTATTTCCCTTCCTTTTTTTATTTTTTAATTACCTTTCAAAATTTTTATTATCAATCGCCTCCTCAAAATCTTTCTCTTCACCCTCTTTTTCTCCAATCCCACTCCGCTTCAACCCTCACCTATTCTCTTCTCATTATCCAAAGCCTCAAGTTTCTGGTTCCTTTTGATAATTTATCGTATAAACGTAGGTTTCTGCTGTTTTCTGTGGCCATTAAATCCTTTAGAAATCTAATTAAATTATTTATGGCTAAATCTCAAAATATTATATACAAACCACTCCGCGTGCAAAATCTGAATCTGAATCATTCTCAACCTTAATTAACTTTTTTCTTCCGATTCCAATCTTTCTTGTCCATTTCTGTTCCCTTTAATTTTTCGCCTTATATTTCTCTCCTACAAACCCAATTCTCTCTATTATTATTCTCCTTCTTCTTTCTACTATTTATAAACCCTGAAAAAACCTTTACTATTTTTGGAAAAAATCAATCTTGTCTTCTAGCAAAATACCGTATTGCCTCTCCTACTTCCAACTTTCCCCATTCACTCATATTGTATTCTTTCACGTCTGTTAGAATATCTTAACAGAATAAGGTATGGGGAGGACGAGAGAGAATGCAAGTCAATGTGAGAAATTTTAATGCGAAGAACCTTAATTCCGACGAGTCAACTTAGCGAAAAAGCTATTTCAATTTTATGCCAGCAAAATCTAAAGCTTACAAATTATTTTACGATGAGGATTGTACGATTAAGATCATCATCACATCTCCACCTCTCACTCCTTTTCTCAAACTCTCCTTTTTTCCTTATAACCTCTCTCTTTCTCATACACTAAATAACTTAAAACCTCCGAATCGCTTCCCTTTCTTCTGGAAAGGCCTGTTATCAAGTTCTTAGAAATAACTTTTTCGGGTCATATTTCATGGCTAGATTTCCCTTTATTTTCGACCGTTAAAGCGGTTTATGGTCACAGATCTCTTTCGTCTGAATGACTTCGTTATGTTTGTCTTTGCAAAACGGCTAAAACATTTTATTCCAATCAAAGAGATGCTTTGCAATAACGCTTGTAAATAAACGCTTTTTCTATGTTTCCGATGGGCATATGAGTATTAAAAGAGATAGAGTTGGTGTTTTTTGAAGCGAGAGTGCCGATAAGATGGGGTTCAATTTTGTTGTTCACAAAGATATACAGAGGAATCTTTGTTGAAATCCAAGAGATCCAACATATGGAAACAAATAAATTCTGAAACAGCAAATCTAGAAAAGCCATTTTAAACTTCGATACTATTAATTAATACTGTCAAATATAAATATATCATTCCTTTTAATCCTTGAAAATGTCCAAATCGATTTATGATGTAGGCGAATCTCTCGCATCTAAAGACATTATAAAAACAATAATTTATTTAACAAATTAGCCAGTATCGAGCCTCGTTAAATCTGAGTATTTCTCTTTTCACTTCCTATTCGTGAGGGGCATCATAATAATCTATTGTGCTCTGTATGTTTTGGACAATAATCAGAAATCTGCAAAAATTCTTTGCAACAAGAAATCTTCAGTGACTCTCTTCTCAAGAGCTGAATTTTTGTGTCTTTCTTTTACTTATCTTTAGTCTTTGCGTGAAAATTCAAAGATAGACATGATGCTTTTCTCTGGATTTTGGGCTCAGAAAAAATAGTTGAATGGTTATATCAGAAATAAATTGAGTGAGATTTACAAAGACTCTGGAGGATCAGAGACATAAATTTTCTCTTCACTGGAGAGCAGAAAAAATTACAAAGCGAGATTTCTCAGATTTCCAAGGCAACTTTTTTCAAAAGAGAAACTTCCAAACCTGATATCTAGATGGATATTTCTTCAACAAAATTTTTTCCTTGAAGAATTCTCTATTTGATGTGTTTGAAAGGAGAAATATCTAGCTCCAAATAAAAAGCTTTCTTTCTGGGACAATAATTTTTTCAGTCCTCTCAGATTAAATACTACTTTGAGGGCTATCTTTTTTCAAAACAAGTCTAATTATCCAATTGATCATTAATCTATTTTCCGTGCAAAAATCTCGGAAATACACTCAAACTAACTTCAAATTAAACTAACTGAAAATACTTGAAAAAGTATATAATTTAATCAAATTCTGGCAAAATCCTTGATGATTAAAATGAATCTAGTTACATCTGAAAATGAAAAGTCATCAACTCCCAATTTTCTTTCAGCAAAAATTTAAAGAACATTTCTTTCAATCCTTGAAAAGTTATTGAGATTTTATTTTTGTGAGGCCTATTCGGTAATGAAAGGCACTTTTTCTCACGTTAGACTCGGAGGAAATTTGATTGAGCTGAGAAAAATTTATGGAAGAAAAGAAAAAAATTACGAAACAAATTCAGTTATATGATGAAAAAATTTTGTATCAAAGTCCCAACTTGGAGGGATCAAGTTGATTCAGCAAATTAGGCCTACCTTTTGATTGGGCCATCGAAGAAAGGACGAAGAAAGGGGAAAAATAGAATTACCCTTTTTTTATCAGAGTTAAGTCATTTATGACAAAAATGTAAAGCTTGTGTTCAAAAAAACCATGATAAGAAAAGCAAGAGAGATATTCTTTTTCTCTCTCTCAATTTATAAAGCGCTTTAAACTGAATAGGAAGAATTATTCTCAAGTGTTCTTTTGTATTTTCAAGGGAAGAAATAGTTGGTGCTTACTAAAAATATCATCGAAGGTAGTTTCAATTGCTTGAAAATTTAAGATAAAAATTATGAGATTTTTAGTTGAATAATTTTTTATTATTGTGAAAAATCATAAGCTTTCTTTGAATTTAGTTTTAAAAATTTTGTTCTCTTCTCAAAAAAATTTTTTTGTTGGCAAATTCTCTTTCTTCTATTTTGAAAATTTAAAATTCATTTCTTTTCTCAATCAAAACATTTTTGGAATTAATGGATAAATAAATTTAAAAAAATATTTCTTCATTAAAAAACTTGAAAAAATTATTTCTGAATAAAAAAATTAATTAAATAGACTGAATTCTTTTTTGGAATTCACATCAAAACAAAATTTTGCTTTCAAATAACATTTTGATAGAGACTTTGAAATCAATTACCCGATACAACAATAAAACATCTAAGTTTAGTGGTCCCATAATTACACCATTGCATTGCAACTTTTTGCAATCGTTCTTAACTAAAAAACTCTTATATTTTGTTATTATTAATTCCAAGAGTTTCAATTCAATTTATCTCTATTTGATTTTCAAACTAAATATCTTTCTTTCATCTCCCTTTGTTATGAACACTCTTGGAGTGTTCGACCTCCACAAAAAGCTTTTTCTCAGAAACCCAATCTGCATTTTTTTCACTCAAAAATCTATAATTTAGAGCTCCATCTTTCTTGTTTCCACATAAATTACATTATGAACAATAAAAAATGGAGTCCTTCCTCCTGTCAGACTACTCAATACATTTTTCTTGCTTAGAATACCTCTCTTATTTTTACTCCAGAATCTCCAAGAAAACAGGCAATAAAAATAAAGGGTCTAATCATAAATATGATCTCTCCATCTTCTCTATACAATTTTCTCAATACAATACATCTTCTTTCTCTTTACAGAGAGCAAGAAAGAGCGAGGTTTCATCCCTTTATGTCGTTCATCTAAATTATCTTAACCCCAGGGGCAATTAACGAAGAAAAGCCTGAGGCGAAAAATTAGATTGGATTAGTCTCATCAAGATTTCTAAAGGGAAAAAAATCAATAGATTTCACACCACAAAAATCTCAAGTCTTATGTATCAAGGAAAATCTATCTATCTTAATATCCCAAAGATATCTTGAGAGAGATGTCTATTTTGGGATATGATCTAGGATTATGATTTATGAAAGATTTGTGAGGGACTCCAGAGGATGAGAAAAAATCCTTGGAGTGAGGTGTTTTTATTTTATGAGAAGGAAAGGGAATGAATTCCAAAATTCTAACAATTATTCAAGTTTAAACTATTGCGAGCATTGAGGATCTAGGCTTATAGTTACAAAGTCTGAATTTGTGGTTCGTATATAAACTTGTACGGACGGCAATATGTATCAAAGTTAAGAAGCTGTATATGAGCAATCTAACTAGGATTTTAGCTGAATCTGAAGACTTTTCTTCCCTGCTTATTGTTGTTCAACACCTTCTTCTCTCAATTTCTTAAGTCTGATCAAAGTGGACTTAGCGGCGATGGCAGGGGGAGTGCTACGAAAATAGTTAATATCACAGTCATTCATCAGAGGAATATTACTTCAATTGCCAGGCACCACCGGCAACAGTTTTACCGCAAGCCTTGCAATGCCAGATACCAATAACCTTTCTTCTGACGGATTTCTAACAAGAGATAAGGGACAATCATCAAAATGATATTACTTTGCCACAGAAGGAGCAGACGTATCTAGAGTGTTGTTGAACTTCGAACTTCTTGATGATTCTTCTGAGGGAAGCACCGTATCTGGTACCGTATTTACCGACGATTCCGACCTTGACGGTTCTCTTAGTCATTTTAGCTAATTCCTGATCTCTACTTTATTATTTTTTTAATTAACCTGCTTAAGGTCCAGAGTTATGCTAAATCTTTCGATCAATATTAAATGAAATTAAAACCAAAGATTCAGAATGAAAACCCTTAATATCATGGTCATTCTCCTCTTTATCACTTGTTTAACATTCATTTACCATAAATTTTCGTAGGACGACTTGAAAATTTCAGAATGGGTGCTTTTCCAACAATGAAATTTTGTGATTTTTGTGGTGAAAAACTTTCTCTTGAAATGGATCATATCAGCCAAATTAATGATAGATAAATAACGAGTAATACTAGGCAGGTTTTGCTTAATTTTTTCCATCTTTGAAATCTCTTGCCTGGAGAAAAAAATTCACAAGGCAGAAGGGAAAAAATTTCCTTCTTCTATTATATCTGAAGCAATTGTTTGCTGATGAAAAATTATCACAAAAAAGTCCTTGAATGATTATTTAAACTTTTGAATTCGAAGAGGGAAGGAGGCCGTTGGAGCAGAATTTCAAAAAATAAATAAATTGAAGAAAAGGATTTTGAAAAAGGCATTTCTTCTTTTCGTGGGGTTTTTTCTGCAAAGAGAAAAAAATAAAAATAATTTTCTAGATTTTTAAGGAGCATTATGAATAAAAAATACTCGAAATATGAAAAAGAAAGTTTTTTGGGAGAAATTTTAGATATGCAAAATTTTACCAAAATCTTGTTTTTATGAAGCGAAGGAGTTTCTTGAGAAAAATGTTCAGCCAAGGATAGTCGAGTTTTTTCATGAAAGAATGAGAAGAAGATCTTATGAGGGATCTTCTTGAATTTATTTCCAAGAGAATTTTCTACTGTTTGAGCTGTTTGAATGTGATTGAATTGATATGAAATATAATATCAAGTAAATTTTTTCTGTAGAAGATTCAAAGTAAAAAATTGGAACTAAGCAAATTCAGTCCTTTTAATTTCCAAATAGCTGAACAAATACTTTGGAGTACTGCCTTTTTCTCGAAAGCTCTAAACCTAACTATCTCAAAACTAAATACAAAATTAGAGAGAGAATTCTTCATTTGAATATTTTAAGACGAAAACTTACCCTAAATGAATAATCGCTGACTATCTGGCATTGCATTGAAAATTTTAGATATTCCACTGTTTTGACACCCAAGTTCTTCGTTTTCTTTTCTTCAAGATCTCAGAGTCCAACTTTCAGTATTCAATATTCCAGAAAGAATTTCTTTCAATAAAATCTCATTCAGTTCAAGAAAGGAAAGACGGGATTCGCAATTGAATTATTTACAAAGTCTCCTTCCCAAAACTGAGATTGGAGGCTCAAGAAAATCAAAACAACTGATTTAAAACAAACTTTCGTAGAAGGCCAATTCAAGAGAGAATCTTTATTTTCAAGTCATTACAAAATAAAAATTTCATCATCTTGCTTCTCATTGTTTGACAACTTCCCCTCACAACAGGCCTTTTCAAAATCCCGGAAATTTGCTGAATCAAGGTTCGACCTGAATGAAGCAAACTCCATGTGTTCGTTCACTTTAGGAATTTCTCTTTAATTATTTGCAGAGATTTTCTCATATAAGGGAGGTTTATTTGAAGATAACATGAGCATCTTTAAATTTTCAGCACCACCAGTATAAACTTACAAAAATGTAATTTAGTAAAGATCAACGCTCATATTTATCAAACAAGAAAATTCACAAAAAGTACACAGAACTTATCAGCAATATAAAACCTTTTCCAAGAGGAGTTTGATTAGATTTTTCTAATCTTCTTGAATCCCTTTCTGGTCCATGATTGCTTATCCTTGAGGGCTTTTTGATTAAGAGCTTCATATTCTCCACTTCCAATCAATTTTCTATTTCTCATAATAACAAACATGATAACAGCAGCAAAGAAAGCAAGGACCAAACCCAAAAGAACAAACTTGTTTTCCATTTGTTGAGTAACTTGTGTGAAGTGTTATTTTTTCTACTCGTTAAAGATTTATTTTTATTACTTCTGCCGCAGTTTATTTTTCTTTTATACATGAAATTTTCCCCGCGTTTTTTGCTAAAAGAACTTCCCCAAAAGAATTAATCTCGACAACTCAAAACTCTATTACCGCTTTCTCCCTCGAGTCTGCTAAACTTCATCACAATTGAATATTTTTTTCTCACGTAAAAATCCATTTTTCTTCTTCTAAATTCTCTTTTGTAATGTAATGGGAAAGGAGAAAGCAATTTTTTTGAGGGAAAAGGCGAAAAAATCAGCATTTGCTCTCTAAAAATTTGCGGGTAATTTTGATAACGGCAACACGTCAATATTAAAAAGATACACGATAGTAATAATCTAAACTGGTCTCTGAGAATGCTCTTCTGATATTTCAAGTTTCTTTATTTTTTCAAAGTGGATATTTTCTCAAATCTGGAACAATTTTCAGAATGAACACCTTATATTATTTGAGACAATTTTCTTTTGCTAATTTTTTCGTTTCAAAGAGTTATGGGAGAAAGAAAAGAAAAGGTTATTTCTTCTTTTGAAGAAAGAGAGATGTTTGTTTTGTGTTTAGAGTTTTTAGCTCAAGCATAAGATATTTCCGAATGGAATATCTCGTCATAATGGAGCATCAACGTTGATATATAAAATTATATACAACAAAATACTCATTCATTTTATCATTTTATATAATTTCTCATCTTTAATAATAATCTTATTTATATATAAACAACAAAGCTTTTCGTTAATAGGTAGAGATTCATCATTCTCCTGACAAGTCTTTCTTTGAAAACAAAGAAATCTCATCTTGGAATAGCTGTCTCTTTATAATTAATATTATCATTTTGGCCGAGTGAGTTTTTTTCTTTAAATAAAGAAAACTTTTCACTCTCTCATATTTTCCCCACGTTCCAATTCCAAAATAACTGGATTCTTGGGCTTATAGAGTGAGACAAATGTCATGATCAAATCATAATCCTCAGGGACAAGCTTTGATCGACTAAACATTCTGAAAAATTCAATCACAATCACTTTAGCTTCAATCATAGCTAAATGTTGTCCGATGCAGTTTCTTGCGCCAGCCGAAAATGGAATAAACGCAAAGGGATCCAAAGAAACCTCCTTCTTTTCCGTCCATCTTTCTGGCTTAAACTTCTCTGGTTCATCAAAATACTTGCTGTTCAAGCTGTTATAGACAGGAACTGGTCTCACAAACATTCCTTTCTTAATCTTCAAATCTCCCAAATTATGATCCTGTAAAGCTTTTCTCGCTGGCATATTTGGTGAAGGACCGTAAAGTCTTAAACTTTCCTTCACAATCCCGTGAGTCATTGTCATCTTGTTAAGTGTATCAATACTTGGGATCTCCTCCTTATTATAAATCTCCTCGGTTTCTCTCTTAATTTCCTCGATATATTGGGGATTTAAATGTAACAACAAGAGGGTCATAGTAACAAGCTGTCCTGTGGTGTCCATTCCAGCAATGAAAAAGGTCAAAAACTCATTGATAATATCCTCATCAGAGAAAATCTCATGAGGATTTTGGCTGTTGCTGGTTTGAGTTTCGAGCAATTTTCCAAGAAGATCATTGTGAGTCTTGGCGCTAGCTTTACGATCTTGGATAATCTTGTGACAGACTTGTCGGAATTCCTTCATATCTTGAGAGAATTGACGGTACTTGGGGGAGTAATCCAAGTCTAATCCGGTCATAACAAGGAACAAAACTTTGGGGTCTTTGAAAATTCTGGGCATTCTTGTCAACATCCCTGAAAGGTACATTGTTAAGGGCTCTCCTTTGAATGTATATTCATTCAGCTTCTCACTGAAAAACACTCGGCCGACAACCTCGCCGGTTATCTTTTGGATTTCGCTTTCAATATTGACGTTCTTGAGGGAATCCTTCTGGATTTTTGCAAAGAACTCTCTGGCAGTGGCGATTGTTACAGGAACGTTTTGTTTGAGAAATTCAAAGTGAAACATACTGGAAATGACCTTTCTATGGGTTTTCCAAAGGTCACCTTCTGCAACAAAAAGGCCAGTGCCAATTAAAGTTCTCATAGCTTTTGTCGTAAATCCTCTTTGATAAAAAGATTCATTACGGTAAAATTCTTTGATAAGCTTAGGATCAAGCAAAGAAACGTCAATTCTGCTGCCGAAATTGTGCATTAAAGCAGGCACGTCAGGATTTGTCTTGGCGAGCTGCTTGAAATAGCCGAGAATGTCCTTGTGTGTTTTTTCAAATCCTCGTTCTCTTTTGAGTGAGCCTAAGAGCAAGAAGAACTGCGTAAGAACTCCTTGTTGGCTGTAAGCTTTGAGGATTTTTTTAGGGATGATCACACAACGGACAATCTGCAGAGCAAGAAAGCCGAGGATTAGGTAGCCTAACCATCCAAAGATTGAGCCCAAAATAGAAAAGAACCCCATAAGTTCTTGTTAGTTTTGTATTGTGTTGTTGTAAAAAGTTTTTGTAAAGATTTTGATTATAAATTTTGTAAAAATTTGGTCGTTTAAATAGCCGAAGCGGGCTTTTTTAGAAAGAAATTGATTAAACTTGAAATGTACTCTTTACCGTATAAGTTGATTTATTTAATTATGGTTAAAATCCTGAAAGGACATGGCCTCAAAAGCTGAGAGGTTTAAGGTCACTCCAGGTTTCAAAATGCTTTGAGACTGGCTGAAAAGGGATGTTACTGGGAGGGTTTTGGCTTTAAAAGGAGGAATTCAAGAAAGGAAAGGAGTGATATTCATTTATGATATGCAAGTGAGAAATGCAAATTTTGTTGGCACTTGCATATGATTGGGAATTTTTTTATTTGATATTTTTAGAAAAAAAAAAACTGCTTTCACTTTTCTGTATTTTGGTTTTGTTATTTGATGCAGAAATTTTTTTTATTAATTCTGAGGCTCTAATTAAAATTTCAGTTAATTTTTATAACAATTTTTTATTTAATCATTTTTGTTGATCGTCTGATTTCTTTTTTCTTCTTTGATCTGACTCATCTTTTTGTCACACTGGCTTATTTCCTCTTTTTCATTTTTTAGCATACGATTCTGTTGACTTACTGATTGAAAAACATAAGCGAAAGAAACTCTTTAAAACCCCTATATAAATTTTCAACACCTATCCTTTCTGATGAGCTTACTTCTGACCCTTTCTTACAGTGCTGTGAAAAGAAATGTCATTTGAATGTGAGTCCATATCGAATTTCTGATTTAGCCCAAAATTTATATGAAATTTCTGAAAGTACTCTTTCAATTCTATCATTGTTAACCATTGAACTTTTATGCTTTTCTTCACAAAGCATAGACAATTTCTTCTCGTTTAGCAGCTATCAAACTGTCCAAAAATGAGGAAGCTTGACAAAAAAAATTTAGAGGAAGAATTTTTCACTTTCTCGAGACAAAAAAATCTTTCAATTCTTAAGGGAAAAATTCAATTTTTTTAAAGTAAAAATGAATTGAGGCTTCACAATTCATCATGTGCTCCTTGTGACATTTCAATGAAAATTTGTTCGAATCTTTTTGGTCAAAAATAAGATAGATCAAACGAGAATATGTTCCTCATAGTTTTTTTTCAGCTCAATGATCACTCCTAAAAAAGAAAACTCACACTTTCTCTTATCATTTTTTTTTCTCTTTCTTTATTCCAAAAGTTTATATTTCTCCTCATTCTCTAATCTATCAGTTATTTCTAAGAAAAAAAAATCAGTCCAAATTTTCTATTTTAAAATCAGCCTTTCCCTCACTCTAATCCCAAAATTTCTAAAATGAACATCATCCAATCTGATCCCATTGGTGCTAATCCTAACAATACATCCCAAGAAAATCCCTTCCCAGAACAAGAACTCCCTTTTGATTCCCTTGCTTACACTCTCAAACAATATGAATACTCCATCCCATTTAATCTTTTCCTCCTCATCATTCCCGGCATCAAAATCATCCTCGCCTTACTTTTGGCCCTCTCAGGCGACACTTATGCCATGTTACTCACAACAACTCTTTCCAAAATCTTTCTCTTTTTACTCATCTGTCATGATGTATTACATCTCTATATTATCCTTGAGAAAATCTTTGTTGGTGTTGATATGAAATATCTCCAGTCAATAAATGACCAAGAGGAACCACAATCAGATTTGAGGACACAAGAAGAGCTTCCTTTATCAACAAATGATCATCAGCAACAGCGTCCACTGGCTGGATTAGAATTTCAGAAGAATTTGTTAACAATGAGTATTCCAAAGAAAAAGAAAGAAATTTCGAATCTCATGAAGGGCTGCTGGGCAATATGGACTATGCTTTTTATTATGTTTATTTTGATGGGCGGAATGAGCCAGTTTGAGCTACATGT
>Ga0182738_1006404_pt1 | contig 12207 bp, 9 predicted proteins | sample eDN5th30CBELigMG_FD_128876 | JGI IMG/M metagenome (GOLD analysis project Ga0182738, IMG submission 128876) | Enriched Miracle-Growth compost microbial communities from Emeryville, California, USA - eDNA 5th pass 30_C BE-Lig MG (version 2)... ...
GAGATTCTAAAGTGGATGAATCTAAACTCTTGAATCCTGATAATCCTGATTTTATTAATTCAACTGTTGGCGACAGACAGGCTCAACTTCAAAGTTTGGCCAATAATCATATTGAGAAAAAGCCGGAAGAACATGACAAGAGTTCAGCAGATGATGATAATCTTGAAGAACCTCAAAGTGATAATCCCGTTGAAGAGCTGAGAGATGATGCTCAAAATATTCAAGATTTTTTCAAGAGTGAAAATAATGATTTGAGAGAGGAAGTTCAAAGTTTTGTGAATCAATTAGTTGAAGGAACTTTAGAACTGGACCAAAATCAGCATAATAACCTTTAACTCCAATTTGTTGAAATCTCTTCAAAAGAAGATTTGTATGTAAAATGTATTTCTGTTCAAAATTTACCCAGAAATATTACTGTTTACAAACTCACTTAAAAGTTTGTCTGCAAAATTGAAGGAGAGAAACAATTTTTCATATTGAGTGTCTTATCATTTGAACTTTCATAATGTGCAAATAAATCGATAAATAAATGAAAGATAATTATTTAGTTTCAGCTTTGCTAGCAAGGATTTGTTTTTTAAGATCTTCTGTGTTTTTAGATGCCTCAACAAGATATTTTTCATATTCTGGCTTGATATCAGTTGCCAAAACTCTGTCTTTCCATCCTTGCAATCCTGGGAACTTGGTCAATTCATATTGAACCCTTTCAAGATATCCAAAGAAGAAGATGATTTGAATATCAGCCAAGCTGATTTCATCAGAAGTCAAGAATTTTCTATCTCTCAAAAATGTCTTTTCGAGTTCTCCAAGGGTCTTTTCAAGGAGTTCTTGCGGATCTCCAACAATGGGGGCTTTATTGGGGATTTCAGGGTTCTTTGAATAGAAATAAGCACCAAATGCTTTAGTTGCAGGTTGGTACCAATCAAAGAACAAGTCAACTTGAGATCTTTTTCTGGGGTCTTTGGGATACCAGTTATCAGGGACATCTCTTGTATTGCATAAGTATCTCAAGACAGTACTGCTTTCGAAGAGGACAAATCCATCTTCTTCAACGATAGCAGGAACTCTTCCAAAAGGATTGACTGCGAGATATTCGGGAGTTCTGTTTTCACCTTTCTTGAGATCGATATGGATGGCTTCATGAGGAAGCTGAGTTTTATTGACAAAATAATGGATGGGTTTGCAATATGGGCAAGTGAAATAGTGATAGAGCTTGAAAGGCTTTACTGTTGTCATTTTTAGGTGAGATTTGGAAATAAAAAGAAAAATTATAAAATTGAATTTATGCCGTGACTTTACTTTGTTTTAATTTTAATTGTTCTGCTTAGTGAAATTTGCGCAATTTTCAAGAAAATAAAACTTGAGTAAAAAATTACTTTAAAAAGAAAAATTAGCTAAAATTCATAAACTCTTCTTTCTAAAATGCCTAAATGAAGAAAGTGATTTTTCAGAATAATGATTGCACTAGTATTTTTATGTAACATTAAAACCAGGAGACGATAATAATCTCAAAATAAAATAAAAATTACAAATTATTCTATTTACTTTCAGTTTTATTTGCAAACATCTTTTTCATTTCTTCAATGGCTTGAGCTGATTCGACAAGGTATTTTTCATATTCTGGCTTAATATCAGTTGCCAAAACTCTGTCTTTCCATTCTTGCAATCCTGGGAACTTGGTCAACTCATACTTGACTCTTTCGAGATTTCCAAAGAAGAAAATGATTTGAATATCAGCCAAACTGATCTCATCAGAAGTCAAGAATTTTCTATCTCTCAAGAAGGTTTTCTCAAGCTCTCCGAGAGTCTTTTCAAGAAGTTCTTGGGGATCTTCAACAACTGGAACTCTGTTGGGGAGTTCAGGGTGCTTTGAATAGAAATAAGCACCAAAAGCTTTAGTTGCAACTTGATACCAATCAAAGAACAAGTCAACTTGAGATCTTTTTCTGGGGTCTTTGGGATACCAGTTATCAGGAACATCTCTTGTATTGCATAAGTATCTCAAGACAGTACTGCTTTCGAAAAGAACAAACCCATCTTCTTCAACGATAGCAGGAACTCTTCCAAAAGGATTGACTGCGAGATATTCAGGAGTTCTGTTTTCACCTTTCTTGAGGTCGAGGTGAATGGCTTCATGAGGAATTTGGGTTTTATTGACGAAGTAATAGATGGGCTTGCAGTATGGGCAAATGTAGTAGTGATAGAGCTTGAATGGCTTTGTTGTTGACATTTGTCTGTGAGATTTGATTAAAAAGAAAAAAATTATAAAATTGGATTCATATCGAGGCTTTAAATAGAATAAGTCACTTGCGAGAATATTTTTTTATTGAAAGAAAAATTACTAGTGTGAAATTTTCGATTTGATGCAGAATGACGAGTTGGAAAATTCGCATGGGAGCTTCTCACTTGAGATTGAGGTCGAAGATCGGAAATGAATTGGATGTGTTGGTTTATGAGAGAATGAACAAAGTTTTATAATGATTATTTGCTGAATCGCCAGATAATTTTTTGACTTAAATTTAATCAGTTTTAAGGAAAATGCGAATAAAAATAAAATCTCTCTGAAAAATATAATTTAGGGCATTATAATAAAGCAAGAAATTTTGAAGGAGATTTCTATCAGTTCCAAGAGGCCAAGATGGATAACCTCGCATGGATTCGTGGTTTTTTTACTCTTTTGGAATGAGGAATAAATTAAAATTTTTTTTTCTTGACAAAGGGAGGAATTTATTGTTAAAGCCTGAGAGGGAAAAAAATATGATTTCAACTGATTCATAAAAAGATATGTCTCAGAAGTGAAGAAACTTTGAGAGTTTTTATTGGAATAATAATCAGAAAATTTTTCTAAACTTTGCCTGAATTTAATCGATTTTAAGGAAAATGTGATGAAAAAATTGGCAAAATTTTTCAAGAAAATAAAATTTTCCCGAAAAATAAAATTTAAGGTCTCAACACCAGAAAGCGACTAGGGGAATTATTTTTAAACTTCATTGCGGACAACTGCTCTTTGCCATCTTTTCTTCAAATAGAAAAACGAGTCGAAATTTGCTAACAAATATCATAGAGCTTAACGACTTGAAAAATTATCCCTCCCCTTACAGTTAGACTGGATCAATGATGAATGCATCGAGTTTTCTCTCTTTTTTTATCAGTTTAGTTAGAAAAGCTTGGACTCGCACAAAAATATTTCCTCTCAAAATTTTTTTTCCGGGAATTTTTTTTCTTCTTTTTTCACAAGATTTGTTAAAGTCTGGAGAATTCTTAAATCTGAGATACATTCGAAACTCGAAGATCAATAGATTAATTATTCTATTTTATTTATTTCTTTTTTGTTGTTGTGAACATGGTGGTGTGGTCTTTTTCTGTCTCATTAAAAAATTCTTTTGGCTCAATAATGAGATTCTTGGATCAATTTCAATTTTTCTCAAGAGGCTATGAGAGACTTGATAACAGCGAAGTTTGCATATGTGTTCAAGAGGTTGACCGTTTCAAATATTAATTCTTCTAATTTGGAAAATCATGTCGAAAATCAAATTTGTCTTGGAAATTCGTGCAAGACTTAATCTTGAGATTTCCTTTCGAAAAACAAATCCAATCTCATCAATCTTGAAAATATTTTTCAACTCAACAGTCAGAAGAAGATCTTCTCAGATTCAATTTTCAACTCAACTTTTTATGAAAGAGAGTTGATTTATGACTCACCATCTCTCAACCTAAATCTTTGGAGAATTTGATTAAGCGGTTTATTAAGGTTATGAAATTCGAGAGATAAAAATCAATTTCAGCTTTCCAAAGATATAATTTGGTAAATTGATGTAAATTTTATTTATATTTATATTTTAGAAGAAATGGAACAGAACTATTCCAACCCTGAAAGAAGTCTTCCAGGAGACACAGATTCTGATTTTCAGCTTTCCCAAGAGCTGAACAAGTCTACAGATGATAGATTCAACTTGAGTTCCTCATTTAGAAACAAAGGAAAAGAAAGGCATCACCAAGAACAACTGAATAGTCCTGAGAAATATGCTCTGGAAACTTTGAGGATGACTCCAACTCAGTTTGAGAGATACAGAAATGCATTTGGTTTGTTCGACTTGAGTGATACTGGAAAGATATCCAAAGTAGAATTCGAAAGAGTGATTGGCTTTTTTGAGTTAGCCAAAGACATTTCTCAAAGAGAACTGACTGAAAACTTCTTGCTTCTTGACAGAAATAATGATAGACATTTCACTATATTTGATTTCTTGCGAGAAACGAACAATCAAAATATGTTTAGATTTTTGGTCCGTATCGTCAAGACTGTTTTGGCAAAGGAAGAAGAAATAAGGGCATATAAAAATGAGTCATCATCAGCAGCAAGAGGGTTATCTGAAATTAGAGAGCAAGAGGAAATACCGAAAGCTGAATCAGACGAATTTTCTTACGAGCCTCTGTTGTCAAATCCTAAAGCTTACGCCAGCTCGATACTGAAGATGGATGATAACGAATTTGATCGATGCAAGCAAGCTTTTGAGATGCTTGATTTAAAGAATGAAGGTTATGTGACAAAAGATCGATTTTCGGAGCATTTAACATATTATCATTTTGGAAAGGATTTATCAAAGGCGGAATATAATTACATGTTTAGCAAGATTGAAAGCGAATTAAACGGAGAATTTAACTTTCTGGACTTTTTAAAGGTAATGAAGAAAGATCCACATGGTCTTTTTAGAAAGCTCGTTGACCATCTCAATAAAAGACTGGAGCCTTTTGAAAGTATAAAGAGCTATGATATGAAAGAAAATTTGGTTCATGAAGACGAGAAAGAGGCTTTACATTACGCAAAAAATGTCTTGAAAATGGAAGAAGGATATATGAATAGGTTGATCAGGCTTTTCAGAGCACTTGATATGAGCCAGCAGAGCTTTATATCACTTGAGGATTTTGATGCAGTGTTGATGAATACATCATTAAATAAGGCGTTGAGTTTGAACGAATTCCAAGATTTATTTAGAGAATTAGATTTGGATCGGGATGGAAAAATAACTTTGAAGGACTTTTTCATGAGTATTCATGAAGACAACTTTTCAACAAAATCGACTGATTTTCTTAATGAAATATTCAGCCATTTTGATAAGAGCTTGAAGTTGGAGAGAAAGAGGGCTGAGGTATTTGTCGTCGAACCAGAAGTAGAAGCTGATCAACTGGAGAGAAGAAGAGAAGAACTTGTAGAAGTAGAGCCAGAAGCTGAGCTTGAGGTTGAAATAATGAGAGAGGCTGAGATGGAGGAGAAAAATGAAGGAAGAAAATTGGAAGGAGCAGGCGCATTGAATGAGGAGCTTCATAGAAGGTTGTTGACAGTTGATCATGATATCAGTGTGTTTAATGAACATATAGAAAGAGATCTGAGGGTTGTGGAGGAAGGATATAAGGCAGATCTTGAGTTGTTGAAGAGTAATTTGATTCAGAAGGAGCAATTGTTGAAAGAGAAAGATTTGTTGATTGAAACGTTGAGGAAAGAAAATAATGAATTCAAAATAAATAATCAGAGCCTGGCGAGAATGAGACAGTATGAGGAAGAAATTGCCGCAATGCAAAAAGCTCATGATTTGTTTATGAAGGATAGAAATCAAGAAGTGATAAAAATACAACAATTGCAAGAAGAGATTTCAAATTTGTTGAAGGATAACGAGCAAAAAACAAATGAGATTGAAAGATTAGACCAGGAGATAGGTAATTGGAAGAGAATGGCTTCAGAGAAATCAGGTTCAGTGGATTTGATTAATAATATTGAATCCTTGAACAATCAGATTCAAGATTTGATCCGAGAAAAGAATGAGATTGAAGAAGAAAGAAGAGTTTTAATGGTGAGAAGTGAAAGCTTAGAAAAAGAAAGGACACAGTTGTACGAGGATCTAAGTGAAGTTAAAAAGGATATTGAGATTGTGTACAAAGATGAAGACGAACGTCGTCACCAAATTGAGGAACTCTGCAAACAGGTTCAAAGTAGTGTCAGCGTCGATCAATATAATGCTTTGCTAAAAGAAAGAGATACCTTGGCAAATGAGATGAAATCTTTCAGATCTGGTCGTGAAGAAAAGGAGGCTCTAGAAACGAGAATTAGAGAGTTGGAGACTGATCGTAATCAGCTACGAGAGACTTGTGATAAAGTAAATCAAGACTTACAGATGATTGTAAGTGATATTGATAACTTTGAACAAAGAGAAAAGGGCTATTTGTCGCAAATTGAGGACCTAAACAGGCAAGTTGGAGGTATGGATCGACTTCGAAAAGAGATTAATGATTTGAGAGAAGAGAATGACATGCTTTCTTCAAGAGTTGAGCAACTTCAACAAGTGGCAACAAATGAGACTCATCAAGAAAGATTGAGATCTCAAGGTTTAGTGCAAGAATTGAATGAATTTGAAGGAAATTTGAAGAGACTTCAACAAAGAGAAGATGAGTACAATAAACAGATTGGCGCTCTTTCAGAAGATTTAGGAAAGTATACAATCGATACTGAGAAGCTGAGACTGGATAATAGTATCTTGCAAGATCAAGTGGCTTCGTTGAATGAAGAGGTTTCTCAAACCAGAGCAAAATTAGCTCAGATGCATGATATCAATAAAAGACTGACGAATGAATATAGTTCGATGAACGTTGAGCTTTCAAGGTTAAGAGAAGCAAAAAATAAAAGTGCGCTAGAAATTGACGCTTTAGTTAATTCCGAGCATCGATTGAAAGAAGACTTGGAAAAGATTAAATTGGAGTTCCAGAGTTTGAAGATCAGGAATTTGGTTTTGGAAGATAAAGTTGAGATTTTAGATAAAGAGAGGGGAAGACTTGATGAATTGAATAAAAGACTCGGACAAAAGCATTTGCTTGATTTTACTACTGCTGAAAATGAAACTGATCAACTGAAGAGACAAATTAGGGAACTCAAGACTGATAATATCCATCTTCGGGAGCAAATTGATCAAATGAGAGCTGAGAAATACGGTGGAAAGGCAACCACTCCATCGAAGCCTTCCTCTGGTCGTATTCTCAGAGAAAGAGAACAGCAACAGGATAAGGAAAATATGACACCAAATCGGGGAACTTATCAAGACAAAGGTTATTTAGGTGCGATTGAGAAACTTAAAGACGAGCTCAAGCATGTGAGAGAGTCAAGAGAAGCGATATTGGATAGTTTAGAAAAGGAACGAGTGAGCATTCGTGACGCTATTGAGGATTCTACGAGAGCTAGATTATCATTTAGTAATAGAAAAACACCTTTGAAAGAGCAGGAAAAAGAATTTGCTCCGACAGCGACACAAGAACATCCACATGAACCGACAGCAAGAAAAAGTGGATTCATTCATTTGACAACTCATTCTGCTCCTGAAACAATCAAAAAGACTGGTGTGCGACAAATGCCAAGTTTATCTGATCAAAAAGACAGTAGTAGAAAATCAAGTGTTGAATTTACCGAAAGAGGAGGTAAAAGAAATGTTTGATAAAAAAAATAATTTTTTTGGAAAAGATTCGAAGAATCTTCGTGATGAGAAGGTGAGAGATATTTCAAAGTTTGCATTCCAGATTTTGTATTGGTTGACTGATGATGCTCTGGTTACAAAAGAATTGACATCAGTGTGTACTTTTGCAAATGATGACCAGGTGAGTTTGGATATCAAGAGAATCATGAAAGAAGTGCATGAGTTTGCAGAAAGAGCAAAATCTTATTATAGTCAGTATATTACTTCAAAAACAGATGATGAAATCCGTGCTGTTTATGAATTTATTCTTCCCTTATTCAATAAATGTTATAAGAGTCATTGTAAGAGATCACTTTTGAGTTGAGAGATTCTAATTCAATAATTAGGTGAACTGAAAGAAATTCAAAATCGTGCTGTGAATGATTTGAAGAACCTCCAACATCAACAACATCTCCAATCACATTAAACTTAAACTTAAACTTGAACTTATTTTGTAAGTAGATAAATATATACTCATATTTTTAGAACATAGTATGGTATTTGGTATTTTACTATTTGTTAATATATCCCTTGATAAGAAGTGAAAATTTTATTTTGATTTAATTGTGAAGATTCAAGATTTAAGATGAATACGACGAATATTGAACAAGATGAATATGATGAGTATGGATTTAGAAAGGAGAAGTGGCATTTATACAAACCCAAAAAGTACTACGTTCACCCTGAGAATGAATATGTTTTGCAACAAAATTTGAAGAAAATGGAAGATAAGATGAAAGAATACAAATATCACGAAGATATTCCAAGGTTTTGAAATGAATTGGGAGACCATTGTAACAAGTTATAGAATGTATACAAAGATTGGTAATGAAGCTCGTGGTATCGACATGTATGAAGAAAGTCTTTGGTTTTGGACAATTCACAGCATTTTAATTGGCTACCCTCTTTCAAAGCTTATTTACGGTAATTTCGTTTGAGAGGGTATGTTTTGTTAAGAGTTCCAAGGTGATTACTATACAAGCAGGATTGGAAGAAAATTCGTCTTTCGATTTGTTATCGGTATCAATGCGATATTAGCATTGAAAACATGGACAATGCCACAAAATCAACCACAAAATAGGTAAAACTATTGTATTGAATAATTTTCAATAACCAAAATTTGCAGAGGAGTCTATGAGCAAATACCTTTTGAAGTCAAGATACAAAATATGTTGGACTACAAATATGACGTTTACAGAAATGTGGACAAATTGAAATATACTGATAAATATATGACCAAAAAGGAAGCTCTGATGGAACAAAGAAATCGTGACGCAAAACAAGAAGAGTTGAAAAAAGATTTGTACAGAAAATATGGCTTAGAGTATATCAAATAATTTTTTGTTGTTTTGCAAAAGAGAATAAATTTTTCAAATAACTCTTTATGTTTTATAGATATAATAAACACACATTATAACCAGAATGTTAAAAAATATAGAATTTACGTCGAAATGATATGATACATGAAGTAATCTTGACTGGATAAATACTACGAAATTGTATAAACATTTTTAAAAAGACACTGAAAGTGAACGACACAAAAACCTCCTGGGGACTGAAATAGAACACAGAACCAATATCGTGGTTGATCAACATCCAAAATTAGATGAAACTTTGGTAGTAAGAGAGAATTGGTTGTCGGAAAGGTTTTTGGAGGGGAACCAATTTGTTGATGTTTTTCATTTAAGTTTGAAGTTTGCATCGATATTGATTAATGTGCTCGGAGGCCCCAGATTTCGCTTGTATTGCTTTGGTTCATATCAATAAGTTCTTGTTGCATCTGTTCTTCATATTTTCTTCGAAGTTCCATTTTTCTCTTTTCTTCATCATCCTCAGTGAATAGATTTGTTGGTTCCTCAGGTTGGGCAGCAAGCTCTTCTTGTTGCTTTCTGAGTTCACTCGTATTTAAATAAGCATTTTCTTCTTGGTTTGTAGTGCTTCCAGTAGTCTCAGTATGCCTTTCACGACTGGATTCTGGCTGGGAATTTATGGGAATAGAGGCTTTTCGAGATCTTTCGTTGAAGAAGCTGTTTCTGATTGGAGTGTAATTGAAGTTGTATTTGGAAGCTTCTTGAGGGCTGATCGCTTTGGAGATAGTTTTGAAGGTTGGACTTTGAACGATTTTATGCTCTTTTGGTCCAGTATTTAATCTGTCTGAAGTTTTTCCAGGAGTTAGGATTCCATCATCCCGGAGGGTTTCTTGTGAGCTGACCCGCTTAATTGTAAGCTTAGGGACAATAGAATCAGATGTTGGGGTAATTTCTGCAGAGTTTTCGATTTCATTTTGTTTAATACTTTGGTTGAGACCAGAGGTGCTCGATCTTTTGCGAGATCTGTTTGGAATAATTTTATTTTCACCACCAACATGGATAGAAAGTTGTTGTTTAGGCTCTTCAGGGAAGAATAAGTTATTCTGAGATCGAGGCTTTGAAGATGTCGTCGATGGCCTGCTACGTGCCTCTTCTTGAAGATTTTCTATTGATTTTATTCCAGTTTGACTTAGGTGAAGAGTTTGAGATCCTTCCATATCAATACAAGTCAGACTTGGAAGTGAATCTAGGAGGGGGGTTGTTAACTTGATTTCCTGAAAGAAAAATACCTCTGATGAAAGGGTGGTCGAGAAGTTCACATGCAGTAGGTCTGTCTTCAGGTCTAAATCTGAAGACTTGGTTGAGGAAATCTTGACATTCTTCAGAAATAGTGCTTGGAAGAGGCGGCATAGCTCCAGACATAATTTGTTTGCTGACAAGATCGAGAGAAAGATTGAGAGAGCCCCATGGTGGAGAATTTGTAAGCATTTCGATGACAACACAACCAACTCCCCAAATGTCTGCGGGTTTTCCTTGAGACTTTTTCATTAAAACCTGAGGTTTAATTTAGGATATGATGGGAAGAATAATTACTTCGGGAGCAGTCCAATAAACAGCAGATTTAGTTGAAGGAGGCGATTTGCGATACTCTTGATTGTTTGTTTCGACAAACTTCTCAAGACTTTTGAAGCAACCAAAATCAGTAAGTTTGGCGGTTCCACACGCGTCAATCAAGACATTAGAACTCTTCATATTTCTAGATCGGGTTTCAGGAAAAAGTGTTCTAGAAAAAATACCTATGAAGAATATCTTTTGAATGGAGATAGGCTAATCCTTCGAGGATTTGTTTTGTGTAGCTTGAAATGACTCTTTCATCAAGTTTATCAAATTTGCCCACCAGAACTTTGATAGAGCCTCCAGAGACATATTCTGAGATGATATCAACTAGAAAAATTTGTTGAGGAAGGAGGAAATTTAATGAGGATTTTACTCATTGAATATGACTCATTTTTAGCTTCATAAAGATCGACAGCGTAGTATTTGATAACGTTAGGATGAGAAAGAGCTTTTAAGACAAGAATTTCTCTTTTTAACGCTTCAATGTAGTTTTGGAATCGTGATATATCTCCCTCAACCTTGGTATTTTTAGGAGGAAAAATGATAGAATATCGTACTTTTATCGACTTGACAGCTAGAAGTTCGCCGGAACTTAAATTAAGACATTCAAAGACGTCTCCATAAAAGCCCTTTCCGATAAGAGGCCCCTTTTTGTATTGGAAAGGTTTTTTTGAGTCTAAATCTTCGAGTGTTGAAGGACTGTTGGAGCTGGCATCGATTGTAGGCATTGCGTGGGCAATTCTGGATGTGTCTTCGGAAAGTTGATCAGTAGTAGAAGCTTTTGTTTCTGGAAAGATGAGTTTTTAAGAAAAAAAATCTATTTACTAAAGCTGAAAGTCGAATTGTTTGCGATATTTGATTGAGTTTCTTCAAAGAAGGTGAACATAAGAACTAAAGAAATTGGTACCAAGAGTTCCTCTACGACGTCCACCAGTGGATTTAGTTTGGGGTGAAATGTCTTTTTTGATGGAAGTAGGTAACATTAAGGGGGATACACCACCATTTTTGGCTTTAAAAAAACTGAGATAAACTCAAAGTGAGGCTTACTTCTCTTTGAAAATAGTGATGATTTGGGCTTTGTAGCAGAGGATTGGTTTCCCATTATAGGACAATTTTTAGATGGCTTGACTCGAACAAATTAATCAAAAATGCCAAGTTTTTGGACGGAATAGTTAATAAATTGTAAAATTAAAATATTCTTTTGAATATTTATCAGAGAAGTGCTTTCTTTCTCTTGGAAATTTGTTATCCATTTTAGAGAGTCTCACCTCTAGGTGAATCAGTTTGACAATATGATTTGAGAAAATCCTTGTCTTCAAATCCATAAGGTAAAGAAAAATTTATTCATGAAAAAAAATATTTCTCATGTGATAAAGAATGACCAGGGAGAATTATTTTGGGAACAAATTTTATGAAAACCAATTTTGTTGGATTGCGTGGAGATTCTCACCTCTTTTTTTATTCAAGAAAGCGTTTTTGTTGATTGAATCAACGCAATGAAGAGAAAATTTTATTTTAATTCTGGTTCTTTTTTTCTCCAACATCATAAGCTCATTCCTCTGAATTCAATCGAAAATTTATTTTTAGATTTTTCTTCTCCAAACTCAAATATTTAATCTCTGAAAAAATTTAGTATTCTGTCCTAGAAAGAAGGAAGGAAGAAAGACAAATTTTTTAAAAGATAAGTTGAATTCTTGGGAAAAAAAATCCCATTCAGAATTAAGGAATAAGAAAGTTAACGTTAAAAAATTTACTTTTTCCAGGGAAGTTGCTTTTTATAAAATTAC
>Ga0182738_1006405_pt1 | contig 12206 bp, 10 predicted proteins | sample eDN5th30CBELigMG_FD_128876 | JGI IMG/M metagenome (GOLD analysis project Ga0182738, IMG submission 128876) | Enriched Miracle-Growth compost microbial communities from Emeryville, California, USA - eDNA 5th pass 30_C BE-Lig MG (version 2)... ...
CCTCCAGACGGCCGCTTCGCTGACGAGACGGTCCCTGCCTGCGGCTCCGCTTTGATCCCACTGCGTCTCGGGCGAGGCGGCATCGATGACGAACCGACCGGCGAGCGGACGCAGCCGCACGGCTATTGCGCGCGCCACGACGTTCTCGGACCTGAGCGCAAAAGAGCGTGCGGGGCTGCCTGCCGCGATCGGCGGGCGCTCGATCCAAACCTCGACGACGTGGGGGCGGCCTTGCCGGAACCGTCGCGGAATGGAGTGCGTGATCTGCGAGGGGTCGATGGCCGGCCGCTTGCCTCCGGCAGCTCCGGCACCAGCCTGGCCTTGAACCGGCACCAAGGCGGATGGCACATAGCCTCCCGTCGGTAGCTCGCGATGCACCTCCTGTGACACCTGCGAACGCGACCAGTGAGCCTGGGGCGGGTTCGGCTTGGCCTCATCCGCGCGCGCCGAAAGCGATTCCGGTGGACGGGGCGGCTGGCCGGCCGGCGGAGACGGCGCGGACCAGCCATGAGGGGGCGGCGGCAGCGGTCGTCCCGATGGAGGCGATGGCGGCGCAGGCCGCACTGGCGGTGGCGCCCAGCCGGCCGGAGCCTGAGGCGTGTCCGCGAGCGGCGCCTGCGATGGTGGTTGCGATCGTTCGGGAGGGGGAGCCGACGTACGGTCGAGTTCCGGCTGGGCGGGCTTTTCGCGGGGCGGATCCGGCAATATAGGCGGCGCGGCTGCCGACGACTGACGAGCCGTCTCGACGTTCGCTGATGCCTCGGCTCCAGCGCCGGGCGGCGAGACCGGATCGTTCGACGAGGGGGGCGTCGCCGGCGCGGCGTTCGGCTTGCCGGTCGCGGCCTCTGCTTTTGGAGACGGGGGCGCCGGCGGAGCCTTGTCGGAGGCCGCTTCGGGGGACGGCGCGGGGGCTTGCAATCGCTGCTCCGCGTCCGCCATCACGACGAACGGGTCTGTCGGCGTTTGGGGCCGGTCACCGGTCGCCGCGGTGTCGCCCGAGGACATTGGCGGGGGCGGCGGCGGTTCGGGCGCTGCGGCTCGCGTTGGTTGAGCGCTGGATGCGTCGGGGGCGGCCGCGGCTTCTGCCGACGAGTCCTGACGCGGTGGCTCCGGACGTTGCTGGTTTCGCGTTTCGACGCGCTCGCGAGCGCGTGCCAGAATGTCTTCGGCGCGCGACGTGGTAGCAGCCAGGGACTCCGCGTACGCAGGCTCGCCACCCATGATCTGCGGATTGGCGGCCGGGCCGTCCGGTGACACCGGCATCGCGCCGTTCCCGCGCGCCGCAGCCTCGCGCAGCGCGTGAATGGCCGCCTCGAACGTCAGTCCCTGCGCCTTGAGGAAATTTGCGGCCATCGACCGCCCGTCGCCGACGAGAGCGGCCAGCACGATGGCACCGTCGATGCTGCTGCGGCGGCCCTGCTGCGCCGCAAGGGTCGCATAGCGCAGGACCTGGGTCAGAGGTTGCGAGATCGCCGGTGCTCCGGGCGTGCCGGGTGCGACGCGGTCGTCGAGCGTGCCCAGATAACCGGCGACGTCGTTGCGCAATCGCCCGAGATCGACGTTGCAGACCTGGAGAAGCTGGGTCGCGTCCGCATCCTCGCTCAAGGCAAGCAACAGATGCTCGAGCAGGACCTGCGCGCCATACTGGCCGGCGGCATAGTCCCGTGCCCGCAGCAACGTCGCCTGGAGTCCGGGCGACATCGGCACCCTGCCGCCATCCTCAGCCATTACCTGCGCCATTCCCCCGGCGATCCCATGTTGCGATCGGTGGTCTGCCATCAGCCTCGGCTAATCCCGCTTCGCGGCAAAAGTTTAGCCGATCGCGCAGCCGCCTGCATCCTTCCCGTTGTCTCAATTCATGGAATCCGAGCGGCCATGCCGCAACGCTCCCGAGGTTGACACCGGAGGGATGAGCGCGGCTCAATTCGCCGAGAGCCGGCGTGCCGCTGCGCTCGCCCATGAGCGATGAGGAGCCAGACCCATGACCAACGTTGCCGCCATCACCGGAGCCGCATCCGGAATCGGACGAGGAACGGCACGCCGCCTGCTCGACGATGGCTGGACCGTCGTCGCAATGGATGTCTCGGAACAAGGCCTCGCCAAGCTGCGCGAAGAATTCGGCGTCTACGGGACGCGTCTCGATACCGTCCACGCGGACGTCACATCGGAAGCATCGCTTGCGACGGCCTTCGACGACGTTGCCAAGCGCCATGGCCGTCTCAACGGCTTCGTTGGTTCGGCGGGACTTCTGCGGACGGGGTCGCTCGACACGATGCCCGTCAACGAGTTCGACGACCTCTTCGCCGTCAATGTGAGGGGCGTTTGGCTGTCGGCCAAGTATGCGATGCCCCTGCTTCGTGCTGCGGCCGAGAAAGGCGAAGCGGCACGTGTTGTCTTTCTCGCCTCGATCTCGGGCTTGCGGCACAAGATGGACAGCGGAGCTTATGCCGCGACCAAATCGGCGGTCATCGCATTGACCAAGGTCTGGGCCGTCGAGAACGCGAGCGCAGGCATTCTGGTGAATGCAATCGCTCCGGCGACGACCGAGACCCCGATGGTGGCGCCGCACCTCAATCCCGGCAGCAATACGCGCTATCGGACGAGCGGTACGTCGCCTCTCGGCCGTATCGCGCAGCCGGCCGACATCGCCAATGTCATCCACTTCCTGATGTCGCCGGAGGCTGCCTATGTGACGGGCACGGTCATTCCGGTCGACGGCGGGACGACAGCCGCTTACGTGCCGGCCGGCGTGAAGGTTTAGACCTTCGGTTGTGAGTCGGTTCGAATTTCGGGTCTCGACCCACACTTGTCATCGCGGGGCGCCCGTCTCCGCGATCCATCGGGCAACGAGCGCAGAGGGTGTGGTCGAAACGATAGCGGCCATGCCCGAGGTCGAGCGTGCTGACGAATGGGTCCCGGCGACAAGCGCCGGGGTGACCCGGCGGGTGGCGTGAACGCTCAGCCGGCCATGACTTTCTTCACTGCGGCAGAGATGCGGTGCCGGATGGCGTGAAAGCCCTTCGAGCCTTCGCTCGTCATCCAGTTCATCTGCAACGACCGGCGCTGCCCCTCGAAGGGGTGATGGCCGTGCCAGGAATTGTCGGAGCGCTTGAAGACCAGCAGAGTGCCGTTGTCAGGCGGAACCTCGGCGGCGAAATCGTCGACGTCGTGCCCATTGCGCAAGATGCGGAGACGGCCGCCGTCCTGCTTCCAGTCCTCGTTGAGATAAATGAGGACGGTAATGATCTTGTCCTTCGAGTCGGTGTGGATCTGACCGTCCTTGGCGCGTGTCCAGCCCCGCAAGGAGTACATCTTCGGCCGGCCATCGAGGGCCACGTCGAACTTCTCGGCAACGGTCGCCTCGAACTCGGACCCGTCCAGTTCCTCGATCACCTCGCGCACGATCATGCTGTCATCGAGGCTATCGATGGGAAAGCTGCCACCCTTCTCGATGCGGGGATAGGTTGCATTGATCGCGCGGACGCTCTCCGGTGACAGGAAGCCCGGCACGATCACATAGCTGAAGGGTTCCGCCTCGATCTTGGCAGCCCGAAGCTTCGCGATGTTCAAGTGTCCCACCGTCGATCCCCTTTGCTCTGTCGCCGGCCGCCGGTCGTGCGATCGGAACCGCGGTCGTGCCGCAGCGCTCATGCCTCGGCGGCCAGCCTGTCCGAAACGATGCCGCCCAGCATCCTGCGCCGGCGGCGCATCCGCGCCTCGATCTCCCGCGCGATCTCGTCGGCGGAATCCAGCGGCTCGTACGTCCACCCGTCGAGAGTCTTAACCTCGTCGGGCAGCATGCGTGTGGCGCCATAGCGCCGCAGCGCCTCGTGGAACCGCCGGAACTTGGCGCTGCCGCCCGACGGTTCGAACACATAGACCGGCCGCCCCGTGACAAGAGGCTCGCCCGTCATGTTGACGCTGTCGCCGGTCACCACGAAGAGATCGGCATGCGCGAGAAACGCGGGATAGGGATTGTCGCCGGTGCCATCCCAGAAGAAACGGGGCGAGTTCTCCGTGGCGCGCAACACGGCCCGGACGAGCCGCTGATGGCTGCGCCGCGACGGCGTGATCATGAAGCTCGCACCGAGACGCGCGATCGACGCGATCGACGCCTCGAGGCGATCATCGTCATCGTCGGTGAATTTGTAGACGGCATTCTTGCCGCCGAGGACGACGGCGACGCGCGGCCCCGGCAGCGTCGCCATCCATTCGGGCACGACGCGCCTCATCGCGGCAATTCGCTCGGGCGTGAAGATATGCGGCGCCGTGAGCGTGGTGACGACATTTGCGCCGCGACGGCGATCATGCTCCGGTACCCAGATCAGATCGGCGGTTCGCGCACTGGTCTTGGGATCCTGCAGCACCACCGTGAACGTGGCGATGCCGGCGTGCTTCCGAAGTGCGCGAACATAGGGCACGCTGAGGCGCCCGGTCGCAATGGCGATGTCCGGCCAGGGCGGCGCGAGAAGCTTTCCCGGTCCGATGCCGTCGCGCGGATCGGGCGGCCCGTAAGGCGCGGTGAAGCGCCAAATGCCCCGTGGCGCGACCTGTTTCGACTCCCAGTCAAGACCCAATGCCGTGGCGACGCCTTCAGCCTGCACCTTCATGCCGGCCTTGTCGTCGGTGATGAGCCAAGCCTTGAGGCCGGCGAGCGGCCGCGGGCGAGCCATGGTCGAGCCCTCATCGATTGGCGCAGGAAGCCGGTCGCGGTTTCGAAAGCGCATCCAGCCTAATTGTCTTTCGCGATCCGACCTCGACGTGCTTGAACAGGCACCAGACTCGAAGACCGGGATCGATATTGGAGGCACTATCGCCGATGCGCGCACGTCTCGATGCTACCGATTGGCGCATCCTGAAAGAGTTGCAGGCCGACGGCCGCCTGACGAACGTGGCACTTGCGCAGCGCGTCGGCCTGTCGCCGCCGCCGTGTCTCAGACGCGTCCAGGCGCTGGAGCGGGCGGGGTTCATTCGCGGCTATCATGCGGTGCTCGATGCGCGCCTCACCGGATTCGAGGTGGCGGCGTTCGCCATGGTGACGCTGCGCGCGCAGGGCGAAGCCGAGCTGCGGGAATTCGAGAACCGCATCCTCACATGGCCGGTGGTCCGCGAGGCCTACATGCTGGCAGGGGATGCGGACTACATGCTGAAGTGTGTCGCGCCGCACATGGCTGCCTTCCAGGCCTTCGTGCTCGACCAGTTGACGCCGCTGCCGAACGTGGCAAGCGTCAAGACGACGGTCGTTCTGCGCGAGGCGAAACACCAGCCCGGCGTTCCGATCGAGATGGGGCAATAGCTGGCTTCGGTGATCCGGCCCCAAAACGGGTGATTCACAGTTTGCCGATTTGTGGAATCCTCATTCAAACTCGAGGCGCACGATAATTTTAGCTCCCGGAATGGCCAAGGACGGCTACCATCCGCATTCCGCCGGTCGAGCGTTGCGCGTGCATCACAAATCTCGAAGGAGATGCTGATGAGACGCAGTGGGCCTTTCCAGGCAATGGCGCGGGCAGGTTCGCCCGAACGGTCGCGTTCGGCCCTTTCCGGAGCGTCCCGGATTTACCTTGCCAATGCTCTGCCGGAGCATGTTCCTTCAATAATTTCACGGACTTCGCACGTCCCGTCGAACTTTTTCCACTTTGCATCGTTCCAAATGGATTGGGGTTCACGACGCGTGCGCCCCATTGCTTCACGAGGAGGTTGGTCATGAAGCTGCAATGGATTGGTGCTGCGATTGGAGCGCTGGCCGGTCTGGGTCTGGCAGCCGCCGCCCAAGCCTCGCCCGCCGGAATGGCCCGGACGACGAGTGTTGAAGGGGCGCAGGCGCCGGAGGTTATCCAGACTGGCGGCCGGCACTGGCGTCATCGCCATCACCGCCATCATCGCCACTACTACCGTCACCACCACTACAGGCCGTATTACTATTCCTATCGCCCGTACTGGGGGCCGCGTCGCTATTACCGACCCTTCTACTACGGATATTACGGCTATCGTCCCTATTACCGGCCGGGTTTCTCGATCTGGTTCTAAGGGCGTTCACTTCACACGGTTGGGCAGTTCACGCGATTCTGCTTGGTCATAGCCGCAGCCTGTTCCCCTCCTCCTCGCGGGGAGGGGAGGTGTCGCCGGGTCTCTCTTCAAGACAGCCTGGGTTTCCGTTGGTCCTGGACGCGATCTGGAAGGTCGAGGCCAATGCCGCGCAGGTGTCCGAAAAGCTCGCGGAGCTTTGCGACATCATCCGCCGGCAGCGGCGGCGCCACAATCGAAGCCACGTTGGTCCGCAAGTGCGCGATGTCGCTCGTGCCGAACAGAACGACGTCGGCACCGGGCTGATGCCGCGCGAAGCGATAGGCTGCATCGAGCAGTGACGAGGCGCCACCTTCGTGAATGAGGAAATCGAGCGGGTTGTCTCGCGCCGCGAGATCGGCCGGGACCTTCCCTTCGGCGGCAAGCTTGCGCATCGTGTCGGCCAGCAGGCCCGGCCGCGAGAAGATATTGCGAACGACGAACATCAGCAGCGTGCCAACGCCCTGGGACATCGAGCGCGGAAAGATGTCCCGACGGGCACCCTGGTTCATCATATGGAAGGCGAACATCATCACCTCCCAGGTTGGGTCGTCCAGCGCCCGTTGCAGCATCGTCTGGCCGGGATCGCCTGGGCTCGTCTCGCTGAGACCCAGATGGCCGATCTTGCCCTTCTGCTTTTCGGCAATCAGCGCGGGCGCCAGTTCCTCGCAAACGTAGTCGTAGTGCGCAGGGGCGACACCGTGAAGAAGGAACACATCGACGCGGTCTCGCTTCAGGCGGCGCAACGATCCTTCGAGACTGGCCACCACCTCAGCGGCCGTCATGCGCTCGGTTCCACGCAGCACCCGGCTTTTGGTCGAGATGACGACACGTGCCTGGTCCGCCGGTGAGAAAGCCGCGCCGAGAACGTGCTCGGTGCCATAGGCTTCGGCCGTGTCGAAGAAGGTCACGCCTTCGTCAAGCGCTGCGCGAACGAGAGCCACGGCGTCATCATCGCTCTTTCCGCGTCCGAGCCCCAACCGGCTGTTGCCGCCGCACCCGAGACCGGCAACGGACACCGTCAGGCCCGTGCGACCGAGCGGTTTGTAGTCCATGAGCTTCGTCCTCCCGCTGGCGACACTGGCGGCCGCTGCCTCGAGCTTCGGACACCGAAAGTAACGCGCCGTCCGGAAGTCCGATAGGTCCTGCCGGCTCAATCGAGGCGAAAGCGATGGATCGTCGCCTGCCGCATCTCCACGTCGAGCACGGCATAGGCGCCGCGCCGATCACCGTCGCGCGGCTGGGACGGCGAGCCCGGATTGATAACCGTGACGTCGCCCGCGTGCTCGACCATCGGCACGTGCGTATGGCCCAAAATAACGAAATCGTGCGGCAGCTTCGCGAAGCGTGGCAGTTGTGGGCTTCCCGGATGAATGTAGCCGGAGAACGGGCTCCACGGCGTGGCGTGAATCATATGAATGCGCACACCGGCCGGTTCGAGATCGAGCGACTGCGGCGCGTCGGAGAGATAGGTCAGCGCGTCTGCGGGGAATTGCGCACGGCACTTCTTCAGGTACCCCGGATTGCCGCCCCCGAAAAGCATGTGCTCGTGGTTGCCCTGGATGCACTGTGCGCGTGCCGCCTGCAGTAGCGCGACCGTATCGGGGCAGAAGCGGAAGTCGCTGCACGCATCGCCCGCACAAAGCACATGGTCAACCGACGGCATGTCGTCGAAGGCGCGCTGCAACGCCTTCGCATCGGCATGAATATCGGAGACGATCGCGATCTTCATGGCCCGCCGCCCGATCGCCCCGGCAGCACGCGCAGTCGGGCCGGCCCTCCCCTCGCCTCACCCATTCCGGCCGTCCATCCAGCGGCGCAGGCGTCCGATCCCCTCGGCGATGGACACGTCCGGCTTCCAGCCCAGCTCCCGCTGTGCCTTCGCGCTCGAAATGTTCAGCTCGTGATGGGCCGTCGAGCGCGTCGCCCGCGTCTCGCTGATGAATTCCGGCTCGAGCGAGCTGCCGAGTTCCTTGAGCACCAGCGCAACCACCTCTTTCACCGGAGTCGATTGGCCGGTTGTCAAGTTGTAGCTCTCGCCCGGCTTGCCTTCCGCCATGGCCAGCATCATGCCGCTCGCGGCGTCGCTCGCATGGATGAAGTCGTGGGCCTCGTCGCCGGTGTCACGGATCTGCGGTCGCTGTCCCGCCTTCACGCGTTGCAGCGCCTCCAGAATGTAAAGCGCGTTGACGCCGCGGCTGTGCTGGTTTTCGCCGTAGACCGTCGAGAAGCGGACCGCGCAGAACGGCACGCCGTACTTCTGGCCGTAAAGGCGGCCCAGGTGCTCACCCATCAGCTTCGAGGCGGCATAGACGCCGAAACCCGGTGAAACGCCCGCTGAGCCGAAAGGCGTTGTCTCGTCGACAGGGCCGTGCACGTTGTTGCCGTACGTCGCGATCGAGGATGCGAGCACAACCTTCTTGCCGCCGAGGAGACGGGAAGCTTCGAGCACGTTGACGAGGCCCATGATGTTGACCTCGGCGCCCATCGCCGGCGCATCCGACAACGGCAGCGTGAGGAAGGCCGCCAGCAGGAAGGCCCCATCGACGGCCTGCATTGCCTCGAACACCTGGTTTGCCTTCAAGACGTCGCCTTTGATCACGCGGACGGCGCTGTTCTTGCCCAGCGCATCCGTAATGGCGGTGCTGCCGAGGCTGTAGTTGTCGAACAGCACGACCTCGCGGGCACCATTCTTCAGCAGCGCCTCGGTCAGGTGGCTGCCGATGAGACTCGCACCGCCGATGATGAGAAATCGCTTGTCTTTGATCATGGAGGGCCGGCCTCCGGAACCGGCGGATGCTTCAAGTGCATCGGAACAGAGATTGTATGCGTTGCGGCGGTTGCGGATCAGTCGAACATGATGACGCCGCGCGCGACCTGGCCATTGGCCATCAGGCGGAAGCCCTCGTTGATCTCGTCGAACTTGTAGGTGCGCGAAATCAGGTCATCGAGGTTCAGCTTTCCTTCCATCGACAGATCGGCAAGCGTTCCGAAATCGACGGCCGGGCGGACCGAGCCATAATAGGTGCCGGACAGCGTCTGCTCGCCGTAGACCATCAGATGCGGGGCGATGGGAGCCTTGGTCGAGAAGGCCGGGATGCCCACGATCACGGCATGGCCAGCCGGCGCCAGCGCATCGACGATCTGGACCACCGTCGGCTCGGTGCCGATCGCGTCGAAGGCATAGTCGACGCCGAGGCCCGTGATCTCCTTGACGGCCTCCGTCACGTTCTGGCGCTTGGCGTTGATGATGTGCGTTGCGCCGAAGTTGGTCGCCATCTGCAGTTTGTTGTCGAGCAGGTCGCAGGCGATGATCGTCTTGGCACCGGCAAGGCGCGCGCCCTGGATCACGTTGAGACCGACGCCGCCGCAACCGACGACGAGCACGCTCGATCCGGCTTCGACCTTGGCGTGGCGGATCGCGGCACCGACGCCTGTCGCCACCGAGCAACCGATGATCGCGGCGTGGGACCAAGGCAGATCCTCGCGCACTTTCACGACTTGGTCGGCCGGGCAGACCGAGGACTCGGTGAACGTGCCGATGCGGGCCATGACGTTGACCGGCTCGCCGTTGAGTTTCACGCGGCTGGTGCCATCGTGCATGACCCAGCGCGAGGTGTCGTTGAAACCGATGCAGAGCACCGTGCGGCCCTTGGCGCAGTAGGGGCAGTGACCGCAGTTCGAGCGGAACGAGAAGATGACATGATCGCCCTTCTTGACGCTCGTCACGCCGGGTCCGACTTCCTCGATGACGCCGGCAGCCTCGTGACCCAGCACCATCGGCAGCGGCAGAGGCCAATCGCCGATCATGATGTGCCAGTCGGACATGCACACGCCCGCCGCCTTCACCTTGACGCGCACCTCGCCGGCCTTCGGGCCTTCCTGCTCCAGCTCCAGGATTTGCAGAGGCTTGTTCACCTCGGTCAAAACAGCTGCGCGGGTCTTCATGGATGCTTCCTCCGGCGGGTCAATTCGTCGGCCCTAGGTTCCTACTTCCGGAACGTCGGCGCAAGGGAAGCCCCAGGGTGCGTTCCAAGGGGCGGAATGGCCCGCCCCTTGGTCGTGCGCAGCACTATTGGTCGAGCCAGACGTTCGCCAAATCCTGGCCGACATAGTGGCTGGGAGTGATTTTCCAGCCCTTCACGGATGACGACAGAGCGACGATGCGATTGTACCAGAGCAGGGGCACGTTGTAGGAGCCGAGCAGGATCTTCCTCTGCATCTCCTCGACCACGGCCTTGCGCCCTTCTGCCGTCGATTCCGTCTTGTACTTGTCGTAAAGCGCATCGATCTCGGGCACCTCGTTGCGCGTCGTGTTGCGCGGGCTGCGGCTCGCGGAAATGTAAGCAACCAGCATGGGGCGCGGGTCCTCGTTGTCGCCGCAGAAGCCGTCGATCGCGACCTCGTATTCGCCTTCGAGGATGGCTTTCTTCTGCGCACCGACATCGAGCTGGGCATGCTCGACAGTGACCCCGATGCGCCGCATCTGATCGACGAAATAGACGCCGGCCGGTGTGAACGGCTGGCTGACGTTGCGATTGACCAGGCGGAACTTGAGGTTGGGGACGCCCGCCTCTTGCAGAAGCTTTTTCGCCGCGGCCCGCTCGGCATCACCGTCCTTGCGGAAGCCGGGAAACTTCTGAAGCTCCTCCGGCGGTAGCGCCATCGCGTTGCCCGGACGTACGGGGCCACCGACCGCCTTCATGATCGAGATCTTCGACAACGCGTCGGAACCCGCCCAGCGATCAAGTCCCATGTTGATGGCCTGACGCACGCGCACGTCGTCGAACGGCTTCTTGGTGGTGTTGAACAGCACCTGGACCTGACACAGCCACGGGCTTTCCTGCACCGTCAGCTTGTCGCCCATGGCCTTCTGCAGCCGGTCACGCTCGGCAGGCGAGATCGAGCGGAACTCGGCCTGGATCTGCCCGCCCTGGAATGCCGGCCCGAGAGCCGCTGCCTTCATCAGCACGGCCTTGAAGCCATCGAGATAGGGCTTCCCTTTCTCGAAATACTTATCGAAGCGCTTGCCCGCGAAGTGTGCTCCCGCCACGTGCTCGGTGGCAACGAACGGGCCAGTGCCGAGGATATTGCGCGCCGGGAACTGCGGATCCTCGGCCAATTTCTTGGCGCTGTAGATGCAGTTGAACGGCAGTGCGAGCAGGTCCAGGAACCCTGGATCGGCGGCCTTCAGCTTGATGACCACCGTGTTGTCGTCCGGCGTCGTGATGTCCGCCACGTCCTCGAACGCAGCCTTGCGGACCGAAACCACGCCCTCCGGCGGCTTGCGAATGCGATCGAGGCTGGCCTTCACATCCTTCGACGAAAACGGGGAGCCGTCGTGAAAAACGACGCCCGTTCGCGTCTTGAACGTATAGGTGAGGCCGTCGGGCGAGACGGTCCAGCTCTCTGCGAGATCCGGTTTCACTTTCGGATAGTCTTGCTGATCGATCTTCACGAGCAGCGAGTAATGCGGCGCAACTGTGTGGATCGCCGCATAGGTCGTCGTCGCGTGGCAGTCGAAAGTGGGAGCTTCGGCAGTGATCGCGTAAGTGAGAATGCCACCGCGCTTCGGCGTCTCGGCCGTTGCGGGTGTGGCGATAGCAGCAATCGAGGCAAGCACGAGTGCCGCCCGTACGGTTCTGTGACGCATGGGCTTTCTCCGGAGAGTTCGTCGTTTTGCGCTCGACGATGCGGCGACGGAAGCCGTGACGAGCTTAAGCTTTTATGGATTGCTTCAGGCCGCGGTCTTGGACGCCTCGATCAGGCCGCCCATGCGGGCCAATTCGCGCAGATGATGCTCGGTGTTGCCGAATGCGAGCTCGATCATCGTCAACCGCTTGAAATAGTGGCTCGCCTTGTACTCGTTGGTCATGCCGATGCCGCCGTGAAGCTGGATCGCATCCTGGCCGACGAGACGGGCCGACTTGCCGACCTGGATCTTCACTGCGTGCGTCGCCCGCCGGCGTTCGGTCGCATCGTCGTCGGCCGACATCATGGTGCCGTAGAGCGCGATAGAGCGCGCCTGCTCGAGCGCGGTGAACATATCGACCAGCCTGTGCTGGATGACCTGGAACGAGCCGATCGCGACGCCGAACTGCTTGCGTGTCTTCGCGTAATCGAGCGTCGTCTCGTGCAGG
>Ga0182738_1006406_pt1 | contig 12205 bp, 9 predicted proteins | sample eDN5th30CBELigMG_FD_128876 | JGI IMG/M metagenome (GOLD analysis project Ga0182738, IMG submission 128876) | Enriched Miracle-Growth compost microbial communities from Emeryville, California, USA - eDNA 5th pass 30_C BE-Lig MG (version 2)... ...
AGTCCAATAAAAATTTTTCGGAAAATTTTTCTTTGTTTCTTCCATTCTCATTGCCCCTTTCCACTCTAGACCGTAAAACATCTTGCAGAAAAAAGATTTTGAGGAAAAAAACTCAAAAAAACTTTTTTCGTCTTCATGCCAAAAACTTGCAAAAAAAAATCCCATAACAATCTTCCTTCAGTTTTTTTTATATAAAAAAAAAAATTTTTCTTATTTCTCAAAGATGACACAGATTCAAACATTATTCCTGTGATGGAGGTCACAAAAAAAGTGTTTCCATGAAAAAAATTTTTCATACCTACGTAGCAACAAAAATACAACTTATTAAAGGAGTTACTAGGATGATATTATTCGAATTAGTTTAAGCAACGAGTCTTGGTAAAATTCGCAATAAAAATAAATTGCTTCCCTTATGAACAAATTCTACGTCTACAATGGAAACTATTCTGAACTGATCCGTGAAGGTCTCTTACGTCGTGAAAACTGGGTCGAGGTAATATATTTTTTCGCCCTTTTTCTTGAACTCCCCACTCAGGAACGTCATAAATCTGTTGTTTTCTCCAATTGTCAATTCATCTGGAAACCCTGCAACCTCTCCCTTCAAGTAATCTAATGACTCTTGCGCATATATTCAACCAATTCCAACAGGGATATACTAAATTAGATGCAATTGCACGTTCAAGGCATAAACCAGCAATTCAGGTATCATATAAATAACTCCCATCCCCCATAAGCATCTTCCACTTCAGGTTTTCAATCATTTTGAGAATATTAGAGGTATATGCACAAAAACTGGGCTTGTCAGGTCCTTGAAGAAATACTACAGAGCCAATAAAGAAGCGAGTATAAATGTGTATAGCCTTTCTCTCAACCTTTTTGTAGGCAAAGTGGGGTATACTGTGTTTGATAGTATTCCAACTTCGTTCCTCATTACTGCGGGGGTTGAAGATCATGAGCATTCTTTGTTTGTCTCAAGGTATAAAGATCTTGAAAGACAAATCCCTGATCGTGAAAAAACTCCTTTGAAACATTGTCTTGGAAATGTATGGCTCGTAAAACCCGCCAATTTGAATCAAGGTATATCGCTTATCGAGAACAAAACCATCTCAATAACTCTAGGCAGAGGAATCAAAGTGTTTAGAAACTTGAAGGATATTCATAATTTCCTGAATTCAAGAGCATTGCATTCTTTTTGGGTTGTGCAGAAATATATCGAAAAGCCACTGTTGTATTTTGGAAGAAAGTTTGACATCAGAGTTTGGGTTGTTGTGACACACAAAAATGAAGTTTTCATGTACAAGAAGGCCTATATTCGAACATCATCGGACTCTTACGATTTAAACAATAAAAATAACTACGTGCATCTAACGAATAATTGTCTTCAACAAAATGGGCAAAATTACGGAAAGCATGAAGATGGAAACACTCTTCCTCTTGAAACCCTCGATCAATATTTCGAAAGTGCCTACCCTGAGAAAAACGTCAAGCTCGAAACACACATCATGCCAAGAATCAAAGACTTGATCATTGACACCATCCTCTGCTCTAAAGCCGAATTGAACCCTTTGCATAGACCTCATATCTTCGAATTCTTTGGCTATGATTTCATGATTGATGAAGATCTCCGTACCTGGCTCATTGAAGTCAATACTAACCCTTACCTGGGAACGCCTAACGAGTATATTGGCAATTTACTTCCAAAATTCGTTGATGATATGCTTGACATCACTGTTGACCATCTCATTCCTCCCAAAACTAATCCCAGAGGAGATCGACCCAACGATTTTGAGCTCATTTATTGTGAGAATAATTCACAACATAATCAAGGCCCTCTCAATGTTCGTTCTCTCTACACACAAAGTTTATATCCAATCCCCGAACTCACTCCTTCAGACTTTATTAAAAAACAAGAGACTTTCCAAAAACGTCAAGAGGCACCTCCAAAACCCAAACCTCTGTATTTCTCACGTGATATCAGACCTGTGGATAGAGAACCAAAAACTACTCGAGAAAAAGGAACAACTCTCGTGACCCCAACTAAACTCAATCAAAAAATCAATCCCAATAATACTTTCCCAAGTGTATAATTATTCTTTAAAAAATCTTTCATCTTACTTTCCACAATAGCCAATTCCGGAAGCTGATATTTATAATGTAGAAGATGGAATAGAAAATCAAACACCAACACTAGATCATGCTGTAGAACAAGAGCAAGAAGATCTTGATGGAATTATCAAAGAAGAAGACGATACTATACTGAATAAAAGAAGTGGCAGTGTCCCAGCAAATATCTTGGAGGGAGAATTTACAGATACAGACGGAGATGATGATGTTTTATTGGACGATGAATTAACAGAAGAGTCAAGTGACGAATTAGAAGGCGATAAAGATCCAACAACAACTACGGCTAAGAAACGCAGAGGCAGAAAACTTAAAAGAAACAAGTCGAAAAAGAAGAATATCGAGTCAGTTTACAAGAGCTTGCATTTGGCTTGTATTTACAAGACGAGCATTGATATTAATGTTTTGTCAAAAGAATTGAATTTGGTGCTGGGCAGCTTAAAGAATTGGGAATTAATTAGTGAAAAGAAAATCAGAATCAGTAACAAAGCCTTAAAATTAATCTCTCAATCCAATGCAAATTATCTCTTTACCACTCCAAGAGTCGTTGACGTCCTTTCTCGATTGCTCAAATCTCCAAATGTCGGTCTTGATATTAAACTCGCAATTGTAATTGAACTCTTTTGTTGGCAAATTTATTTACTTTTTCTTTCTTAAGGTGGAAGCTATTGGTTTTGTGGCAAAGGATGAAAATCTCAAAAGAAAACTTATTCACACTCGAATTGTACATGAACTAATCAGAATCTGCTTGTACTCTTGTGATCCCTCAGAAATCCAAAATTACAGCAAACTTTTCTTTGTTACAACTTTGAAATGCCTCATCAACCTCGGTGTCACCTATTTCAAAAAACCTCAATCACAAAATGAAGCTAAGGAATTTGAAAAGCTTAAAGCTTCATTTATGGGCCAAGGAGCTGTTATTGCAATCTGGCTTGTTGCATATCATTCCTTAGATTCATCTTTAAAAGAAATTGCCTTCAGAAATTTCCTGTCAAATATTCGTCAGAATACTCTCGAAAAACAAATTGAATTGCTTGATCTTTTGAAAATTATCCCAGAAGCTGATAGTGAAAATGAAGATTCTGATGATGAAGATAATATCGGTGGTGGTCCCTCTGGTTTAGTAAGTGTGGCAGATATGGCAAAAGAAAAAGGAAGTGATTTTGCTGGAAGAAGTCATAATAGTTCAATTATTGCTTATGAAGCAGTTTTAAGAACAACTGTAAATATGCGTCAAACGGATCGAGGAGCAAGTTTTGGGTCAAATACCTTTGATAGCGAGAACTTGAACTCAATTAGTTTCCCCAAGTAAAATACCTAAAAGAATTTTTATAACTGATTTGCAAAGGTCATTATTCAAGTTATATCCTCTTGAACAATTGATTACTGAATTCAAAGAATATGTTTACTGTTCAAAAGATAACCGTGGTCACCAAGAGTTTGAAAGCAAAGAACGACAAATTCTTGTAACTTCCTCTTCGAGAAAATTTCTCCTAATCTTATTCAATTCTAGAAGGAGATCGTGAAACTTATCAAACAAGAGAAAAAGAAAATTACTGCATCAAACCCTATTGACGCCAATAAAAACAGTTGTAGCCCCAAGATGTATAGAAAACTCCAGACTAAAATGCAGAAAATGAAAATTGAACAACAAGTCAATGCTTACCAAAAGCCAAGAGTAATACAAATTTTTTATGAAAAACCTAACGATCCCCCACTCTAGAAGCATTTCAGTCCAAGTGTTGAAAAAGAGTTGAACCTTTCACAAAGCACCCACTCCAAGCGAGGAGTTAGTCATGACTTCAAAAAGAAACCTCCGAGAAATGTTGAGAAACTTCATCTCGGATCAATGGCCAGAGGTTTTGTTGATCCTGATAGTAGCGAACTCAAAAAGACCCTTTACAAAAATACTTCAAATAGAGGAACTGTCCCAATGGGCGGTTCAACTACTCTGAGCCCTGCTATCACGTCAAAAGGTCTCTTTGGAATCACTTCAAAACCACCAAGTTTGACTCAATTTGATGTTGATCCAAACTTTGCAAGTAATTGAGAGTCTTTATTGGCTAATTTATGAATCAATAATAATTAGATACCAAGTCCATTTTACAAACGAGAAAAACTAATCGCCAACAGCTTCCAAGCATAAATCCTTCAAGATTAAGTGAAAAGAAACTTGGATCTCCAGTAAACAAATTTTTCGAAACTTCTTTCTCAATATTCAAGAATGGGAATCATGAGTCCAAAATCACCAAGACTCTTGGTTCATTAGCTGAAGAAGGGACTATCAACACTGAAGAAAGCATCAAAGGCCCCAAACAGGTATTTCTCTTCAAAATTACTTGAAATAATAATCCCTTTCAAAGCTTAAGTTTATTTATCCAACTGCTCGTGAGAGTGAACTGAGAGAACCTGTGTATGGTAATGGAGGAAAAGCTGGATTTAGATCAGGAAGATATGATGTTGAAGCAATAAAATTAATGAATAGTCGAACAAATTTTGCAAAAGTAAAATTTTTGGGAAATAACTTTTTTAATTGTTTTCCTAGAGACCAAGTCCAAAAAGAAAAATCGTTTAAAAAATATATATGTACAGTACATAAGTGAGTGAGTGATAATTCTTAATTTTTTTCAAGATAAAAAGAGTTTTAAATAATGTAAACAAACTTTTTTTATATTCCAACCGTCATACTTTGTTTTTTTTTTAAAGAAAGGATTTTCTAGAAATTTCTTCAAGAAATGTATGTATTCATCCACTGTAAAAATTTCATTGTTCTCACAAGACAAAGAGAAAAAAATCCATTTTAACATCGATTCAGATTGACTTTGAGATTTGCTACCTTCACATAGAGAATTTAGGAGATAAATAAAAAATCTAGATTAATTAAAGTAAACAATAATTGTTACCAAAATCCACAACAAAAATCTTGAAAATTTGTAAATATCACTAATGAATGACGAATTAGAAGAAGGAGAAGTAGCCATAGAATCTCTTGAAACTGATGTCCAAGACGTACTCAATTCTCTCTCAATAAAACGTTCAAATTTTTAGGAATTAAAAACTCATAAAGAAAAAAAGAAGGTCAAAAAGTCTAAAAACAGTATCCTATCTCTTGAAAACGTACCCAAAGCAATTGTTCTTAGAACCTACACCAAACAAAACGGGATCACCTGAGGATCCTTTCACTTCGAACCCAAATCCGTATGAGAGAATAGAAAAAAAGTACATCATATTCATCTTTATCCAAAATTTACCTTTTCCTTTAGAATTAAAGTTGAAGGCAAACCATATCCTCGTAAAAGCAAAAACGAGTTTACTACCTCAACCTATAAAACTAAACCTTGTGAATTCTATCGAAAAGGTAAAAAAGATGTTTCCCCACATTCTTAACCAAAAAGGGTCTTGTCAAAAAGGAGATGACTGTACTTTTTCTCATGATATCGCTGTTGGTCTTCCCGATGTATTATTTGTTTTGAATCTATCTCCTCACCATGTCTTCTAGGTTGTATGTAAATTTTACGTAACAGGTAATTGTCAAAAAGGTGATTCCTGTCCATTTTCTCACGATTTGAAAAAATACCCTTGTAAGTACTTTTGGGGAGCAGGAAATTGTAGTCAAGGGATCAACTGCAAGTAATCGATTTTCTCCTATTGTAAAAATAACCCCCATAATCTCTAGATTTTCACATGAACCATTACACGATAAACAAAAGGCTATGGATTTTATTGAAGAGAATGAACAGCATTTCATGAATATGTACAACTCCATGGGAAAAACTAATCTTGGAAACCTCTTCCTTGAATATCTTCAAAGGAAAGCTGATCAGAATAAAGATACTAAAGCTCAGCACCTTCTTTTACCGCCCACTCAAGATCAAAACTCCTCTTTTATGCCTCCACCTCCTCAACAACAAAATCAATTCAACATGCCTCCACAAATGAACTATCCTCAACCTCAACAAAATATGCCTCCTGCTAATCTCCAACCTCGCCAATACCAAAATCCAAACCCAAATCCTTATGATAGACCTCCCCAGAATCAACAACAACAGCAGCAGCAGCAACAACAAATGTATCCTGGCCCCGGTCTCGGGCCTGGGCCTGGAAGGCAACAATATAATGATCCTAATATGGCACAAAAACAGAATTTTATGCCTCCTCCACCAAATCAAAATTTTCAAAATCCACAATTCCAACCTCCTAATCAATACATGCCCCAATCCTCTCAACCTCCTCAGCATATGCAGCAGCAACAACAACATTATCAACCTCAACAGAATTTGCAATATCCTCCCCAAAACCAGTTTGGTCCTTCTGGACCTTCAGGACCCCAAAATCAAATGAATAACCCTCAGAATCTTGGTTATCCACAGAACCAAAATATTCATGGTCCTCCTCAAATGCAGATGCAGCGTCACCACTACCAACCTCAACCCCAGCATCAGCCCCAACATCATCAATTTGTGCCACAACAGCAGCAGCAACAACAGCCGCATCATTATCAGCCTCATCCTAGTCAACATCAACAACACCCTCAACATCATCATTATCAGCCACAGCCACAACATCATCCTCAACAACAGCACCAACATCATCATTTTGTGCCACAACAGCAAGGTCCTGCACATAATCAATATCCAGGAGGAGGAGGAGGAGGAGGAGGTGGTGGAGATCCACGTTTCTCTAGACAAAGCTATGAGGAAAACAGAATGGGCGGAGGAGGCCAGCATAATGTCTATGGCCCTCCATCTCGTATGGAAAATACTCCATACAATAACCCTCCTCATCATTATCAAAAGCCTATTCAACAAGATAATTATCAACCACAAGGACAAGGAGGACCAATGATGCATCCAAATCAACCTCTAAATGAGCCCTGGAGAAGGCAGCCTCAGGCCCAACCTCAAGGTCTAATAAATCAATTCCCAAATCAACCACAACCACAGCTACAACCTCAATCTGATAATAAACAATATGGTGGTGGTGGTATGCAACAAATCCTACCTCCTGCTCAAAACACTGCTGTATTCTTGGGACCTCCTCGCGATGGCTCCTCTGTAAACACTTTTACGCCTGGATTAAGCAATCAGCAACAAGGGTTATTAATGGTCCCAGAAGAGATCAAGTCTGATAAGTCACCAACTGGGAACATCTACATTCCAGCAAATAAAGACCCAAGATTCGAAGCTCAAAAACGATCAGAAGAGAAACCTGGGCCTGGGCTTGGAGCTGGACCTTTGCCTAATCAATATTTCTCAAAGGATGCGAAGCCTCCAGCAGAGATTAAACCGACTCGAGAGAAAGAACCACCAAAAAAGACTCCTGAAGAGCCAATTAAAGAAATTTTTCCTCCACAAGAAAAGCCTGCTGAAGAACCAAAGAAAGCTCAAATAACATCTGAAGCTGCAGATTCAGAACAACCAGCCAAGAGCAGCTTCTGGAGCGTTGTTAAATCCCGTCAGTTAACCACGAAAACAGGAAGAAAAGGTGCAAAATCACCTCCAAAAGAAGAGCGTAAGCCTGTCTTGATGCAATATTCCCCAGAACCTCCTGCTAAAACCCAAGAGAAACCCAAAGACCCTAATGAGGAAAAATACTTTAATAAAGCCAAAATACTCGAAAAACTTGGACTTACACAAAAAACCACAAAGAAAGCTGAGCTTAATTATGATTTGGATAAGCTTTTCTCGACTTTCGAGTTTCATAATACTGAAAAAGGGTTCCCACCAGCTAAAATTCCTAAAGAAGTCGCTATTTCAAATATTAAAGATACTCTCAATTCCTTAAAAGAATTACTCGTCTCAAATGAATAACCATATTTTGTATGTTTATATACTGTGTAATAATAATGTTGACCTTTTCTTTCAAAGAGAAAGATTTTGCAAGCATAATGTTGCTTGTGAAATGTCTCAAAAATAAACACATTACATTTATTGGGAGATAAATAATTAATAGAGATACATTCAGACAAATTCAAAAAAAAATGACTACGACTATAAAATAAGTAAAACTGAATTTTATTCATTTTCAAATATCTTACAATGAAAGATAGATAGGAAGAGGATTTTCAATCCTGATAATAAGGAAAAGAAAAAAGAAGGAAAGCGTTAAAAAAAGATTGCGTTCATTTTGAAACTACTTGGCTTGACTTTCGGCATATTTCTGGTATTCCTCAATGCTGACGAATTTCCCCTTGATTCTGGGCTTTTTTCCTGCGACATTACTTCTTCCACTAAATGCCCTTTTTACAGGATGACTATTTCTCCATTTAGCAATCTTATTCTTGTATTTCAAAATCTTTTGCCTTCTTTCTTCTTTCGAGTATACACCTCTTTGTCTATAACTCTCCATCTCTACTTGCTCTTCTTCCTCTTCTTGTTCGAATCCCTTTGCCTCTTCATTTATCACCAACATTTCCAAATTCTGCACGATATCTTTATTATCTATTTTGAAATTTAGAATCAAGTCAATCTTATTTTCCAGAGTACCTTTATGACTAGGACCACCAAGACGTTGAACGATGTCATTTAAAGCATTTGTTGTATTAGAGGATATTTTTTCTAGTTTCTTTTGTTCTTCTTTGACTTGATGATGAGAATCCTGATTCTTTTGAATTGGAGTGAATCTTTGGGGTGGGATATCTTGGACTTGGCTCACCAAATTTTTTGGTTGAGCTAAAAGCGATTCTAAACCTGGGCCAAAACCAACACCTGATCTTTCTCTAGACATCCCCATATTCATATTATTCTGATTTATTCCAGGTGAGACGTTAGAACCACTCTGGGGGACGATCAATGTCTCCAATAATGTCCTGACTTTATTTTGGTTGTCTCTTTTCAAAACTTCAACCAACTGCGAGACTAATTCGCGATTTGATGATTGATCATGTTGAAGAGGAAAGCTTGGATTATTCATTGGTGGTCGAGCCTGTCCAAACGCAGGACTCAAAGTTAATAAGCTTTCGGCGCTATGCAATGGTGCATTTTGGTAAGAGCTCAGCGAATAATTGTTCATTTGGAGATATGGAGATGGGGTCGAGCTGAAAACTGAAGGGGCAGTAGAGCGAGGGGTAGTTATTAACGTAGATTTCTGAAACAGTTCTTCCAGGGTTTTGGGCTGTACTCCGCCTGCGCCAGGCAGTAGCTGTGAGCTCCTGAGAGAAGAATTCAGTAAAGTTTCTTGCTGTAAAAACATGGAATTGGATGTTGCATGCGAATTGTTATTATTAGTATTATTAAAAAGGCCAAATGCCAGATCGTGGTTCGGGGCAGGGGTGCTTATTCTTTCTGGATAGTTGGGTAGTTGTTGGAATACGGAAGAAAGAAAGTTTTGCGGATTATTATTTATAAAAGGATTTTGCTTCTCAAGAGGGTTGTAAAAAATTCCTGGAATTGCGTTCTTGTTTATTGGAAGATGAGCTTCAACATCTGAATTCAATTATTATGCCATAAACCAAACGAAAAAGGTACTGATAGGGTTATGAGAAGGAGGTAAGCCCTGCAATAGCCGAATCTGCAGATCCGTCACAGACCCTTGGGGCCGCTGATATTCAAAGTCTGGATTGAGGAGGTCTAGAGGATTAAGTCCAGGAAATTCAAGGATCAAATACTTTGAAGTTTCTTCATTTAGAGAAAAAGTAAAAGAAGCTGAAAATTGCCTATATATAAAGACTTTAATCGAAGTAAAAGTGTGAGTGTTTTGATATTGGATGGTTTCACGGCCTTTATCTCACAGAAATTAATCTAGTACTAAAAATACAATCACATTCCTGTAACTTCAAAATATGCAAATTATATCATTTCTCTCAATTCATATCTTATTGGACCTTTTAAAAAATCTTGAGAAAAATTTTTCCAACTCATTTAATATTTCGGGAAACTCATTGAACATGTATGTAAATAAATGCTAATATTTATAGATAGAATCTCTCATTTAAATACCAACAGATAAGAGGCTTAAGGGGGTAATTTTATGGACGGTATTGTTTTCTTTATCTTGGACCAAAACGACCTTATGTCTTTCGAGCAACTTGGAAACGATGCTCAAATCGGTGCTTAATTCGACGGTGGGGAGGGGCTTAACATTAACTTGAGTCAAGTTATCAGAACCATTGAGACCTCTCAAGTTGAAGGTTTCCAACAAGTTTCTTTCAACAATAACGCCGGTGACCTTTCCCTTGTCTTCAATGATAATTTCTTGTCCACCTTCGAGCAATTTAAGAGCTTCTTGGACGGTCAATTGTTCCTTAGTGTAGGTCTTGACTGGAGCCAACTTCAGGTCCTTGACGGTCTTTCCGTGGAGCTTATGGTCAGCCTTTTCGTAGTGTTCCAAGGGATAGAAACCGAAATCAACCATCCAGTCATCAGAAGCGAACTTGGTGATGTAGTTTCTGACGGCATCAGGAAGGACAACAACTATTCTATGATCCTTATCAACCTTATTTTCCAAAGCGTACTTAATGGCAGCAGAAACAACGGAACCGCAAGAGCCACCAGTGAGCATACCTTCTTCAGAAATCATTCTTCTAGCAATAGCAAAACTTTCCTTATCGTTAGTCTTGATCCATTGGTCAACGTACTTTCTGACACAAGTGTTGGGGAGGAAATCGTGCCCCATACCTTCAATCTTGTAAGAGTAAACACCGTCGTTAAGGCTGTCAGGTTGGGCCATGATGGAACCCATGGGGTCAACACCGATGATCTTGCAAGAGGGGAGCTTTTGCTTAATCTTAGCGGCAATACCAGTCAAAGTACCACCAGTACCAGTAGCCATGACGATAGCGTCAACTTTATTATCACACTGTTCCAAAATTTCTTCAGCAGTTTGGTCATAATTGGCCAAAGCGTTACTGATGCATTCGTATTGATTAAGAGTAATGGCACCAGGAGTGTTCTTGCTCATCTCGTAAGCGACAGAGAAATAAGATCTAGGATCGTCGAACTTGACAGAGGAAGGAGTTTTAACTATATCTAAGCCGAGGGCGTTCATGATAGTGAGCTTATCACCGTCGTTCTTATCAGCAACGGTAACAGTTCCCTTGAAGCCTTGAACAGCGCAGACGAGACCAAGACTGACACCAGTGTTACCAGAACTGGGCTCAATGAGATGACCGCCAGGTTGGAGTCTTCCGTGCTTAACAGCATCATTGACCATACGCATAACGATACGATCCTTGATGGAACCGCCAGGGTTAAAATATTCACATTTGGCAAGGATTTCGCAGTTAACTCCAAAAGATTGGGGGATCTTGTTGAGTCTAATCAGAGGAGTATTGCCGACAGCTTCGAGAACATTGTTGAGGATTTTACCACGAGGAGGATATCTTTCTTCCTTGGTGACAATGTCGTATTGGTTGGGTTTGTTAACAAAATCTTCAGGTCTTGCTTCAGCCATTATAGAATGCGCGAGAGAAAATTTTTTTGCAATAAAAATTATTTTTGAATTTGGATTGCCTGCACAATATTTAAATACACCTTGGAAAATAGTTCATGGCCTCAATTAAAATGTTATATTGGGTTGGATTTGTTTACGAAGCGGATAGCAAGGACTCGAGCTAATTTTAGAATGAAATAATGAAATAAAAATAGAAATAAAATTTTATTGTCAAATCTTTGGGCAAAGGGATCCTAATTGAATTCTATCTCTGCCAAGTCTGAAAGATAGCGAATAGAAAAAGCATAGTTGGGGTTCCTCTTGACAGATAATAAGATGAAAATGATTGAATTTATAGAAGCAAAAGATTAATGATCTAATTCTTTTTTCTGACTCTGAATATGAAAAAATTGCAAAAATATACATTTAAACTTATCATCCAAATTAAAATTCGCGCGCTTTCTCTTCTAGAAAAAATAAAGTGTTTTGGCTTTGGAAGGAGAAACTTGCCGTTTGTATGGCCTTTTAAATGCTCAGAATATTTTTACTCGAATTAAATCAAAGTTAGTGGAAATTTTGTTGACATTCGAAATAAAACAACAAAATTGAACATTCTTTCTTGATCTCTCAAAACAGACGGAATACGCTTTTGCCTCGCAAATGAAACTATTCCAAAAATAGAAAACTGACAAAACACCTCCATGCCCAAAACCCC
>Ga0182738_1006410_pt1 | contig 12200 bp, 7 predicted proteins | sample eDN5th30CBELigMG_FD_128876 | JGI IMG/M metagenome (GOLD analysis project Ga0182738, IMG submission 128876) | Enriched Miracle-Growth compost microbial communities from Emeryville, California, USA - eDNA 5th pass 30_C BE-Lig MG (version 2)... ...
GGGATCAAGTAGGCCAAGGTCTTTCCGCTACCAGTTGGAGCAATTGACAAGAGACTTCTGTTTTTCATGAGAATAGGGACGCTCTGCATCTGGACAGGCGTTGGTCGCTCGTAACCTGACTTTTTCATGTTTTCGATCATGGCATCAGGAAGGTTATATCTTTTTTTCATCTTGGAGAAGTTGCTGACTGGGTAAGGGACGTCTTCTCCTTCAGGCTTGATTCTGTGTTGGTGAAGCAATTTGTTAATTCTATCTCTTCTACGATTGGTGGCTTTGGCTAACTCATCAACCTCTTCTTCGTGGATTTCGCTCTCATCATCGTCATCATGAGCGAACTTCTTTTCATTTACAGCAGTAGTATTATGGTGGAAGAAACCCTCTTCTTCAACCTCACTTTCAGAATCTTGGGCACCATATTTATCGGCATGGACAACTTTGGGCTTGGGCTTTTGTTTTTCTTTTGGTTTGGAGTTGCTTCTATTGTCTTTCTTTGTATCAAAGAGCTGTTTTTCGGGTCTTTGCTTGAAAGAAGTGCCTTGCTTGAGCAAATCGAAGATGGATTTACTTTTTTCCATTGAGTCAGAGATGGATCTCAAATTAAATTAATAAAATTGTTAATAATCTATTTCTGGTGAATTTGAACGAAATTAATTATCCACTCAAAAAGAAAGATTTTTAGCTGTGATAGAGGAGGTTTTTTAACGATTTGGACATTAGAAATGAAAATTAGGACTTGGTATATAGACACATCTTGTTACACATAAAATAGAGAGATGAATGAATGACTTTAAAAATATTCCCTAAATTTCATTTTTTTTTGGATAAATAATAAATAGATGGGTCACAATTAGTTGGTATTGTCACCAAAGATTTTCTTTCTGCCAATTTGATAAGGCTTTTTGTTGGAGGTGTCATCTAGAAAATTTAATCTAATTTTACAAATTAATAAATACCAAGATGAACATGGATGAGTTGATCCAAACCGAAAGATTTGACAACTTTTTCGAGATCGACTTTCTTGACGTCAAAGATTTCTTTGAGTGGGTGAGAAACGTATCCCTTGAGAAATTATTTAAAAGAGGTACAATCAGGGGAGGAATACTTGAATGTATGATCTGAAGGCATCTCTGGCAGCACAATTGAGGTAGAAATTCTTTTTGATGAGTTTTTCACATTGTGATTGGATATTGATAAGTTTATGGTTGGGGAATTCAAATTCTTTGAATTCAGCTTTAGATTCTCCCAAGTATCTGAGGTATCCAAGGTCAGTGGGAAGCAAGAATAAGAGAGATTTGGCAGTTTCCGGGGCGTTTTTAATGACTTGGTTGGATAAGTTCAAGTATGCTTGAGCATCTAAGGGGAATTTGAGAGAATTTTTCAAAAAGATGCTAATACCAACAGGAGGTTCGTATTGAATGAGCCAATCGAGTTTGATGTCCTTGAATAAATCCAAAGTGGCGTCTTGAGAGCGCAAGAAAACAGGGGTCTAGATGGATTACTAAGACAATAAGCAAAAAAATAGATCAAACCTTTTCTTCAGAAGCTTTCTTCAAAGTCTCTTGTTTCTTTTCTTGAGAGTCAGTTTCATCAATAATCAAAGCGTTTAAGCTGAGTTGGGTTGCTAAGCTGTCGAAAAACTAAGATGCAGAATTAATGAGTCTCATTGATTTAAATAATATACCTTGACTGAATGAATGTTGCTGAAGAGAACGAAAACGTTTTTGCCAGCATTCTTCTTCAAGAAGGTGTGAAGCAACATGAATCTCTTTTCAGGATCGCAAACGACATAACCGAGTTCTAAACCTTGAAGAACAGGCAATTTGGTAGAAATCTTTGATTCTATTCGGGTAAAATGTAAGTATCGCTGGGCTTTGAAAGTATCGAACCTTTCTTTTCTTCTTTAGCTTTAGTGACTGGCTTAGCTTCTTGTTTAACAACTGGAGCTTGTTCTAGGAAAGAGTTATTTTTCAAGCTTATTGTGAGGGCCAGTACGTTGTTGCTGAGTTTTATTTTTAGCAGCTTTTGGCTTTTGCGAGTTTTCCTTCTTATTCACTTCATGAAAATAAGTTGATTGTTTTTTAAATGAATTTACCTTTTTGTTCTTCCTTTTTGTTGGGTTTCTTGGTTTCTTTGGTGTTTTCAGGTTTAACAGGTTCATAATGTTCTTTAACTTGTGGAACGTTTTGTTTAAGATCATTCTTGGTGGCTTTTTTGTCTTTATTAGTTTGTTTTTGGGGATTTTCAGCTTTAGGTTCGACAGGTTTCAAGACCTTTTGTTGATTTTGGTCAGTCTTGAGCTTCTTGGATTGCTCTTCATGCTTGCTGACTTTTTCGTTGGACAAAGCTCTTCTTTTAGTGTTAATCATCACAAGGAAATCTTTCGGAGAAAATTATTTGATCTTCTGGTCACAAATGATTAATAAAAATTAAAGTTGATTCAAGATACATTCAAATAATTTCTGTCTGAACATCGTCCACGATATTCCTTTCAATCTCGAGAAAAAAGAAACTTTTTTGAAAAATTTTTTTTAATTTTGGATTGAAGAAGAATGAAAGAAATTCTTGTATGTGTGTGTTCTTTTTAACAATTTGACAGGGTTTAGAATTGTCCCGAATTTTTTGAAATTTGTCCAGATTTTCCCAAATTTTCAGAGAGATAATTCTTTCGACCAAAAATTCCACCAGATTTTCTTAAGAAAAAAAAATATTCCAACAAAAAAAATTTAATTCACCTGATAATTGTTGAACCCCTTCTTCAGACTCAAAATCAACACTCTTTCCATTTTCTTTTTTTTTTTGTTTTTTTGCATGAGTCTTGAATTGAATTTAATCACGAAACAGTTAAATTTTCAACTTCAAAATCATTATTGAAAACTTGAAACAGTCATCACTATCACAGTTTATCACTTATTGGTCGAATCGACGGACAAGGCCTCGAAAAAGTTAAAACTTTAATTATAGACAACAGAATAGAAAGTATACGAACGACCAACAAAAAGAAAATTCCTAAAATTAAAGAAAATGAATTAATAAAGAGTCTTTAAAAAATACCTAAAATTTTTCTTCACAATATCATGTCATAAAATTGAGACAAAAAGCATCTCTAAACTCCATTATTATTCTAGAAAACGACTGAACATATTTTAAATATTGGAGAAAAATCAAGTTCTGGATGTGTCCGGATTTATGGTCGGCCCCAATTCTGATCCCTGCAATTTTTTTTTTTTCTTGATAATGGATTGATTTGAATTGTGAAAAAAATCCTGGAATTCTGGATCTTTAAGAATTGAGGATGAAGAAAAAGAAAATCATCATTTTTCATAATTTCTAAAGGAACTAGAAAATTTTTTTTCACTTAAAAAAAATTTGGAAGAATTTAATTTTTCTTGAGAAAAAGAAGTAGCTGATGTGAATTGTTGTTTTGGGACATTTTTTTATCTGAGTGATTGATTTGTGAGAATAAGGAAAAAAAATCTCAAAAGAGTAATTTTCTTATCAGCCATAAAAAGAGAAAAAATGTAATTTATCGTTTTTTCAAGAATGTCTGAGATTTTGATGATTCTCTCCTCAATAGAAACAAAACAAAAATTTGTCACTGAAAAAACTTCAAAACAAGGCAAGTCACAGATAAAATTCTTTTTCTGTCATATCTTGGAAGCCGAGTTTTCAGTGATAAATTTTTTTCCTATGAGCTTTCTCGGAGAATCGCTTTCCTTCCGAAACCAAATAAGATGAAATTCATTTAATTTGAGAGGAGTTTATGAAACGAGTTTTTGGAAGTTTGAATCGAAAAGCAGTTTTTTTGTTGTTAGATCCATTAAGAATTTTAAAAATTATAACTTTGAGTCGATGAAGAGAATATTTCATCCGAGGACTTTACATTTGATTAATTTTAGAAAAAAAGGGGTTTAATTAGGGATTTTTATCATCCTTGGATATCGGATGGAATCTGCAACTTCTCAAAGTCAATGTAGTGGTGCTTCTTGCGAAGCCTCCAACTCAAAGGTTCTTTTGCTTATGGCCGTTTTCCTTTCATTGCTATTCGGATATTTTTTGGTGAGGAAGGTGATTGCTTATTTGAAGAGCAAAAATCGATTCAGGCATAGCAAAAACTTTTCTGAAGATGGAAGGAGCTCTTCAGAAATCCAGAAAGGAGACAAAATGCAATATTCAACTTACGAGGGGTTTGCAGCAGACACACTGGAGACAAAACATGATGCAGGCAATACTGAATCAGAAAAGCAACCAAATTATATTAGTGAGAATATTGACAAAATAACTCATTTCCCAACAAAGCTTGCTCTGAAATTGCAAGAGTATCTGATGAAGACAGGAATTCAAGAGGATGATCTAGAAAATCCTTCAGGGGTGAATTATGGCTCAAATAAGGTGCAAGATAATCAAATATCCGACAACGAAAAGGGTCAGGCAAAAGAAAATGAGGTTGATATGAATAATGAAATTTTCTATTCAGAAGAAAATGGAACAGGTACTGTGAGAGTGATATCTGATCTAGCAAGCCCAAAGGACCAAAATCTGAGGGATCATGATGAATTAAATGCCTATTCATAAATCAAAAAGAGAAGTCTGTGAAGGCAAAAGCCAAGGGATTTGCTAGCTATTTTTCCTCATGTTGAATGTATTAAAAATTTTTATGTAATTTATTCCGAAGAGAGGAGACACAGTTTTATTTAATGTTTTTCTTTTGGAAGCAGCTTGTTTAATTTGCTTTTTTATCAATGGAATGATTGAATAATTATGCTTCTGAAAGATTAAATTTATTCATCATTCTGTTTGTCTTGTCGAAAACGTGAATAAAAGTTCTTGATAATTTAAAAGCCATCCTTTTGAAATTCACCACTTCTCATCCTTTTTTTTCGTTGATATCCTTTGCTGCTACTTTCGTCTCGAGGCTTAGATAACAAAAAACCTAATCTTTGAGGTCGAGGACAATCTCCTTGATATAAATGAAACCAGACAGAGCATGGGTAAGGCATGTTCAACATCAATTGCAAGGCTTCTGAGTTTCTCTAGACTTGGAAGAATCAGAAATAATTTTCTAAAGCATGAGGGAAAACCTTTGGGATCTCCACGAATCATTTGATATTTCAAGAGTTTATGCAAGAAGCTTAAGTTTCAGAGCCTTTATAAATATTTAAATTGACAGGATTCTTTTAACAACAAAGTTACCTTGAGATATTTTAGGTTGTTCGATATAAAGATTTAATGAGTATTTATGATTTGACTCGAATTATAAAAGTGATTCCATTCCGACAGAGAATTCTGTGAATTTTCAGAAAAATTATTTTGAGAAAACAAATTTGACTTATCTTTTGTGTTGTGTTGTGGAATAATTTTTAGAACGCCAGATATTTAAAAATCTTTTTTTGTGTGATAAACTTCGTCGACTGAGAATAATTACAAACTCAAACATCGAATACCAAGTATACAGACTTTTTCCCGTTGAAAATGCTCTTTGGAACTTAAAAGTTCTCACGTCTGAAAAAAAGTTACAAATTCAAACAAATCAGAACCGTGATTTCAACAAAAGAAATCCCAAGATGTTTTATTCAAAGATTAGGGCTCATTTCTTTTTGAAGACCTCTTCTCGTTTTAAACCTTTTTGTCAGTTGGTTAGGGCTCTGCTTGCTTGGAGAAAAAGAGTCAGCCTAACCTCTCAGATGAAGTGATTTATCAACAACTTTCGAGTTCTCATAAACTAGAATCACTTTGACTGGTTAAATAGTTGCATTTAAATAACAATTTACTCTGGTTCTGTCATGTTTGTTGGCGTGTCCTCTAACAAACAAAAAAACCTTTAATATTAAATGCAATTATCGCCTTCAATAAACTTCTTCTCGCCTTATCGAGGATGCGAATACAAATTATTTTCTTATTAATTTGTACTGGTATGACTATAAATAATATATACGCAACAATCAAAAAGAGATATTCAATGTATCATAATTCACCGATAATAAGGGAGCCCAAATTTTATAATTGATCCTTTAAAACTCTCAAATTACAGAAGGATAAGGTTTTTGAAAATGAGACTTTTGAAACTCTCATATTTCGCAAGTTTATTTTTAATTTTTGGAAGATCAGAATAAGATAATTTATATCCATTGTTTAATATTCACAATAGACAAACAAAGATTTAGATAATTAGAGAAGCTCCATCTCATCATCTGAGCTCATTTGGTCTTCATTTAGCTCACTATCTTCACTGTCAACATCTGGTGCATTATCTGCGATATTTTTTCGTCCTCGTCACCTTCTTCTTTTTGAGTCTCTTCTGTTTTCATGTCTAGAAAATTAAAGAAAAATAGAAAAGAGAATTTTACCTATTTTAGCTGTATCTTGGTTTCGATAAATGTTAAAAGCATTCTTCTTAACTATTCCATTTTCAATTTTTCACCATGCCTGAGACTCTATGACATGCAAAGTTCTTTCTTCAGTCAATTCAGGAAGATTTGGAAGATTACTAGTTGATGGGTTAACCTGAAAACAATTCTCTACATTATAACTTTTCCTACACTCATAACAAAGAACCTTGCGTGGCCAGACCATTGTGTGTTCATTTTTTCCTCTTCTTCACTGAGTTTTCTTTCATACGAGAATAAAACATTGATAACAAAGTTTCTCCCTAGGAACAAAGCCAAACCAGGATGACGTGTTTTCCCCCACTCCGAACAAGAGATGGGTGATTTCTCTTGAGTTCGGTTAAAAAGACAATTTTTAACCTTTACTTTTCTTGAGAGACAAAAAGTTTTAAGGATATCTTTCTGGAATGATATTTTGCTGGTTCGCTTCTCTCTTCGGTAGTTAACATTTCAGTTTAGAACCTGTTTGATGATTGAAATTTGAGCATAACCTTGATTTATGGCCATAAAGCACCTTTTCGAAGCAAATTTGCAGAGATATCTTTACTAGATTGTTGTCAGAGTATAAATAAAAATTCTACCAAAAGCTCAGAGAAATTTGGTGTTTGATTTTTTTTCTTTTTTTATAAACAATGAAATTTTTTCAAAAGGATCAAAATTCGACCTAACATCAAGAAATTTTTAATCTTTTCAAACACACACACATACAAGAGAATGTTTTTCACCTTCCCTGAGGTTGAACAAATACAGACTTAGACGGTTCAAGAGTTAATCAGTCAAGGGTATAAGTGCGCGTATAAATAAAACCGATCGAGCAAATTCCATCATTGTCCGCCCTTCCATATACACCATCAAGACTTAGATACTTATCTGCTTCGGAATCAACCATGTTAAGTAAATTTATGTTCCAAGGTTCCTTAGAGTTTCCAGTTGCACTACCGACTATGATCCCGCCATTGAAACGAATTCCTTCGACCCAATCATTGTCGTTACCATCAGAAAAGACTGTAAGGTCGTAAGTGTTGAATTGGATGATAGGACCTATTTGGTTATGCGTTGGGTCATTCTTTCCATACTTCCACAGAATTTGAGGGACATCTTGATACTTGATCCCTATGCCCTCCACGTATTGGCTTGAGAGGAAATGTATGCCAAGGCTGTTGACAGGTTGATATTCATAAAATGGGTCTCCACAGGGCCAGGATTTTCCAAAGAGTGGAGTAGCATACATCACCTTCTTTGTCCTTTCTAACGGTGTCAAAAAGTCAAACGAAATAGCTCCAAGTGAAAATAGATACTCACTGTTGAAATAGCCATGAAATCCGGAGAGCACCCCCACAATAGGAGGACTTTGATATATTATACTATCAGCGAAACTGGCAGCCCCAAATACCCTTGAAATTTGTCCATCTTCAAAGATAAAACGAACTCCCGTTATCACATAATCATTTCCTCCAACTAGTGCCGTCCAGAAGTCAAACTTGGTAATCGTATGATAAGGAGGGACAATAAACTCTAGTTGTGTCTGGCCATCGGATTTTGGATTGCCCAACCATGTAGGTTCTGTATTATCTTCAAAAGTGTTTGAAATAAAGACACGAATGGCTTCTAGTACATTGTCAGAACTTCGAACTCTCATCTGAATTTTCTGAGTTTTGGATCGATAGTATCCATTTGTAAATGTCTCACCGTAAGTATCTCTATCATAACCGTTGGTTGGCGTTCTTGACGTGATAATTCTAAACTGCGAGGAATAGTCTTCTGGATCACCTTGTTCGCAATTGTCTACACTTTGACAGTAGGTAGTGAGAGCGTTTTCTATATTACTTTGGAGGCCTTCATAATATTGAGCGATATTGGCCCCTGACGGTAAGCTGTCCATAATATCCTCTTCCCTTAGAAATAATGGTTGAAACAGATCGGAAATGTTTTGTAAACTATAAGTAAGAGGCATAGGATCCACGAAAGATTGTTGAGCCCAAGTGTTAACGTCTCCATCTACGGGAGGCCGAGAACCAATTGTTGACGTTTTTGTCGAAGTTACCTGTTCTTCAAATGCAGTTGCTGCTTGTGTTTGATGCTCATATGTAAATTCTCCAGCGACACTATATACACTAGAATAGCTAGCAGCCGCTGAAAGACTCACTGATTTGTCACCAAAGGTTTGTCCTTTCTGCACATTCACACTTTTGATTATGCTTAATTTTGCTCCCAGGGACATAGATTGCACAAAGTGAGTACCATAGATACGAATAAAATCCAGCTCATTTGCGAAATTTGGAGAGCCACCAGTCAATGCATAAGGAAGTAACGTTTTCTTGACATCATTTATAAAGTATGTGGTGAGATGCGGCGGTTCATGAGTATTTAGCCACGCTCTGTAAACTTGGCACTCTCCTTTCGAGATCACATGCAGATCATTGGAGCTTTTGAAGTCTTTTTGGAGACCTTGATATTCAGAACTAGCTTTAAAAGAAGCTCCCCACCCACTGCCAGAAGCAGAAGCTTGCAACTTAAGCAGATTCTGCAAACTCTCTTCACTTGAAACCTGTTGTGAATCAAATGATAGTTCACATGATAGTTCCTTAACAACTGAAGTTCCTTCAGGGATAAAAAACCTTTTATCAGCTGTGGTGTCAAGTGTGTTACTTAGATTAAAAATCCTGGTAGTTTTGAAGCCAGGATCTAATCCCTTCTGCGTTAATGGGTATCCCTGGAGGATATCATAGCCCAAGGTCAAAAAATCAATGTTATTAAAATAACTTGATTCTGGAGTCGAGGAACTGCTGATCGCGCTACTGGTAGAGTTCAAGTAATTATTAATGGTAATATTTTGGTCCGGAAGCCCTTGACCACAAGAAGAGCTCTGACACCGCTCACAATCTGGTGGTTGTCGATTATTGGTGTTCGAAGTTGCATGCAAAGTCCCACTCATGCTCAAGGATGATGATGATGATGATGATGGGGAAGCAGAGTTACATGCTGTTGGGTCTGGTGTAGTGGGAAATTGTTGTACCTTTTGTCGCTCCTCAGCAGGATCGTTGCTTGGACTGTTTGGCGATTTCAAAAGGCGCTGACTCAAAACAAGGTATGGTAAGAGGTAAACTACAAATAAGATTGCTTTACTCTTCATAATTCTTTTTTGATTTTTTTTTTGCTTAGAATTAATATATAATATTTATTCCCTTTTTCCCAGCCCTTATATAGTCCACAATAATCCCCGCCCAAAATGCAATCAGCATTGGGATGAGCTACCGCTTTTTATTTGTTGAATCAAGGCTGAAAAACCGTTTTACTGGTCCGTTTTTTTGAACTTCAAAAAAATGCTTTAAAACATCACCAGCGAATAAAACAATTCGATTGAATTTGGAAAAGAAATTTGGAGAAGAAAAATTTACTTTGAATAGGGATTAAATATACTGACAGCTCTGTCTTTTAAGATGCCCCCGGCATTTTTTGTTTCCTTTATTATAAGACAGTTTTTAGAGCACACTCTTTAATCGCTTTCAAATTGTTTTTCGTTTTGGCGGTTTTATTGATTTAGGTCTGATAAACTGATTAGATGTTATAAAAGAGAGATGGCGTACATGTGAAAAAAGTTCGTACCATTTCCACTTCATGGAATTTTGCGAGTGCAGAGATGCATTGAAAAACACATTACAAAAAGGATTTTGTACAATGTAGGAAACGACGAGAGTCTAGTGCTGTCAACAAGAGAGCAGCGGGGAGTTTCGTTTATTTTTTTCAACTTTTTAAAAACCTCGATCTTCTTTTTTTTTCGCGGCAATGCTAGAAATATCAACTATAAACTCAGATGAGCGATTTCTGTTTTTATCAAAATGTCTGTTTTTAGGTTGGCGATTTTGCTCTTATTCTTCATCGTCCAAGGACAGGCCCAATTCGATTGGTCCGATCAGGTCCTTACATCATTGATTAATCACATGAGAGGAAGAGAGCGAAAGTTCCCAGGGTGGTGTCAGAATAACAATGAGAAAACTGCTCATCACATAATTCCTTTGAGTGCCATAAGAAACTTTTTCAAGAAATGCCTGGAGAAAAAAAAGGAGTCCATACAAAATGTCCAGGTCAGAAATAATGACCAATTCTTTATTCAATTAATGGCCTACCTTGATGGAGGTGCCCAGGGTTCTTTTCTCGTAGCCAATCAAAATATTCGGAATACTCGAGCGTTCTATAAGAAGATAATACAAAAATTGGAGTGGAACCCTGGAAACGTCGTGTGCGGGCCCGATCCACAGATGCGCTATGATGATACAAAGGATAAATATGATAATAACCTTATTCAGGGCCTACAGCAATCGCTACTTGGTCGGGCCGCTGTACTAAAAATTGAAAGAGCTTGGCGGGTTTGGCTACCTCATCAACAAATCAATTTCCAACAACTTGGCCGGTGTGATTCCTTTATCCAAGAATGGATAGCTGTAACACAAGGGGTTCAGAACCCTCTTAATATCCAGTGGCTTCAAGCAAACATCGCAAACGTAGGCATAAAGTACGGTGCAGTGCCCTACCAGGGCCCGTAATTCCACCTTAAAATTTCTTAATGTGAGATTAATAACAACTATATACAAAAAATCTATACTAGAAAGTAAAGAATTCAACTTGGTTAGATAGATTTTTACTGTTCCAAAAGTTTCTTACAGTTGAACAATTGAAAATTTCTGATTTTTCAAGAAGGATCAAAATTCGACCAAATATCAAAGGATTTGTTTTCTTCACAATGTTTCATGATCACACTCTGTTAGAGAATTATTTTCGTTGAGTAAATCAAGAAATTTCCCCTCTATAATATTTTTTGAGATGCAGAATGGCCTTCTTAAAGTCTTTCTGATTCCATTGGTCAGCAGGTGAATTAATAAGCTGGCTAACAATACTTGCCTTCTTCCTCATTGATCAGCATTTCAAGAGATCTTTGGGAGATAACTTTTTTGTTTTATTTCAAGAGTCAAAAATCAATAACGCGCTGAAAATCATCCTCCATCAACATAACCCCCGAAAAGAATGAGACAACTCTGTTTGTTTTGTGTTTTTTAAAAAGGGATACAAAAAAGCATCTAGAAGCATAATTTCGAAAGAAAGAAAAAAATACCAAAGACAATTATATTAATTGTCTTCAATTGTCTTCAATTTTCAATCAATAGCCAAGAGGAGGTTCCTTGAATGACGCCGAACAGGGCTTTTATACTGTCAGAACTGGATATCGCAGAATATGCTATGCACGGCACCAACATATGAAAAAAGGGACTGTGAATTCATTTACAAGAAAAGCTCATGGATCAAATGCCTCACTTAATTCAGTGTCAAAAAACTTGAATGACTCCCAAGTCATAACAATAAGAGCGTAGGAAGCCGTCTGTAAACCTCATCCTTTGTGCATAAAAGCAAATTAGAAGTTCACAACAGCTTCCAAGATTTGGCGCAGTCAATTCAAATTCAAGACTCTCAACAGACTTAAGGCATCTCACGGGGGCACAGAGATATCTCAGATGGGGGGGGCCTGGGCCCCATCCAAACGGGCACAACAATGGGCCCATGGGGCCATCCGCCAGAGCAGACATATGACTGCATCAGACATCATAGCGGGGGGGGTTTCAGTCATCACAACATTGTCATGGCAGCATTCAGCCATCACATAGCTCCACGCAAAAACAACTTTTCTGGATGGCTTTACGGGGATAAAAGTTCGGGGGGCCCTGAGAATGAAAGGATTTTGCCTCATCAAAGGCTCGAACCTTTTAAACCTAGTAAAATAAGTTTTGAAAAGTCATGAATTTCAATTCTCCAGGCTGAATTGAA
>Ga0182738_1006411_pt1 | contig 12199 bp, 14 predicted proteins | sample eDN5th30CBELigMG_FD_128876 | JGI IMG/M metagenome (GOLD analysis project Ga0182738, IMG submission 128876) | Enriched Miracle-Growth compost microbial communities from Emeryville, California, USA - eDNA 5th pass 30_C BE-Lig MG (version 2)... ...
CCACGCCCCCCGTTCGATGGTCTTGGTTTGCGGCACAGTCCGCGGGATAGTCGTTGCACGCGGCGCGGAGCCAAGACGTTTCTATTTTCAGAGCAAGCCAATTGGGGGGCGGGACCGAGAGTTTTGCCTTGGCGGGGGAGGGCAACGTCCCGGGAGGACAGGCATTCTTGCCTGTCCGTCGCCGAGTCTGGACAGGCAAGAATGCCTGTCCTCCGGGTTGAAATTCTTCCGTGGGGTTCGAGGAAAAATTTCGGCTCTCAGCTTGAACGCGGTTCAAATACCCGTCGGCGCGGCTTGCACCGGGTTGCGGAGAACGCCAAGGCCGTCGATCTCGACCTCCACCTCGTCGCCGGGTTGGAGCCAAACGGGGGGCTTGCGCGCCATGCCGACGCCGGGAGGGGTGCCGGTGAAGATCAGGTCGCCGGCCTCCAGCGTCATGATCGTCGAGAGGTAGGAGACCACCTGCTCGATTCGGAAAATGAATCGATCGGTGTTGGAATCCTGCATCGTTTGGCCGTTGAGGCGGAGCCGGATGCCCAGCTTGTGGGGGTCGGCGACCTCGTCGGCCGTCACCAGCTCCGGCCCGACCGGCGCGAAGGTGTCGAACGTCTTGCCGGCCATCCACTGCTTGGCGGGCTTGCGAAGCTGCCAGTCGCGGGCCGAAACGTCGTGGCCGATGGCGAAGCCCCCGACGTGCTCCATCGCCTCCTCGCTTGAGATATGCCGTCCCCGGCGGCCGATCACGACGACCAGTTCGGCCTCGAAATCGACCTCGTTGCTGACCGCGGGGAGGATGATCGGCTCGCCGTGGCCGATCAGGGCCGAGGGATACTTGCTAAAGAGGACCGGCTCGGAGGGGATCGGCGCGCCGGTTTCGGCGGCGTGATCGCTGTAGTTCAGCCCGATGCAGATGATCTTTTGCGGGTCGGGGACCGGGGCCAGAAGGCGAACCGAGGCCGGGTCGTAAGTCGTCGTCCCCTTCTCGATCGCCGCCTGGGCGCCGGCTTGCCCCTCGGGGCCCAGGGCCAGAATCTCCTTGACGCTCGACGGCAGCCGGTGGTCGGCCACGTTCGCGTCCACGTATCGTCCCTTCCAAACGCCACAGGCCCGGGGGCCCTTCTCGGTCGCGACCGTCACCCAGCGCACGTTGATTCTCTCTTTCTCTCGCGAAGTCGGCTCAGAGACTCAAGCTGTTGGACCCCGTCCGCGCCCGGCCGAATGAATCAGAGGGCCAGGCGGGCGGATTCGCGGTCCAGGTAAAGCGTCGCGCCGGGGTGCCGGCGGAGGGCGGTCGCGGGGCAGGCTTCGCTGATCGGCCCGCGAAGGGTCTCCAGCACCGCGTTCGCCTTGCGGGGGCCGGGCACGACGATGGAGACCACCGACGCCCGAAGCAACGCGGGGATGGTCAGCGTGAAGGCATGGGTCGGAACATCGTCAAGCTCGGCGAAGCACCCGTCATGGACCTGCTGGACCCGGCAGGCGTGGTCGAGCCGGACGATCTTGATGGAGACCGGGTCGAGGAAGTCGGCCACGGGCGGATCGTTGAAGGCCAGGTGGCCGTTCTCGCCGATCCCGCCGCAAACGATGTCGGGGGGCGTGGCGAGCAGTTGCTCCTCGTAGTCGAGGCAGACCTTCAAGGGCCGGTCGGTCTTCTCGCCGGGGATCAACCTCACGCGGTCCTCGCCCAAACCGGCCAGGCGGAACAGGTGTTCCTGGAGATAACGCCGGAACGAGGCGGGGTGGCCGGGGTCGATCCCCAGGTATTCGTCCATATGGAAGCCGACGACTCGCGACCAGTCGATGCTTTTGGACGCCACGAGCCCGGCCAAAAATTCGTTCTGGCTGGGAGCGGCGGCGAAGACGACGCGGGCCTCGCCGGCCGCTTGTTGTCGCGCCGCGATCGCGTCGGCGACCGCCTGGGCGGCGGCCCTGCCGGCCTGACCCCGGTCTTCGTAGACCTGGACCTGAAGTTCATCAACCCGCATGGTGGCCAGGGGCCGCGGTTCGGGTGCAGTCATGAGCGAACCTTGATGGAGCGTTGGGTCAAACGATTCGGAAGCCCTCCGCCTCCACGTTCGCGGAGCGAAGCGCCAGAGTAGAACCATAGCCGAATCGCTCGGCCGCCGCCACCATCTGGTTTACGACATCGCCAGACTTCCTGGTTTACGACATCGCCAGACTTCGCGCCGGCCGCCCCCCACGCTCTCCCGCGCCGCGAAGTTCCTCGCAGAGCTTTTGGCATTCGGCCAAGTCGTCCATAAGCGACTCCGCCAGGAACGAGCGGGTTGGGTCGTCGCCGGCCCATTCAAGCTGGCTGTGGCAACGCGCCATGTGGTCGAGCAAATCCTTCATCCACAGGAGGGTGTCTCGCCGATTTTTCATCGTGGGTCGTCCTTCATCCAAATCCATTCCGAGGGCGGGAGCGCGTCTCGATTCCCGCGACCGACCGAATCGACCGGCCCAAAGAGCAAAGAGCGCGCCAACGGCCGGAAAGGGCGATCGGCCGCCGCTCAACTCCAGGCGCGGGCGAGACTTGAGCGAAAATCGACAATTTTCGCGGAATCTCGCTCCGCGATCCGGCTTCTTGCAATAATTACAAGTCCGTCCATTCCAACGGCCGTCCGCGGCCGGAGGCGTCGGCCTCCACGAAGCCCGGTTGTCGGCGAAGGCTTCTCAAACGCCGTCCGAGGTTCTAGAGTGGCGGGGTGGGATCCCTTCGAGGAGAATGAGGCATGGGCGCGTGGGAACCGTTCTCGATCTCGACTTCGGAAACACCCGAGCGCGGCTGGACCGGCCTGGGCGAGTGGCCCCGCTCCGTCGTCCGCTGGCTCTTCGGCTGGGGCGCCGAGGAGCGCGAGCTTCCCCTCTCGACCGGCGTTTCGGCCCGATTCCACAACATCTGCGTCAGCCGCGAGGCCGGCGCGGGGGGCGGCGCGATCGCCCGAATGGTCGGCAGGCGGCTCGGGTGGAAGGTCTTCGACCATGAGCTGCTGGAGGCGATCGCCCACCGGATGGAGACCTCGATCGACGAGGTCCAGGTCTTCGACGAACTGGCGCCGAGCGTCATCCAGGACTGGCTCTTGCCCCTCCGCGAGGAGTATTACGCGCCTCAGGAAGCCTACCTCGACCACCTCGCGAAGTTGATCGAGGCCATTGGCCGGGCCGGTCAATCGGTGCTGGTCGGCCGGGGCGCGGGGTTTCTCTTGCCTCGCGAAACGACCCTCTCGGTTCGGATCATCGCCCCCTTGCGCCTCCGGTCGCTGCGCCTGGCCGAACGGATGGGCGTCTCGGCCCGAACGGCGAGGAGGGCCGCCAAGGACCTTGACGCCCGCCGCGCCGCGTTCGACCGAACGATGCACCGGATGAACAGCGCCGACCCTCACAACTACGACATGGTTCTCGACACCGGGGGCCTGGGCCTGGACATCGCCGCCGAGGTCATCGTCCGCGCCGTCGAGGCCGGCCGCCCCCCCTCGTCCGGCCCCATCCCTCCCCCGGGGCGGGCCCCCTGGACGACCCCCGACCAACCCCGCGACGGATTGCCTTTGGATTCCGACTCGCTCCCTCCTCCCTCCGCCGAATCGCCCGCGCAGGGGCCTCCGATCCCTCCCGATTCGCTGGAACACAACATATCTTGATGCCGGTTCCAAACGGAGCGAACCGCCATGCCATCGCCAAAGAAGAAGTTGCCGCCGAAGAGGAAGCCGGGGCCGAAGCTGATCCATCAGATCAAAATCACGCTTCAGGGGATCGAGCCCCCGATCTGGCGGCGCTTTCAGGTTCCCGCCGACATCCGGCTGTCCATGCTGCACGGCGTGATTCAGGACGTGATGGGCTGGGAGGACGATCATCTCCACCAGTTCTTCATTGACGGGAAGTGCTACGGGGACGCCAGGTTGGCCGATCAGGAGGGCGTGGATAACGAGGACCGGATCAAGTTGAACCAGGTGATCCAAACGAAGGGGGGGAGTTTTATCTACGAATACGACTTCGGCGACAGTTGGGAGCATCGCCTGGAGGTCGAGGAGATCCTCTTCGCCGAACCGGACGCGCGTTATCCCCGCTGCGTCGCGGGCGAGCGAGCTTGTCCTCCCGAGGACTGCGGCGGCGTGTGGGGATACGCAGACCTGCTCGACGCGATCAAGGATCCCGCCCACCCCGAACATGAGGAAAGGTCGGAGTGGCTTGATGATGACTTCGATCCCGAGGAGTTCGACCTGGACGGGTTGAACGAGTTCTGGCGGGAGCGCTACAAATAGCCGACGGGCGCCAAATTCGCGGAGAGGCGGCTTCCGACCGTCCTCCTTCCGTTTCTGTTCCGCGAGCAATGCGAGGTGTTGGGATGAAGCGGGCTCGCTTGATGGTTCCGGTGGTGCTTCTGTCCGTCCTGGTCGTGGTCTCCATCGACCGCGGTCGGCGCTCAACGGCCGCGACGGCGGGGCCGTCGGTCGACGAGTTGACCGCCCGCGTGAAGGCCCTTGAGGAACTTCTCCCCTCGCAGTCGCACTTAATGGCGGATGTCGGCGACCACTTCGCGAACCTCTGGTTCGCCGGTCGGGCGGAGAACTGGCCACTGGCCGATTTTTACCTTGGCGAAACCAAGTCGCATCTTCATTGGGCCGTCCGCCGCATTCCGATCCGCAAGGATTCCCAGGGACATGATGTCCACCTGGAGCCCATCCTTGAAGCGTTCGAGAACAGCCAACTCGCTCAGTTGAAGAAAACGATCGACGATCGGGACCCGGACGCTTTCGAGACCACCTACAAGGAGAGCCTTACGGTCTGCTACTCCTGCCACAAGGCGGCCGATAAACCCTATCTTCGCCCCCGCGTTCCCGCCGAGCCGCCGTCGAGGATCATGCAGTTCGACCCAAAGGCCGATTGGCCGCGGTGAGCCCCTTGGGCCAGAGCGGCGAACGCTCGCGTGGCGCGCGAGCATCGCCCTCCCAAAATCCAATCCTCCGAGGCCGACGCCACGCGACTGTTCGCCGTTTTAGGCCATTGCGCCTGGAGACTTGGGAAGAACGACCGTGAAGCGCGCGCCCTGATCGGCCGCGGATTGGAGGACGATTTGTCCCCGAAGCTGAGCAACCAGCTCCCGGCAGACCGATAGTCCCAGGCCCTCGCCGGGGGTCGACGAGTGCTCGTCGCGGTTGAGGCGGTGAAATGGCTCGAAGACTCTCGTCTGGGAATCGGCGGGGATTCCCGGGCCGTCGTCCTCGACCGTCAGGATCCAGGTGTCGCCGTCGAGTCCAGCCTCGACGCGGACACGTCCGCCGGATGGAGTGTAGGCGATCGCGTTGTTGATCAGGTTGTCGAAGATCCGAGCGCAGCGCCCGGGGTCGGCGACGACCTGGGCGTCGGCCGCGGCGACCGCAGTCTCGAAGATCAGGCCCCGGTCTCGCGCCTTCCCGCCGAATCTCCGGTCAAGATCCGAGACGATCGCGCCCAGGGTGAGGACTTCCGGTCGGGTCGGACTCGGGCCACGCACGGCGTCGGCGTATTCGAGATAGCCTCCGGCCAGGCGAAGCAGCTCGTCGCAGAGGCCGGTGATTGTCGCGACGTGGCTTTGAAGTTCGGGCGGGATCGGCTCGGGCGCGTCGCCGAGAAGCTGGTCGAACCCGGTTCGCAGACCGGCGAGCGGGTCGCGAAGCTCTCGGCCGATGCCGCACAAGAGGGCGTGCAGGGCCTGCTGGTTCTCGGGATGCAGAGTGGGCGAAAGGGGGACCGAGCGAGGGGCAAGATGCGCATCCATACGGCGGCTCTCGGGAAAGCGGGTCGCGGGGGCTCGGGTTGAGGCGTCCGCGTCGGATGGCGGCCGACGAGCGAGGTTCGCCCGCCGACCGCGCGCGAACTGAATTAGGAGACGGTGATCTGGTTGGCCAAAAGGGGGTGGCCGTCGGTCAGATCCAGGACCGCCTGGTGGGCGAGCTGTTTCGCGTGGTACGTCCGCGAATGTCCGTGCAGGACGACGCGGTGCTCGGAGTAATCGACGTGAAGATCGTGAATTCGTCCGCTGGCGACGAGGGCGACGTGTCCCTCGATTAGCTGGGCTCGCTCCTGATGAGTGCCGCCGAGTCGAAAGCGTTCATGGACCGCGCTCGCGCTCTGCATCGACATGCCCGACTCCTCGTGATTTAGGCAACCAGACGTTTTGGCGACGGCGAACAATGATCCATCTCGAACATTCGCGTCGCCCGCGACAAGCGAAGCGCCGAGGCCGGCGGTCCATCCCCGCGCCACGGCGCGTCCTACGTCGTCCGCAACCAGATTCGAAACCGACGAGATCGCGTTGTGAGACCTGAAGTGAGCACCCTCCGATTTGGCTTCGGAAATCCTCTGTTGCGACGGTTAGCCTAACCGGGCGCGTCGGTCGCGTCAACTCAGTCGTGAAGCGGCCTGTCGATTGTCCGCCGCAGCGGGCGGGGGGCGGCCGGCGCCGGTTGGCTCGGGCTTTCGAGGAGCTCATCGGTCTGGATGATCGATTCGGCGAGCTTGGCCATGGGGATCCGGCGATCCTGGCTCTGCCGTTGCAACAGTCGAAACGCCTCATTCTCACCTAGTTGTTTTCGACTCATGAGTATGCCCTTGGCGCGTTCGATCAGCTTTCGCTCCGCCAGGGTGGCCTTGAGATGGTCAACATCCTCCTGGAGCCCTTGGAATTCGCGGGCCCGGGCCACGGCGATTTCGATGGTCGCCTGAAGGCTGGGGGTCGTGATCGGCTTGAGCAGATAGGCGATCACGCCGTCCTCGGCCGCCTGGTCGATCAGGTTGGGGTGGCCGTGCGCGGTGAGGATGATGACCGGGGTGCCGGGATCTTCGGCGATCTGGCGAGCGGCGGCCAGGCCGTCGAGGCCCGGCATCTCAATGTCGAGAAAGACCGCGTCGGGAAGCAGCCGGCGGCAAAATTCCACGGCGCGTTGGCCATCGCCGGCCACCGCCGCCACGTCATAACCCAGTGACTCCAACTGGCTCCGCAGGCCGTTGGCGACCGCTTTTTCATCGTCGGCGATCACGAATCGGTAAGGTTGCGCCATCGTGGTGTCCACCCCCTCAATTATCCGTTCGAATAACTCGTCTGAAGACGCATGCAAGTCTCTTGCCGCGAATCCTTGGCCCGCGACTTCTCCGGCGGCTTCGCCCCTTCTCCGCGCGGCGCCGCGGCTTGACTTGGCCCGATTCTCTTTGAACAATCGTTTCCAATCAAGCAAGCACCGCGGCTTCGGCGTCGCGGCGCTGGTAGACCCGCCGCGTTTCGGTTCGAGAAGGAGTCCGCCAATCGTGGCTCGGCAACGTGAGATCATACTCGGTTTTGACGACCTGAAAACCGGCGACGAATGGGAAAGCGCCGGCCGGACGATCACCGAGACCGACGTGGTGATGTTCGCCGGTCTCTCCGGCGACTTCAACGCCCTGCACGTCGATCACTCCAGGGCCGAACAAGGGCCGTTCGGCAAGCCGGTCGCTCATGGAGTGCTCGGTCTGGCGGTCTCCTCCGGTCTCGCGAGTCACGCGCCCCGGGTGGATACGTTGGCGTTCCTCGCCGTGTTGGAATGGCGGTTCCTTCGCCCCGTCGCTTTCGGCGACACGCTGCGAGTGATCTCGTCGGTCGAGTCGATCGAACCTCAATCCCGAGGCCGCCGCGCCGTGGTCACCTGGCGTCGCCAATTGCTGAATCAAAACGATCAGCTCGTCCAAGAGGGACGAACCCAGACGCTGGTTCGCGCGCGATCCTCGGTCGCCTCCGCGAATTCCTCCTCCGCCAACGCGGAGACTCCCACCGATGGAGCCGACGCCGAGCGGTGAAACCGCCCCGGTCCGCGAGAGCCCGGCCTCCGCGCCCATCGGTTCGGAATCGAGGCTTCCCATCCGCGCGCTGGTCACTTCTTAAGGCCACCATATTTTGCAATATGGCGAGAATTTCGCGGAGATCGAAGCGAGTTGTCGCGTATTCTTGAATAAAGTGGTTCAACGCCGCGAGGCCGGCGCGTTTCCTCCGGGGAGCGGGGATGGCTGAAATGGGGGCGGAGCGATGGCGGACAAAGCCTTGCTGCTCGGGATCAACGACTATTTGAGCGTGAGTCCCTTGAAGGGATGCGTTCGCGACGTCGAGGACGCGAGGGAACTACTGACCAAGGTTTTCGGCTTCGCCCCCGACAACGTGAAAACGCTCACGGACGAGCGGGTCGTTAAGGACGAAGTTCGCCGAGAGATGGATTGGCTTTTCGAGGATGTCGGGAAGGGGGATCGGGTCGTCCTTCACTTCTCGGGGCACGGCTCGTATACGGTCGACCTCGATGGGGACGAGGACGACGGCCGGGACGAATTGATCTGTCTTTATGACATGGATTTCGACGATCCCGAGACCTACCTGCTCGACGACGAGCTGCGGACCTGGAGCCAGGCCAAGCCCGAGGGCGTTCGGCTCACGGTGGTGCTCGATAGCTGCCACTCGGGGACGGGGACCCGAATGCTGGTGGTTTCGCCGGATGGCCGGGAAAGTCGGGAGGTCGAGATTGACCCGGAGACGGCGCTGAAGCGGTCGGCCGCGCGTTCGGCGGTCGCGCGGGCGGTGGATGGCGAGGAGGCCCCTCGTCTTTCGGCGGCCGTCGCGGCGGTCGCGGATCCCGAATCCGACGACTTCGTGCGCGTCCGCTTCGTCGAGCCGCCGCAACCGATCAAGGACAAGATCGCCGAAACCCTTCGGAAGCGGAAAAAGTCGCGAGCCGCGGTCAAGGTTCAGGAGTTGAATCACGTTCTGCTCTCGGCCTGTCGGGCCGATCAAACGGCCGCCGACGCCACGATCGACGGCGCCCCGAGCGGGGCCTTCACCCACTACCTTTGCGCGACGCTCCGCGCCGGGGGAGCCGAGCTGGAGCGTCGGGCGCTGATCGACCGGGTGGCGGCGGCCCTGCGAGCCGGTCGATTCTCCCAGGACCCGCAACTGGAGGGGGCCGACGACCGGGGACCGCTGTTCGGGCCCCCGGTCGATCCCGCCGGGACGGAGACGGCGACTCCCTCATCCTCCCTCGCCCCTCGGCCCGACCCACCGTTCGACATCGAGGCGATCACGAGATTGGCTGAGAAGCTCTCCGGTCTGGCGCCCGACGTTCAGCGGCGGCTGCTCGACCTGCATCGGCCGACCGCCGAGCCGAGGGCCGAGGGGGTAGCGGCCGTGGTCGCGCCCCCGAGCGCCAAGTTGACTCGGGTGCTGGTCTATGTCCATGGAATTTGCAAGCACACCGCGGGGTTCTCAGACGCCTGGTGGGACGCGCTTCATCCCTACACCACGGTCTTTGGCGCGGGGGATCTTGGAGGGACTCGGCGCGAAGTGGTCTGGAGCGACGTGGTCGCGGCGCGCGCCTTGGCCGTCGCGGTTTCCGGAGGGCCGGAGGCCGACGAGCGGGCCCGGCTGGCCGCGGAGATCCGCGAGACGTTGCAAGACCGCATGGACCGCCACGCGATCGAGGCCGCGCCCCGTCCCGCCCCGGGCGAGGCGCCCAGGGCCTTGGCCGACGCCCGCGCCTTGATCGGAATCCCATGGGCGGAGTGTATTGACGACTTCACGGCCTACATGACCAACGACTCGATCCGCGCCGCGATCCTCGCGCGGTTCACGGGCGTCGTCGGGCCGCTTTTGCGAGACGGCGTCGACATCGATTTGATCAGCCATAGCTGGGGGACCGTCGTCGCTTACGAGGGGCTTCGCGAACTGGCCGACGGGGGGCTGGTCAGGCCGCTCTTGGGAAACTTCTTCACCGTCGGCGCCGCCCTGTCGATCGGCGCGGTCAAGCGGTCGCTCCGCCCCGCCAACCGCGACGGAGCCAAGCCCGCGATGGTTCGCCGCTGGGTCAATCTCGACGCCATCGGCGATCCGGTCGGCGGGCCGCTGCAAGGCCGTCCCTACGCGGTTGACGACGATTTCCCCTACCTGGCGCCGTATGGCTGCCCGAGCTTTCTAGGGATCGTCAACCCGGTCTGCGCTCATAGCTCCTACTTCGCAATGGGAAACGTCGCGGTCAATCGAGACATCTTCGCCCGGTTCATCAACCAGGATTGATCAAGGGGCCTCGCCGACGCGCGACGCGATGGGCCGCTCACGCCCCCCGTTCGGCGACTCGTCCGCCGCGGCCGTCCTGCCCGAGCCATTTGAGCAGCAGATCGTCATGGGGATACGGGTGCCCCAGATACTGGCGGAAGCCCTCGGCCCTGGCGACGCCAATCTCCGCGCCCCGCTTGGCTCCCCACTTGGTTTGGCTCTCCAGGTACTCATCGATGCCGTGCTGCCGCAACAGCCAATTGCGCTGGCTGGCGTGACACGCGAGCATCTTTTGCTTCAACTCGAAGACGTCGGATACGTCGACGTGGATCCCCGCTGGGATTGGCTGTCCTTCGCGGTCATTGCCCTCCAGCGGATCGACGTAATAGAGGTGGGGGATCCAGTCGATGGCCGGCGCGGGCTCCCACTGGCGGGTCGCGTAGTTCGGGCACGAGGCGGAGAAACAGGCGTCGCGGACCAAGGCGCTGGTGGCCTCGTGGTCGCAGTGGTAGTCGACCGGCGGGGCGGTCAGGATCAGGTTGGGCCGAGCCCGGCGCAGGGCCTCGGTCACGCGCCGTCGCGACTCGTCGTCGTTGAAGATGTTCAGGTCGCGGAACTCCAGGCAGAAGTAGTCGGCCCCGAGCAAATCGGCCGCGGCCTTGGCCTCGTTGCGGCGAACCTCCGAGATGGCCTCGCAGCCCAATTCGGCGCTGCCGCAGTCTCCCGGCGTCATCGTCGCGATCGTGATGGAGCAGCCGGCCCGCTTCAACAGCGCGAGCGTCCCGGCGCACTGGAATTCGACGTCGTCGGGATGGGCGTGGATGGCGAGAACACGCTTTTGCGTCTGCATATCTTCTCTCCCCCTCTTTCACTCCGCGGCCGCTCGTCAAGGAGCCCCGCAAATCAGCCCCGAGAGTAACGGCCTCTCCATCCCCAAAACAAGCCGGCTCCCCACTTCGCGAGCGGCGAACGGAGGGGGCGAATTGGCAATCTCGGAAAAATGTTCTCGCGTGCGCTACATGACCTGTGTACACTGGCGGTCAAAGGGTCAGTTGGTGATCGTCCGCGCGCCGGGAATTTCCGGCGGGCGCGTGGGCGCGGTCTCTCTTTCCGATACTTCAACGTCAACCGGAGTCCTCGACATGGCCGACCTCGACGCCCTCACGTCGCGACAGCGCGAGATCTACAACTTCATCCGGGACAAGATCCAGGGGAGAGGCTACGGGCCGACCGTCCGCGAAATCGGCGTGCATTTTGAGATCAAGAGCCCCAACGGCGTGATGTGCCATCTCAAGGCGCTTCAGAAGAAGGGGCTGATCCATCGCGAGCCGAACATGTCGCGCGCGATCCAGTTGCTCGACGAGCCCTCCACCGCGCCGGCGGGCGGGCTGAAGCTGGTCGGACGAATCGCCGCCGGGCAGCCGATCGAGGCCATCGAGCAGGACGAGGAGCTGACCTTCGCCGACTGGACCGACGACGGCGGCAAGTTCGCCCTTCGGGTCACCGGCGAGTCGATGATCGAGGAGCACATCGCCGACGGCGACTACGTGGTCATCAAGCAGCAGGACCAGGCCCGAGACGGCCAGATCGTGGCCGTCCGCGACGTCGACGGCGAGGCGACCCTCAAAAAGATCTACCGCGAGCGCGGCCGGGTCCGTCTCGAGCCCGCCAATAGCGCCATGAGGCCGATCTATCGCGACCAGGTCGACATCCTGGGGATCTTGGTCGGCGTCGTCCGCAAGTATTGAGCGTCGGCTCGGCTTGACGGCGTCCGGGATTGTCTCGATCATGAGGAGCGACCTCGGAAGGGGGACGAGCCCCCGCTTCGACCGACCGTTTCTCGAAGGATTCGTCGACGATCATGGAACCGGACGCCTCGGCCCCCGCCGACCTCGTCAGACTGTTTACCGATGGGGCGTGCAGCGGCAATCCCGGCCCGGGGGGTTGGGCCTACATCCTCCAGCATCCGGCCAGCGGCCAGTCTCGCGAGGCCGCCGGCGCCGAGCCCGAGACAACCAACAACCGCATGGAGCTCTCCGGGGTCATCGAGGGCCTGGCGACGCTGAAGCGGCCCTGCCAGGTCGAGATCGTCACCGACAGCCAGTACGTCGCCAAGGGGATCCGGGAGTGGATGCCCAACTGGAAGCGCCGCAACTGGCA
>Ga0182738_1006412_pt1 | contig 12198 bp, 11 predicted proteins | sample eDN5th30CBELigMG_FD_128876 | JGI IMG/M metagenome (GOLD analysis project Ga0182738, IMG submission 128876) | Enriched Miracle-Growth compost microbial communities from Emeryville, California, USA - eDNA 5th pass 30_C BE-Lig MG (version 2)... ...
AAGAACGAGCGCGGCGTGCAGATCGCCCAGGAACTGATCAACAAGGAGCAGGTCGCCGCCACCGTCGGCTTCATCAACACCGGCGTGGCGCTGGCCGCCCAGCGCTTCTACGAGGACGCCAAGATCCCGGTGTTCAACAACGTGGCCACCGGCAGTGTCATCACCCACCAGTTCGAGCCGCCCGAATACCCCGACAACTACGTCTTTCGCAACGCCGCCAACGACAGCCTGCAGGCGCCCATGATCGTCGAAGAGGCCGTGGTGCGCCGCGGCTTCAAGAAGGTGGCGATCCTGGCCGACTCCACCAACTACGGCCAGCTCGGCCGCGAGGACCTGGAGAAGGCCCTGGCCGCCAAGGGCGTCAAGCCGGTCGCGGTCGAGAAGTTCAACATCAAGGACGTCGACATGACGGCCCAGCTGCTCAAGTCCAAGGAAGCCGGCGCCGAGGCCGTGCTGACCTACGGCATCGGCCCCGAGCTCGCACAGATCGCCAACGGCATGGCCAAGCTGGGCTGGAAGGTGCCCATCGTCGGCAGCTGGACGCTGTCCATGGCCAACTACATCGACAACTCCGGCGCCAACGGCGAAGGCGCGGTGATGCCGCAGACCTTCATCCAGGACGGCAATACGCCCAGGCGCAAGGCCTTCATCGACGCCTACCTGGCCAAGTTCAAGCCCAAGAACGACCGCATCGATTCGCCGGTGTCGGCCGCGCAGGCCTACGACTCGATCTACCTGCTGGCGGCCGCCTTCGAGCAGGCCGGCGGCACCGACGGCCCCAAGGTGCGCGAGGCGCTGGAGAGCCTGCAGAAGCCCTACGAGGGCGTGGTGATGACCTACGACAAGCCCTTCACGCACGACAACCACGACGCCATCGCCGCCAAGGACGTGGTGATGGGCGAGGTCAAGGGCGGCCGCGTGGTGCTCGCGCACTGATCCGATGATTCTCCTACAGCTTATCTACAGCGGCATCGCGCTGGGCATGATCTATGCCGTGATCGCCTTCGGCTACCAGCTCACCTTCGCCACCTCGGGCACGCTGAACTTCGGCCAGGGCGAGGCCCTGATGCTGGGCGCGCTGGTGGGGCTGACGCTGGTCGGCCTGGGCGTGAACTACTGGGTGATGATCCCCATCGTCTGCGTGTTCGGCTTCGTCCAGGGCGCGGTGGTCGAGCGCGTGGCGGTGCGCCCGGCCATCCGGACGCGCTCGGAGTTCGGCTGGATCATGGCCACCATCGCGCTGGGCATCATCTTCCGCAACGTGGCCGAGAACGTCTGGGGCCGCGACGACCTGCGCTTTCCCTCGCCGCTGCCGGAGTCGCCCATCAGGCTGCTGGGCGCCAACGTGCTGCCCATGGAGCTGCTGGTGGTGTTCGGCGCGCTGGCGATGATGCTGCTGGTGGAGCTGTTCAACCGCAAGTCCATCCACGGCAAGGCCTTCGTCGCCACCGCGGCCGACCGCGACGCGGCCGGCCTGATGGGCGTGAACACCGGCCTGGTCATCACCTGCTCGTACGCGCTGTCCTCGCTGACGGCGGCGTTCGCCGGCGTGCTGGTGGCGCCGCTGACGCTGACCGGCGCGACCATGGGGGCGGTGCTGGGCCTGAAGGCCTTCGCGGTCGCCATCATCGGCGGGCTGTCCAGCGGCCTGGGCGTGGTGGTGGGCGGCCTGATCCTGGGGATTGCCGAGACCACCACCGGCTTCTACGTGTCGACCGGCTACAAGGACGTGCCCGGCCTGGTGCTGCTGCTGCTGGTGCTGACCGTCAAGCCCGCCGGCCTGTTCGGCAAGACCGCGATCAAGAAGGTGTGAGCCGATGACCTGGCTGCGAAATCTCTGCGCCGCCGCGGGCGTGCTGTGCCTGGCGGCCATTCCCCTGGGCGTGACCAACCCCTACTACCTGCACCTGGTCGAGACCATCATGATCTACGCCATCCTGCTGTTCGGGCTGGACATCGTGGTGGGCTACACGGGCCAGGTGTCGCTCGGGCACGCGGGCCTGTTCGGCATCGGCTCCTACGTGGCGGGCGCGCTGTTCCTGCACCTGCACCTGCCGATCTGGGCGACGCTGCCGGCGGCCGTCGCCATCGCGGCGGCCTTCGGCGCGGTGCTGGCCCTGCCGGCGCTGCGCGTGACCGGCCCCTACCTGGCCATGGTGACGCTGGCCTTCGGCACCATCATCCAGATCCTCATCAACGAGATGGACTTCCTGACCGAAGGGCCGATGGGCATCAAGATACCCAAGCCCGCCTTCGGCAGCCACATGCTCGACAAGCGCGAGTACTTCTGGCTGGTGGCGCTGCTGATGGTGCTGGCGCTGGTGGCGGTGCACCGCATCCTCAAGTCGCACCTGGGCCGCTCGTTCGAGGCCCTGCGCGACAGCCCCATCGCCTCGGACTGCATGGGCGTGTCGGTGTACCGCCACAAGGTCTACGCCTTCGTCATCAGCGCCGGCTTCGCCGGCCTGGCCGGGGCGCTGTATTCCTATTCGGAGCAGTACATCTCGCCCAACACCTACAACTTCGAGCTGACCATCCTCTTCCTGCTGGCCATCATCATGGGCGGGCGCAAGACGCGCACCGGCGCGGTCCTGGGCGCGGCCATCATCGTGCTGCTGCCCAAGATGCTGGACGACATCGAGACCTTCCGGCTGATCGCGCTGGCCGTGGCCGTGCTGGTCGCGGCGGGCTCGGCGCTGGCGGTGTCGCGCGGCCGGGCCTCGTGGCGGCGGCTGGGCGTGCCGGTGGCCGGCACCGTCCTGCTGGCGGTCTTCTCGTATTGGCTGGACGCCATCACCGACTGGCGGCTGACGATCTTCGGCGTGATGATCCTGTTCGTCGTCTACTACCTGCCCGACGGCATCGTCGGCTTCGTGCGCAGCCAGTTCTTCACGCAGCGCCGCGCGGCGCTGGTGGTGGAGCGCGGGGCGTCGGCGGCCGCCGACGCGGTGCCGGCCGCCAGTGCGGCCGGCACCGGCGAGGAGCTGCTGCGCGCCCAGGGCGTGGTGATGCAGTTCGGCGGCCTGAAGGCGCTCAACGGGGTCGACCTGAGCGTGCGCCGCGGCGCCATCCACGGCCTGATCGGCCCCAACGGCTCGGGCAAGAGCACGATGATGAACGTGCTGACCGGCATCTACGCGCCCACCGCCGGCTCGGTGCGGTTCGCCGGCGGCTCGCTGGCGGGCCTGCAGCCGGCGCAGATCGCCGCCTCGGGCGTGGCGCGCACCTTCCAGAACGTGCAGCTGTTCGGCGAGATGACGGCGCTGGAGAACGTGCTGGTCGGCCTGCACCATACCTTCTCCACCGGCCTGCCCGGCGTGGCGCTGCGCACCGCCCGCTGGAAGCGCGAAGAGCGCGACGCGCGGGCGCGCGCCCTGGCGCTGCTGGATTTCGTCGGCCTGGCCGCGCTGGCCGGCGAGGAGGCCCGCAACCTGCCCTACGGCAAGCAGCGCCTGCTGGAAATCGCCCGCGCCCTGGCGCTGAACCCGCAGCTGCTGCTGCTCGACGAGCCGGCCGCCGGCCTGACCGCGCCCGACATCGCCGAGCTGCTGGCCATCATCCGCAAGGTGCGCGACCACGGCATCACCCTGATCCTGATCGAGCATCACATGGACGTGGTGATGGGGGTGTGCGACACGGTGTCGGTGCTGGACTTCGGCCAGAAGATCGCCGAAGGGCTGCCGGCCGAGGTGCAGGCCGACGCGAAAGTCATCGAGGCCTACCTGGGCGGCGCGCCCGCCTAAGGCCGGTCGCCACATACAGCCAGCGGAGACGGCAATGCTATCGATCAGGAACCTGGAAGCCGGCTACGGCAAGGTGAAGGTGCTGCACGGCGTCAGCATGGAAGTGCCGCGCGCGCAGGTGGTGACGCTCATCGGCTCGAACGGCGCGGGCAAGACCACGACCATGCGCGCGCTGTCGGGCATGATCCGGCCGACCGCGGGGGAAATCTCCCTGTCCGGCCGGCGCATCGACGGGCTGGCCTCGCACCGCATCGCCCGCCTGGGCCTGGCGCACTCGCCCGAGGGGCGACGGGTGTTCCCGACGCTGTCGGTGTCGGACAACCTGCTGCTGGGCGCCTACCCGCGCCTGACCGGGCGCCGCCCGCGTGGCGACGTGGCGGCCGACATGGAGCGCGCCATGGACCTGTTCCCGCGCCTGAAGGAGCGCCGCCGGCAGCTGGCCGGCACGCTGTCGGGCGGCGAGCAGCAGATGCTGGCCATGGCGCGCGCGGTCATGCTCGCGCCCGAGCTGGTGCTGCTGGATGAGCCGTCGATGGGGCTGGCGCCCATCCTGGTGGAGGAGGTGTTCCGCATCATCGGCCGCCTGAAGGAGCAGGGCGTGACCATGCTGCTGGTCGAGCAGTTCGCGGCCGCCGCGCTGAACGTGGCCGACTACGGCTACGTGCTGGAGAACGGCCGGATCTCGGTGCACGGGCCGGCCGAGCGGCTGCGGCACGATCCGGCGGTGGTGGCGGCCTACCTGGGCGGCAGCCGCTAGGCGCGCGGCGGGACGGCGCGGGAGCTGGCCGGCGCCGTCCGTTGCGCCGCTTGCGCAGTGGCCGGCGCGGGCCGCGGCCGCAGGCGGCATGGCGCCCGGACGGCAAACGGCGGTTCCGCGCCGCTTTCCGGGCGGTTTCTCCGGGCAAGCCCCGGTATGGCTTCGATACAAAAGGAGTAATATTCCGGGTCCCGGCGGCCCGGCGCGTCCAGCGCCGCGGGTCCGCCTGCCGCGCTGCAGCATCGCCCGGTACACGATATCGAGACAACCCTTTCCAGGACGTCCCCCCAAAATGATGAAACCCATGACCCGACTCGCGCTGGCACTGCTGGCCGCCGCGGGCGCCGCCGGCGCGGCGCAGGCCGCCGAAATCAAGATCGGCGTGGCCGCCGCCCTGTCCGGCGGCGCCGCCCAGTACGGCGCCTCCATCCGCAACGGCTTCCAGCTGGCCGCCGAGGAAATCAACGCCGCCGGCGGCATCAACGGCAACACCCTGGCCCTGGTGGTCGAGGACGAGCAGGGCAAGAAGGAAGAAGCCATCAACGTCTTCAAGAAGCTGATCTTCCAGGACCGCGTGCTGATGGTCTTCGGCCCGACGCTGTCCAATTCCGCCCAGGCCTCCGACCCGATCGCCCAGGCCGCCAAGACGGTCGCCTTCGGCACGTCCAACACCGCCGACGGCATCACTTCCATCGGCAACTACGTCTTCCGCAACTCGGTCACCGAGGCCGACGTGCTGCCGGCCACCATCGACACCGTGCGCCGCAAGACCGGCGTGAAGACCGTCGCCGTGCTCTACGGCAACGACGACGTCTTCACCAAGAGCGGCTACGACAACTTCAAGAAGGCGCTGGAAGACCAGAAGGTGCCGGTGACCACCACCGAGACCTTCGCCAAGGGCGACGTGGACTTCAAGGCCCAGCTCACCAAGATCAAGGGCACCAACCCGGACGCCATCGTGCTGTCGGCGCTGCTGGCCGAAGGCGCGCCCATCATGGTTCAGGCCCGCCAGCTGGGCCTGAACGTGCCGGTCATCGGCGGCAACGGCATGAATTCGGTCAAGATCTTCGACCTCGCCCCCGGCGGCGCCTCCAACGACCTGTGGATAGGCAGCCCCTGGTCGATCGAGAACAAGGCGCCCGAGAACACCAAGTTCATCGACGCCTACCGCGCCAAGTACGGCGCCGCGCCCGACCAGTTCTCGGCCCAGGCCTACGACGCGATGTACATCGTCGGCCAGGCCCTCAAGAACGTGAAGATCTCCGGCAACCTGGCCGCCGACCGCACGGCGCTGCGCGACGCGCTGCCCGACGTGAAGTGGACGGGCGCGACCGGCGCCTTCCAGTTCCGCCAGGCCACCGACCGCGCCGGCAAGCCGGCCGGCTACGATGCGCAGCAGGCGCCCATCGTCAGCGTGACGCGCGACGGCAAGTACGTCATCGAGCAGTAGGCAGGCAGCCATGCGGCGCCCGGCCGCCGTCGCGGGCGGCGGCGCGGGGGCCGTAGTTTTGCGACAGGGCGGCGGCAGCGCCGCCCTCGCGGCATTGCGCCGCAGGGCGCGCCGGGTGCGCCGCGATCCCTTGCCGCCGCGGGCGGCGGCGCGGCGTCCGGGGCGCGCCATCCGGTTTTCCGATCCGGGGATTCCCTCATGCTGGAACAACAATTCGTCAACGCCCTGTCCCTGGGCTGCGTGTACGCCCTGTTCGCGCTGGGCTTCACGCTGATCTTCGGGGTCCTGGGCGTCATCAACCTGGCGCACGGCGCCGTCTTCATGGTCGGGGCCTACGCCGCCCTGGTGGTGGTCGCCAACCTGGGCCTGCCGTTGTGGGCCGCGCTGGTGGCCGCCATGCTGGTCGCCGGCCTGCTGGGCGCGGTCATCGACCGGCTGGTGCTCAAGCCGCTGCGCCGGCGCAATGCCCCCCACCTGATCCCGATGATCGCCACCATAGGCGTGGCCATCGTCCTGAACAACGCCGCGCAGGCCTTCTTCGGCGCCGGCAACCTGCGCTTTCCCTTCGGCACCGTGCCCGAGGGCGTGCTGACCGTGGCCGGCCTGCACGTGACGGTGATCGAGCTGGGCATCATCCTGCTGTCCTTCGCGCTGATGGCGGTGCTGATGATAGTCATGCGGCGCACCCAGTTCGGCCGGGCCCTGCGCGCCATCGCCGAATCGCCCAAGGCGGCCTGGCTGCTGGGCATCAATGTCGAGCGCCTGTTCCTGACCACCTCCTTCGCGGCGGCCGCGCTGGGCGGCGTGGCCGGCGTGCTGATCGGCCTGTACGCCAACGCGCTCTACCCGCTGATGGGCCAGCCCATGCTGCACAAGGGCATCGCGGTGGTCATCCTGGGCGGTATGGGCGACATCCGCGGCGCCATGCTGGGCGGCCTGTTCCTGGGCTTCGCCGAGGTCCTGTCGGTGGCCTACGTCGGCTCGACCATGCGCGACGCGGTGGCCTTCGGCCTGCTCTTCCTGATCCTGCTGGTCCGGCCCCAGGGCCTGTTCGGCAAAGTGGTGCAACGCAAAGCATGAGCGGATTCGAAGACTTCTGGGCCATCTACGGCAACGTGGTGCTCACCCTGGGCACCAACTCCCTGCTGGCGCTGTCGATCTGGCTGACGCTGGCCTGCGGCATGCTGGCCATGGCCAACGCCGCCTTCATGGGCATAGGCGCCTACGCGGCGGCCCTGCTCACCATGAACTACGAGGCGTCCTTCCCGGTGGCCCTGGCCGGCGGCATGGTCGCGCCGGCGCTGGTGGCCGCGCTGATCGGCCTGCCCACGCTGCGCCTGTCGGGCGTCTACCTGGCCATGGCCACGCTGGGCTTCGGCGAGGTGGTGCGGGTCACCATCCTGAACACCGAATCGCTGACCGGCGGCGCCCTGGGCCTGAACGGCATCCCGCAGCTCACGCAGTGGTGGCACGTGGTGCTGGCCGTCGTGCTGGTGCTGCTCGTGCTGTGGCGGGTGCGCCGCTCCAAGGTGGGGCGCGCCTTCGACGCCATCCGCGGCGACGAGACGGCGGCCGGGCTGATGGGCATAGACGTGCGCTCGACCAAGATGCTGGCCTTCGTGGCGGGCGCGGCGATCGCCGGCCTGGCCGGCGCGCTCAACGCCCACCTGACCTTCTTCATCGGCCCGGGCGAATACGGCTTCGACCGCGGCGTGGAAATCCTGACCATGGCCATCCTGGGCGGCATCGGCGGGCTGGCCGGGCCGGTCATCGGCGCCTGCATCCTGACCGTGCTGCCCGAGGCGCTGCGCGGCTTCTCGGACTTCCGCCTGGTGGTCAACGGCCTCATCCTGGTGCTGATCGTGCTGTTCCTGCCCCAGGGCATCTGGGACCCGGCGCGCTTCTCGCGCTGGCTGCGCAAGGGGGGACGCCGCCATGCTTGAACTGACTTCGCTGTCCAAGAACTTCGGCGGCCTGCACGTGCTGCACGACGTCGGCCTGAGCGTGCCCGAGGGCGCGATCTTCGGCCTGATCGGCCCGAACGGCGCGGGCAAGACCACGGTGTTCAACCTGATCACCGGACTGCTCGCGCCCACCAGCGGCGGCATCGCCTTCCAGGGCCAGGACCTGCTGCGCCGCCGGCCGAACGAGATCACCCGCCTGGGCATCGCGCGCACCTTCCAGAACATCCGCCTGTTCAAGGAGATGACGCTGCTGGAAAACGTGGTCGTGGGCGCCTACCGGCACATGGACTACGGCTACGCCAGCCTGCTGCTGGGCCTGCCGCGCTACCGCGAGCACGAGGCGCGCGCCCGCGAGCGCGCCCACGAGCTGCTGGGCTGGATGAAGCTGGACCACAAGGCCAACGACCTGGCCGACAACCTGTCCTACGGCGAGCAGCGCCGCCTGGAGCTGGCCCGCGCGCTGGCCACCGAGCCGCGCCTGCTGCTGCTGGACGAGCCGGTGGCCGGCATGAACACCGGCGAGCGCGCCGAGCTGATGCGCGAGATCCTCGCCATCCGCGAGCGCGGCTACACCATCCTGATGATCGAGCACGACATGCAATTCGTGATGGGCCTGTGCGAGCGCATCGCCGTGCTCAACTTCGGGCGCATCATCGCCTGCGGCGGGCCGCAGGAGATCCGCGCCAACGAGCAGGTGATCGAGGCCTACCTGGGCCGCGAGGACGACGAGCAGGCGGAGCAAGCGCAATGAGCGGCGCATCTTCTTCCCCCCGCGCCATGCTGGAAGTGCAGGGCCTGGAGGTCAACTACGGCCACATCGAAGCCGTGCGCGGCATCGACCTGCAGCTGGAGGCCGGCGGCATCACCGCGCTGGTCGGCGCCAACGGCGCGGGCAAGTCCACCACGCTGCTGGCGCTGTCCGGCCTGCTGCCCAAGCGCCGCGGCCGGGTGCTGTTCGAGGGCGAGGACATCACCGCCATGGCGCCGCACGAGATCGTCGCCCGCGGCATCGTCCAGGTGCCCGAGGGCCGCGCCATCCTGACCACCATGACGGTGCTGGAAAACCTGGAGCTGGGCGCCTACCGCCGCAAGCTCAAGGACGCCGGCCGCGAGCTGGACTACGTGCTGCACCTGTTCCCGCGCCTGAAGGAGCGGCTCGACGGCCTGGCCGGCAACCTGTCCGGCGGCGAGCAGCAGATGCTGGCCATCGGCCGGGCGCTGATGGCCAAGCCCCGCCTGCTGCTGCTGGACGAGCCGTCGATGGGCCTGGCGCCCATCGTCGTGCAGGAAATCTTCCGCTCGCTGCGCGCCATCAACGGCGACGGCCTGACGCTTTTCCTGGTCGAGCAGAACGTGCGCCAGGCGCTGAAGATCGCCGGCCGCGGCTACGTGCTGGAGAACGGCGCCATGGCGCTGTCGGGCGCGGGCAGGGAACTGCTGGGCCACCCGCGGGTGCTGCAGGCCTACCTGGGCGGCTGAGCGGGCGGCATCGGCAGCGAGCCGTGCGGCGCCTGCCGGGCGGCGCCGCGGCCGCCATCGTGTCGCCGCGCCGACCGGTCAGGCGCCGCGCGTGGCCGCCTGCCGCGTCCGGGCGCGCCGGCCGGCGCCGGCCAGGCCGCGCCGGCGCGTCAGCTTCCAGACGTGCGCGGGCGGGACGTTGAGCAGGATGGTCTCCAGCTTGCGCGCGCGCAGGCCCAGGCGGTCCAGCGCCTGGCGCGGCACCGGACAGCGCGGGCCATAAGTGAACAGGTAGAAGGCCCCGCCCTGGCGCAGGTGGCGGAAGGCGCCGTCCAGGATGCCCACCTGCGTGCGCAGCGGCATGTTCAGCAGCGGCAGGCCGCACACGGCCGCGCCCGCCGGGCGCTCCTCGAACAGCGGCTCGTCGGCCAGGCGCGAGGCGTCCATGTGGCAGACCTGGGCCTCGGGGAAGTCGCGCCGCAGCTGGCGCACGAAGGCCGATTCCATTTCCACCAGCGCCAGGTCGTATTCGGGCACGCCGCGCGCGCGCAGGGCGCGCGTGAAGGCGCCCGTGCCGCTGCCCAGCTCCAGCACCGGCCCGGTGTGCGGGCCGATCTCTCGCGTGATCGCGCGGGCCAGCGCCCGGCTCGACGGCAGGATGGCGCCCACCTTGCCCGGCGCCGCGCGCCAGGCCTGGAAGAAGCGCAGGCGCTCCGCCACCCAGGGCAGGCGCAGCGCCTGCCGCGCCAGCCCCTGCAGGGCGCGCATCGGCGGCCACGAGGGCCAGCAGCCCCACAGGGCGCGCGACGATGCCGGGCCGGTCCCGGCCTCTGCTCGCATAGACATTCAAGCGACTCCTTGCCTTTGTCATGCCGCGGCCCGGGATGGGCGGGCATGGCGGGCGCCTGGCGGCGCCCGCAGCCTGTCGGATGCCCGAAGGGCGCCGAAGTTCAACGACCGCCGGCGCAGGTGCAATGATAGGGCATGGCGCGGGCCGGCAGGCGGCGCCCCTTGGCGGCCCTTGGCGCCCCTTGGCGGCGCTATTGCGCGCCGGCCGCCGCGGCGACGTAGGCGGCCAGGGTGGCGACGTCCTCGTCGCTCAAGGCCTCGAACGCGGGCATGACGCCGATGCCGTTGCGCACCGCGGCCTCGACCCGGGCGGCCTCGGGGCGCAGTTCGTCCAGGTCCGGCCCGATCGCGCCGCTCGCGCCGGCGTCCTGCAGGGTGTGGCAGACCGCGCAGGCCGGCGCCGCGCCGGTGGTGAAGAGCGCGCGGCCGGCCTCCATGGCGGCGGCGTCGGGGCCGGCGGCGTTCGCCGGCAGGGGACAGGCCGTCAGCAGGCCGGCCAGGACGGCGGCGGACGCCGCCGCGCCGGCCCGCTGCGCCGGGCAGGCGCGGCGCAGGCGGCGGGGATGCTTCGTGGGGATGCTCAACAAGGGGCTCCTGTCGCTGCGCGACATCGTCTCGTGGAGGGGGGCGTCCCTCCGGGGAGGGGCGCTTGCGGGGATGGCCTGCGCTCAGGCCGCCGTGACGGCCAGGGCGTGGTCGCGCCAGCTCGAATTGACGTAGCCGCGCAGGTTCTCCAGCCGGTGCTCGGATTGCACCTTGCCTTCGCTGTCCTCGACCCGGCTGGCCAGGACGTGGCTGCCGGCGGGCAGGTCGACTGCCAGCGCGAACTGGCGCCAGGCGTAGCGGCCCAGGTCGGGGCCGACCAGCTCCGCCTGCCGCCAGGTCTTGCCGCCGTCGACCGACACGTCCACGCGCTTGACCGCGTTCACGCCGCCGAAGGCCACGCCCTTGACCAGCACGCGCCCGGCCGGCACGGGCTTGCCGTCGGCGCCCGGGGACGTGATCCAGGACTTCGGGTCCATCGCCCAGGCCGACGGGAAGTCGGGCCCCGGCTTGGCGTCCAGCGGGGCGATGCGGTAGCTGCTCTGCTGGATCTTGGCGGGGCTCTGCGCGGCGGTGAAGGCCAGCCGCTTGAGGTACTTGACGTTGTTGACGCCGTTGTAGCCCGGCACCACCAGCCGCAGCGGCCCGCCGTGCGCCAGCGTCAGCGGCTCGCCGTTCATTTCCCAGGCGAGCAGGGCGTCTTCCATGGCCTGCCTGGGCACCGAGCGCTCCACCATGATGGTGGCCGGGTCGATGCCCGGGGGGATCGTCTCGCCGCCGGTGCCCGTCATGTATTCCAGGCCGTCGGCCACGCCGCCCAGCTGCTCGGCCAGCAGGCGCACGGGGATGCCGCTCCACATCACGCAGCCGGCCGCGCCCACTTGCCACAGCGTGCCGCTGGGCTTGTGCGGGAAGAAGCCGCGGCCGTTGCCCGAGCACTGCAGCACCGTGGCCAGGGTCGCCACGCCCAGGGTCTTGAGTTCGCCCAGGCGCAGGGTGCGCGGGTTCTTGACGCCTTCGATGCGGACTTCCCACGCGTCGCGGTCGTTCAGCACCGAAGCGTCGGGCGGCGGCAGGTTGTTGCGCACGTAGAGCTGGCGCAGCGGCGTGATCACGCCGTCGCCGTAGGCGCTGCGGCGCGTCTCTATGGTGTTGGCGCTGTGGACGATGAGGCTGTCGGCGTCCTTCCAGGCCGCGTAGGCGGGCAGCGGCTTGGCCTGGGGGGCGGCTGCGGCCGCCGGCGCGGCGGCGCCTTCCGCGGCCCGCGCGGTGCCGGCCGCGGCAAGGCCGGCGGCCGCCAGCGCGCCGGCGCCGCCCGCGAGCACGCGGCGGCGCTGGGGATTGCGCAAGACTGGGTCCATGCATGTCTCCTTTCGTGCCGGGCTGCCTGGGGGGATCCCGGCGCCGGACTGGTATCGGTTCAGCCGCGGCGAG
>Ga0182738_1006413_pt1 | contig 12198 bp, 9 predicted proteins | sample eDN5th30CBELigMG_FD_128876 | JGI IMG/M metagenome (GOLD analysis project Ga0182738, IMG submission 128876) | Enriched Miracle-Growth compost microbial communities from Emeryville, California, USA - eDNA 5th pass 30_C BE-Lig MG (version 2)... ...
ATCAGTGGACAATTAGGACCAGCCAAATTCGGTAAATAAATTATTGGGAAATTTTGTAGTGAGTTGATGAATTGTAGGGACTGGAGCAGGCAAAGCACCACATTGGATAAAAAAAGTACGAAGTTCTCGATATTTCTTTTTGAAAGTTTTATAGGAGGCTGGAGTGGAGTTTACAGACTCAAATCAATATATCTTGATTCCAACTTTTACACCAAAAGCGGGAACTCCTCTAACTCCGATCTGCTTAACTGTGACCTTTTGGCTCAAGATAAAAAATGAGTTTAATTCTGGATATATCTTTCGCTATTCTCGTTCTAATGTGAGTGATAGTCTCATTTCGATCAATCTCTATGATGATAAATTTCTTCGAATGCACATTGGCTCCAAACATTACAACAGTTACACGCCTGTGCCGTATGATACATGGAACCTTGTCACCTCATCGTTTACATGCTATCCCTTTTATGCATATTGCACAGTACTCACATATCTGAATGACTCGGTACTTGCTCGCGCTTATGTGTCGGTTCCTCCCACAGACATTTTTCCCTTTGAAACTTCTGATGTTGTTTTACTTGGTGGTCCTGACGGGTTTAAAGGAAAAATTGTCAATTTCAAGATTTTCAATCCTGGCTCCCAAAGGTTAATTACACGTAAGTCTTGATTTTTTTATGAACGCTGATATAAGAAATAGCGACATGTGGATCAGCAACTGGGTGTCAATATACAATAGGAGCTTTTGAATCAACCAACAAAAACTGCTTACAATGCGCAGATGTTCCAAATTTTTACTCGAATTGTAAAATTTGTCCAACTGGATATTATGCTTCAGGGCTTGAATGCCTTGAGGAAGAAAAGACATTTCCAGGGGAGGCAGCGAGTAAAGGAGCAGCGGCAACTGCAAAAGGGATGACACAAGCTGTGTCTGCAGTTTCTTCAGGAAGTTCAATTGGAGCTTCGGCAGCAATCAGCGGAAAAGTCTTTTCGAATATTAAATTTATCAATATATCGTATTCAAATGACCTTGATAATGCTCTGGCAACTTGGAAGTCCAATTATTTTACATTGGGCTTTGATATTGAGATACCAAGGAAGCTGGAAAAGAGATTTGTGAACGGAAGCTTGCCTTGTGTCTTTGCTAAGCATGATGTGAATTCTTGCTTTTTGATTAATTTCTGGGAGCCATTGGTTATGTTGTTATTATTGATTTTGTTTTTTGTGGTTGTTTTGGGGTTAGATTGGATTATTGGTAAATGGAAAAAGGACAAGAAAAGTCTTCAATATCGAATAATCACGAGAATAAAAGTGATGATTTTGAACTTTTTAATCGTGCAGTTATATGGAATGTATGGCGACATTGTCTTTTATGGAATTCTTGAATTTCGAAGCACTCAAGTAACAGCTGGAATAAACTTCTTTAGTTGTGTTGTGGCAGTTCTTCTCCTGGTGGCCATGATCTTGGGATTCTTTTTGCATATTCATTTGTTGAAGAGATACCAAAATGTCAAGAGGAACTTTGGTCAGAACCAAGAAACAAAGCAATATTTCAACAAATTTCTCGCGGATCATGAAGGGATTCAAGTGATTTTCGGTGATTTCAAAGACCAAAGTCTCATCCATCAATCTTTTCTATTTGTGCTGACCATCCGTGACATTTTATTCAGCGTTATTTTGACGACTTTATTTGACCATCCATTGGTCGAATGCGTGCTGATTTTCTTGATGAGCCTCGCAATGCTTCTTTATCTCTTCATAAAAAGACCTTTCAAAGACGTTCTTGGGCAAGTTCAGCAAGTTGTTTTGGAACTAATAACTCTAACTGTCAATGTAGCAGTTCTTATTTTGGCGATATTGGACCAAAAAGAGTTGGAAGCATTTGATCAAAGAGATAAAATTGGAAGATTTCTGATTATGATCAACATGGTTTTCAATTTTTTGACGGTGTTTTTTATGCTCTTATGTCTTGGTCAACAAGGATATGAAGTTTATTTGGAGTATAGACAGAGAAGAAGATGTGGAAAAAATGTAAAACTCAAGGGCTCGAGAAATATTATTAACCTTCAAAATGTGGCTTCTATTGTCCATGTGAATGGAAATAATTCAAAGAAAATGGAGAATAGCAGTGAAACTTGTCAGACAATCTTAAAGACGAAAGCTGAAGATAATATGATGACAGTTTCATTCTGGAAAAATCCTCAACAGGGTGAAGCTCTGGAGCAGTCTATGGATTCAAGTGGGACAATAAATTCATTCAGGAATAACCCGCAAATGATGTTGAGAGAGTCTGGGTTTTCTTTGGAAAGAAGGAAAAAGAAATGGAGAAAAAGAAAAACTGAAAATGAGCAATAAGGAAGAGGGGTTTTTGAAGAAATTGTAAAAGGAATTTTTTTGTATATAAAAATATTCATGATGTATCAATCAGAAGTTCCCATTCGATTTTTTATTGTAAGAAAAGATTATCCACACATTCATACAGAATTATTCTTATTCAAATTACTTGCAAAAAATTTTTAAACAAAGATTTTTTTCGATAATTAAAGGATTCAAAAGAGTAAAAATTTGTATTGTTAAATTCACAAAATAAAACAAGGCATCAAGAAAAACATCCTAGTAGAGTCTTTTGACCACTAGAATTTGACTTCATTCTCATAGATGATATCAGAAAATACCATACCCAAGCTAGATGATTGTTCAACATCAGCACCAACGAGCATTTCTCACAAAAAGATAATCAATCCGATCACCAAGTAATTAGTTAGCCTGAAACGATTGTGAGGTTTGTAGAAAGAGAGAAGAGTTATGTACAGAGACCTGAATTCATATCTGGTGAAGAGATTCAAGGCTTGTGAATGGGAATTTAAAAGATATGCAGGGGAAGTGAATGCAAAAAATCTAAAGATGTTGGCACCTGCTATGAGATCGACAAAAACCATTGAAGAATTAGCTTTTGATTATTCATGGTATTTATTTCTGTATTTCTTGGGAAATAAAATCCTGATTCAATAAACGAAGCCTTTTTTTTTGTGAAATAAATTCAAGGAGTTTTTGTTGATTAAAATAGGGGTCGAGGATCAACAGATGCTGTGTTTAAGTATATCCGGAGAATCCTCAAGAGACAAACTTCAATGGAAAGAATTTCGCTTATTTTTCGCTTGTAAATGATGAAATTTACCCTGCTTTTCTTATTTGATGAAGTTGTGAAGGAGTCAGCTTTCGCGGGATAGAGAACTTGACAAGAGGATTGAAAAGTCTTGTTTCTTTAAAAGGATTGAAGCTAGATTTTGGCCAGTAAGATATTCAAAAAGAAATGGGGACGTTCTTATTTTGTGATAAAGTTGCCAAAATATTGATGACAGAGAAATTCGGGAGATAGGTCAAAGTTTAAAAGCGCTTAGCCGCTTACAAAATATTACTCTTGACTTTCGACAGTGGCTTTCTTTCTAACAATTTATTCTCTAAATTATTGAAAATAGAAGTGATATTACTGATAAAAGAGTTGAAATGCTAGGCCAAAATTTAAAGAGACTCACTCTCTTACAAAATATTGACCTCTTTTTAATCGGGTAAATCATATGGCAGACCTCAATTTTTAAGCTTTTTACAATAGATGTTCTGAAGTGACTGGCACGGGATTCCAGAAGTTTGGGCAAGCCTTGGAGCCTCTGGCCCAACTACAAAGAATGCATATTCATCTTATAGCGTAGAAAAACTGATTCAATCTCGTTTTTTTGATTTCTCGAAAGGTGTAATAATTTCACTGATGCAGGAATGTATGGCATTGGCCAAGTCCTGAAAGCTCTGGGCTCTTTATTATACCTTGAGCTTTATTTTTCTTGGTAAATAAAAAGATAAGAAAAATAGTCTGAAAATGATTTTAGCTGCAAAGTTACTGATGAAGGAATGTTTGGCCTTGGAAAAGGTTTAGAGGGACTCGTTCTTTTAAAAGAGGCCGTTTTGAATTTTTCGTTGTAAATCAAGAGGAAATGAATATGAGTTTGATTTGTCTGTAGTTTTGATGAGATTACAGACGAAGGACTGTACAATCTTGGACTTGGACTCGCAAACCTCAATTCTTTACAAACTATGAATATCAATTTTCAGAAGTAGTTGTTTGGATCCAACCAAGGTTTTTAACTTCATATGATAGCTGCAATAATCTTACTAATATCCGTCTTTTTGAGCCTCAACTTGTCTCCAAGGGTTTGACATCTTTGCAAAATCTTGACTTGAAATTTTCAACGTAAACGAATCAATATTACAATTATAAATTATTCATATAGCTGTTCTAGCCTTACAAGCTTGGAAGGTATTGGGCTAGGATTAGCAACACTTGGCTCTTTACAAAGTCTAAGCCTAGATTTTTCTCAGTAATGATTAGCATTCGAAAAAGAACTCAAATGAGAACTAGATGCGAGAGAATTTCTGAGGCAGGAATGCATGGCTTTGGCGAAGGTCTCAAGGCTCTTTATTCTTTACAGACTTTGGATATTTATTTTACGGAGTAAAAAACTGATTTTAGACATTTTTTTTTTTTTAATGAGAATAGATCTGGGTTGACAGATCTAGGAATGCAAGGTCTTGCTGAAGGCTTGAAAGCGCTCATAGCTTTGCAAATTCTCAATCTCGGCTTTGGCTTGTAAGAAGCTCAATATCTGTCCTGTCATATTTACTTGCAAATAGTTGTTTTCAAATTACAGACATGGGGATTCTAGATCTTGGTGAGGCTATTAAAAATCTTTGTTCTTTGAAAAATCTGAGGCTCAATTTATACGAGTAAATGTGTTGAGTAAAATGTTCTTATTTCTAGGTGTGATCTTCTTACTGATGTTGGAATACAGCATCTTGCCCAAAGTTGCGAGGCCTTAGCTTTAGAAGCGATTGAACTTAGGTTTTCTGGGTAATTCAGTTCTTGAGATTAAAATTGCTAATTTGTTAAAGGAACCTTGTGACTGACGCAATAATTTATGACCTGAGTCAATGTTTGAAGAATATCAATTCTTTAAAAACTATTTTGCTCAGTATTGAATCGTAATTGGCTTTCGATTTGAGAAAGGTTTTGAAATTTTGATAGGAGTGAAAATGTGACTGAAGTTGGGAAACAGAGCATTTATAAAGTTTTCGAGGATCATCCGAATCTTGAAAATATGGGGATTTGTTGTGTGTGTGACTTGATCATATCTTTCTGATTTATAAAAAACTTTATAATCCTAAAGAAAAAGAATGGATGAAGAGATTTTTTTTAATGAAAAAGAAAGAGCCAAAAAAATTAAAAAAAATATTTTTTCAAGTTTTCTGAATGAATTTTTTTTGTCTGGAAAAATCTCGAGAGCGCCGGACAAAATCCAGACGATTCCGATCTCTATTTGATATATATTAAACTCGAAAAAAAAGTTTTTTCTTGTGCAATTTATTCTTTGTAAATTCTCTAATTTTTCAAAGATGATAAATACAAGCGTCTTTGAGGAATGCATAGCGCTTTCGAGCTTGCTCAATGGCTTCTTTATCCGCCTTCTTCACATTTTGATGCTGATCTGAGAGCAGGTGCCAGCATTTTTATATTTTGCATATTATCTTCGCTTGAAAAACTAAATTCGCAAATACGAGCCTTGGCTCTCTTCACTGAGGATGACTTTAGAGTCATTGTATTGAACTCCATTCTATTTCTGTAATAGATAAACCTCACCATCTTAATTGACTAATGTATATTACTTTCTGATAAGATTGATCTTCTTTTTGGAAGAAGTGAAATTGAATGAAGCATTATTTAAGCAATTTTCTGCCTTCATATTTGGTTTTGAGATGTTATCTATGATGACGAATGAGGGTTTGAGAGGCCACAAGAACTTTACTGAAATGTTTTTTTTCTTTTTCAACAAAATTTTTGACAATCAAACTGATCCCCGCTGAGGTTAAAAATTATTATGATGGTATGAAAGTTATTTTAATTCATAGAGATTCTAGTCTTGGCAATCAAAAGAAAAATTATGCAAGTGACACTATAGTCCTCTTCTTTTTGACAGAGATTCCACAACACAACATGATTACCAATGAAAACTTTCGCATCTTTAAGGCATGGATAAGCCTTTATAGCTTGATCAAGGGCCTCTTTGCCAGCCTCAGCTCCATCTCCAACCCTATTACCGCATCAAAAGATTATTTTTCACTAAATGATTTACAATTCGATAGAGAGATTGACACCCTTTAAAGAGGTGATTTTGCTAAAGCATTGACCAAGATCATGAACCATTCGATCAGTAAAAGCATCGCTTTTGAAAATCATCAATTTGAATGAAAATTCTTTCGAATTACCCAGAAAGTTCTAATTTTATTCCCTCTAAAGGAAGATTTTTCCAGCCTTCAATAAGACAATGGATTCCACCATCGTTGAGATTGCATCTAAAATCAGAAGCTCGAGAGAGAAGATCGTTACCCAACTGCTTGAAGGTCGAGGCTTTTTAAGCAGCAAAGACCTGACAAACCTTCGCCAATGCTCTGCATTCCAAGCTCTCCAAATCCAGGGCAGCTATGAGGAAGTTGAGATGATAAGTTTTGTTGATTTGGTTACTATTTGTAATCAAGGCTCAGAGTCTGTAAAGAATGCAGAGCCTTTAAACCTTGAATTCCCGCACCATTTATTTTTTGACATCTATCCGTCAGAATTGAAATAAACTGTCATCATATGAATTACCCGTAAAAATTTAGCATCAGATCTTGTAAAGAATCCAGTGCCCCAAAATCTTGTTCAAGGCTCTGTAAGCCTGGGCATCTATGAACATATGAATGAGAATGAGATGACTACTGTATTTAGATACTCTATAAAAGAAATCTGAATATTCCTCAAGGGACTCAACCCTTTTGATTCGAAAAGTCTGAAATGGGTGATCTGTTCTGGCCTATTAAGCAGTGAGAAACCTGATCTGAACATTGAGAAACATCAATTCAAAGCAGAATATCAAGCTTTCTAGAGAATTTAGCTTTTGAAGTCCCAACCCAAAGTTTGAAAATCCTTCGTTGGTAATATTCTCCAAGCTATGAAAAAGTCAGAAATATTTTTTGTTTGTTTGTGATTTTCGAAGAAAAACTGAGCTTAAGCCCTAATAAAGAACTCAGACCTTTCAGACTTTGACCAATGTTGTACATTCCTGCATCAGTGATATTTTTACCCCTTTTCGAAAATCAGAAATTGAAAAGTTTTCTTTATGAAATTTACGGAAAATTTATATCAAGACCTTTTAAATGAGGAATGGTCTTTAAAGCATGCGCAAAACTATACAATCCTGTGTCAGTGACTCTTCTGCAACTACCAAAATTTATTAAAGATTTCGAACAAACGAGAGAAAGAACTCTTTTAAACAAAGCTCGATATTTTCTAAGCAAGTGAGTCTCTTCAAGTTTTGGCCAAGATCCTCTATTCCTTTGTCGTTGATTTCAGTCCTGTTCATTTTTCTTTAGGATTTTAGGTGATGGCTGAATCCATTAGGAGTTGAAATTTAGGTCAATGTCTTGTAAATGTGGATGTACTCTCAAACTCTTGTTAATCTTTTGAATTTTTCTCTCATTCATCCCGCTACAACTATTCAAAAGTCAGACATTTTATTTTACTTTTGATGCCAACTCGCTAAAATTAAGCCTCATTCTTTTTAAAGAAACCAGACTTTTTAAGCATTTTCTCAAATTATCTATTTCCTTCTCAGTAATTCTTCGAAATCTATCGAGTCAAGACTTATTCTCTCATCTGTTACTCTGCAAAGCTAAGCGAGATCCTTTTCATTGAAGGATGTCTCTTGATAATTGTATTGATTTCTCCAATTACAAAATCCATTGTAACCCTCAAACTATTTCAGAAGATGAGAGTCAAACCTTTAGATAAGGAGCATATTTTACTATGAGTCATCATAAAAGGCGAATTCTTGAAAATTTTTTATCGATTTAATTGCTCGTCTTAATGGTTTGATCCTTCTGGCATTATCGTCACTTGAAGAATCCAACTCCAAAACGTGAGCCTTGTATCTTTTCACAAAGTATGAATCTAAAGCCTCGATCTCCAGCTTCATTCTGTTCCTAGAAAGACTCCAGAACCTTTATTCATGAATCAGATATTACTTTCTGGTAGGTTTAATCTTGTTTTGACCATAAATAATCCAGTTTTCTGTTGAGGAATCATTTGTGATGAAATCTTCCTTTGCTGGGTTCTCCAATGCCATCTATGACGGCCAATGAGAATTGAAGCTTCAAAACTTTACCAAAACGCCTTTTTTGTAGATTCAATAAATAAATTTAAAGATCAGATATCTGAGTGGCGAGATAATTTATGATATTTCACTCTTTAAAAAAACTACAATTTCTTTTGATTTTATTTAATTGAAAAGGTATTTTTTATATTCAAACTTTAAGGAATATCTTTTCTTATAAATCATTTCTCACTTCTTATTCTTTATCAAAGAAATCATCACACTTTCTCTCATATAATTAATTTCAGCATCTCTGAGTAAAGGAGCAGTTTTTAGGGCTTGATCCAAGTCTCTTTCCGGGCTTGAGTTTCTTCTCCACCCCTATCAACAAGTCAAAAAACTATTTTCGCTCATTTTCTTACATTTCAACGAAAAGAGAAACTTTTTTGAGAGAGTTCATTCTACTCAAACATTGACCAAGATTATGAATAACCTCATCAATAAAAACATCGCTTGGACAAGGAATCAGTCACTATAAAAGATCGCTGATTGAATTACCTAGATAGCTGGAGATCGACTGTCTCTAATTGAAGATTGCCACAGCCTTGAATCAAGCTCGGCACCCCAATCTCAAAAATTGAAGAACCTCTCTATTCATAAATAAGTTTCGATTTTTCGAAAATCTTTACTGGTATGCATGGAACGTCAAATCCTTTAGCTCGAAATAATTTTGAGATCTTCACCAAGACTTCGTATCCCGACGTCTGCAAATTCCCAAAATCTATCAGAAAACTTAGTTTTCCATTTAAATTCACATTTTTACTGATAAAAATCAAGGTAGAAGCTTTTTAAATCGGTAAGACCCTTCAAAGCTTCGCTGAGAGCCCGCATTCCTGAACCACAAATTTCTCGACAGCTTCCCAGAATGAGTCAATAAATCGTATTATCTCGTTACTCAGAAAAGGTTAGTTTGGTATCTTGTAAAGAAGTGAATGTTGCGAAGCCTCGTCCGAGACTTTCAAGAGCTACGTCAGTGACAGTTCTGCACCTAAAATCAAAGTAAAAATTTGAATCTAGGGTGGTTTAGTTCAAACTTAATTTCGAAGAGAACCGAGTCCTTTATGAAGCTCAAAAATTCGAATATCAGTAATCACATTCTGCCTATTCCAAAGTCAGAAATCTCATCTCCAGTATTGAAGTTCACGTACACGCTCTGAAAGCTCAATAACAAGCTTTCCAAAGACTTCCATTTTTATGATTCCCAAGCCAAGATTATACAATCCCTCATCTTCGATTCCCTCCATGCTACCAGTGATTTAAATAAAATACAACTACTGGTCTCTTTACCCATGAAATCGAAGTCTCAAGTCTTTTAAAAACACAAGGTTTTCTCAGCCTTTTCCAAGATTCAACATCCCTTCTTCAGCGATCTCTCCCCTATAAAAATTAGGAAACGCTCTCTTTACTATTTACCAAGAAAAACTAAGATGCAGACACAATAAAGATGCCACCGCTTCCGTGAAGAAAGTCAAGTCACGGGAATGGAACTATTCAAGCTATGAATGTGGAGATTATGTTCAAAACTATCAGATCTTGACACCTGTCCGGAATCTTACAAGAAAGTTTGGAGAGATAGTTTTTCAAATCTCATGGTAAGACTTTTGTTGCCATATTCCTCTTTTTTGAGAAGCTCACTTTGTCTTTTGGAAAAGCCAATGTTGTGAAGAAAAGATAGGGGCATAAAATCAACAAACTGGGTATTTCAGGAGCTTGCTAAAAGCATAAAGGGGAAAAGTTCAATAACAAATATGAGAATGCTTTGTATGAAGTAAATAGTCGAGTTTTAATATGCTTTTGTTTGACTTGAATGACAGTAATCAAAGAATCAGGATTCAAACGCCTTGTTTCTTTAAGAACGATGAGCCTCGAGTTTGAAAAGTAAATCTCCGAAAACTAAATAATAAGGTTTCTGGCTAGTTGGCCAAATATCGATGATGAGCGAATCGAAAAGCTCAGCAAAAGTTTGAAGACCCTTGATAACTTACAAGAGTTTTATCGACGCTTCGCTAAGTGATTTCTTTGTCTCTCAGTGTGAATAATAAGAATAGCTTCATGGAAATTACTGATAAAAGTATCGAGACTCTTGGCCAAGGTTTGAAGAAACTCACTCATTTCAAATTATTCGATCTCTGCTGCTGAGTCGAGTAACTCCATGAAATATCTCAAAATCGAACGTTTCTGATAGATGTTATGGGATCAAAGGCACAGGATTACAGAATCTTGGACAAGGTTTAAGCAATTTGAAGGATTTGAGAAGTGGAGGTCTGACTTTTTGGTAAATTTTTCTCACAAAAATTTTTCAATTTTTAAAGTGTTGTGGAACTCAGCGAAGCAGGAATAGAGAGTTTTGGTGGATGTCTAAAAGCTCTCACCTCCTTGGCGCATCTCACACTCAAGATTTCGAGGTGCTGGAGGATTACTGATGAAGGAATTTTGCATATTACAAATGGAATTGAACAGCTTGCCCTTTTAAAAAGTCTAAATCTTGAACTTGCTGAGGGTGTGCCTTCTTTTAAACGAAGAATAGATCCAATAGCTCGGATATCACTGTCGAAGGAATCTTCAGTCTTGGAAAAGCAACAGAAAAGCTGATTTTTTGGAAAATCCGAAGCTTTTTATTCAGAGCTTAGATATCACTGACCATGGCATATCGGATCTTGGACAAAGAATAGGAAAGCTCTTGATCTCAACAGTTAATCTGAAATTCTGACGACCTCTAGCTTATTGAAAAAGGCTTTCGAAAATTACGTTTCGAGGGATGTTGAAGCTTGGACAAGGGATAGAAACACTCTGGAAATATCAAGGCTTTGATAAATTTTCCACTTATTTTTCATCTCGAAACTTTGTGGTTCATTCGGTTTTGTGGGAAGTAGGATATCTTTTTTAACAGGATCTTGGGAAATCAACCTTGCCCATAAAAAAGAACGAGAGGTAGAGGTAGAGGTAGATGGTAGTTCAGGGTTTGTCATGACTGAAATTGAAATTTTAGCAGAGAATTATTAATTGAATAAAAGAAAATTTTTGAAAGAGGAAATTAATCAATGAAAAGTTCGCTTCTTTTTGAAATCAAAAGAAATTTGTATTAAAATTTGATGGCTATAAAATTCAAAAAAGTTAGAAGGATGCACTTGATTGGAGATTTCATGTGACTTCAAATTTATTGAATATGTTGTATTTTAAACATAAATTCAATGACGGTTTTTGCAAATCCTTCGGATAACTTGATAAATTTATAAATCAATCCTTAAATGACGGGAAGCCTATTTTAATTAAATCCGAATTTAGATATTTTGTGAGGGAACCTGAGGGAAAAGATCATTTAAAACACATTTTTTCGGGCGATTTTAAGAGCTTTATCGTTTTTGCCATTTCCCTTCAAGAACAAGTTCACCCGAAACAAACTTTCCCTTTCCAACACTCTCACCCTTTTTCCATTCTCCTACCAACTCAAGACGATGACCATATTTCAAGCTTCCTCTTCCATTTTTCTTGTCATTTTTCCAATATCCATCATACACATCCCCATTTTTATAACTCAAAACTCCCTTTCCATCTCTCTTGAAATTCTCTTGACAAACAGCTCCTTTATATTGATCCCCATTTCTATAGTTAATTATCACTGGAGTCTGCAAATTATCCTTCGCCCACTTTCCCTCAAGAACACCTCCATTTGCCAACAAGACTGTTCCTTTTCCTTTACTCTTCCCTTTCTTCCAAGAACACTCCAATTTGTTCCCATTTGCATACTTCATTATTCCCCAGCCATTTCTTTCTCCATTTTTAAACTCTCCTTCATACACATCTCCATCTTTCCATTTATAAATCCCTTGGCCATTATAATGCTCACCCGCAAAATTCCCTTCGTAAGAGTCTCCATTTTTGTAGGTTAAAATCCCTTTTCCGTTTCTATTCAAAGTCTTGGGATCAATTGGCCCTTCATATTTTGCTCTATCAAACTTGCCTTCCC